>Ga0193747_1000455_pt1 | contig 13785 bp, 12 predicted proteins | sample L1m2metaG_FD_143048 | JGI IMG/M metagenome (GOLD analysis project Ga0193747, IMG submission 143048) | Soil microbial communities from a riparian zone of the East river system, Colorado, United States - L1m2 | ecosystem: Environmental > Terrestrial > Soil > Riparian zone | place: USA: East River...
CGGCGTTACGATCATGGTGGTCGGCTTCTATGATTTCAACCACAGACAAACCGGCGGTGCTCGAAACGGCGTAGAGCTTCATCCGGTGCTCGATTTCCAACTCCAGCTCCCGCAATGATTACTGTCTTAGTCTTGATAGAATTTCTAGCTAGACCTCTCAGTCTACTTCCGTGTTATAGAAACACGGTCGTATATCGTTGCGCCATTAGGTAGGTGCTCTAATCCGGGATAGTCATTCTTGTTCCGCGCATCCACTAGATACTTGTTGAATGCATTTTGAGCTTCTTTATCTGCTAGGACGGCGATGAGATCAAACTTTAGCCCGCCATCAGCCGGAACGCCAATATAAGTTACGGATGTCCAGTCACCACTTGCCTGAACATCCGCAGGATTGTTCTGAGGATAATAACGACCAACCTTCTGAACAAATACTACAACCCAGATTACCTGTTCATTCGGAATCCTTTGGCTCGTCCCCTTTACCATTTCTGTTTGTTCTACTTTCGTACCCTCTGTAGGCTGAATGATTTTCACCCTGGTTGTAGGTGTAGGACTTGGGACAGGTGTTGGGGTTTGATTTGATCCAGGTCTGGGCCAGCACTGACTAAGGAGCAGCGTTAATCCGAAGAACATTATGATTAGAGGCTTGGTCATATTTCTCCTGTCCTGAAGCTTGAGTCACTTGGCTGAGTTTTAGATCAGATGGCTGTACAAGGTTCTTATACCGTCGTCGTTTAGATTGTTTCGATTCTGCTCGTTACTTTCTGTCTTCTTTTGAGCTTCCGATCTCCATCTACTAATCAGATTACGCATTCGAGGATCAATGAAAGTGCTCCACAGGAATGAATAGACGGAAACAGCTACCGCCTGCAAAGCAACTAACTGGATAAAAACTCTCTCGTTCGAAATCATGTAATCAAGGCTGCCAGCCTCCTGATAATATGTTGCTATCCAGAACAGAAAAATCCCAATTATTAGTCCATTAGGAGATATTAAAGTGGCCGGTCTAACAAGAAAATTGAAGAGAGGTATTTTTGTTTTATTCCATAGCGGTTTCACTACCTTATTCAATAGTTCCCCTATCCTTTCCCACAGAGCTATGATGACTCCAAGCAGAGTAACAAGGCCTATAAGATAAGCTGTAATTTCCGCGATAGTCATAGTACTGCTCTTAGAAGGTCCCTATCGTAGCCTCGATTGAATGCTTCTCGTGTCGGCGCGTAAAAGAAGTGTTGTCCGTCGATTTTTCTCATCACATGCCTTACTTGCTTCCACGCATATCGGCTTTGAGTCGGCATAGCCGATTGCTTCGACATTGTATTGTGGAGTAATCAGTCCGCATTCTTTGAAGTCATATAAAACCGAGGTTGCACGACGGCCACTGAGATTCCAATTGAAAAGGTATTTCTCACGCGGAGTCAGGCGCTCCTGGGGTTGGTTCTTGTTGGTATGTCCTTCTATCACCAGGCCTATGTCTTTGCGATCGGCTGGCTGCAAGCCGTCCATTGCTGACTTGATAATCCCGCACACTTGCTTAAGAGCATCTTGTTCCTGATCGTCTTCGATTGTGTCATGCCCCTCCGAAAAATGTATATCAAGATCAATGCAGGTATCTTCACCACACGAACGTACGCGGCTGGCAAGCGCACTATTGTTGCTTAGCGCGCGCTGAATATCGGTGATGATGCGGTTAGCCTCTTGGCGCATTTTCGTAGTTGCGCCTTCGGCTTTCTGAAATCGCGCCAGCTCGCTTTGATACGAGACAGACAGCATCATAAAGCCTGCAAACGTAGCGACCAGCAAGGCTGCAAATAGATCTGAGAACGACGGCCACGGGTTGATTCGTCGCCGAATTGGCATTCCTTCACCTCTTTCCTTTCTGCCAACGCCAACTTACTGGGTTGTACCATTTCTTTTTGAGCGGCGGAGGCGCGTAGATAACTTTTGGCTCCGCAACCTTGCCGGACGGGAAACTGTGTTCTTGCGCGCCTAAACGGTTTGCCGTTCTTTCCAGCTTATCAGACGTTGAATCAAGGCGTTTCACGAGCTTCTCTTGAACTCTATTCTGTTGTTTCATTGCCTCGCTGCCGGCGTTAATTTCGATCAAAAATGGACCCACACGCTTAACCCAGTCGCGCAGGCCAGCATTGATTGAGCCCACCTTGTCGACAAGTTCGCCGGTCGAACGCTGAAGCTCTGTTAGTTCAGTGGAAAACTGAGTGATCCGATTGGCAAGGTTTGTATCGAAGGATCCGATTGTGCCCACGAGATCTTTTCGAGCTTCGCTGACCGCAGCCTCAACAGGTTCCCTTAGGATCCTCGGAGCGTTTCGCGCAAGAGAATCCCAAGCCGTAGCCGCATCCATCAGCGCGTCGCTAGACTTCGTCGTACCCTGTTTAACTTTATCTAGGTAAACTAGGTAGGCTCTCTCAGTACCTTCACCAAATTTGTCAGTCATTCCTTTCCAAAGTGCGATGCTGTCAGTCCCAACCTTCTCAAGGCTTCCCTTGTACCCTTCAGAAATCTGAGGAGCGATTTCTGCTATGGCGGTCAGCGCGGCGTGAGATGCCTGGCCCAACCCGTTCATGGTCTCAACCGCGGCTTGAACCGCGGCAGCAACGTCAGCGGTCCGAGCACTCCCTTCGGCAAAGAGCGATGCTAAATCGCTTTCGATTTTCTGCCGCAGATTTTCAGCAGCGCCCGTCCAGCCGGAGACCGACGCTTCCTCAACTCGTTTGATGCCTTCCGACGCTTCCTTGAGAATGTGTTCGGATAACGTAGAGAGTTTAGCAACTGCTGTACTCAGGGCCTCACTAACTCTATCCGCCTGTTCAAAATGTCGCGTAAAAAGTTGGTCGACCTTCTGGAGTGAGCGCTCGTGTTTCTCTTCAAGTTCAACGAGACGATTGATGATTTTCGGTGTTTCCTTGATTAAGGACTCGAGACTCGATGTTGCGCCTGCAATCGACTCAACCGCTTGTCTAAGGTTCTCGACAGCCGACTGAAGACCGGTGCTTGTTTCCTCAACCGTTTTAAAATGTCCTTGGACAAGCTGCAACGTTCTGTCGAGTCGTTGCCCGAAGACGTCAACGAGCGGCTGGAGCCCTTCTGAGAGCGTTTTCTTTAAATCCTTTAGCGGCTCCGTCGCAGTCACGATCGAGGCGGCCGCTTGTTGTAACAATTCCGCCTGTGAATGGATTGCGTGCTGTCGAGTCTCAAGTGCTTTTCTTGCAGCTTCAGATAGCTGTTGCCTCAGGCGTTGTTCAGGTCGTGTCGCCAAGATTTGAGCCACGAAGGTAAACAGAAGTCCAAAAAAACCGACGGGAAAAGCCTTCGACATACTGCCCGACAAGTATTCAGCAAGCTTCGCGACCTTGACGGTTTGGTCAAGGCCGGCCTCTACTAAAGTGCTGTAGCTTCTAAATGCGAATTCGAATACTCCAAACATCGTGCCCGCGATGCCGACATACAAGAACAGATTCGTACGGTCGTGTAATTCTGCAATCTTTCCCTCAACGGCCGAGTCGAGTCGATCCGAGAAGTCCGTCATTGGGACAAAAACGCCCTTGGCTCCCATAATCCGGCTCTCCTCAACGAACTGTTCGAGAAGCAGAATCGTCTGAAGGCCTTCTTTACGCTCCGTCGCCTTTACTGCCGCAGGTCGTACTTGCTGAACCCTCAGTCCTTCCAACGACAGAGATGAAAAATCGAAGCCTTTATCTTGCGGGAAAGGCGGATTCCAATTTTCCAGAGTTGTTCGTTCACGACTTAGACGCAACCAAGAGTTTCTTACCAAATACACCACAAACAAGTGAGCAAGAAGAAAAGGCCAGCCGTTTACAACGTAGCCAGCCGCGATTGCGCTAACAAGTTGGACGAGGCCTTTCAAGGTTTACTTCTTACAAATCTCGAAAGAATTCAAAACTGTACTTCGCGCGTCGTTGGCAACGTCGCGATAAAAGAGCTCAAGGATCAAAGACAATGCTGCGATTTTATGCGGCTCTAAACTCGGGTGAGCGGTCGAAAGGTTAGTGACTGCTGTCGCTGTTGAGGATGTGGACGATCGAATGCTGTCAGCTGCCTCGCTGTAATGCATGAATGCCACCAATTGGATGGGAATCGGTTTGTCACTACAGCGTCGCGTCGTTTGAGAGGAACAAGCGAGATTGAGATCCAAAGTAGAGTAGGAGCACGAGGGCAGTTTGAATCCAGTCAAGAATTGAGAAAAATCAGCCTGGTCTTCGCTGCGGGTTGGGCGTAAGTCGAACGAGAATGCCGGTAACATTCTTATTGGCCACTTCTGCCGGTTTGTCGTCGCCGATAAGCCTAAACGTTCCTTTGTTTTCATCGGCGTTAGGGCAGTTGACCTGTAAGCTAGTTTTTTCTGGCTGGATGCTTGCTTCAGCATCGATCGTGCCTTTAGATGTGTCGGGCTCTTCAGAATCGTTCAGGCTTTGCCATCGCACTTTATTTAAGTGGCCGGGATAAACTTCAATGGGAGTAAGCGCAGCTATGCCGCCAGAGTATTTTTGCAGAGCGCCTAATTTCCCCACATTCAGATACTCGGCACGATCCCACAGAGCCTGAATTGCCGCGCGGCCCACGTCACTCTTCTTCGCGATAACAATTAACAAAAGACTTCGCGGTCCCTTGTAGGTGTAAACCAATTTCTCACCATAACCGGTCCGCGGATTTTGAATGGCGGCATCTATCGGTATGTCAGAATGCACTTTCTCAATTGCTTGTTGCGACTGGAACGAACCAGGAGAGATCGACTCCTCCGTGAAAAACTGTCCTTCATATGGTGCGACCAACGGCACGATCCAGATCCCGCGATCGTCACTCGTGTCGTTGCTATGAATCGCGTTAACCAGCGACCGGGCGACGCAAGCAGCGTCGACACCGGTAGCACAGGATCCTTTTCCCTGATCACCCGTCGCCGCAACACCGTCTGTTACGATGAACGTGAGGGCATAGTCTTTTGTGGAGTTGATTGCCTCGTGGAGGTTCGTGTCACCGTGTGAACTAATGGGTGGTATTTGACCCGTTATACCCGCACAACCGCTTATTCCTTCCTTTTCACGGAACGTGCAAATTCGCGAGTTTCGAATTGTTATGACGGAGTTTTGAATCGCGCTGATGGCGTGCTGTGACCATCGAACTATTTCCGGCAGTTTAGGATCGAAACCGATCATCGATCCTGAGCCATCGACAAGCACTTGCACGTCGGCCATTTCTGGATTTCCGGATGACCGAACGCAATAAGGTACTGCGTCCTCGAAAAACATCGTTTGAGAGCAAGCTTTTCTTGTATCGTCCGAAGGCGTTGGCCGACACGATGAATGACATGATGAATACAGCACGACCGTGAAAAGACAAGTGATCCCGACGAGACGATGGGTTTTAGACATGTGACAACCTAATCCGATAACTTTGGCTTCCATGACTGCTCAAGGATGACTTGCAGCGGCCCCTTTCCTACGTTTGGAGGAATGCCTTGAATCGACTCGTAAATCTGCTCTCTTATTTGCCCTTCGGCTAAATGCGGGATTTTATCAATCGAGCTGCACCCGAACAAGTTAAGAAAATGTTGCTGCCACATTGTCGCGAGATCAGGCAGTTCGTTGAAGAAGAACTCCGAATCCGCCTTTAGGTCAGCAACGGAATGGTCCTCCAAAGGAAGGCCTTCGCCGACCAGATCGTGCCACTGAAAACGCACGCAATTTCCATCAACTCTTCCTAGCGACATGCCGCGTCCTGAAGGAAGCTTTGACATTGGAGAATCAGAAGACTCCAGCTCTCGTGTTGCTTGTCCTCCCCATGCGTTGCGAAGTGCCCCCATCACCACTAGGTGTTTCGAACTCGGTAGAGTTGGCAGGGGATCGTCGAGGTACAATTCTACCCCTTTGACGCCAAGTTGTTTTAGTAGATGTTCGTACGTCTCTTTGAATACTTGTTGCGGCGAACGCTTCGTGTCGGGGCTGAACGAGTTCGCTAGATGCCAACCGTTTCCGACGAGTACAACTTTAATCGCATCATTCTCGCGTCCTCGCTTAAATGCGGCCAGCATTGTGCGTAAATATTCAAACGCGAACCCTACGAATTTTTGCAGTACTTTTTGCGCTCTAGGATCTCGCCCATACCGGCTTACGCTTTTGCCATCTGCGATAGCATCTTTGACATCCCATCGCTCGGCCTCGCTTCGAGCAAAACTTTCTACGTAATCCTCACCGGCGTAGCGAAGTGATCCGATCTGATGCATTATGTTTTTCGTTTCATCTTCGCCCGTAGTGAATAGAGCCAGATCCAAAGTTCCACCCCCCATGTCAGCGACCAAAAAGTGTTCGTTCAGACGTGGAGTACCAAAAGCGCGAACACAAGCACGGGATTCATTTATAGAGAAACAATCGGCCCCACAGCCGTCCTTCTTGAGACAAGTAGTAAGGTCACGAAACAACTGTTGCATTTGCTGTCGATCTTGATATCCGAAGGCTAACGGAAAGGAAAAGCCGAGATTCAGTTTTATTTCTGACTGAAATGGTGCCGCTTGACCAGCTATTGCCGGTACAGTGAGAAACAGCAACTCTCGTAGAAATGTAAGTCTGAGAAATCCAGCCTGCGGATTAGACTTGAACCTACCATCCGCCCGGAAAGTGGGCGAGGGCGCGATTGCGTTCCACCTGATGAGCAGACTCTGTCCTGACACCCAAACAGCGGTAGGGATCAGATAGGGATCTATCACCGACTCGTAATTCGCCGCAGGAAGGAAATCAACGGTTGGTGTTGCATTAGTTCTTGCGTCCATTGCGAGCCACGATACATTTCCATGCAGCGCTGCTGGCCGGATCGCGAATTGGTCGGCACGCAGATTAGTGGGATCTGAATTCGGTGGCGCAGCGTATACGAGTGTATTCGTCGTTCCGAAGTCAATTCCCACACTGATTTCTGTGAGAGGCGTCGCTCCGTTCTGCTGTGCTTCTTCAGGGTAGGTGCGATAAAACGTGACGCCTGTTTCGCCATTTTCTGTTTCCACAGCAAAGGGGCCCGGCGAACCATCGTTGAATTCGCTAACCCACGGCAAGATTGAACTGTACCCGGACCCTTGTAACACGTAAGTACTGCGGTCTGAACCGGCCACGAATGCTCTGTAGGCTTTCCACGACTTAGGCATTCTGTCGGGATCGGGATACAGCCCAACAGCAATCTTAGAATCGATTTTGATTGCTAGAGGCCCAAATATTCTATCCACCGCAACGGGCAACCCCCGTATCTCAATATTGCGGTATGTAACCGTAGGAATCGTACTGTCTATTTCCGTTTTGATTTCGCCCAGGTTTCTGATAGCGTGGAGCCAATCGCTTCGGATAGGTCGACCGGGATAACCTGGGAACACACTACCGACCACGAGCAACTTGGAGTAGAAGATTTCATTTATCGATTTCTCAATGACACTCCGGTTTGGAAATGTCAACTTGAGAAACTGTCTCTTCGCTTCTCCACCTAAAGGGCCCGCCGTCCATCTAAACTCAAGCCCTGAACCAGTATTATGTGGCTCTGGAGGAAACCCCTTCGGAGGATTCGAGGTTATTCCATCTCGCTTCCACAAAATTGCATGCGGCTCGTCTGGCAGCCATACTAGAAAATCAGAAAGGTTGAGGCTATTTGGATTTCGACATTTCGCGCATTTCAATCGTAACGATCTCGGAGTCGACAGGAATGGGTCTTTCGTTGGCCAGCCTTGTCAGCAGGTCACCGCATTTTTCGCAACGTGGAACCCAATAGTTCTCTCCGCCATTTCCACGGAGCAAAAGTGGAATCGGCCGCGAGCGCGGCTCATCGCCTCGCTGACTCCACGCTAAACGATCAAGAAACGAGAACTGGACTGATTTTGTATTTGGAGCGTTGCCAGTCGGTGCGGGGTTAAACTCTTTGAGGATGCAATGCGCCAGCCGCGCGGCGAACGAACTTTCCTGCTGTTCCAACGTATTAGCCGTGAGTTGCAGCAGATGCCTCAAAGCTTGTTCATCTTCTAATATTGGATCTTTGGCGATGTTTCGCCACGTATCCAAGTTTGTACGTTTGTAATCTGGTAGGGGTCTAACTAAGACAATCGGGCTAAGCACTCCCACGGGTTTCCTAACACCTTCTAACTCTAACCAGTAGACCGAGTCGATACCAAATGGCTTGGTATAATGAATGAGGGGCTCATCAATTGGAAGATGATTAATCCGAAGGTGGTCCATTAACAACATCGACAGTAAGTATTTCCAGGCTTCGACTCGCTCTTTCCATTTGTCTGGTCGGACTGCCTGCTGTTTTTCCAGAATCCACAAGTATGCGAGATCCCAATGCAAGAGATGCGGGATTGATTCCGCGAAAAGCGTCATCTGCGTCCACGGTTTATCTACTATTTCTTCGAACTTCGCCATTTGCTATATACCCTTTCGCAGCGTCGTAAACAGAATCGTTGCGGCTGCTCGTTTCGCGGTAGCGTCCGCGCTACTGAAAAGGATCCTATTGCTCTTGGACTCGTCTACTGTTGGCCAAGCGACGCGCTGCACACTAGCGGGCAATATGGCTTGAAGGGGTGTGGGCGGAAAGATATCATGTAAGCCCAGGCTGTCTCCGGCACCGTTCCATAAATTGGTTAAGGCGTCCGAAACCTTGTTCGGAAAATTTGAGACGGCTTTGCCGCCTTCTGCCGCAACAGCGATATTCCAGAAACTCGCGACCAGTTCAGTAAGCTTATTACCCCAGATTGCAGTGACCCATGGTTCGTGTGCTAATCGATGAACAACCTTCTTGTTTACGAACGAGTCAGTGAAGCTTATCCTCTGCCTCAGAGCTTTCGTGGCCGCTTCTCTACTGACCGGACGCTCAAAATCACCCGCAACCTCACGGTCCGAAAACTCCGTAGCGGCGGGAATCACGTTTTCTTTGAGCAAATACTCAGCGGCCTGCGACCCGATCCAAAACGGCTCATTTTCTTCTTGCCACGGAAGCTGTCGCGCAGTTTTTTCGACGTTCGGATCGCGAGCGTAATCCATTGAACCTGTGCCACCAACAATAAAGTAGCTGTGGAGTTGCTGGAGTGCCTCTTTGATTGATTTGAGTACCAGCAGCTGATTCGAATTGAAGCGTTTGATGGCATCTGGAATGATGTTATTATCGGGAGTGAAGTATCTACCATACAGCACAGCTCGCATCTTCAGTGCCTGAATCTCGTCTAGCATTTGCTTTTCCTTAATTGCGTCGACGATGGGAGCTAGCAAACCCCCGCTCGTACCACCAATCACCGAACCAACGAACACGGTTGTGTTGTTATTTTTCGGTGCGAGCGAGGCATGGTTGAAGATCTCTTCAGACATTACCGAGGATAATGCCGGACGTGCAAAAAGACCCTGATTGACGCTTTGTGCGATCGTTTCTTCGTTGAAGAAAGCTCTTACCGAGTGGCGGTCATCAATCTCTTCGATTGGTCTTCCAGTGAGGGCCTTACCTACTTTGTCGTCGGCGGGTATGGGTATTGTTGGTGTTGCGAGAACAGGAATATTGTTCTGTACTCCCTCTGCAGGATCAGCACCGTACTGTAAATCGGAGAAGAAATCGCGGAGCGTCCGAATACTTCCTATGACAGAATCGGTATCGACAACCGTGGCTTCGAACGGTTCTTCAATCAAGCCGAGCAGATAGAGCTGAGCGTAGTAGTGCAACACCATCTGTCCCGTCCCGCCTATGCAGACCAACTTGTAACTCATGCAGTGATTCCTCGCACGCGAGAGGGCAAGCCAACTGTCTTTACGAGAATCCCGGAAACGAGAAACGCAATCAATCCACCAAGCACACACGAAGCAAGTAAGAGCGCCAATACCGCAGGCCATTGGGATATCGCTGCGATTCCTGAACCCACTAGGCCAAAAAGGAGTCCGGTCGCGCCAAACTTGAGTGTTTCGCAACCGAAGTATGCTTGGTCTACACCCGAAAAGATGAGCCGACCAAAACCTACAACGAACGGTAGAGCAACAAAGACGGTCGCCAAGATACCCGCGACAATCAGCGATATGTAAAGAACTCTCATGCGTGGACTCGCCAGAAACCAAACGCGCCGACCTAAGACAGGAGGTAACAACGTATTTAAGGCCACTGGCAAGAGCAGCCCCGCCACGATGAAAAAATTGAACAAGAGAAGGTAGCTATCATCCCACTGTTTGCACTGGGTGCGACTAGGCGTTGCGCTGGATTGTCCGTACACATTAACAAGACAAACCAAACCCATCAGAACCAAGCCGCCAATTCGCATGACGGAATAATATGCGCGTCTATTCGCCATTCTGTACAAGTCCGCTAGATCCATCCTTTGCCACGACAAACACCGCATTTCACAACTCCCGAACCTTCACAGTTCTTGCACTGAGACGAAGATGTCAGTAATCCTCCGCTGAGTCGCCCTTTTCCGTGACACTTGGGACATTTGGCAGCGCCTTTACCGTCACATGTTTTGCACTTTGGCATTACTATTTGCTCCTTTCGCTATCGAAGCCTTTCGGATCGAATAGAAAAAGCTCTGCATGCATCGGCCGCAGGTCCGTGAAATGGGATTTTGCTCAATCTGATATTCGAGTCGGCCAGATCCCGAGTGGAGAAAAGCGCCGACACCAAGACTTGATCTACAATGCAGACATTTGGGGGATGCATTCATACGTCGAGTCTCCTGAGCAAGCCGTCAACCCGACAGGGAGGGTTGATCGTTTGACTCTCTGAGATTGAAGGGACGAAAAACTGACTGTATGCGATTCGAAAAACGCTAACAGCCCCGGTTTAATCCGGTAGAACGATACGTACGATTGCGATTTATATGATTCAGCCCCGCGGGTGATCGGTGCTCAGGTTGCTGAGTTGATGCTTCGCTAAACAAGACATGCGGTTCCTTAAAAAAACCGTGAATGACCGTCAAGAACCGCGAGGGCTCGCAGACTATACACTCGAAGCAAATCGTTTGCAAGCGAAAATTGTTCGACCCTTAGTTCATTGGATCCAATTGGGAGAGTTCAAGATTTGTCTGTCGACAATGTTCGTAGCTTGGTCAGAACGTCAGTGGCTCGGCGGCGACGCCGAATTGTTTGCGGGTTTTGGGCGCGTAGATACCAGATGGAGCGGATGGTCGAAAATTGTCAGCTCCGCCGGTCGTTCTCCGGCGGGGGAATATCCGGCACTGCTTCGACATAGCGCTCGAAGTCTTCGCGACGGCCCAAGGGGGCTTCGCGCCGCAAGTAATCCGTCGTCATCATTACCGCAAACTTTTCACCGGCGGCGCTGGCCAGAAATTGACTCACCGAATAACCCTCTTTGGCAGCGAGTTCCTCGATGCTCTGCTTCAGCGAATCTGGAAGTTCGATCGTCAGTGTGCTCATCATTGGCTCCGAATCAGGCTCAGGAAATCGCGTGGAGTAATGGCGCTGATGCCGAGTTCCTCAGAGCCGCGAAAGTCCTTCACATTATGAGTAACAATATAGCGGCAACCAGCGGCGAAGGCCAATTCCAATACCATGTCGTCATCCACGTCGGGAAGAAAGGGACGCCACAGGAAATGAATCTCCTGCAAATGCGCCTGGTTTGCCAAATACCTGAGAAAGGCGAGGGCGTCATTCTCTGTTTGGCCTGGAGGCAGATTCTCGCGTCTTGTCATCACGGCCTGCCATTCGACGTAAAGCCCCACGGAAAGGCACAACTGAAATTCCGCCGCAGGGATAGAGTTGACAAGCGCGAAGCTCGCTCCCTGCCGCGAGCGGGCCGCAGCAACCAAAACACTCGTGTCGAATACGACTCTCACGGCATCGAACAGATTAATCTGTGGCCCAACGTTTTGCCAGCACGAATCGGTTGAGCAATGTGCGATGGCTACGCTAGAAATTAACTCATGAGTCTCAAAACGTAAGCGGCTCGGCGGCGATGCCGAATTTTTGCGGGTTTTGGGCGATGACGCCGATGGCCAGGAAGCGGAGGACGAAATTGTGGGTTTCGTCGCTGATGACTTGATGATCGTGTAGGTACCAGACAGTGCGGATTGTGCTGGGGCTGTCGTTTACTCGGCCGGAGAATCTGGTGATTTTTGATTGCAACGCAGCCCCCTCTTCCAAAGACGCTACCCACAGGAGAGTATCGTTGGCAATTTGTTCGTCGCCAAACATCGCGCGGGTTCTGGATAACGATTGACATACGGTAGCTGCTACTTGGCCAGGGTCGCCGCGGCCCCCTCCTTTGTCCATTTGTGCCAAGGTTGCATAGACTGCCAGCGCGGTGCGCACACCATTACTTTTTGCAGTGGCTGATACCTGGGGAAGGGCACGCTTCATCGCTTGGAGTTCGTCTCGCAGCGTTGATGAGCCTTTGTAGTGCTGAACCTGGGCATTGATTTCGGCAAGCGGTTTTTCGGTGAGGACGTGATGGGTGTCTTTGCTAATGCCACTCAGGACTCTCGACGCGTAGGTTTCAATCATCGAGAGTTCATTTGATTCCGGACTGCCGGAGTTAATTGGGCTTGATTCACCAATAGCTGGAGACGGGACGCTAACGTCCGGCGTGCTTGCCTCGTTCTCGTTATCAATAACCGGCGGCGTCTTCTTTGTGATCAGCGGTTTTGAGCCGCCGGGCGAATTTGAGTTGTGGCCGATGAGCAGTGCGATAATGGTAACCAGAATGATAATTACAGCAGAGCCGACGGCGATGACGGGGCCGCTTAGCCAGGATTGATTTCCGGCGGCGGTGGGCTTTGCGATGGTGCGAGCGCCTCCAGCGGGCTGCACGCCGGAGGCGTGCGTACCGGAATCGTTGTCGATGCGTACCAGAATGTCGCCGACGCCGCCGAAGGTGAGCACGTCCCAATCTGAGAGTTCAGTCAGAGCCGTAACCGGTGTCCCATTGATGAACGTGCCATTTGATGAACCGCAATCTGAAAGATTGAAACGGCCTTCGAAATTCTCGATAAGCGCGTGGCGGCGCGAGAGACTGGTGTCCTCTATTGCAAGATCGTTTTCCGGGGTGCGCCCGATTGAGAAGCGTTTCGTATCAACTTCAACTGTCTCGCTTCCTAAGGTGGGCGGGAGCGTTAGCGTTAAGCGTGTTGACATAGACTGACTACTGAGTGGCGGCTACGCTACTTTGTGGCTGCGTATAGCTGGAGATTGGTTCCATATCAACGCCAAAGACGCGAGGATTCTCGCCAACGATCGCGGCAGCGAAAAACTTGGGCACGTATTTAATCGCCTCACGCTGAAACTGATCGCTCAAGATTTGCGAGTGCGCGACCATGGTCCAGAAACTTCGCTCGGGATCGTCTGATTTAGACATCGCTGCTTTCAGCGCATTCGCCAGATTAGTGCTCAAGCCGCCTTCGCCCTCGTTATAACTGGCAATCGCCAGCGGCACGCTCAATGGGCCCGTTCCAAACATCGCGATCAGATCTTTCACATATCGGGCGGCGATAGGCGCCATCGTGTCTATCTTGCACCGGTCGTCTTGCCGAGTATCATGCGGAGCTGAGACGTCTTGAACGCCGTAGCGTCTCGCTGTTGACGAAGCGAATTGAAAAAAACCCTTTGGTCCAGTGCCACTCGATAAGCAGGAACAGTACTCGGCCTCGATCATTGCGAGATAGAGTCCAACCTGCGGAGGGAGGCCCTTTTCGTTGAATGACTTCACTACTACCGGCGCATAACCGCGGGCCCGAGTCAAAAGTGTCGTCAAATCGTGATGCATATTGCAGCCGCCGCCACTGGGTTTCGGACT
>Ga0193747_1000457_pt1 | contig 13772 bp, 10 predicted proteins | sample L1m2metaG_FD_143048 | JGI IMG/M metagenome (GOLD analysis project Ga0193747, IMG submission 143048) | Soil microbial communities from a riparian zone of the East river system, Colorado, United States - L1m2 | ecosystem: Environmental > Terrestrial > Soil > Riparian zone | place: USA: East River...
CTCTGCCAAACTTGCAGGTGGAAGTGCATCCGGAGAATCGCGGTTATGGCGCGAACCAAAAAACTTGTTACCGGCTCGCGCTGGCCGCCGGCGCAGACATCATTATCATGATTCACCCCGATTATCAGTACACGCCCCAGTTGATTCCAGCGATGGCCGCTCTCGTCGCAAGCGGTCTTTATCCTTGCGTGCTCGGTTCGCGGATTCTTGGCGGAGGCGCGCTGCGTGGTGGAATGCCTTGGTGGAAATACGTTTCAAACCGGTTCCTCACGTTCGTCGAGAATTTTCTCATCGGAGCGAAGCTTTCCGAGTACCACACTGGCTATCGCGCATTTTCGCGCCAGTTGTTGGAGCGGCTGCCATTGCAAACAAACTCAAATGATTTTGTTTTCGATAATCAGATCCTCGCGCAGATCATCGCCCTTAGCTACGCCATCGGTGAGGTCACGTGCCCAGCGCGTTACATGCCCGAGGCGTCTTCGATCAATTTTCGCAGAAGTGTGCGCTATGGACTAGGCTGTCTGGCAACAGCTCTGCGGTTCCGTCTTGCGCGCTGCGGCTTGGCGCAGCCGATCGTTGACCATCAGTCGGAACGCAAGGCACCGGTCTAATATCCTCCTCGCACGACGTAATGGCCGTGGATCCAGACTCGCTGCCCGTTCCGCGATGCCCAATGTCCTGGTTTCCAGACGTAATAGGTGCGGCCTACATAATAGCCCGCCCCGTGGCGGTAGTAAGGCCGATCGCCCACCTCCACAGTGACGGAGCCCGGATAACCCCCGTAATAAGGTCCGCCATAAACTGGACCGCCACCATAGCCACCACCATAATATGGTCCGTAGCCCGGATAGGTGCTGTAATAGCCTCCACATCCTACTAAGCCGAGCGCCGCGGAAACTAAAGCGAATAGCAAAACCGAGCATTTCGTTTGTATTTTCATATACTGGATATTCGAATTCGAGAGATGATTTACGTGCCTCTGGGATATACAGGCTCCCAGCTTCAGGAGTCACGTCATACCACGCCCTGGTCGAGCATGGCATCAGCGACTTTTACGAATCCGGCGATGTTCGCGCCAACTACGAGATTGCCAGGCTGCCCATAATCTTCCGCAGTCTCCCAGGAGTTTTTGAAGATGGTGGACATGATGTGGCGCAACCGCGAATCGACCTCCTCGCGCGGCCACGGCAAACGCATAGAGTTTTGGCTCATCTCGAGACCAGAGGTAGCAACGCCTCCAGCATTCGCAGCTTTGCCGGGGCCAAACAGAATTTTTTTCTCCAGGAACAGATCGACCGCTGCAGGCACGCTGGGCATGTTGGCCGCTTCAGAGACAAGATAACAACCGTTATTGACGAGTTTCTTGGCGTCTTCGGCTGTGATCTCGTTCTCCGTCGCACACGGAAAGGCGCAGTCGCACTTTATTGCCCAAGGCCGCTGGCCTGCCACATATTTGGAACCGCGGAATTTTTTCGCGTACTCGCTGATGCGTCCGCGGCGGACGTTTTTGATGCTCATGACGAAGGCCAACTTTTCCTCATCGATGCCGTTCTTGTCGTAAATGAAGCCGCTGGAATCCGACATCGTTACAGGCTTAGCGCCACACTGGAGTAATTTTTCCACAGTAAATTGCGCTGCGTTACCAGCGCCTGAGACAGTGCAAACTTTGCCTTCAACCGTTTCGTTGCGCGTCTTAAGCATTTCCTGCGCGAAATAAACAGCGCCGTAACCAGTCGCCTCTGCGCGTATCAACGAACCGCCCCAGCTCAGTCCCTTTCCGGTTAGCACACCTGTGAATTCATTCGCCAGACGTTTATACTGGCCAAAGAGGTACCCGATTTCGCGCCCTCCCACACCGATGTCGCCGGCAGGCACATCGGTATTCGGACCGACGTGACGGAACAGTTCGGTCATGAACGATTGGCAAAATCGCATGACCTCCCTATCGGATTTCCCTTTTGGATCGAAATCCGAGCCGCCCTTTCCGCCGCCCATCGGCAGACCTGTGAGCGAGTTCTTAAAAACTTGTTCGAAAGCCAGGAACTTGATGATCCCCGCATAGACGGTCGGATGAAAACGGAATCCGCCTTTGTAAGGGCCGAGCGCGCTATTCATTTGTACGCGAAATCCGCGGTTCACCTGGATCTGTCCTTTGTCGTCGATCCACGGGACGCGAAACTGAATCATTCGCTCCGGTTCGACTAGACGCTCCAGAATTCTGGCGTCTCGGAGCTTCTTGCTGCGGTCGATGACTGGTCGGATCGACTCCATTACCTCCGTGACGGCCTGAAGAAACTCAGGCTCGTGAGGGTTACGTTTTCTGACGATTTCGAGAACTTCTTGAATCAAAGCCATGGAATTTGTAACTACCTGTTGTTGGACCGCGGATCGTGAACGAAAAATCTGGTGCGCGATGCTGGTATCGAACCAGCGACCCCTTGCGTGTGAAGCAAGTGCTCTACCACTGAGCTAATCGCGCTATTTTTCAGAAGCCGAGATAATAAGGAAGCCGCCCGTCAGCGCAAGCGTGGCTGTAGTGTGGGTGGCCGAAGCGCATGGCGGCGGCAGAGGCCGGATCGCGTATCTGAAATGTCCGCTGAGAACAGCGGACGCTCCTCGCGTTTTATCTAAACGCATGTCAGAACATAAAGTCACTCTCACTTGGCAACGCGGCGATAAGCCGTTCGAGTATCAGAAATATTCACGGGATCATACTTGGAAGTTTCCGGGCGGGCACGAGATGCAAGCGTCAGCCGCGCCCGCCTATCTCGGCAATCAGAACCTGGTCGATCCGGAGGAAGCGTTCGTGGCTTCGCTGTCGAGCTGCCACATGTTGACGTTTCTCGCCATTGCGTGCAAAAAGAAGTTCGTGCTCGACGAATATGCCGATGAAGCAGTCGGCGTTATGGAGAAAAATGCCGAAGGAAGGCTCGCCATTACACGCGTCACACTTCGACAACGCCTGAAATTCTCCGGCGACAAACAACCTACGCCGCAGGAGATCGAGGAGATGAATCACGGCGCGCACGAACAATGCTTCATCGCCAACTCGGTGAAGACCGAGGTGAAAGTCGAACCGCAAAGCTGAACCGATTCGTCCGCAGATTTACGCAGATTCCACAGATTCAACGAAGGCCGGGCAACTGTTTCTCTGGATAAATCTGCGTAAATCTGCGAAATCTGCGGACACTTCCGAATGACTGCATCGACAGAATCGCAACGCATGGAGAAAATCGTCAGCCTGTGCAAGCGGCGCGGTTTTATTTTCCAATCGAGCGAAATCTATGGCGGACTCAACGGCGCCTGGGATTACGGACCGCTCGGCGTCGAATTAAAGCGCAACCTGAAGAACTACTGGTGGCGCGTCATGGTGCATGAGCGTGATGACGTGGTCGGGATGGACGGCGCGATCCTCACGCATCCTGCGGTTCTGAAGGCTTCCGGTCACGTCGAGGGCTTCAGCGATCCAATGGTCGATTGCCGCACCTGCAAGGCTCACTTGCGCGCCGATCAACTCGTGGAGAAAAAAGGCGTTAAGCAATGCCCAAATTGCGGTGGTAAAGACTTAACGGAAGCGCGGCAGTTTAATCTAATGTTCGAGACGCATGTTGGCGCGAGTGCCGAGGAAAGCTCCGTCGCATATCTGCGGCCTGAAACTGCGCAGTCGATCTTCGTCCAGTTCAAAAACATTCTCGAAGTGTCCCGCAAGAAGCTGCCGTTCGGTATTGCGCAAATCGGAAAAGCCTTTCGAAATGAAATCAATCCTCGCAATTTCACATTCCGTTCGCGCGAGTTCGAGCAGATGGAGCTGGAGTATTTTTGCCGACCGGAGCAGGGAATGGAGCTGCTCGAGTACTGGAAAGAAGAGCGCCTGAAGTTTTATGAGAACATCGGCCTCTCACGCACAAACCTGCACCTCCTCAACGTGCCGGATGAAGAGCGTGCGTTTTATTCAAAAGGCACTTACGACATTGAATACGATTTTCCGTTTGGCCGACAAGAACTCGAAGGCGTCGCATATCGGACCGACTACGATTTGTCGCAGCACCAAAAGGCCAGTAACAAATCGCTCGAGTATTTCGATGACGAGACGAAAGAGAGATTCATTCCACACGTTGTCGAGCCGAGCGCGGGCGTCGATCGCACTGTGCTGGCGTTGATCTGTGAAGCGTACGTCGAAGACCAGGCGCCGAACGATAAAGGCGAAATGGAAACGCGGACGGTGTTGCGGTTCCATCCGCGGATGGCACCCATCAAGTGCGCAATCTTTCCACTGCTCAAAAACAAGGAACCGTTGGTCGCGAAGGCAAAGGAGATCGTTGGGCTTCTGCGCCCAGACATGACTGTGTTTTACGACGAAAGCGGTGCGATCGGTCGGCGATACCGCCGGCAGGACGAAATTGGTACGCCCTTCGGCATTACCGTTGATTTCGAGACGCTCGGCGAAAGAGATCCGACGCTGCGCGACACAGTCACGCTGCGGGATCGCGATTCGATGAAGCAGGAGCGTGTCGCAATTGAAAATCTGCCAGCGATATTGCGCGGACGAATTGCCTGATGGATCTCGCCGACTTCTGCGAGTACTGCCTGAGAAAACCTGGCGCAAGCGAGGAGGCTCCATTCGGGCCCGATGTTCTCGTGTTCAAAGTCGGCGGCAAAATGTTCGCCGTAGCCGCTCTGGATGAAATTCCACCTAGAGTGAACTTGAAGTGCGATCCGGATTTAGCACTCGATTTGCGTGATCGCTACGAGCAAGTCACACCTGGTTATCACATGAACAAGAGACACTGGAATACTGTCGAGATCGATCGCGGCATTCCTGCGGTGGAGTTGTGGAGAATGATCGATCAATCGTACGAATTGGTTGTGAAATCTTTGCCGAAGAAGGCGCGAGCTAATAAGCGGCGCGTACTGGCATCTCGCTCCTGTCGATAGGATTGGCTGCACAAAACCTCGCTGCGATTGCGCAGCGTTTGTGCAACGGTTCACTGTGCTGATCACGCTAGATCATTTAAGGCGCTATGCCGTTGCTCGCAGTCTTTTCAAGCCGACTACACTGAAAGGCGCCTTTAGGCGCATGGGCTTTGTTCAAGCCGATCCGATACGTGCGCCTGCGCGTGCCCAAGACCTTATACTGCGCCATCGCGCAAAAGATTATCACGCCGGCGATCTCGAACGGCTCTATTCGAAGCTGGAGATCGAGGAGGATTTCTTCGTCGTGTACGGGTTCATGACAAAGTCGATTCAGACGCTCATGCATCCACGCTCGGACGCCGGTGTGCCAGCCGAAGGACCTCGAGAATGGCCTCCCGCGCGGAAGAAACGCGCGCAACTCGTGTTGCGTTTTGTGAGGGAACGCGGTGAAGCCCACCCGCGCGAAGTAGATGACTATTTTTCTCACGGCAGAGTCAGGAACTACTGGGGCGGATTGTCGAGCGCTACCACGCATTTGCTGGCGGCCATGCATTATCGCGGCATGCTGCGCATAGTACGGCGCGAGAAGGGAATCCGCATCTATGCCGTTCACGAACACGGACCGGCACCCGCCGATGCATCTGAGCGCCGCGCACGGATCGACGCGCTCGTCGATGCAGCGGTTCAGATCTATGCGCCATTGCCTGGTAGGTGCCTTGCAGACTTAGTTCGCCGGCTGCGCTTTGCTGTTCCTCAGTGGCAGGGCGAGCTGAAGGATGCACTTCAGCGGGCGAAACAACGGCTCGCAAATACGTATGTCAATGGCGTCGACTGGTACTGGCCTTCTAAAGAGAATGCGGCTCATTGCACTGTGCCGGATACAGTGCGCTTGTTGACGCCATTTGACCCCGTGGTATGGGACCGCGACCGCTTTGAGATGTTCTGGGGCTGGCAGTACCGTTTCGAGGCTTATGTTCCGACTCCCAAACGCCGACTTGGTTATTATGCGCTACCGCTGCTTTGGCGCGATCGGGTGATTGGCTGGGGTAACCTTCATGTAAAAGACGGGCAACTGAATTCAGAGTTCGGCTATGTAGCGCATCAACCGCGTGATCGCCTCTTCAAGCGCGAACTCAACGCGGAACTGGAGCGAATCAAGGCGTTCCTCGCCATTTGCTAAGGCAAAGGCTGCAGTTCGATCTCACCAAAATCTAACTGCAGGGCGTCGCGCGCGACGTTAAGGAAATTATCGGCAGCATCGGTGAGGGCGACCTGCAGCTCGCCAGGCTCTGTCGCCGGCGACCGCAGCGATTGTCGATCCAACGTTTCTTGCACTGCGGTCGCGCAATTTTCCGCGGAATCGACGAGCGTGATCTCGCCTCCTAGCGCGCGTGCAATCGCGGCGCTGAGCAGCGGATAGTGGGTGCAGCCAAGCACCAGCGTGTCGATCCCGTCGGCAAGCAGGGGCTCAAGATAACGGACAATGACCCGGTCGGTTACATCGTCGTCGAGCAATCCTTCTTCGATCAAAGGAACAAGCAACGGACATGCGCGACTGCTCACGCGCACATTGTTATCGGTCGCGCGTAATGCCTTTTCGTAGGCGCCGCTGCGGATCGTCGCCCGTGTTCCGATTACGCCGACATGCTGGTTACGGGTTGCCTGCAACGCCGCTCGCGCGCCCGGTTCGATCACTCCGATCACAGGGACGGAAAATTTCCTCGTCAGCAGAGGTAGTGCGACTGATGAGACCGTGTTACACGCCACAACCAGCGCCTTTGTATTTTTTTGCATCAGCATATGCGCCAGCTCCAACGCGTAGCGTTGCACGGTCTCGGGACTCTTCGGACCGTACGGAACTCGTGCCGTGTCGCCGAGGTACACAACTGTTTCGTTTGGCAGCCGATCACGGAGCGCCTTGACCACGGTTAGCCCGCCAATGCCGGAATCAAAAACACCGATCGGTCGCGGATTGCTCATGCAGCGGGAAACTCCTCGTAATGCCCAAGCGTTGCAACTGTGTCGCCTCTCCCTTCGAAAGGGAGAGGGTTGGGGGATTTGCCAACGTGTAACGATCCCTCACCTCAGTCCTCTCCCTTGCCCAAGGGAGAGGCGGAATGTTGCGCGCGACCCGCTGGTCATTTGCAAACGCGCTCCACTTTCGGATGATTGATCGCGATGGCTGAACTTTCCAAGAGATACGATCCGAATGCGGTTGAACCGAAGTGGTATCAACGCTGGCTGGAGAATTGCGATTTCGTAGCAAATCCTGAGTCCTCGAAGCCGGCGTTTTCGATCGTGATGCCGCCGCCGAACATCACGGGCATGCTTACACTCGGCCATGTTTTGAACTACACGATTCAGGACATTCTCGCTCGCCGCGCGCGGATGCAGGGGTTCGAAGTCCTTTGGTTGCCGGGAATGGATCATGCGGGAATCGGAACCCAGACAGCTGTGGAGAAATATTTGCGCAGGACCGAGAACAAGTCGCGCCACGATCTCGGTCGCGAAGAATTTTTGCGGCGAGTGCTGGATTGGCAGGACAAGTATGGCGGCATCATCATCGAACAGCTTAAACGGCTCGGTTGTTCATGCGATTGGTCGCGCCAGCGCTATACGCTCGATGACGCTTATGCGGCCGCTGTCCAAAAAGTTTTTGTCGATCTTTACGACAAAGGCCTGATCTATCGCGGTCGCCGGATGATCAATTGGGATCCTGCTGCACAAACTGCAGTTTCTGACGAGGAGGTGATTAGCAAGCCGCAGAAAGGCTACTTGTATTTCGTTCGGTACGAGATTGTGGAAGAACCGGGGCGGTTCCTTGAGGTCGCGACTACGCGACCGGAAACGATCATGGCCGATACAGCGATGGCGTTTCACCCGGGTGACAAACGATATCTCGACTTGTTAGGCAAACATGCCTGGCGTCCGCTCGCGCGAGAGAAAATTCCAATCATTGCAGACGAAGCAATCGATCCGGCGTTTGGGACGGGTGTTCTAAAGGTTACTCCGGCGCACGACGCGCTCGATTTTGAAATCGGCCAGCGTCATGATCTGCCGATCATCGACGTTTTAACTCCTGCCGGCCGTGTTAATTGCCCTGCGGTTCCAGAGTTGCACGGACTGGAGCGCTTCGAAGCGCGGAAGAAAGCGGCGGAATTATTGGAGGCGAGGGGACTTCTAGCGAAAGCCGAGCCGTATGAGAACAATATCGGGTTCAGCGATCGCAGCGACGTGCCTATCGAGCCACGACTCAGTGAGCAATGGTTCCTGCGTTATCCGAAAACAAAAGAAGCGCTCGCAGTCGTTCGTGATCACCTCATCCGTTTCTTTCCAGCGCACTGGGACAAAGTTTATGCGCAATGGCTGGAGAATATTCGCGACTGGTGCATAAGCCGTCAGGTGTGGTGGGGACACCGCATACCGGCATGGTATAAGGTAACGCGACCGTCTCGGTTGCCTGAAGTAGCGCATGCGTCTCGCTTGCGAGATGAAGAGACATGCAAGCCGGAGGCTCGCGCTACTTTTATCGGGTTCGACGAATTCGCGGAGGTTGATATCACGCGCCGCAATCTGCCGCACTGGCAACAGCCTGAAAAAACATACTTTGTGACGTTCCGGCTCGCCGATTCCATTCCGGCGACGAAGCTCTCCCAACTAGAGGACGAACGGCGAGTCTGGTTGAATGCGAACCCAGAGCCTTGGACCGCCGAGCAACGCCGGTCCTATTATGAACGTTTCTCGGCAAAAATTGACGAATGGCTCGATGCCGGCAGCGGCTCTTGCGTGTTGAGGGACGAACGCGCGGCAAAAGTTATCGCCGATGCGTTAATTCACTTCGACGGAGAACGCTACGATTTGGAAGCATGGGTCGTTATGCCGAATCACGTTCATGTCGTGGTCACGCCCCGCGATGAGCATCATATCGGAGATATCCTTCATTCGTGGAAATCTTTCACCGCGCACAGGATTAACGACCTCCTCGGTCGAACGGGGCGCTTCTGGCAGCATGAGAGCTATGATCACATCGTCCGAAATGAACGGGCACTGTACAAAATTCAAGAGTACATCGACCGTAATCCAGAGAAGGCCGGCATTGAAGTAGCGCAAGCGTCTCGCTTGCAAAACGAAGACTCACGCAAGCCAGAGGCTCGCGCTACCATTTACGTCGGCATCGAGGCGCCGCCTGATCCTGAGAATTGGATCCAGGATGAAGACACGGTCGATACCTGGTTTTCATCGTGGCTGTGGGCTTACGAGACGATGGATCAGGATACACGGCTAAAATTTTATCCGACAAGTGTGCTGGTGACTGGGCCGGACATCATTTTCTTCTGGGTGGCGCGCATGATCATCGCCGGGCTCGAGTTCAAGCCGGGGAAATCCAGTAAGATTGAAGACAACATTCCGTTTCACCACGTTTTCTTCACCAGTATCATTCGGGACAAACAGGGCCGGAAAATGTCGAAGTCGTTAGGCAATTCGCCTGATCCGCTGGAGCTAATCGACAAATACGGCGCCGACGGGTTGCGATTTGGTCTGATGCGCATCGCGCCCAGTGGGCAGGACATTCGCTTCGATGAAAAACAAATCGAGGAAGGCCGTAACTTTGCGACCAAGCTCTGGAACGTCGCGCGTTTTCGCCAGATGCACGGTCCAAGTGAAGCAACACCAAGAATCGACATTCAGTCGTTATCGATTTACGCCGTCCAAGTGCTCGCGCGGCTCAACGAGACAATCGACGCAGTAGAGACTGCGTATCGCGAATATCACTTCAACATGGTCGCCCAACATCTCTATAATTTTGTCTGGAGTGATTATTGCGACTGGTTTGTTGAAGCGGCCAAGACTGACATTTTCAGCGAGGACGAAGCCAAAAAGAAATCGGCTATGGCAGCAATGGATGTTGTACTCTCGGCGACATTGCGGCTGCTGCATCCTTTCATGCCGCATTTAACTGAGGAGATTTGGTCGTTATTAGGCCTCGGAAAAAGCTCGATTCAGTTTGCGGCCCCGCCCGAAAAGTTTGCGTTGGACACGGTAGCCGACGTTGCAGAAAGCCGGCGACTTGTATCAGCCATCTATGAAACCGTTCAAGCGGGTCGCAATTTAAGGTCCGAATCGAAATTGCCTTCAAACAGAAAGATACGGTTCATTTTACGCACCAATCATAACACGATTTCTGAGCAAACTCCCACCCTGAGCCGCTTGTTAAATGCCGAGGATCTAACGCTCGACCCCAACTACGCGGCGCCAGTTGGCACTCCGGTAGCAGTCACGCCCTTAGGCGAACTTTTTCTCGCGGTCGCCTCTGCCGACCAAGCGCTGGAACGCGAGCGGTTGGACAAGGAAATCGCGAGGATTAGTGAGGAAGCGCGAACCGTTGAGACAAAATTACAAAACAACGCGTTCGTAGAGCGAGCTCCAGCGGCGGTGGTCGAAGAGCACCGGCGACGGCTTAACGATTTTAACGCGCAACTGACGAAGTTGAGGCAGGCGCGTGAAGGCTTGAGTTAAAAATAATCTTCTGCTCGTTGATCTTGGCGCCGCGCTTTTGAAAGAATTCCTTCAGCTGCGGCGTGTAGAAGGTCTCGTCGTATTCCTGATTTAGCTCGAGCCAGACGCGACCGCGCGCTTTTAGATGCTTCGCCAGATCATCGAGAAAGAATTCCCACTCCGGGACGCCCCAAAGTCCGGGCATCTTATGATTGTTGAAGCAAATCATGAAAGCGGTAATCACGTCGAATTTTTGTCCGAAACTCGGCAGCGGACGAAACGCCTCGATTTGTTGAACAACGCGGCGGACACCGAGCAGGCGCGTGATTTCCCGAAACATGGATACGCGGTCTATGTCGAGGCCAACTCCGGAATGGCCGAGTAGCTGCGCGATGTAAAGAAAGTACCCTGCGCCGCAGCCCAGATCGAGAATGCGCTTGGGACGCGCCACGTCGAGTTCAAGCTGGCGAATCCGGCGGATGTTAACTCCGATCCAACGGTCAAGATCTAGATACTTGGGCCAGTCCGCGCCGGGATCTGCCACCGCGTATCGCCGGCGGATCTGTTCGAACTCGACGGGATCGATTGTCTCAATGACACGTTTTGTCTCCAGCGGAAAGCGGTTCGCGCATAGCAGCCGGAGAGTACGTTTTCTCGCGCTAGCTACGCTCTGACCGTCGACCAGTTTTCGTATTTTATGGCGAAACTGCACAGCTCACACCTTGTAGCGAAGCGCAACAATTTCAATTAAGCTTTCAACGCATGAGCGTGTGGAAAAAACTGCTGTGGATTGGCGTAGCCGCGTTAGGTATATGGGCAGTTGCCATCCTGGCGCTCTCGCGAGGAGAAAAAATCAGTGCCCTTTGGATCGTCATCGCAGGGTTTTGCGCGTTTTCGATCAGCTACCGTTTTTACAGCAAATGGCTCGCGACCAAAGTGCTGGTTCTAAACGAGGAGCGCGCGACGCCTGCAGTTTTGCGAAATGACCACAAAGATTACGTGCCAACGAATCGCTGGATGGTTTTCGGTCATCATTTCGCCGCGATCGCCGGACCCGGACCGCTGGTTGGCCCCGTGCTGGCTGCGCAGTTTGGTTTTTTACCTGGCACTCTCTGGATCCTGATCGGCGCAACTCTCGGTGGAGGTGTGCACGACATGATAGTTCTCTTCGCCTCGATTCGGCGCGGCGGAAAAACGCTGGGCCAAATGGTGAAGGAAGAAATTGGACGCGGCGTCGGTTTGCTCGCGCTCGTTAGCGTGCTCGCAATCATGATTATTTTGCTCGCGGTCCTTGCGCTGGTCGTGGTTCAAGCGCTGGCGCAAAGTGCGTGGGGCGTTTTCACCATCGCTGTGACCATTCCCCTCGCGTTGATCATGGGGATCGCGTTGCGCACAGGAAAGGTGAGCGTTCTCGCGGTTACGATTTTCGGATTGATCGGCCTGGCGTTCGGTGGGTGGGGCGGACAATTTCTTGGCCATTTCCCGGCGATTGAAGCCTGGTTTCATCAGGACCAGAAATGGCTGGCGTGGGCAATCATGATTTATGGACTCGCCGCGTCGATTTTGCCGGTTTGGATGTTGCTCACGCCGCGCGATTATCTGAGCACGTTCTTGAAACTTGGCACAGTCGCCATGCTCGCCGTCGCGGTCGTGCTGATCAATCCGAAGCTGCAAATGCCCGCCATTACAAAATTCATCGACGGCAGCGGCCTTGTCTTCGCTGGGCCGGTATTTCCCTTCGTCTGCATCACCATCGCCTGCGGCGCCGTTTCCGGCTTTCACTCGCTCATTGCTTCGGGCACGACGCCGAAAATGATCAGGCGCGAGTCGCGCATTCGCAGCATCGGTTACGGCGCGATGGTGACCGAAATGATGGTCGCATTAATGGCTATGATTGCGGCGTGCGTGTTGGAGCCAGGAGAATATTTCGCGATCAATACAAAAGGAACGCCTATCGAAGTTGTCGCAAAAGTTTCGGCAGCCGGGTTCCCAGTCACGGAAAAAGAAATGCAGACCCTCGCCGCTGATCTTGGCGAGTCCACAATGTTCAATCGCGCTGGTGGTGCGCCGACGTTTGCCGTCGGCATGGCGCACATGTTCGCGCGCATCTCTGCCAATCCGACCGCTCTCGCGCTCTGGTATCATTTCGCCATCATGTTTGAGGCGCTGTTCATACTGACAACGATCGATGCCGGAACGCGGGTAGGTCGGTTTCTACTTCAGGACGTTCTGGGTCATGTGTGGCGACCGCTCGGCAACACACGTTCGTGGAGCGCAAACTTTCTCGCCAGCTTTTTGCTGGTTGCAGCCTGGGGCTGGTTTTTGTACGAAGGCGTCATCGATCCTCTTGGCGGAATCAACTCACTTTGGCCGCTGTTTGGCATTGCTAATCAATTGTTGTCGGTAATCGCGCTTTGTCTTGGGACGACGCTTTTGATCAAAATGCACAAAGTGAGATATATCTTCGTCACGCTGGTGCCGTTAGGCTTCATGTGCGCCGTCACTTTTTCGGCTGGTTATCTCAAAGTTTTTTCGTCCGACCCGAGACTTGGTTTTTTGAGCGGCGCGCAGTCGCTGCTGGACCAGTCATCAGCAGTACCCGACGCAGTTAAAGCAGCTGAATTGGTACGACAGGCAGGTGTCTGGCGGTTTGACGCGCTCGTTGCAGTCTTCTTTCTCGTGCTCGTAGCGGCGATCGTGCTCGGTTGCGCACGACAATGGTGGCAGCTCATTCGCGGAAGGAAGCGAATGGTTTTACACGAAAACGAGTTTGTGCCAATTACGCCTGCGCAGCTCGCACAGTTTTAAGCCGATGGGACTGGAATGCTCGAGTCGCTAGCAAGTGTCTGCCGAAGACGAAATCACGTCGCTGACTAAAGTTGGTTCGGAGAGTACTGGACCACGCGGACGCGCGATATTTTCCACGACGAATTGGAGCGTGGTCCTTGAAGCACAAGGTCAATCGCCTGCAGCACAAGAGGCTCTAGAAAGACTTTGTCGCACCTATTGGCGACCTGTTTATAGCTTCGTTAAGCGAGAAGGCATTAGAACAGAGGAAGCCGAAGACCTGACCCAGAGCTTTTTCGCGTTGCTGCTGGAGCGCCGGAACTTCGATGATGTTCGCAAGGAGAAAGGACGGTTGCGTTCTTATCTGCTGACGTCGCTGAAGCATTTTCTCGTTAGTGAGCACCGTCGCACGGTGACGGCAAAGAGAGGTAAAGGGCAACAGCCAATCCCATTGGAAGAACTTGCCGCGGTCGGACGCGCCGAGCTGGAGCCGGCAGACCATCTGAGTGCAGACCGCATTTATGAAAGACGGTGGGCGTTAACTCTAATGGAGCAGGTCTTGCGACGATTGCGGG
>Ga0193747_1000460_pt1 | contig 13728 bp, 13 predicted proteins | sample L1m2metaG_FD_143048 | JGI IMG/M metagenome (GOLD analysis project Ga0193747, IMG submission 143048) | Soil microbial communities from a riparian zone of the East river system, Colorado, United States - L1m2 | ecosystem: Environmental > Terrestrial > Soil > Riparian zone | place: USA: East River...
CTTTCTCAGCCAGGCTGCCCGAAGGCTGACCTCGCAACCAAGATCGGCCATCAACTGCGATAACTTTCTTACCGCTGTTGTCTTCAACGATCGACCAGTTGCCGACGACCGCGAGGAATTTCGTTGACTCCTGACCGACGCGCTCGCTTTGTAGATCGATGCGAGTCGTCCCCGAAGATGCGCCGCGGCGTTGCGCATTTCCACAAACGCAAAGCAGGAGAGTTATCAAAAAGAAAAACGAAATCAGTTTGGGTGTCATGATCGATTCCTCGTTCTAGATTTCATCCGGTCCGTCAAGACATTCCAGGCAAACTTCTCATTCACACCCGGTTTCAACCGGGTGAACACGACTCGCTTGTTTTTACTTTAACCGTTTTAACGGTTGCTGCCGGGACGAAACCGTTGAAACGGTTGGCTCGTCAGTTCTCCTCGCCTGACCACCCGGTTGAAACCGGGTGTGAATGAGACGCGACTATAATGCTTAATGCTACCGACAAAATGCTCCTGTCAAGTGACTCACCTTCTGCTAACGAGCCACCAGGCAAAGACGACTATCAGAGGCCACCCAGCATAAAAAATCCACCCCGCTCCGCGCGGGTAAGCGTTCAATGGATAGCCGCCGAATGCATTCTCTTCGCTGTGCCCGGGCGCGGACACGCCGGCGAGTTTGTAAATCGTTTCCAGGACAACCTGTTCAATCGTCGAGCGCTCCATGACTTTTTGCCCATTCATCTCATACCAAATTTCGCCATAATGATCTTCCGGTTTTTCAAACAATCCGGTCACAGTTGAGGCCGCATATTGAACCTCGAGTCGGGGCAGAACTCTTTGCAACCGGCGGAGCACGTTCTGTTCGAGATCAGCGAGTCGCGGATCTTCAGGCGACAGCACAACGGTGATTTTCAATGCCGGCTGAATCTGCCGAAGTGCTGCTTCATCCTCGCGCGAAAAAGAATTGCGGCGGTTCTCACTTAGGTCCCAACTTCCTCGCAAACCGTTGGCGCCGAAGCCTACCAGGACCAGAACTAAAACGAGTGCTGCCGTTCCCACCAGACGAAAGCGCCACGTTCGGCCAGGGTGTAACCAGATTGCCGCCAGCGCAAAACCGGCGACGCTGATCGCCAGCATGGCGATCGAGGTACTCAGCTGCAAAAGCCCGTGCTCGAAAGATCGCAACGCCGCGGTTGGTGTGTAGTTTGCCAACTGTTGAAGAAAACCACCGCGATATGCGGCAATGTATTCGAGCGCCCAAGTGCCTACGGTAAAACCCAGGGTCACAATCGCCGCGCTGGCCGCGTTCTCAGCAAGCGCGGCAGCCGCAACTGCGATGCCCGCGCTCAACATTACGCGCAACAGATGACCCAGCAGCAGGTTCAAAGTCTCCGGGGCATACAGATGGCCGCCATAAAACTTCCACAACAAAATCGCCAGCAGTCCGGGAATCAAAGTCACCAACCAACCAGCGAGAAGCACCAGCCCTTTCGCAGTGAGTTTGGTTGTAAGATTGCCGGGCAATTGCAGCCAGAGCTTTAAACCGCCGCTTTGCTTTTCCGAAGCGATGGCGCGAATCGCGACGAATGGGAATAGAAACGTCGCGGCTAAATCATAAGCTCCAAAAGCAGGCGACAGTATGCCGTCCAACGGAGTCAGGCCTTGGGGCAACGCCGCTGGTCCACCGCCGATGCCACTCGCTTCAGCATATAAACCAACCGCCGTGATAAATCCATGACCGACCAGCGGCCCAATCATCAAGAGCAGCAGCCAGAACGAACGCGAGGCCAACAGCTCGCGCCATTCTTTGCCAATGAAAGGGAAAAACCGTTTAGAGAAGAATCGTTTAGAGTTGGGACTTGTCCCCGGGCGGACAAGTCCGCCATCTAAACGGCCGGACGCAGGCTTAAGTGAGCGCAAGGAAGATCTCCTCGACTCCGCCGTCAGGAAGTTTGGCTTGCGTGCGCAACTCGGGAATCGTCCCCTCGCCCACGACGGACCCCGCGCTCAGCAGCACGAGCCGATCGCAAACACGTCCAGCATCGACAAGCTGATGAATCGATAGCATAAGGGTGCGTCCGTCCGCAGTATGATCTTTCAGCAAGGCCATCACGTCGCGTGTCTGTCTGAGATCAAGCCCATCAAAAGGTTCGTCAAGCAGAAGCAACTGATGCGGCGTCAATAGTCCTAAGGCCAGGAGCATTCGCTTGCGCTCGCCCTTCGAGAGCGATGACAGGCGCGCCTTCATGATCTCGTCAAGCCGCAAAGGCCCAATCAACTCAGATAACTTCGTCTTCGACGTGCGATAAACTTTTTCAAAGAACCGTAGGGCCCAGCTAACCGTTTGATCGGCCCAGGGCAGAATTCCATCAGGCAAATAAAAGAGGGCTTCCTTGCGACGCGTTACCGGCAAGGTTTCTTCAAGAAACGTTATCGTTCCGGAGTTCGCAGGTATGAGTCCCGCGAGACATTCGAAGAGGGTCGTCTTGCCGGCGCCGTTGGGACCAATCAAGCCCAGGACCTCCCGTCGTCGCACCGAAAAACTCACGTCGTTCAGCGCCAGGCGATCTCCGAAACGCTTGGTCACGCCTTTAACTGTCAGCAAATCGCTCATCGTTAACCTAACCCTACACCCTTAAAACTACCAGACCCCGTAAGATCCAAAACCGATCTGCATTGCGAAGCCAACGGTCGCATCTTAAAATGCAGCGATTTCGGTTGCAAATTGAATCTGTGATTTTAGTATTGGTCACTACATTCGCGGCGGTTTTTGTCGCGGAGATTGTCGGCGACAAGCTGCTGTATACGACGAGCGTGCTGGCCGCGCGTTATCGGACCGCGCCGATCCTCATAGGCATGGCGACGGCGTTCATGGCCAAGATGGGCCTGGCGGTCATTGTGGGAAAAGCAATTTCGAGGTTGCCATCGCCACTCGTAGCCACCATCACCGCGATCAGCTTTCTTGGTGTAGCGTTCGTGCTGTGGCGAAAATCGGACCGGCCACGTCAGTCCAAGGAAGTGCATCGCGCGTCAAAGGCGGCGATGGTTTCATTCGCCGCGATCTTCTTTTCCGAATGGGGTGACGTAGGACAGATAACGGCCGCCACTCTCGCCGCAAAATATCGCATGCCGGTGGTCGTTTGGGTGGGCGCAGTCTCAGCCATGGTCACCAAAGGCACGCTGGCCACATTTCTAGGAGCGGGAATTCGACGACGCATTCACGATAGAGTTTCGCCGAAAGTTGTGCGCTATGTGGCCGTTGGATTGTTGTTGGTCCTGGGCTGTCTTTCAGTGGTGGAGATCCTGACTGAGAGAGGTTGAGCCGGTTACAGTACCCCGAGCAGTAGCGAGGGGCTCGTCGGACTTGGCTTGGTCTTGGTTGAGCATTGGATCCGGTCGCTACCGCTCCCGGTACCGTAACGGAGCTCGAACATGTCGAACGACGAACGCAAATCCGCTTTTCGATTCATTGTGGCGCTGGGGTTCGTCAGTCTGTTCGCCGACATGACTTACGAAGGCGCGCACAGCGTCATCGGTCCGCTGCTTAGGGATCTTGGCGCCAGTGCCACCCAAGTTGGAATTATCGCCGGCCTGGGCGAAATGATCGCCGCAAGTCTGCGTTATTTTTCCGGGCGATTGGCGGATCGCACACGGGCGTATTGGACCATCACGACGCTGGGATATTTTTTGAATTTGGTCGTCGTGCCGGGCTTGGCGTTCGCCGGTAGTTGGCAAGCAGCAGCGCTGCTCGTGGTGGCCGAGCGTACGGGAAAGAGTTTGCGTGGCCCAGCTCGCGACGTCTTGCTTTCCGAAGCGACTGAAGTAGTCGGTCACGGATCGGGATTTGGTTTGCATGCGGCGATGGATCAAACGGGCGCTGTTTTGGGACCTTTGCTGGTGGCGACGGCGGTGGCGAGGTCTCATCATTTCGGCCCGGCGTTTCTATGGTTGGCAGTGCCGGCGCTCGGCGCGTTCATAGCTTTGCTCTTCGCGCGCGCAGCCAGTCCCCACAAAGGCACTCCGCCCGCGGCGCCCTCGGAGAAGAAACTTCCGAGCGTGTTTTGGATCTATGTTGGCGCGGCGGGCCTGCTGGCTCTGGGCTTTGTGGATTTTCCCTTACTCGCCTTTCACTTCCAGAAAAATTCATTGGCCCAGCCGCAGGTCATTCCGTTACTGTACGCCGGTGCGATGGGCGTGAATGGCTTGACCGCGCTCGTGTTTGGACGGCTCTTCGATCGGTATGGGATTCAAATTATCGTCGTCGGCATCGTAATTTCGCTGTTGGCTTTGCCGTTTGGTTTTCTCGGCGGACCAACGGGAGTTTATGTGAGCGTCGCCTGTTGGGCCACTGGGATGGGCGCGCAAGATGCCACGTTGCGTTCGGGAATCTCACAAGTTGTCTCAATGAATAAGCGAGGCACAGCTTTCGGGGCCTTCAACGGCGCCTATGGCGTGCTTTGGTTTCTGGGAAGCGTCACGATGGGCTTGCTGTACGATCATTCGCTGATCGCGTTAGTGATTTTTGGGATGGTAGTGCAACTGATCGCGGCCGCAATGTTCTTCTGGTTGGGTGGGCCTCTGGCTGAGGCCAAACAAAGTTAGGACAGAAGTTTGACCGCGTGCTCGATTAATGCGTGCACGGTAATCAGGACGTGCGGACTGTTGGCTACCGCGGCGCCAAAAATAATGACGAGAGCAAACGATAGCGCCAACGCTACTCTTATCATCGTGTTCTGGTGAACTCGCGCTCCGGAACCGTCTGAGGCTATCTCGACCAGGCGCCGCACGCGGGCTTTGACGCCCCGAGTTTCCTCGCCGCCCACCAGAAATGCCGCGATCGGCATGACAGTGCGCGATCCTACGGGAATCATCTTCGCTATCTTGATCAAAGCTGCAGCGAGATTAAGCGCCGTGTCGCCATTCTGTTGGGCTGCATGCTCGTCGGCCGCGGATTCAGCCGCCTCGGCCCACGCGCGATCAAGTGAACGGCCACAAGGAACGACCATCAGCAAGTCGCGACACATCCGCAGCAGCAAACGCTTGAAGTTGTCGCGAGCGGCAAGATGGCCGCATTCGTGAGCAATCGCCGCCGCCAACTCTTCCTGGGTGAGCGATTGCATCACGCGTTCCGCGATGAACAAGCGTGGCCGAATCGCACCGACGACGGCAATAATCGGAAAGGCATGAGGCATGCGAAAAGTCGGGATGTCGATCCCCTCGAGTTTTATTCTATGCGCGATTGCCAGCCACTCTCGCAACAACGAATGCGTTGCCCACCACGAGCGGGCGCACCGCCACAGCGCGAACACGAGGCCGAACCCGGACACCAACGCTAGTGACGCGAGTTTCTTGCTCACAATTTCAGGCGTTGAGTACGGCTCATAATTCAGATAAGACGGAACCAGGAAGAGCGACACGGCAATCATTGCGAGCACCGGTGGGCTGACGCGCATGGCGAAAAGAACGTCAACGCGCGAGCGTGGCGACCAGCTTGGTGTGAACCGTTCCAGCAAGCGCCAAATGGCCGCAGTCGCCAACGACGCCAACGTATTAATCGTTAGCAGCGCGGCCAGTACCAGGCATATTCCCAACAGCTCGTACATAGACTAATCCGCTTTGCGGCGCAGCTCGCGTTTCTTTTCCTTTACCAAACGGTCAAGCTCGTCGAGCAACTGGCGATCGCGCTCGCTGACCGTATCGACAATGCAGGCCAGCACCGGTTGGATCCTCTCCGCGCCGCCGCCCAGCAGTCCATCGATCACATCTTCGCGAATACCGTGCTCGAATTCTTCGCGCGACACCGACGGCGAATAAAAAAAGGCGCGCCCATCTTTGCGTCGATCGAGCAGACGCTTTTTGTACAGGCGATCGAGCGTGGTCATCAGTGTGGTGTAGGCGATTCTTTCTTCAAACGCGACGTAGATGTCCCGCACACTAACTTCGCCGCGCCGCCAAGTCTCATCCAGAACTTGTCGCTCGAGTTTGCCCAGCGCGAGTGATGCCACTTCGCGCGGCCGGCGAAATCCACGGAGAAGGAATCGAGGGGCTTTCATTGCGTTCAGCATTTTGAGCGGTGAACTCTGCCGATGTCAATCACAGGTGGCGTGTGATGGATGTAAAGACGACGTTGAGCATGAACCGCGGTTGCTTATCACGGGCGAAGACTGGGCAAGAGCGAGTAGTTATTTCTGCGGATTGGAGAGTAAGCCAGTACACCTTTTCCAACAAGTCGTGTATTTTGCGAGGCAGCTATCCAAAATGTTCATGGCGGTATTGAAGTCAGGGTTACTCTTCGCTGCCTTCATGCATGCATCGTGTTCGATTTCGCACCTATCGAGACACGATCCAGAACTGCGACCATTCGACGGCACCGCTGTTGGCTCGGAGGGAAAAACAGGCAACCATTTAGTGTCTGGTGTAACGGGCTTAGGCGGATCCAAAACATACATAGGGACGGTTTTCACAACAACTGATGAGCGTTTTCTTCGATTTCTTGAGGTTCTCACAACTCGGTAGGAATCAGCAGGAGATGCTAGCGAAGGCTGCAACACAGGAGCTTCGGACACAACAATCGCCTGTTCCTTGCGCTCGAGGATTGATATTGCCGTAGTGAGTTTCCTGCGAGTTTCAGCGAGTTGCGCAAACTGGCGTGTTAACCCGTGCATTTTCACTGCTCTGAGTGTGTAGTTAAGGACCTTCAGCGCGGTATCAAGCGCGAGGAACCGCGGGTCAGAGTCGGCGATTTTACTCTGTCCGACGATTGTAACGACACCTTCAAGAGCGTTCGATAAAGCTAACCAGTACTCGCGGCTTTCTGAAACTGTTTGTACCGTCATAGGCAGTCTCAAATTCTTGAATAGCTTCTATTGCCTTCGCCACCCGTTCACTGTTCACGTTCCCAATCAGGGATAACGACTGCTCAAATAGCGTTTCGCGTTCTTCTTTGAGATTCTCGCCCAGCAATTCATCAATCCGTTCTCGCTCCCGCTGCGCGCGGATCCTTGCAAGAGCATACTTCGAAGCTGTTGTTTTCTTGGAACGCGTGCTTTCCCGTTGCGCATTGGTTAGTACGGGGTGCAAGATACTCACGAAAATAACGAATGTCAGCGAACAAAGAATTGCGCGAACGAAACGGTTTTTTTTAGAAGTGATCTTGAAACGATTTAGAAGAGGGTTCAAGGTAGCGACCCATCTGGTTGTATATTTCCGCAGTTCGTCGATGGAGGCCAATTTCTTTCTCGTTTGGTTCTGCTCGAGCGAAGCCTTTCGCCTCAGCCTTACCTCGACGGCATCGCCGCCCGGAAACTAAGATGCGGTGGAAGAAATAATCCCCCTGTCAAAACGTAATACTTTCATTAGCACAGCGTCTGGAAAGCCTCGCGCTTCGGCTGCGCGGCTAGCTTCCACGGCGTCCTTGCCACTGCCGACAACCGTCTCCGCTCCGTCTTCTTCAATGAAGGCGACCCATTCATTTTCATGTTCTTCTAATTGGCTCAGAAAGGCCAACTCTTTTTCGTCAATCGCTTCCTCGATCATGACAAGGTCTAGTCTATCACGGATGCTGTGTGCTTAATCAATCTACGAGATCGTGGCAATTCCCCAGCCGTTTGGCCGGTCAGATCGGCTTGACTCTCGCGCTTATTATGTCTTGCCTCTATTTGGAAGGTAAAAAGAGACGGGCATTCCACTTTTACTAATATCTGCTATTATCGCAATTGTCGCAGAATGCAACGCTTGTAGCTTCATTGGGAGTTGACCGTTTGAGCGAAGGAAACAAAACCCGAGACGACGCGGTTATCAACCTCGACCATGCGCGTGTGCGGCTGCGTTCACGCGCCGCCGAAGCTGTCCCCACGTCCCTGGCGCGGAATCTTGAAGATATTTGCGACTTGCTCGATAAAGGGCTAACGAATCAGGCGCGCTCGCGCCTCGCCACGCTTCTGACCCAGGCGCGATATCAGCCGGTCCTGCTGGCCCAGGCGCGTTGTGCCTTATCGACGGCGCTGGAAATGCTGGGTCATTATCGAGATTCGCTCGCCGCCGTATCAATGTACGAAGCTCCGGAAGCGCGGGCCAAACTTGACCCAGTGCTCAGCACGAAACTGCGGGTTCAAATCGCCCTCGCTTATAACTATAACGGCGATCATCCCAAGGCAATTGCGCTTCTCAACGCGACATTGCGCGAACTGCCCGAGGAGGGAGCTGAAGTCGGTTCGGTTCACGCCGCGCTCGCGCGAGTGTATCGGCGGATCGCGGAATACAATATTGCCCGGGACTATTCTCAACGCGCGCTCGAAAGCTATCGTCAATCGGGTGACTGGCGTGGACTCTCTGAGGCCTATTTCGGCCTGGGACTGGCGGACGTTCATGAAGGGCAGTACGAAAATAGTCTGAAGAATCTCGAACAAGCTGCCCAACTAATCGGCGATCACCCCGCTAGTTTTCTGCTCGGCAGAATTTACATCAATATGGCTGGGGCCTGCTCGTTCTTGAAGCGGCCGCTCGACGGGATTGCCTACATCGAAAAAGGAATCGCTTATCTCGAACGCACCGATCATAAGGCGAGCGCGGCGGACGGCTACAATAATCTGGCCGCAAATCTGATCCCCATCGGCCAGTGGGATCGCGGACAGGAAGCACTTGAGCGGGCGCTGTCGCTGGCAACGGAGGTTGATGAGAATTACGCCCGAGTACCAATGATTCTGGATTCGCTGGGCGAGCTGCGAATGCTGCGCGGCGATCTGGAGGAAGCCAAGAGCTATCTCGATCGAGCCGTAACTCTGGCAAATAAGAATGGAAATAAGTGGTACGAAGGACAAGCGCTGCGGACCCTGGGTCGTTGCTATCTCGCGATGGAGCAAAGCGCTGACACCATGACGATGGCAAAGAGTGCTTTGGAAATTGCCAACAAAATTGGTGACCGGCAGGCGATCTGCGAATCGCGGTTGCTTTTGGCTGAAGCGTTCCTTGAATGTGGTGAGACAGAGGAATGCAGCGCAAATCTTCAGGGCTTGGCGGAATTGATAACCGACTCTCCTGCCGACTTGTTGCTGGCCGGCGACGCGCAGAGAGTGAGTGGACTGTTGGAAATGACCAAGTCCGACGCAGATTCGGCGGCACAGCATTTCGGACGCAGCGTTTCCATTTTCGATCTACTTGGGGATCGTTATCGTGCGGCGCGCGCGCATTACGAATTGGGCCGCGCGTACGGATCCGGGCAGCCGGAGCGCGCCGCCGAGCAACTGGCGCTCGCGGTCAACACATTTCGGGAACTCGGCGCGCGTCTCGATCTCGAAAAAGCTGAAACTGCGACTCAGGCGCTCGAGCATGGGGTGGCGCCCGTAAAGCAAGCAACCTCCGCGCTGTCACAACTCTTAACTCTAAGACTGGCTGAAGCCGTCGCTTCGCGCGCGCTGTTGCTCCGTGAGTTGGCAGCGGTGATTCACCAGGAGACCAATGCTCGGCGTCTGGTTATCCTGGAACCCGCTGAGGAGGAGCGGCAACACGTCGTCGTCGCTCATGGTTGCGATACCAAAGAAGCCGCGGGGTTAGCGGATGAATTCGCTTCGTTGGAAACCGACAGCGAGCGCGAAAGATTTACCAAGAGGCGGGATACAGCAATCATCATGCTGAGACCGAGCGACGCACTGCCGGCCACCTTGTTGGTCTCGCCGAAGGAAAAGCTTCAACTTCCAGGCGGATTGGCTTTGGATCCCTTGCTGCGGGTGGTCGAGTTAGGCATGGATGTCTGCGCGCTTCGGAGCCGCTCGCAATCCGGCCAGCGCGCCGAAGAGGCGAACTCTCTAAGTGGATCGATCATGCCGGGGTTCATTCACTCAAGTCCCGCGATGACCCGTTTGGTTGAAGAGGTCCACAAGATTCGTTCGTCAGATGTGACGGTGCTGGTGACCGGAGAATCAGGCACCGGAAAAGAACTGGTTGCGCGCGCCATCCACGCCCTTTCGACACGTCGCGACAAAGTCTTCGTACCTTTCAACTGTACCGCGGTGCCGAAGGAGCTTTCGGAAGGTTATCTCTTTGGCTATCGGCGAGGCGCGTTCACGGGAGCAATAAAAGATTCAGACGGCGTGATTCGGGCCGCGGCCGGTGGAACTCTCTTTCTCGATGAGATAGGCGATCTCCCAATCGATGTGCAACCAAAGCTTCTGCGTTTCTTGCAGGAAGGCGAGATTCAACCACTCGGCGAGCAGCGGCCAATGAAAGTTGATGTGCGAATCATCGCGGCGACGAACACGGATCTCGAAGAGATGGTCACGCAGAGTCGCTTTCGCGAGGATCTCTACTACCGTCTGAATATCATTCGGCTGCGCGTTCCGCCGCTGCGCGAGCGACGCTCAGAGATTCCCACGATCGTTAATTATTACATCAATCACTACTCGGCAAAATTTGGCCGGCGCGATATTCAAATGACTCCCCAGGCAGTCGACCTGTTGATGGTCGGCGATTGGCCCGGCAATGTGCGCCAACTCTGCAACGAAGTGCAGCGCATCGTCGCGCGCACCGAAGACGGAACTTTGATCACTCCCGAACTTTTGTCTCCGGAGCTGCGCCTGATGAAGGCCGTTTCGGCGCCGGCTACGGTTACCCCGATTGGAACCGTCGGTGGAGCCTCTCTTACAGTCCCGCTCCAAAACACAACTCTGGCCGAAGCGTTGTCTGAAGTTGAGCGCAAGATGATTGCGGAAGCGCTGCGCAAACACCGCGGCAATATCTCGCGGGCCGCGCGCGAGCTTGGGCTTACCAGACGAGGGCTCTATCTAAAACTTGATCGATACGAGATGAGTGCGAGCGCGTGAGGCTGGATTCTGGAAAATCTTTATTGCGGAGAAAAAACGGGTGAGATAAACAAACGGCGTAGTGTCTCTGAAGCCTTTGCGTTGCCGTAAAGAGGCTTGAGAGACACCACACCAGATTAAGTTTTATGCCTCATGTTAGTCACCGAGTACGACACCTTTATTCATTTTCGTTTCTCCTCTCTACCCTGGGGGGATTTCTTTTCATTCGTTGTTAATTAAGTTGAAAGCCTTTGGTTTTGGTGATCTTGTCAATTAGTCACCGAGAATGACGCCCTTATTCATTTTCCTGTTTCTCCTTTCCTCAAGTTTGCTGGTTACGATTGATTGCTGGTTGAAAAGTTTTTGGTTTTGGTGATCTTGTCGATTAGTCACCGAGAACGACGCCTTTATTCATTTTCTTTTCTCCCTTCCTCTCGAATTTGTTGGTTACAGATTGATTGCTGGTTGAAGTTTTGGTTTTGGTGATCTTGTCGGTTAGTCACCGAGAACGACGCCTTTATTCATTTTTCTTTTTCTCCTTTCCTCAAATTTGCTGGTTATGATTGATTGTTGGTTGAAAGTTTTTGGTTTTGGTGATCTTGTCGATTAGTCACCGAGTACGACGCCTTTATTCATCTTCTTTCTCCTTCCCTCATCTTCTTTTTTCGTTCGGAACGTTCTCCTGTGGAGCAATGACTGTGCCGCAGAGGACCAGCAGACGTTCGCGCACCGCTAGTTACTCACCGTCAACAACTTAGAGCGAGATACAACTCATCGTGCGCGAGCAACTCAATCGCAATCTAAGTTGACTACGCGGTATCCATATTTACCTCTGACTCCGCGCAACCTGCTGCGAAATCAGCGGCTTAGGTCTAAATGGAAATCTGCTATCCAGTGTATACAGGGTTTCCAGTGATCAGGCTTTGCACTAAAAGTCGCTTATGGGAGTGACTTATGAGTCAAGCGACTGACTTTTGGGTCAAGCGGCTTCTTCCCAGAAGGTTGGTTCGATGCCGAGTTCGTAAATGGATTGAATGAGGCAACAGAGATTATGGGCCAACACTTTGCACATCGCTTCGTTGATCTGCGCCGCGCGCGTCTTGCTGCGGAGTCGGTCGCCAAACTTGGTTTTGATCATGTGGAAAGTCGTCTCGACGTTTGAGCGCTTGTGATAGCACTGCATGAAGCGTTGCTGGTTGAAAGAGTAGAAATGAAACATACGTTGCCAGATCGCCGAATGGTTTTTGCTGGTTGTGCTGTTCGCCTTGAACGCGATGTAAGGCACGGCTTGATGGTCTGCTACTACTTGCAAGTTGTCGCTCGACAGATAAGCCTTGTCCGCGCTCACTTCAGCCATCGTAAAATTGCGGCCAGTGGTCTTAACCAGTCCCTCAAACTGCGGACAGTCGGCAACGTTAGAATCAGTAACCTCGATGCTGGTTACGATGTTCGTTGTCGTTCCGCACATCAAGTGAACTTTGATCCATTCGTGCCTGTCCATCAAGCTTTTATCGCTGTACTTCGCCTTCGACCACTGGACGAAACGGCAAGTCGAAAAGCCGGACGAATCAACGGCAAACGACGATTCGATGCTCTGCAAAGGCAAACTGCTAATCTCAATCAACTGTTTCAGGAACGGTGTCAGAGTTGGATTCTCAAGAATCCCTTGCTGTGCGCTTCCCTCAAGTCAGAGCTAAAGCGTCGGCCTGAAACCGTGGAGTAGACCTTGAACGTGCTGGCGAAGATCATGTCAGCCAAAGGCAAGCGCGGACGCCCGAAGCTCTGAGGCATTTCTTCGATGCCTTTGCAGAGTTCATTAAGCAACGAGAGAAAGCGTTCCTTCTCGTGTGTCTGCGCTCGATTGTAGGCACTCCATTCTTGCTTGTAGGTTTTCTTTACAGTGACCGTCTCGGTGAAGGTTTGAGTCTCGCCATCGTCCGTATACTCGCGTTTGGTTACAATCTCGACAGCGTAAACGTGTTTGCATCTGAGTTGTCGCGCTGTGAAGTCCGGGCAATCGCATTGCGGATTTACGGGATCGGGTTTGACCGTGTAGGTATTGCGACAACCTTTGGTCTGAGACGGAACAAACCATCTGTAACCGTCATCGCTTCGTTGTAGTTTCGCTTTCGCTGCTATTACGAGTCCGCGCTGTTCTCTTTCTAGTTGTTCGTCCATCTTCCTTTACCTCCAATATACTAATAGTATATACTAATGGTAGTAGAAGTCAAGATAATTCTTGACGAATGAGCGGATTAGTTGTATATACCGGCGCTAACGACTGACGGTAGGGACTAACGGGAATGACTATCAGTAGCGACGGTGGATAAATATCGATAGGGGCTACTAATGGGAAATACGAACGATAAGAAAATAGGTCTGGTTATGCTTCCCGGTTGTCGATGTCGCTGCGGGCATGAATGGCTTGCTCGTGGGGACACGCCGCGAGTGTGCCCCAAGTGCAAGAGCGCAAATTGGGACAAGCCATACGTTTTTAGACGGAAGACTGCCAAAAAAGTAAAGGGCTGATATGTCGGACAGAAACCCCGTCAATACTGCTTTCATAGAGGCGCTGTCTCAAGTCGAACTTGACGACAGACTTTTCAACAAATTGCTTCAGCATTCAGCCCGCAAAGACGGAACGCTAAAACCCGAAGCGTTAGTCAGAATCAGTTGGATCGTGAAATTCATTCGTGACTACGGCTTCGATGTAAAGCAGATCGAGATCGAAGTACCGGCAGGGCGTGTTGGACGCGCGGCGGATTCGGGGAGCGACACGGTTTTTGCCGACATCGTTATCTATCGCGACACCGCTCGCAAAGAGCCATTTGTCGTTATGGAAACGAAAGCGCCAACCGACAAGACGGGACTTAAACAGGCAGAATCCTACGCGCGTAATCTCGGCGCTGAATATCACGCATTGCACAATGGATTGGACGCA
>Ga0193747_1000461_pt1 | contig 13726 bp, 14 predicted proteins | sample L1m2metaG_FD_143048 | JGI IMG/M metagenome (GOLD analysis project Ga0193747, IMG submission 143048) | Soil microbial communities from a riparian zone of the East river system, Colorado, United States - L1m2 | ecosystem: Environmental > Terrestrial > Soil > Riparian zone | place: USA: East River...
ACATTTTGTTAGTCGATGACGAAGAAGATATCCTGTACAAGTTCAAGGAAAGCCTGGCTTCCGAAGGCTATCATGTCGAAGCATTTGTAGACCCAATGGAAGCATTGACATTCTATGCCAAGTCAATCTCAATAGAAATATCAAGATACTTTTTGTATCTGCTCTGGAGCCAATTAAATGATCTACCACACGCTTCACATCTGTAAGATGGGCTAGAAGTAGAAGACATCTCTAATCAATTTCCATCCGCCTTATTTATAGTACTTCTACTACTTTTTTTCACATCAGACTCATTTAGCAAGAATACAAAGTTTTCACCTCAGTCAGGTTTTTCAATTGGACGATGCTTAAAATTGCAAGCTACTGCTCGCACTCCCTTCTAAATATTAGTTGCAATGTAGAATATATTCCTAATAATTAACGGCGCTATGATGAATATTGAAGCTGTAATTATACTCAGCCTTTCAGCGACGACAACTATTACAAAAATAACTCCCCACATAATGATAAAGGCGGTAAATAAGGTTCACAATAATCGTCTAAAACCTATTTGTGCCATTAACATTATCGGTTCAATATTTCCGCCATATTGTGCTAACCTGATCTTTGGGTGTGTTCATTCCTTACAAAGACTCATGAAATAACAAATAGGAGCAGTCTTAAATTAGTGTAGCCTCTCATATAGATCTAATTCGGTTGTTTTAAGAGATAAAATCCTAAAATAATATAGTGACTCCCTTCTATTTCGTATAGTTAGTATACTAATTACAATAATATTATTTTTGGATTTCTTTTAGTGCATCCTCATATCCATCTCTTGTCAACTGCCTTATGGTATCCGCAGAATAGTCAAACAATTTACTTGCTATATCGTTGTCTACATTGCTTATTCGTTCTATTCGCCTGACATCTATATCGAATCTACCTTGTATTAGGTCATTATAAGTCCTTCCAATTCCTGAACGATGACTGCTTTTTGCTGATCGTGATAGTATATCATCTATTTCTGTTTTTGGTATTTTCTTGCTTCTTGCAAGTCCTATTAGATCCTTAACTATCGTGATATAATCTGATACAATGTTTGCAACTTTCTCGTCGTAGTCTGTCTTGTCGCTTAACAGTAAATCATAGTTTCTATCCATGACACCATCATGATCGATTGGAAGATTTTCTTTTCTCGTGGGCCATACGTCTACTATGTAAACTTCTAAATTCGGAATTGTGGCATCATCTTTTACCTTTCCATTTACGTCTAACCAATAATCTTTGTGTGCCTGTATTAACTCCCTTAGCGGAGTATTACTTGCCAAACCACCATCCCAAAAATAACGTTGAACTTTTTCTATTCTCTTGATTCCTTGATTATCGATTGTTGCTTTAGCAGCCTCTATCTTTGCATAATCATAGTTTATTGGTACGGAGCCGCTTGCTATAGCGTGATTCGAAACAATACCATGATCATAATTTATAGTATATTCATATTGTCCATCATTGTGTTTAGTTCCACTTCTTTCATTAGCTGGATAATAAGCACCGTACTCCGACCTTCTGCTGCCATCAACTCTTGGATAGCTATCAAATGATACTACTGCCCCTTCCAATACGTCTACGCTAACCAGTAAAAGTCTCGGCTGCTTTTGATTTTGGTTATAGTTCGTCGCTATAGGAAATTTCGCAAATTTCTCTATACTATCTTTTAGTGGCTGATTGTTATAGACAGGCCAGATATTTTGAGGATCAAAGAATTTAGTGTCTGGTCGCGGGAAAGGAGGAGGAAGAAAAACATTCTGAACCCCAGTAAATAAGAACTGCTTTGTAGAATAATATCTTCTAGCAGCCTCCTCCGAAGCAGCACTCGGATCCAAGCTGTGCAAGTTCTTCCACCACAGACTAAATCCTGGGATATTCTGTACGTATGGATTGGTAGCTACATATTCCCAGAACTCTTTTAATCTGGTTGCTGCATGGTCCCAGCCTTTTTCCACTGCATTACTAACCAATATAGCAGCATTCATGGCGCCACTGGAGGTCCCAGCAATAACGTCAAACAAGGGTGCATCGAGGTCTGTGTTAATTTTCTCATATAGTGCTTGAAAGACTCCTACATCGTATGCCCCAAGTGCGCCCCCACCTTGAAGAACTAAAGCTCTTTGTTTAGTAGGCCCGGACATTATGACTCATCTTCCTTCCATTCAAATACGGTTCTTCGATACGTAAATATCACTAAAAAGGAATTCTGTCTCAACAATATATCAGTTATGAACTTTAATTTTGGTTTAACTTTGCAGTTCACCTAGTCGATACGGTTAGGAATACACCCTACATCAGAAGCAAAAGTAATTCACTAGCCCAACTTTTCTGTAAATTTTACTGAATCTGCTCCCTTGAGAACACTGGACTTGATATCATTTATCAAAATAGTGATATCTCCACCGTAGCCCTTGGTGAAATTCACAGCTTCAAGTGCTTTGCAGGCAGTCACGGGTTCGTTTGTCTTGCTCCAGAGAACTTTTCCATGATTACCATAAATTGTCATATTAAAACTATCTACGGGCACTACTCGTTGTGGGTAGCCCCCAGTACCGACAGGAGAGCTTGAATTCTGAAATAGCAATTCTAGCGTAAATCCTTGCTTTGACACGCTGCTTGGTGATTGATTAGGTGAAGACGAGCTCCATTTCAACTGTACGTTGTAAATACCTTTATCAGAAATCTTTGATACTGGTGCTGAATTAGGGTTAGATAATTTTGTACTGTTTGAAGAGCTACTAAAATTATTTGTAGCTCCTCCATAAGGAATTGTAAGGAAAAGGTTGGACTCCTAAAAATAGTGGAGATACTTACAGAGAGTGGGAGGTTAGACGGCAATCAGAAGAATCTGTCTCAGGCCCACCCAAATACAATTCACAACCATGTTTTTATATTCAATCAGGCCCAAATTGAATGGTCCGATTACGTAGGCACAATTGGAGCAAAAAGAAGATATTCAGACTGGATGCAATATGCAGTATGGTGCCGAAGTGACAGACGGCATGAACAATATCCGATATACTCTCACAACTGAAGCCATGCTTAGCCTACACACATTTAAAAGGAGCTTGTAAGTGAATCATGTGAAATGACTAATGGTAGAAATATACTAGTACGGCTGCTTATGATAACTGGCGTGTTATTACTGCTTAGCATTGTTGCACCACTAACTACCACCATAGCTGATACAGATAATACTACAAACAAAAATGTACTAAAAAGGCATGAATTGTTACCAGAAAAAGTACATGCATCATCATCCACGGCTTTTGTTATTGATAATAATGTTATATATCATGATACAGCTTTTCTAAGTGGTGGTGTCCTCCTTTTGACCACCCATACACAGCCAATCGTTGTTCATGTAGGCAATTTTTTCCGTGTACAGGCAATGGTTCTTAATAATTCTACCGATACGATTAGTTTCACTGCTGGACCATGTGATTCGACAGTGTCTGCAATATTTAATAAAAATGTGGTTGTGAAACACGAAGTAAGCTGTTTTGCAGGAGCAGCATTAACGTCAGCAGCAGCAAATTTAGTTAAATTGAGACCAGGAGAAAAAGTATCAATAATAGGAACACCCATAGGGACGACATACCAGGCCGTTGCATCTGGACCGACAATAGCTAGTGTGACGTTCCATTACCAGTTAGGAACTGGGGCTAACGCTAGCATTGTAAAGTCCTTTGAATTTAACATAATGCATTCATAGAACGTTCTCACCTCACTTAGATTCTCGGCGTAGCTAGTAGACTTGGGTACGGTGTTCATAATAGATGAAACGAATGCGATTACTTCTGAATGGTAGTAATCTCCGGTTGGATTTATCATCCCAGTGTTGATATATCAAAAGAGATGGAGATGGCGCGCTAAAGTATATGTTATGTCTCAAAGATAAGAATCCCACCAACATCTTCTGGAGGAGGAAATGAATTATTACTCCAAATCTGCAAACTCTATCTCCGGCATAATAAATATCTTAGGGTATGAAAGTTCAAGGTCTTCTAGGTATCTGTGATGTATACCTTAAATTCCGATATTGTCTCCTAGCTAAAGGAAGTCCTTGTTTTACCCATTTCCTAACCGCATGGTTGGTTTGCTCAGTCCAGCACTTTGGTATCAATCCGGCAAAGACATACTTAGCATTCGGTCATTTTTGCGAAAGGTATCGCCACTAACTTGTATGCCCGTGAGGTTTGAACGACAGGGGGCTATTTAGTATCATATGTATAAGAGGATGGAGCTCACCAACGTTGCGAGCAGCTATTTGCAAGATTGATTTCAATCATGATAATGATTAACCGAATCTATAGTTGGCTGGACTGCACTCTCTTTTTTTACCACTTCCATTACCTTCTCCCACACATGTTTCTCAAACTCATAAGCCATTATTCCACCAACAGCTACACCAGCTGCAAGACCTATAGGCCCACCAACAAGAAGACCAACTGCGCCTGGCCAAACAAGACTCCCAAACCAGGCGCCAGACGCAACTTCCACTGCGTAATCATCAGGATTCCCTGTTATAGAAACATGTATTTCACGTAAAGATCCAGCCCACACCTTTGGAGATGTATTAACTGCTACGATACTTCTTAACGGAACGCTATTAAGAAAGCCCTTGTATTCTGAGACAATTCGTAGCTCTTTTTGAGCTTCTAATACCTGCTTTATGCTGTTGTATAAATTGTCTAAATTAGTATTGAGTCCTTTAAAGTGTTGTACTTTAGCCACGGTGAAAACTCCGTTGCAGACATATTTAAATTATTAGAGAAAAACATCAACCTATCTCGGCCAACATTGATGTAGAATTCATGCACAAACCAATTAGACGAAGCGTCATGGTTTTTGATGGAACAGGAACCCAAGTGCCAAGGCCTGTAGGTGTGATTGCAACTGAACGCGACGATGCAATTTCTACTAATTCGTTTCTAGTTTTTGGATTTCGTCCTGATTCTTCCATAGTATGATAAGGAATATGAGGTCGTCCTCATTGGTGTTACCGTGGTAAGTATAATATTGCCGATAAGGTACTACAGCTCAAGAAAACTAAAGTAGGATCATTTCAATATAATAAAGCAAACAAATATGACGATGGTTTGTTTTCGATGAGGACAACGGTAAAAACGACGACACTCATAATAACAAAAATGATGATATGAACAGCGGCCGGTCTTAATTGGAGTTAAGAATAAAATGAGTGACATAAAAATATGTATGGATTGCGGTAAACAATTTACTCCTGAATCCCATGAAAGTGATGTTATTTGTGAAGATTGTCTAGTAATTTTGAAAAGAAGATTTTGGAGTTCGATAAAGATAGGGAAGGCCCAAGATAATATTACTGACCTGAGATGACCTGACATATCATCTTTTTTCCAAGCAATGTTACTAGCTTTGACGCGTTCTCTCTCCATGATTAGTGTTACTTCTACTAGCTATATCGGTTATTGTTTTTGTATTCTAAGATTTCTTACGAGGCAGAAGGCGTAATCCATCGAAAGCGAACAGAATTCCAAAAAAATGCTACAATAAAAAGAGATTATGTCATTGAGCGAACCAAGTCGACATGAATCTCAGAGGTACTTTTGAATTAATTCAAAAAAATCAGCCCTCATCGCTTTGGGTCTAGATAACACTCGGAGAGTATCGTAACCTTATGCAATAGTCTTATTTTTAACGCCGCTATAGATTACTTATGTTTTTAGACATAGGAATTTCAGACATGTTAAGTATATCACCGACAATAGGCATTGTAGGGACACTGCTCATAACGCTTTTTTTCTCAAGGAGAGAAATAAAAGGGCTGGTAATTGCGAACATTGTAAGAGAAAAATAGATAGAAGTATCAATTTCTAATTTTTACCTCGACTTAAAAGCCGAGGGAGAAGATGATTTGTGTCAATCAGGTTACAACCAGAAGTCACACAGGAGCGAATCGTCGTTTAAAATATGCCAGAACTTTTGATTTGGGTTTCCATGTCATATATGTCAGACCGGCTTGGCAAGGGCTACACCGTCAAACAGGCAGAAAAGCAGCGGCACAAGTGATTTCGATTATTGATCCGCAAAACATAAACATTGCAGGAAATAATATAATCCAGCATTTGCTTATGAATACTTCAGCCACTACTGTTCTCCTTTCTCTTAACCACTCGTAAATCCCGATCCGTGGTCTAGAATGTACCTCGATCCACAAGATTGATCTTCCTTTGTTTATGGTGTTAGTTTTAATGATTCCTAAACATCCGTACTGATACTTAACTTTCACACTAGTTAATCCCTTGTAATACTCCCTGATGTTCCTCTTGGAGCTTCTTGTCATGTACTCCCTAAGTTATTCTTTGGCTTGAGCGTTACGGTATTGACAATCCCTACCGGTCCTCTATGAACTAAGTTAATATCTTGTTGCTAATGTAGATGAGCCACGACGTGTGCACATCTATCGATTATGGCAAACGGGTCAAAATGCAATACTACCAGTGTAGGCTATTAAGAACACACTCAATCCGGTTCTGAATGGTACGACTCTATTTGAATAGTTGCGTGGTTTATTTTGAATTTCTTTTCAAGTATAGCGTTTATATCTTGTAGAACTGTCTGTGATCTGCTACGATCAATTACCACTACGTGTCCTGAGACTGCATTTATACCAGAAGTTATTGTCCATATATGCAGATCAAATACGCCTGTAACTCCTTTTATCTCCAATATAGAGTTTTTTACTTCTTCAGGTGATATGCTAGCTGGAACTCCTTCCATCAAAATATGGATTGACTTTTTCATAAGAGACCATGTCCTTGGAAGTATAAATAATGCTAAACCAATGCTAATTAATGGATCAGCCAGATAAAATCTGGTAGTTAGTATTATCACACCAGCGGCGATAACACCAGCGGCGCCTAAAGTATCGTTAAGAACTTCCAAGTATGCGCTTTTCACATTGAGGTCCTCATGCTCCTTTGTTGTGTCAACGTGGACATTGTCTACTTGAGATCCTCCGTGGGAATGCCCATTGCTACCAAGCAGTCGCATCCCAGTGAAATTCACGCCTAATCCAATAGCAGCCACTATTATCATAGGAAGACCCTGAATTTCTGGCGGCTCAAAAATTCTCCTATATGCTTCGTACAAAATATACACCGAAATTAATATCAGTACTACACCGTTTAACAGCGCTGCTAATATTTCTACCCTGTAGAACCCATATGTATGTTGTAGAGTCGCTGGTTTACGGGCATAATTGAAAGCAAAGAGAACTAAAGCAAGTCCTGCAACATCTGCAAGCATATGTCCTGCATCGGCTAATAACGCTAAACTTCTAGTAGATAAAGCAGCAATGACTTGTACAACAAAGTAGATGGAGGTAAGCAAGAGGACGGACTTTAGCTTAGTTATTCTTCGCGTTGATCGTATATTCTCTCGCCTTTTCTCCAATCCCCGATCACTTTTTACCCACAACTTTTTTATGTAATTCGAACATAGTGGTGACTTTCGTTATCTCAGTTGGTTGTGGACTACTAATTATGATGCCTTATTAACTTGATGTTAAGATGCGTTGTAGTATCCTACCACGTTTTCGTTAGCATGCCCGAATCCTATTTCAGGTCTACCTGAATATTACTCAATCTGTATATTTCTAACCAAAATACACACCAACCATGTTCTTCGAAAGCGCAATCTACACGCTATTGGCACTCTAATTAAGATAACTGCGTCGTTTCGCCCACATTTTGCACATTTCTCTGGATCTAGTATTTGTCGATGAAACCGCTCTCGGATATAGCTAATTAATATTGTGGTAGCCACAATGGTTATGGCACAATTGCAAACAATCCGGAAGCCTTGAGCTCCTTAAACGAATCAACCTCGTATCTAAATGCGTCTGACAGAAGCCTTGTATACAATTCATTCTCAGCAGAGTTGTTTGTTGATAAATAATTCCGGAAATGAATATAACTTTGAAGCTCCGATTCAAGACTCTTAGTATATAGATCTATAGCATTTTGGTATTGTTTAGGCGCCTGCAACGCTTTGGATTCATTTACCAGTTTCTCATATTTGGGTAAATAATTATTTGTAATTGAAATCATTGTCTTGTTGTCATACTGATGCGTCTTCCATTTTCCAGCTTCATGTTGGTAACTCTGGGTCAAATTATGAGCTTCATTTACCAGTTTTTCAAACGAATTAACAAATGATGCTGTACTATTTTGTGCTAATGATAATTGAGAGGAATAAGAAAATGTAACAGAAGTAAATAGTAACATAATTAATAACGGTAATGTGAACACATTACTCATGCCATGTCATGTCCTTCACTTGTTTATTAATTTACTGACATCATCTGCACCACTGGCAAGACCTAGATCTCAAGGTTTCGGATAACTTTGACACAATGTTATTAGAGAATAGACTCGTTGCAGAACTTCATACATTTTTAATCAGAAAGTTGTATTATGGATGAGGCATTTGAGTTTAGACTGGAGAAGGTTATTTATCAGGTTCACTCATTTTACCCAAAGCGTCATTGCGTCAGATTACTGGTCTCAATTCACTAATCGAAACATATAAGGCTGGCTAGTATGATCTCTCATATTAGTATGAGTCACAAACCCAACTTGAATGTCTTCGAATCTAATACGATGCAGCACGCAGGAAGGAAATGTTGATCAAAAATACCCCATAATAAATCAACCCCGAAAAACTACCGGGTTATGAAATTAAATGTTGTTCGTTGGTTGCGACCTATGTCAGAAAAATAACCATAATGACAATTTCATCAGTGCATCAGCAAATATGAACCGACGAAGGGCGAGCATGACTACCCTACATAATCGTTGCTACCTGAGAATTTTACTTGTCAGTCTTTTCTATAACGCACATTACTAGAATTTTCTTCAGAATGGGATCTCAGCTTGATGACGATTGTATTACTTACCCTATTAAATATTCTCTGTCTTTTATCGTTTGTAAATATCCAGCCTAGAATCAAGTCGATTGGAAGCAAAAACGATTTACCAAAACTTTCTAATAAAGCATCTCTGACGTTCACAGTCTGTCCAGAAATGCCTACAGTCTTTAGATGGAAAAGCCTTTTACCTAATGATTGACCACTTGTTGATTCAAAATACGTCCAGTATGCAAGAAATATTAAACTGCGTAAAACAAACCCAATGCTTGCTCCACTACGAAACCATCTGTCAGGGTTGTTGTCAAACCATAATGGAAATGTTGCTGCATAAAATAATATCTCAATACCAATACTAACTATTATAAAATCTATCAACCAGGCAAAGAATCTTTCACTCCATCTAGCAAGGCTTAATTCACTTGGTTTAGATGTGAAATCTCCCACTCTAGTTTCTGGAGGAATATCCATATTATTAGAATGCATACGAATGTAATAAAGTTGTTTATTACCACTTTTCTTGAATTGTGAATTCCTGCAAAAAAAGGCTAATAGCTACAAAATAGTTCGCGCTCACATCTTTGACTATATGAAAATCGGGATTACCCTCTCCCAATACACCGGGACTCCAAGGTCAAATTTTACTGCAAGAATGAAGAATCCAAAGAATACAGTTCATCGTCTGTAATCTAATCCATATTGACGATTAGTCGAAGATGGGGATGAAGATGAGAAGCTTGGCTTAAACATTTCTATAATGATTAGAAATATGGCCGATATGTTTTGAAAGCCAGAGAAGATATATGTCTAATTCAAAGCCTACTACAATATAGGATGTGAGTGTGGGTGCAGCCCCCTATTTGAGGAAAAAAATCTACTTTCTAAACTGTCCTTCCATTATAATTTCTGATAATGGTTTTCTATCATTTGGATGCTCTTTTTCTTGAAGCTGCGGTGGCAGATTATCCTTAGGTCCTATCTTACCAATAGCAATCATTGCCATTACATCAAAGTTATCTGGAATATCTAGATCTGTCCTTGCTTTCTCATAATCAAATCCAGCCATTCCGTGTGCGCTTAGTCCTCTTGATGTTGCTTCTAATGCTAAATTCTCCCAAGCAGAACCAGCCTCGTATTGATATGTTTTTGATGGTTTCTTGTTATGTTCAAAATGCTTCCTTGAAATTACAACGACTAATACTGCAGCGTTGTTTGCCCAGAGTTTGTTACCTTCGACCATTAGATTGAAAAGCTTATCCCAATGTTCTGTATTTCTTTTGGCATAAATAAATCTCCATGGTTGATTATTAGAAGAAGACGGAGCCCATCGGGCAGCCTCAAAAAGGCTCATTATATCTTCGTCACTTAACGTTTCTCCGGTCATAGATCTAGGAGACCATCGATTAAGAATCAAAGAGTTTATTCTATACATAGAATCTCTCATTTAACTTGTCGTACGTTATAGATCCATTGCCTTAATAATTTTATTACTTAGTATGGTCGGTATTCATTAATGTATAAAATAATGCCAAATGCGAAAGATGGTTTGTATCGTTACTTGGCTGATCGGGATCACACGATCCTTCTACAGGTCGGTTCATAGCAAGTCAACAATGACTTGGTAGAAGTTTTGCTCCCTATAGCTCATGCCTTAATTGGTTTTTCATCATTTGGCTAGTATCAAGATGTCGAGTGTAAAAAATCAATGCTTACTATTCCAATTTTGGTGGTTCTTTTGTTCCGCTTACTGCACTTAGCCAAGGATCCCGGAATGCTTTGAAACCTATACTCACTCGCTTTTGTCTTATTGTCATAATCCTTTTGTGAGTATAACTTAGGTTATAAGTTCAATCAAAGGTTAGGGATTCTTTGAACATATCTTGTAGTTTTTCCTGCTCATCATGAGTTATTTCGCTTTTGCTTGCCTTAATCTCCTTGAATAAGCTTTCAGCCTTATCTTGACCCAAAATTGCCTTTAGTTTTTCTTGCGATCTTACACCTTCCCAAGAATCCAGTACCTTCAGCACATTATCTTTGATATCAGGACTGAGATCTTTTATCGCTTCTTCCACCATTTTCCGTCGACCACTTGGGAATTCTTTAGACCTGAACACCGCTCCCATAATATATTATGGAGCCGATCAATAATAAGTTTGATCATTCTAATGTTGTTGAGAATGAGTGTTTTCTAAATCCGCGTCGTTAGAATTGGATCCCATATATCACTGGTAGTGTATTATGAATGAATGGCATGTCTACTTAAGTAAGCAACCACATTCTGTTAGCATGATAAAAAATATACGGATTTGCAGAAATTGAGGAGTCGTTTGAGACTTGGAACGAAGGAAAGACAAAGATTGTCCAGTGTGCCACGCTGGGGAACATCTCGCATTTGGACACAATGAATAAATTTCATATAAAAAGCACAGGATCACTAACTCAGATCAATGCTGCAAGTGTTTCACAATAGCAAGAAAGGGAGAAACGCTAGCACGGCAGAATTAGACTCTTGAAATACAACCTCCACGTTGTGATGATACCTTCTCGAGGATGTAAAATACCGGTAAGCCCACACTTGTAATAACCAGAAAAAAATTAGTTTATCCTATGTTATAGTTATGCAGGTTACGCACATTCATAATTTTAACTACGAAGGTGAAGAGAATTATGTTCTCATACGCGTGGAAAATAATTGTATCAATGTAATAAAAAAGACTCGTTATGGGCCTTCCTTCCTCTCCAACTATACGTGCGTGCAATATCATACACAAAATAGTATTTACGACGGAAAAAAAGAGAAGAGGTTGGCGTTAACTTCAGTCCAGTAGCATTTTGCATTCCAGTGGTAGGATTTAATAGTAGGTTTCCGGCTCGATGTCCGCTACTACTAAAATCGAACATATTGTTGATCGGACCAGCTTTGATATCAAACGATTGGTTTCCCATTCGTCCCAAGCCCCAATTGTCTTCGATGAACCGAAGGATCGATGATTGATCAGTTATGCTATGGTCGACGAAGTTTGTCTTTGCATATGGAGAGATTACCAGCATAGGTACACGTGGGCCGTATCCACAACGGTCTTGTGCTGCGCCAGTAGGAGCATGGCCACACAGACCTACAGATCCAAGAAGTCTATCGTAAATACCGTTAGATTGACTTACAATTGGAGGCATTGCATGGTCATACCATCCATCTGAATCGTCATAAGCAACTATGACTGCTGTACTATTCCACTCGGGTAGGCTCTGCAAGCGGTTGATAGTGTTAACTAGGTAGTTCTGTTCATCTATTGGATCTGAATATCCTGGATGACCATTCTGGTATGCTGGCGCTTTTAAGTAACTAATTGCAGGCATATTACCGCCCTGAGCAGCTGCCCAGAAATCAGTCAAGTCATATTGATGGTTTGCTTTGTCTGTATGACCAATCATAGAAACTGATGTTGGAGGAAGATGATGGGGGTTCGATGTAGAGTTATAATACATGAACGCTGCATGGTGAGGGATATAGTCTACCACTGCAGTGCCATTTATGTTCTTGTGTGAAGCTCCGCAAACAGCCCTCCCATCTGTTGTTGTGTTTGTAGGTTTGAATCCACCTTGGAACCATCCCCATGTAATACCCTTCGCATTAAGAACGTCTCCTATGTTCTTTCCTGTCATTTGCATACGAAGGCCTTTGCCTGAACAATCATCAACCTTAGGATTTGCATCTCCAACTACAGTACCATTTACGATACCAGTCGGAGTACCATCGTCATTAAATTGATTTCGTGAAAGTCCACCTACTGTGGTACCTGATATGAGGTTGAAGGATGCAGGAGTTGACGGACCAAAGGTTGTTCCAAAGGAGTTATCACTCATTGCAAAATGTTGTGCATAATTCCAAAGTCCTGTAGCTGTATTCCATCATAGTAGCCCATCACCAACTTCTTATGCGCCACGTCAGTACATCCTTTATCGGTTGGTCCGGTAAACTCAACGAATTTATCGACAAGTCCTCCATTATAAGCTAGTTGTTCAGCAGTATATTCATGGTTCATGTCACAGGTTATGGCTTGAGATCTATCTAATCTGACTGGATTCATAGAGTAGTTCCCATTAGGATTGTTACTTAGAAGCGCAGCATTTAGTCCGTTAGCTGAGGGGGTATTTGGAGCAGCAGTGAATTTTGGTTCCCCTGGCGGGTTTGTAGCATTAGGGTATGTACCAAAGTAGTGATCAAAGGATACATTTTCTTGGAAAAGAACAACAATGTGCTTTATGGGTGTTTTTGTATTTGTTGATGGCGCTGAATCCACAGCCGTCGCAGCCTTTACTGATGCAAGTGTACCACTCGAGAGAAGCGAAGATACCACTGCAATCGATATGAGTAAAGTTACTAGTCTATTCATTGTTAGAATAATCTCAGATTGCCATTTCTGCGTTAGCCAAATAGTTCGTATTGGCACAAAGGGTTCTACATCTGATATATAGATCCGAAAATGAATCCATAACGCAATCAATATGACTTTCCATTTTCATTGAACTAAAAACAGGTATCTGGTCTCGTTTAAATACAATGTTTTCAGCCCTGGCATCAGAGAGCAGCTGTTCGACGTCGATAATGTTTGTTTTCTGCAAGTTCATTGCCTTGGAGCAACCAACTTCATATGGTTTGTTCTAGTACACTTACAGTAAAAGTACCCTCCCGGGAGGGCGGTACACCTTATTTTCGTACACTTCTAAAGGTTTTAAAAAGAAATAATTTCTATGAGCGTCAGATTCAAGCCTCTTGGATCT
>Ga0193747_1000462_pt1 | contig 13702 bp, 8 predicted proteins | sample L1m2metaG_FD_143048 | JGI IMG/M metagenome (GOLD analysis project Ga0193747, IMG submission 143048) | Soil microbial communities from a riparian zone of the East river system, Colorado, United States - L1m2 | ecosystem: Environmental > Terrestrial > Soil > Riparian zone | place: USA: East River...
GTCATTGTCATAGTCGAACCAGGCTGCGCTCGTGGACCAGCCGGGGGCGGCCACGCCCGCCTTCTCCGTCACATCCGTAAACGTGCCGTTGCCGTTATTGTGATACAGGATGCTGCGGTCGTAACCCGTGACGTAGAGATCCACCCAACCGTCGCCATCATAATCAGCAGCGGCGGCGCCCATGCCAAAGATTCCGGCCGCAACTCCGGCCTTATCGGTCATATCCGTAAATGTCCCGTCATGATTGTTGTGGTAGAGCGCACTCTTCAACTGTGTTTTGGGCGTGAAAAAGTCGGAAGGCCCGCTGTTTACCAGATAGATATCCATCCAACCATCGTTGTCGTAGTCAAAGAAGAGACCGCCACCGCCGCAGGTCTCGGGCAGTTGATGAGCTTCGGAACGCCCGTTATCATGCACCCAGGTGATTTTGCTCTCACTCGGCGGGACTTCCGTGAAAGTTACTGAGTATTTCGTCTTGGCCTCCTCTTGCGGGCGCAAGGAAACCGGGATGAGAACGACCACTGCAAGAATAATCAGACGGATGTATCGCATACTTATGTTCCGGTGATCTTGGCGAGTTGTTTCGTGTGGCTTCCTGGATCGCATTTCGTTCAAATATAGGGCCGCTGGATCTTCCGACGAAAAATTCAGTTTGGATAAGCTTCCTTAGCCTGGACAATGCGGATGTAATGATCAGTAAACTTGAAGTGAGCTGCGGGCGGCCCAATCTTTGGCATGTGACAGGAAACACAATCCTTCGTGGCCACCTTGCAGCTTACCGTTGTATTCTGGGCTCCCTGTTCTGCCGATTTATCTTTCGAAGCATGGCAGGCTAGGCACTTGCTGTCGTAAAAAGCAACCTCTCGCTTCAGCGGTGCGTGCGAATCGTGACAACCCGTGCAGCTTATGCGGCGGTCATCCGAATAGCACTTGCTGTGAAAGATGCGGTAGGGCTGAAAGCGGACATTGTTGATCTCCATGCTTTTGAGCAGGCTAAACTCATCGCTCCCGCGATGGCAAGAGGCGCAAAATTCCTGGGTCAATTCATCGCCACTGAGCCGGCCGGGGTTAAAGATCAGGTTGCGGCCTGACTCACCGGTCTTAATCGCCATTACATGCGCTCCGCCTGGTCCATGACACGCTTCACAGCGGACTCCGGGAGTCATCGTCGCGAGGTTGATTTTTCCGCCCGTGACACCGCCGGTTGAATGACAAGCGAAACAATTCCCGGCTTCATTTTCTGACAGACGGCGGCCCAGCGCTTTCCTCAGGGATTCAGGAACCGTGCGTGGCGCCCCGATCGTAAAGTCGAGTCCACGGAGCTCGTTGTAGAAGCTCACGAGACTTTCGTAATACGCGCCTTGATACTGAAGCACGTACGTTTGTCCGGCCTTGCCCTGCCCGAAAGCGTAGAGGATCGGCAAGCTGATGGTTTCCTTTCCATCCGTAACCGTGTAAGTACTCTGTTTATCCTTCCGCTTGATTTCGTAAGTGTACGGGCCGCTAGTAAAAGTCATGACTGGATTTTCGGCCAGCACTTTGGAGTTAGCCACCGGTTCCATTGCCATCCCCATGGCGCTTTGAGCTTGCATTACTACCTTGTTCTTATGACATTCAGCGCAAACCTGATCGCCCTCAAACTCGACATTCGCGGGCGATCTTCTCGGATGCCAGCGCTGACCGGGACCTGTTTGATCGAATACCTTTGAAGCCACACCGAAGATCAGCAGGCAAAGCATCGCAACCGTCAAGGTCAGAGTCGTCGTCTTGAGATTACGCCTTTTCATTATTCTTCTTAGCGCGCGATCAAAAATAAGAACTCAGATAACCACCGTTCAGAGTTCATCAACCTTTAGGTTGCCGTCCACAAAAAACCGCGAGCTAAAGCTTGAACTCTGAACATTCGACCCTCGCCTCTCATTTCTAATTCACGGTTTTTCCTTGGGCTGGTTACTGTTGGCATCTCTTCCGGTCAGCTCCGCATTGCGGCGAGCGTTATATTCGTCCTGTAGCTTCTGGAACAGGGCGGTTTCGCGCTTGGCGTCTTGCTCGCGTCCCGCCCGCCGATAGGCTCGGCCCAAGGCGTAATGCATTTCCGGGCTCGTCGGCGCGAGCCGCGTTCCTTCTTCAAGCTCCTTGATCGCTCTATCCACTTGTCCCAGCTCCAAGAGGACGCGGCCAAGCACATTGCGGGCAGGGAACATCTTAGGGTTAAGCTGTACCGCTTTCTCTGCCAGCGGCAAGGCGGTGTCATAGTCGTCGCGCTTGAGATACTCGAAGGCCATCTGCACCATCGCCGGCTGATGCTGAGGAGTAATCTCCAACTCACGCTTGAACTCGTTGAGCGCCGCGTCAGCATCCTGATTCAATAGGAAGACGCCGAATGCATAATGAACGTTTGGCGCATTCGAATAACGCGCCAACAATTGATCGAAAGCGGCTCGCGCTTCGTCGGACCGTCGGCCCGCCATGTTGAATCCAGCTCGCCCGGCGATCAAAACCTCCTCGCGCTTATCCGGTGGAACTTCACTCGAAAGCAACGGCATCCGCAACAGCGCCAGCCCAAAGGCCTCGATGACTTTCGGGCTGTCATTGCCGGACTTTAAGAATTCAGTCAGCACATCATAGGCTATTTCAAACTGCTCGAAGTGAATATAAAGCAGCGCGGCATGATAGCGCGCGACCGACTCGAGCTCCTGATACTTTGCCAATCCCAGTGAACGCCCACGCAACAGCGAAACAATCGCTTGATCATATTCGCGCGTCTCAAACTCGCACAGTCCCTGCATGGCCCAGCCCGCGGCATTCTTCGGGTCGAGCGATAAAAGCTTCCGGAAGACATCACGCGCTTCGGCGTAGCGATCTTGTTCATAAAGAATCGCGCCGGTATTCCACCATCCTTCTGTCCATGTGGGTCGTATCTTTAAGGCTTTCGTGTATTGATCAAGTGCCTGAGGCAATTGCTCGGCCTGGCGGGCTTCATCTCCGAGTTTGACTGCTTGATCAAACGCCGCATCGGATTGGTCAGAGGTCGTTTGTTTGACTGGCGGCTGTCTGCTTTGTGACCGGCGTGGCGCTTGCGCACACACAATGGCTGCCGTGGTGAGTAAGGTTGTCACGGCTAATGAACAAATCCGCGCCCGGAGTCTTGAGGAATTCATAAAAGCTCAACGCCTTTCCTTCTGCTGCATCCGGTTGTTCTGCGGATCCGCAGGCGGCTTTGCGGCATCGATCTTCTCGACGGCCTTGACGCCGGGTTGTTGGGCCTGTTGCTCGGCATTCAACTTTTGGATAATCACTTGCTCGCGCTTGCCGTCCTCCGTCCGGTTGAGCCGGTAATAAACAGACGCCAGGAGCACGTGAGCTTCGATGAAATCAGGATGTTCCCTGGTCACGCTCTCGAGCAGGGGTCGTGCTTCGTTTGGTTTCCCGAGCGCGGCATAAACCGCGGCCAGGTGATAATGCGCATATTGATCGCGTGGACGTAGTTGAACCGCGCGAGACAGATACCCAAAAGCGTCATCAAAGAGCTTGTCTTGTCGCAGCAATACGCCGAGGTAGAGGTTAGCATCGAAGTCGTTCCGATTGTCAGCCAGCTCGTTTTTGAAAGCGGCTTTGGCCTTTTCACCGTCTCCCATCCGCATCAGCGCCCTGCCATACCACGCGTGCAGCGTCGGCAACTTGGGATTCAATTCAATTGCGCGTTCGAATTCTTTGATGGCCGCCTGACCATCGTCAGCCAGCAAGAGAATCGATCCCATCAGCAGCCGAGCCTCGGCGGAATTCTCATCGCGAAATACTCGATCGATTATTACCTGCCCTTTATCTGTCTGGCCGTCGCCGATAAGAGCGCTTCCGAGGAGATATGCAACGGTGCGATCCGAAGGATTGCGCTCCGAGAGAGGCGATAGCAGCTCGATAACCTTCTTGTATTCGCCCAGGCGGACCTCACAGTCCGCCAAAAGACGAATGGCGTTGGGCCGTTGCGGGAGGCTCGCGGGCGCCGCGGCCAGAAGTCGAGTTAGCTCGTCTGCCGCTTCAGCAACCCACGCCGCCTTGTAATAAGCCAGTGCGAGATTGAAACGTATCACCAGGTTGTGATCATCCAACGCGAGAGCTTGTTTATATTGTTCAATCGCGTCTTCGTAGCGACCCAGTCGCGAATACGCGGCGCCCAGGTTCGACCGGACATCTGCTCTTTGAGGATGGGAAGCAAGAATCGCTTGATAGCCGCGGATTGCTCCTTCCAAGTCACCGGCCTCGTGCAACTGCGTCGCGCGGGCAAAAGCGCTGTCCGCCTCAGTGGCATTGCCCTGGGCCATTAGACAAGCTGAAGGTGCAAGTATTGCACACGCAAAAAGCGAAAGAAGCGCTCTTGTAAACTCCCGCCATCGATTGTCGATTGCCATTTACTACTTCCGGCGTGTATGAAATTCCGCCGAGAGTATACAACAGACGGCATTTCAGTTTCCACGGCGACAGTTAAGTTAATAACCGGAAACAGCATTGGTATTCCTCTACGAATATGACTATGATTAGCGGAGATATGAGGAGATTGTGCATGAAGTTAGCTGTTAGCCTTCTGCTCGTCATCACACTGAGCCTTTCTTCTTTCGACCTTGTTTACGGACAAACTCCTACGCCGCAGGACCAAGTTGACGTCGTTAAGGTTAGAGCCAACGAAGTTAGGCTGGATGTGGTCGTCAAGGACAAGAAAGGCAGACCCGTCAAAGATCTTGGTTCGACCGACTTTGAAATTTATGAAGACGGCGTCCGCCAACAAGTCCAATCGTTTCGCTTTGTGACACGCGAAGCGACGCCGGACACTGTAGATCGAAATCAGGTTCAAAATGAGAAGCGAGACAAGCCCCTGCCGGCAACTGCTCCGACGACGCCAATAGGGCAGAACCGGGCGACTCCGGGGGTTATCGCTCTGGTTTTTGATCGGCTGCAACCGGAGGCGCGCGCGCTGGCCAGAAAAGCGGGTTTGGCCTACACGCAGGAAAATATGGCCGGCGGCGATTTCACTGGCGTCTTTGGAATAGATCAATCGTTGCGGACCTTTCAATCCTTCACAGACAATTCCGGCTTAGTTAAGCAAGCTATCGAGCGGGCGACCAGTGCCAGCACGTCAACGTATGCCTCCGGCGCTGCAAGAGGTCGCGATTTGGCTGAACGAAACGCTGCGTTAGACCAAGAGACCTCTTCATCTGCTTCTGCGGCGGTCACGGCGGGAGCTGGACGTGACAGCGCTGGAGCGTCTGCGGCGGGTGCGGCCTCAGGCCAGGCCGCGGCCGAGCAAGAGTTCATCCAGATGGAAACGAACATCCTCGAACAGTTCGAGGTGCTCGAACGCGATCAGCAAGGGTTTGCCACGATTAACGCGCTGCTCGCCGTTATCAATCCAATGCGCAACCTCCCAGGTAGAAAGACGATCATCTTCTTTTCCGAGGGTCTGGCACTTCCACCATCGGTTCAGATGAAATTTCCAGCCGTCATTAGCGCAGCTAATCGCGCGAATGTGAGCATTTATACGATTGATTCAGCGGGCCTGCGGACCGAGAGTGGAACATTAGAAGCGACGCGCGAACTTAACTCAATCGCCTCGCAGCGTATGCAGAACCAAGCTCGTGGGAGTGACCGCGGAACAAATGGACCTTACATGAAATCGCTGGAAAGAAACGAGGATCTGCTGCGCTTTGATCCGCGGGGTGGCCTCGGCGAGCTCGCCGACGAAACTGGCGGCGTCTTGATACATGATACAAATGATTTGTCCGCTGGGCTGCGCCGGATTAACGACGACATGCGCGGGTATTATCTGATCTCATATATTCCCAAGAATGAAGATTACAATGGCCGCTTCCGGCAGATCAGCCTGAAGCTGAGCCGGCCAAATCTGGAAGTGCAAACACGCAAAGGGTACTATGCTGTTGAAGCCGTTGGTCAGTTGCCAGTTCTGGACTATGAGGCCCCGGCCATTGCCGCTGCCCGGAATGCGCGTCCGCTTTCGAATCCTTTTTCGTTTCGGGCCGCGGCTATGAGCTTTCCCGCCCCAAACCGGCCGGGCTTGACGTTGCTCCTCGGTGAGGCGCCGATGTCTGCATTTAACTTTGCACCGGCCGCCGACAAAAAGACTTACAGCGCCGACTTCTCGGTCGTCGCATTGATCAAAGATCGATCCGGCCAGGTGATCCAGAAACTGAGCCGGCATTATCCACTGAGTGGTCCAATTGAGCAGCTTGACGCCGCCCGTAAGGGAGAGTTGCTCTTCTACCGCGAAACGCAACTGCCGCCCGGTAATTACACGGTCGAATTGATCGCCTACGATGAATTAACGGAAAAGACGAGCGTTCGCACCAGCCCGATCGAGATCGCGAGTATCGATGAAACGAAACCGCGTCTCAGCAGCGTGGCAGTGCTTAAACGCGCCGAGCGTCTGACACCGGAGGAACAAAAACGAGACCAGCCGTTTCATTTTGGGGAACTGCTTGTCTATCCAAATCTGGGCGAGCCTATTCCCAAGTCCACGACGAAGCAGCTAGCGTTCTTTCTTACTGCGTGGCCTGCCCGAGGATCTAGTGCCGCACTACAACTCACTTTTGAAATCCTGCAAGAGGGCCGGTCTCTGGGCAAGTCGTCGGCGCAGCTCCCGGCGGCAGACGATCAGGGACAAATCAAATACGCGAGTTCCTTTCCACTCAATGAATTTCAACCTGGCGTTTACGAATTGAAGGTGACCGTTGACGATGGTAAGAACCGCGTCAGCCGCTCTACGCGGTTTGCGGTTGCGCCCTAGGCATGAGGCGAATATCATCCAGCCACAGCTGGGCCTGATCCCGAACTGGTCGTACCCCTCCGGCTTTGAAGTTTATACTCATACTCAGGGTCGCGCCTTGATCTGCCTCTCAAGTTCCCTGGCTTCTTGCGCGTATTCACCTTTCGGGGCCTCAGCGAGATAAGCTTCCAGGGCATGAGACGCTTCAGCCGACTCTCCACGTTTCAGATAGATCCGTGCCAGATGGTAATGCGCGGCAACACACTCCGCTTCGCCCATGACCAGCGCCTTCGTCAACTCGCGTTCGGCGGCGGCAAGGTCGCCCGATTCTAACAACGCGAAGCCGATCCATAGGCGCGCGACGGGACGAGTGCTGTCAATAGCGATTGCCTGGTTCAACTGTGATATTGCATCAAGATAATCTCGCCGCTCGATGCGGACGAGTCCGAGATTAAATTTGGCGTTGAAGTTTTTTGGGTCACGCGCGAGCACGATATGAAAGCTCTTCTCCGCGTCATCAACCCGTTTCAGCTTTAGATACTGGGCGCCGAGATCGTTGCGGGCCGCCAGGTATTCCGGATAGATCGAGATTGCCTTTTCGAAATGCTCGGCAGCTTCTGAGATTTGACCCTTGCCCACAAGTTTCAATCCCAGCTCATACTCCTTCTTCGCTTCGGCCGGCACTGGCTGATGCAATTCGGCGGCGGAGATCACTCTGGCCCCAAAGCTAACGACCCGCGGAATTTTTCTTTCACGCAACTGAACGGTTAGCTCCCAAACAATTCCCCGGCCAAGCATGACCTTCTCGACAACTGGTTCGAACTCTGCATTCTCATCCTCAGCCTGCACGAAGTACACACCTTCACTCAGGTTATCGAACCGGAACTCTCCTTGTTTATCGCTCTGCAAGGTCGAAAGGACAGTCAACGAGTTCTTTAGCGTAATCTTAAGAATGCGGTTGGCCGCAAATCCAGACGGCAGAGTTACGCGTCCTTCGATGACGGCATTGTTTGTATCGGCCGACTTGAACTTCGTATCAATCTCGATACCTTGCGCGAAAGCTGTTAGCCCCAGCACGGTGACAAAGACTAATATCAAGCAGGCGTAAGTTACTTTCTTTTTCATTAAACAGGAGTGGCGCGAGAAGCGTTACTCGCTCCTCGCGCCAAAAGTTGACTTGGACTACTTGGGGCGATCGACTTAGAAGTTGAACTTGACCGCGAATTCGACTATTCGGCGACCATGCTTGTTGACGATCTTGCCAAAGTTGTCGAGGGTTTCTTGCGTATAATGATAGCCTCCGGTCGGATCGCAGACGTTGCCATTGGCAGTTCCGCCAGTTCCATTGGGAGGGTTAGCGACGGTTCTATTGCAGACGGTGTTAAGCGTGAGATAGATGTCGCTCGCGCCTAAGGCGCCTGTGGTCGCAATCTGCGTCGGATAGGCCTGGTTGAAGATATTGAAGAACCCGGCCCGGAACTGAAGCTTTTTGGCTTCGGTGATGTTGAAGTTCTTGAAGACGGAGACGTCGAAATTGCTCCGGTTCGGAGTCCGTATATAGAACGGCGGTTGCGCGGGTCCCGTATTTGGGAACGTCGGAATCTGGAGCGCGCTGAGATTGTATATCTTTTGCCCGGTTCCAGTCCCTCCGCCGGACGCCGGATTGCTGAGATAAATCGGCGTGACCGCGCCTATACTCGCGCCCGCATTAGTGCCATTGAATGCATCGGAGCCGTACCATGCGAGCGCTGCGCCCGGTGACGATATATCGCCACTGAATCTCAAGCGAATTGGCGTGCCGCTCTGGAACGTAGTGATGCCCGACATTTGCCAGCCGTTGAGCAGCCCGCGAGTAAACTTATTCTCAAACGATCCCCGGGCCAATTTCGGGAAGCTATAATTGTACGACAAATTGAAGATGTGGGTGCGATCGAATGGCAGGACGCCCCAGCTTCGGTGTCGTGTATCAATTGGATCGGCCCATGCTGATCCATCGGTCTCGTTAGTAGCGACAGTCCCCAACGCCTTGCCGAAGGTATAAGTGGCAAAGTATTGCAGGTTCTTTCCCTGATGGCTTAGAGTCGCCTGCAGTGAGTGGTAGCTGGAGGTTCCCGTGAATTGATAGACACCGACAGAGTTGTATGGGGTAAACGGCCTGAACTGCTTGAGGACGGAGGCATCAAGTGCCGCGCGATTTACTGGAATAGACAGATTCGAGTTTCCCACCGTTCCGCTCAATAATCTCCCCAGCGGAATCGTGTTTATATTCATCTGCTGTGGCAGGTGCCTCCCCTCGGTACCAACATAAGCAACGCTAAGAATATTGTGCAAGGGCAGCCTTTTCTCAATCGTCAGACTCATATTGGCAACTCTGGGGATTTCATTTGAATTGACATCCCGGGAATTGATGCTGACGTTCGAGATGGTGGAGAACGGGTCGACATTCTTCAGGTCGCTAAACGTGAGTCCGGTCGCAGAGGCCCAAGGAGTATCGACCGTCGCGGTGTACGTGTTGGGCATCTGGCCACTGGAATAATAGTCATAGTTACCCTGAACGCGATTGTAAAACAAGCCAGCACCAGCGCGAACGACCAAATCACCCTTACCCCCAATGTCCCAGGCAAAATTTAACCGCGGCATCCATTGGACGGGCACGTTAGGCAGAATGCCTTTCGGGATCTCGCCCCTAGCAGTCAGCTTAAAGCCATTGGGCTTGGTCTTGTCTCCATTTATGAAAATTCCTTGAGTTGGGATATAGGCGCGCGGATCAAACAAAACGCCCAGGCCTGTTCGCTCGAAGTTTTGCGGGAAATAACCGGCGCGCATTCCGTACTCGAGGGTGAGGTTCGGACGCACTTTCCAACTGTCCTGCGCATAGAACTCGTAGTTATAGAGGCGGAAGTGATCTTCCGGACGGTCCGTAGACTGCGTGAACTCAATCGGTCGTCCCACGAACAAGTCACCATAGTTGTTGCCGGTAGCGTTCGCCTCGCCCCACTGCGCGACCGTTATGTCGGTGTCGTGGTTGGATTGCTGCGTCTTGTTACCTTGCTCGATGAAGGCGCCAAACTTCAGTGTGTGGGTATTATGAACTTTAGTCAGGTTATCGGTAACGGAGAAGCTGCTATACGGCGAAAAGATCGGGTATCCATAAGCCGTGAACAGATTACCACCGATCCCGCCGCCCCAGGCGTCAATGACGCCCACCGGAACGTATGGGTTCTTGCCCGGGAAAAAGCCAACCTTCTGCAGTCCCAAAGCCGAGTACGACACCTTGCTCGGATCAGCATAGTCATAACGGAGATTCAACTTGCTGGCGCTAAACAGAACCTCGTTGGTCATGGTGGGGTCAACGACATTCGTCAAATTAACTACGACGGAACGGCCAAGGTTATTGCTTTGGAGCTTGCCGGGGAGTTCGTAGTTCGATGAATCCCACCAAAGCCCACGCGGGAATCCCTGCTTCTCAAACTCGCGCGCAAAACGCACATAGAGTTTGGTCTTATCGCTGATGGTGTAGTCAAAGCGCGAGGTAAACTGATTTCTGTCGTTCGGTCTGAGCACGCTGTAGATGTAATTGTAGCGGCCAGTCGGGTCCTGGTAATTCGGCAATGGGTAAAGATTTAATAGCGCCTTGCCGAACGGATCAGCGCAGGGTCCCAGGTTATTGTTCGGGGCCGGGTTGCCAACGGTCACCCCACTAACGGTACAACCCGCCGGGACGGTTACCGTTCGGCCTTGGTTTAGATTAGATCCGACGCCCGTAAGCAGTTCGCTGAAATCGCCCTGCCGCTGCTTGAGAGTAGGAACCACATTTCGCGACGAGCCTTCGTCGACGCGTTGATAGTAGTACTCGAAACCGACGAAGAAAAATAGTTTGTCCCGCTTGCGATTGAACTTGGTCCAGGGAAGTATCACCGGGCCGCCAATGTTTCCCCCAGGATAGTTATACTGACTCAACGGTTTCGGGACAATCGGGTTGGCGATGTTGTTCGAGCGATCGCTGGCTTGAAAGCGATGATCGCGCATATAGTCGTATGCCGAGCCGTGAAAGGCATTGCTCCCGCCTTTGGTAGTAGCACTTATCTGGACTGCGCTGGTGCCGTGCTCGGCAGCATAATTACTGGTCTGGACTCTCACCTCCTGGATCATGTCCGGGTTTGCGGTTATGGCGCTTCCGTTATTCGCGCCGAAGTCCATCATTCGCGAGCCATCGATGGTAACGTTGTTTTCTTCGCCTCGCAGACCATTAACATGATACGCGGCACTGTTGTTTGCGCCGCTGAGGAACCCAGTTTGCTCAAGAGCGGTGTCGTCGGGAGCAACCACGCCGGGTAGAATGCGCAACAACTCGACAGCGCTGCGGCTGACGATCGACAGGTTGTTAATTTGTGACGACGTAATCGTGTTCTCTCTGGCGCCGGTTTCCGTCTGAAGCTGTTCGGCCCCGGCAGTAATCGTGACTGTCTCGGTCGGTTGCCCGATCTGCATGCCGATATCGAAGCCGCGGGTACTGTTGGGGCCGAGGGCAACGCCAGACTGCTCTGCGGTCTTAAAGCCCTGACCCTCGACCTTTACCGTATAATTACCGGGCGTCAGTGCGGAAAAGACATATACGCCCTCGTCGTTGGTGGTTGTCTTGCGCTCATCTTTGGTGCGCTCATTGATAACTGTAACCGTAGCACTGGGAACGACCGCGCCCTTCGGATCCTTAACAGTCCCGCGCAGCGTAGCGCTACCAGTCCCCTGAGCGGGTACCGACGGCGCGCCGGCAAGGAACGCCAAGCATACGAGGAGAGCCAGGAACAGCAGCGTCGAATGAATGTGTCGTTGCGGATTGTTAGCCTCGAACATCACTTTAGCCTCCAAAGAAGACGCGCACAGACGCGATTGGAAAAACCCGAAAACCTAAGACTCGCTCGCTTACGCTCGCTGAATCTCAGGCGGTAAAAGCCTCACGGACAAAGACCAAAGACTTTGAGATTAACCCTGCTTGTCGAATTGGAGCTTGCAGGCTGTTCAGCCTGAGCACCATAGATTTCAATAACAGTTATTGTAGAAACTAACTAAGCCTTGTGCCTAGTGATAAGACCCGAATTCGAGTATAAGCTGCTTTGTTGCACGACCTGACAAATGCCTTAGTACTACCAAACGACTTCATTTGTCAAGAGTTTTTTCCACAATAAATCAGATTCTCTGTTGTTGCTCTATGTGAAAGCTAAAGAAAAGTGCAGACCGATTTTCGATGAGGCAATGCAGATGCCGCAACGGAAGGGCAATTCGCAAATCCAAATGTTAACGGTAACGGCTTCGGAAATTCGATATTCGCGCTGGTTACCCATTCAGCGCCAAGAGGAGTCACTTTGGAAATTTCGGGAAGCGATCCGAATTCCTGAATTACTACGCCGGCAAAACAGACGAGAACTTGCCTGCGAGCACCAGGCTTAGCGCGCCCATCAAACACGTATTATGTCCAAGCGTCGATGCGATTAGGCGGGCCGATGGCAGACCGCGGCAGATACTGCTCTGCGCCGCGGCATTTGTTAGCTCATCCGCAATCACGGGCCAGGCGCGCGAGATTTGTCCGGCGACGATCACGGCTTCGGGACTCAAGCCCTTCAGCAGATTCGAAATTCCAAGGCCGAGGTAATAAGCAGTCTCGAGCAAAGCATGTTTCGCGTTCTCCTCTCCGTCTAGAGCCCGGTCGATCAACTGCTCAAAGGTGATTGCCTCGGCGCTTGATCGTGAATGCATCTTTGCATAACGCGCCAGTGCGGCGCGTTCTGAAGCAAAAGCTTCCCAGCATTCATAACTGCCTGCGGCGCATGCTACCGGCGCGTCTTTGCCGATTGTCATGTGGCCGAATTCGCCCGCTGCTCCACTCATCCCATGATAAACCTGGCCATCGAACACGATTCCGGTACCGAGTCCCTCTTCTACCAGCACCAGTATGAAATTGCGCGCGTCACGTATTTCAGGACGTCCGAGCCACAACTCAGCCAACGCCGCAGCATTAGCGTCGTTGTCTACCCTTACGGGAAGCCCAGTCGTCTCGCGCAATTCGTCCGCGATGGCCCAGTCGCGCCACTTAAAGTGCGGAATAAAAAGCGCCTCGCCGGTTTCGGAATCAACTAATCCGGGAAGGCTGATCCCGATCCCTTCAATACCGGGCTCGCTGCGTATGAAGTTTCGAATGCAGGTCTCTATTCGCCGAACTGTAGTTCTAAGATCTGGATCGGTCGCAAACGTATCTCTCTTCACGACCCGTCCCGCCAAATCGCCTGTCGCCACAGTCGTGCGAGCCGTCCCGACATCGACACCGATAGCCATCGAACCGACCGCGCGCAGCCGGAGAAGAGTCGGGGGCCGTCCTCCAGTTGATTCGCCTTCGATCTCGTCAATGAGCCCCTGCGATTTTAGCTCTTCGACTATCAGCGAAACTGTCGATCGCTGCAAAGCGGTTTCGTGAGAAATCTCGGCTCTCGAGATTGGTTCTTTTTCGCGAACATAGTTGAGTACGATCTGTCGATTGATGAAGCGAATCGTATCCGCGCGCGCAACGTTCGCCTTTTTTAAGTTCATTCGTCGCACGGTGTTCGTCTAATCCTCTGGTAAACGACTCGCAGTTGAAATAATCAAAGAGGGCAGGCCCACTTATGAATTTATGGCTTAATAATAGATCTTGTTGCAGACTGAAAACGCCGCGAGATTAGAACTTCTGGTTCGCGACAGTCAAGCTTAAACCATTTCTTAATGCATTGATTCGATCCCATGCTTGCTCTAAGCTGGCGCGAGAGAGAATTGCGTTTTCCATGCTAGTGTAGTGTCTCACAAATAGCTTTACAATGCGACGCAGCGCTGCTAAACTGCGGCGCGTTATGTGGGAAACCTCGGCAGCGCTGCCTATTACAGCCGATCAACGAGAGA
>Ga0193747_1000463_pt1 | contig 13664 bp, 7 predicted proteins | sample L1m2metaG_FD_143048 | JGI IMG/M metagenome (GOLD analysis project Ga0193747, IMG submission 143048) | Soil microbial communities from a riparian zone of the East river system, Colorado, United States - L1m2 | ecosystem: Environmental > Terrestrial > Soil > Riparian zone | place: USA: East River...
CGGCAACGCAACAGACCGGCCAGCAAAGCGGCACCGCCTTGCACGGCGCCCGATGACCCGCTTCCGCGAACATTTTCCGCGATCGCTTGTTGAATCTGCTGGTATTGCTCCCAACTCACGTAGCCCTACGAACGGTAAGTGTTGCTCGACGTGGTTGCTGGAAAATACACCCCAATACACCTGTTCGCAGTTGTAGTCCGCATGATAGTCGCCGTGCCACGAGGTTCCGATATCTCCTGCCGACCAGTTTGCGAACAAGCCTGGCGCCACTTTATTCGGCTGCAAGCAGCAAGCCAGGAAATATTGATTCTCGTACCATATGCGTTCTAATTCGGGGTCGGCGAACTCGACAGCAGAATGAGACCAGAAGTCCTTCCACTTCAGTTCAGAGTTGTGGTGGATATCTCGCAATGTCGATTTGGCGAGTTCTCCGACGCCGCGGCGTGCAAAGGTTTTAGTATCGAGGTCTTCCGCGGAATAAACATGGTTGTGCGGAATGGAGACCCAGTCTTGGCCGCCGCGAGTTGTCGCCTGTTGCTGAGGCAATCGTTTCAGGAGGGAATCGCGAGGCGTGGCCACAAGAGCGTCAATGCGGAGAAGTTGCCGTGCCCCGGGTTTTAGGTGCACATCTGAAACAGGGTCTGCCGCTTCAACCGACCAGCGCCCAGCGATGCGACCATGTAACGAAAAGTTGCGGTCTTTATCAGAAAATGGAGGCGACGGGCGGTCGCTAGTTGGACCTAAAGCAGGAAAGTATTGAAACGAAGAGAACTCGGCAAAGTCGGGAAAGATCCCGGCGGAAGTTTCGGGAGAAGCGAGGAGTTCGGAAGTATCTTTGCGCTTATCTGACTCGAAAGGTCCAGTATGAAAACCATCGACTTCTGGGGAATACACTATTGATCGGAGTGGCAGGGCTTGGTCAGTGGAGGCGGAAACGAGTCCGGTTTCCCAGTCGACGAAGACAGACAGCTGAACGCGACTGCTTTCATCTTCGAAATTCGTGCATCGTAACGTCAGGGTGAACAAGCCAGTAGCAAGGTCAAGAGTGTGTTGGCCTGGCTCGACCCAGGTGGGATCCCAGTTGATCCAGATGGTGCCACACGGCCATGGGCGAGGCCACTTTTTGCCGTCGTAGGAACTCCCGACCTTTTCGGAATACTCGCGGAAAAAGTCAACCCTGGTCTCCACATACAGCATGTCTGGCTTTCCCATCCGTTTGGCTTCCTCACTGGCGCGTTGCCAGAGTTGAAGTAGTTCCCGAAACGGGAGTACATGGCTTGCGATGTCTTCGCCTTCGCTCACTCGAATGTCCCAGCAGTCGTTCTTGCCTATATGAATGCCAAGCGCGTCCGGTCGCACGACTACACATGCCCCAACATCACCGTTGCCGAGTAGCATCCCCTCGAAGAATGAGGAGCTCGGTGTGTCACGCACGATCATGTGTTTTCGGGCAATCTCGGACGCGTTGAGATGCTCATCCGTTGAGATCCCATTGGTACGGCTGTCTGAAGAAGCGCTCGTCGAATGTGCCGCGGCTAGGGATGCCAGAGCCGAGGTTTGTAGAAACTCTCTGCGGCTAGTTCTCATAGAAGCGAGTCCTTTCTGGATCGGCCATGACATCGCCTTTCGGGGAGTTGTCTAAGTGGTGTATGCGATCAAGGATAGGAGGTGATGTCAGCTTCGTTCTCCTGCTCCGCGGCCCATCGCTGAAGCATGGGAGTCCTTACAAACTGCTGGACAGATTGCGTTTACCCGGATGCCATCCACCGCGTAATCCAAGGGCATCGTTTTTGTCAGAGAGATCAGGGCTCCCGTCATCGCGACATAAGGCTGCATGGTTCGTCTGACGGATGAGACCGACCATAAAAATATCTTGACAAGACGTGCACGTGCACGTTAGATATGGCAAGATGCGTGCACGTGCACGTACATGTTACCATTCTAGTGGACGAGTTTCTCCCTGTCTGCTAAGGCTGTAACCGCTTTGCTATCGAGGACGTGATCGTATGAGACCGATGTATCTTTCCTTTCTCATCGTGATTACAGTGGTTGTCGCTTTCTTGCCCTGCGCGAGCGCACAGGTCAACAACGCCGGCCAGGAACCCTATCTCGGCTGGAGCAGCTTCAGCCAGCAAACCATCCAAGGCGACTTCCTGACGCAAGCCAACTTGATCACGCAGTCCGATGCACTCAAAGCCTCGGGTTTGCAGGAACACGGCTTCGTCTATATCAATCTCGATTCCGGCTGGCAGGGTAGTTTCGACCAGAACGGCAGGCCCATTCCAAATAACACGACATTCCCTGACATCAAGGTAATGGTCGATCATATTCACGCCAATGGGCAAAAGGCGGGTATCTATTGGATTCCCGGCATCGAGCAGCCGGCTGTCGACGGCAACTATCCCATCCTCGGCACGCCGTACCACACGCAGGATATCGTCGTCATCCCGCTTGCCAGAGGCAACGCCTTCGCCGCCAACCCGCCCAATCCCTACCACGATAAAATCGACTTCACCAAGCCTGGAGCGCAGGAGTACATTGACTCGATCGTAGAGCTCTTCTCGTCCTGGGGTTTCGATTTCATCAAACTCGACGCTGTTACGCCGGGCTCTTACTCAAACGATCTCTCCATCGACAACCGGGCCGACGTTGAAGCCTGGTCGAACGCCATTGCCAAGACGGGACGCCTCATCTGGCTTACAGTCTCCTGGCAGCTCTCACAGGACTATGCCTCCGTGTGGCAACAGTGGTCGAATGCGCGCCGCATTGACGACGATGTCGAGTGCGAAGGCCGCTGTGCCACCCTGACCGACTGGCCGCGCATCGTGTTACGCGAGTACGACGACGTGGGCTGGGAGCATGAAACCAGCACCACCTTGGGATGGAATGACATGGACACGCTCGATGTCGGCGATGGCACGCTCGATGGTCTCTCTGACGTGGAGAAGCAGACTGCGATCACTATTTGGGCGATGGCGAACTCCCCCATGTATCTCGGTGGAGATCTCACCAAACTCGATAATTTCGCCAAGTCGGCCTTCACGAATGACGAACTCATCGTCGTCGATCAGTCCGGCCTCCCCGCCGTCCAGGTGACTGGCGGCCCGCAGCCCGTCTGGATGTCGAAGCAAGCGGACGGCAGTATCTACGTTGCCGTCTACAATCTGAATGGTCTGTCCAGCAAAGTTACTGTTCGCTGGAGCGATCTCGGTTTCCGCCACGCCTTGGCGGTGCGCGATGTGTGGAACCATACCAAGCTTGGTCCATCGGCGGCTGCATTTACCACGACCCTCGTTGGCCACGGCTCACGCTTGTTGAAGGTCACTCCCTTGGGCGCGGTTACGGCGCCCGTCGGCCAGGTCTATGAAGCAGAGACCGCAACGCTCAGTGGCGCCGCGTTTGTCTCTTCTTGCTCCGCCTGTTCCGGTGGAGCGAAGCTGAGCTACCTTGGGGCGTCGCCCAGCTCCAACACCGCGACCTTTAATGTCTATGTAAAGAATGCTGGAACCTACCGCATGGAAGTTGACGCGATGACCCAGGGACCGCGGGCCCTAGTGTACGTCGTGAACGGAACGCACCCGGCGACGCTGAACATGGGGGGAGGCAGCTTTAACCTGCCGCAAGCCACCACCGTGCCGGTCACCCTGCTGGCGGGTAATAATACGATCACCTTCGGCAATCCCGGAACCTACGCCCCGGATCTCGATCGCATCGTGATCTCCAGTGACGGAAGTGCGGTCGCTCCGGATTTCACCACGTACGAGGCGGAGGCGGCACAACTCAGCGGCACGGCCAGCGTCGGCGGCTGCGGTTTCTGCTCGGGTGGAGCCTACGTAGGAAACTACGGTGCCGGCAACCAGAACGCCGTTACGTTTCCTGCGGTTACGGTCGCAAAGGCAGGCACATATCAACTCGAGATCGACTACACCACCAGCGGCCTGCGCACGTTCTATATCTACGTCAATAACGGTCCGCCCACCGTCCTGAACGTAAACGGTAGCACCTTCGATTCACCGGTGCCTGCCCTGATTTCTGTACAACTGAATGCCGGAGCAAACAAGATCGTGATCACCAATCCCAATCCTGGGGGCTATGCGCCCGGGCTGGACAGCATCACCGTTGGACCCTCAATATCGCCGACTTAAAATCGGCGCTCAATTAGGAACCATAAAACATGCTGAAGCCGACGATGTCTTCCGTTCCATGGAAGTCAGAGTATTGAGTCCAAAGCTGAGGGTGGGAAAAACATAACGTTCAGGAGCGCCCCCAGACAATCGCAACGTGATCGCCGCTCGGAGTCTGTTTCTTCAGCCGCCTTTCTACGGTATGATTTCGCGAGATCCGTGGAGACAGCGGAGGATGAAGAGGCGCAGGAAAGTTATTGTTGAGATCGCGACCAGCGCGGACGGCTATATAGCCCGTCTGGATGGAGATGTCTCATGGCTGGACCGTCCGCAGCGGAAGGGACACTACGGAATGGGCGCTTTCATGAAGAGCATCGATACCATCCTGTGGGGGCGAAAGACGTACACCAAGGGAATTGAGATGGGCATGAAAGATGGAGGATTCGGCCCAAAGATCAAGAACTACCTCTTTTCCCGCCAACCGCAACGGTCGCTGTTGCCTGGATTCGAGCTGGTAAAAGAGCCGATCAAGCCATTCGCGCAACGCTTGCGGGCGCAGCCCGGTAAGAACATTTGGATGATGGGAGGTGGCGAGATCATCACTTCGTTTCTGGACGAAGGAGAGATCGACGAATTCAGCATCCATGTCATTCCGGTCTTCATCGGCGAAGGCATACCTTTGATTAAACCGCAGCAACGATCCATTCCGCTCAAACTGCTTGCGACCAAGAAATTTCCGGACGGTGTGGTGCATTTGCACTATCGCGTCCTCAAGCAGCGTCGCCTACCGAAGGTCGCTGCCTAACTCAGCAGCGTGGTGACTTCATATTCGCAAATCGTTTAAGAGAAGACGGATTCATCGACCACCGCTGGGCTGGACAGCATCACCGTTGGACCGCCGGTTGGTTCTTCCAACGGACGTGTCTCTGGCGAATTGTTATTTCGCTCATCATTCCTGAGGATTTCCCGTCATGCTACGATTCCGCGAAGCGCAATCTGGTCGTTCTTTTCATCCACTTCAACGCCCTTGTCTGGTTGCTCCCCGGGAGTCGAGCGTCTGGTAGACGGCCAAACGCTCATTCATGAAGTCAATTTATTTAAGTTGTTTCGTATGAAATAGATAACGCACCCTGCGATTTCTCACAAGTGCTCAGAATGAGCTAAAACTCGAGGTTGAAATCGAAGAAGAATTTACCGTAAACTGTTGAGAGTGAAGTGTTTCGCTGCGCGCCCGTAGCTCAGTTGGATAGAGCGTCTGGCTACGAACCAACTAAGCGAAAACTATAAGCCTTTTCTCTGATGTCGCTTACGGGCCAAACCATTCGTTGCTAGCCTTCTGAATTGTACCGAGGATGTACCGAAATATCGTAGTTCCGACTCTGCGCGAGCAGAAACGTCAAATCTCAGCTGCACACATGAGTGTCGGTCTTGTGTTGTTCGCAGATATAAGTCCTACTGTGCCACGGCCATTCCCTCGAACGGGACTTCGGGGGAGTCAGCGCGATGTCCGGTATGCAGTCTTAGGACTTGTGCTCTTCAAGGGCGGATTCGATGGTCTTTAGTTTGGTGTCCGGACGGAGTCTGGCCGCAAACGCACGATACGCTCCGCCTGCGCGATGGTCTTTCCACTGCGGCGCAATTCATTCGTAACGTAACGCCTCTAACGGGTCGACCTTTGCGGCACGTCGCACCGGCACCCAGCATGCCAGCAGCGCTACTAACACGAACAACGCTCCCACAACGATCACCGTCGTCGGATCGCTAGGCTGCACCTGAAACAGAAAAGTCCTCAGCACACGCGACAAAACAATCGCCAGCGCCACTCCCGCGAGTACGCCGCTCGCTATCAACCGGAATCCCTCGCCGAAGATCAGGTTCCGAATGTCCTTTTGCTCCGCACCAACCGCGCTGCGAATAGCCAGCTCCCGGCGCCGCGAGGCCACCGAAAGCGAAAGTACGCCGTAAATTCCGACCAGCGTCAGCACGCTTCCCACAACCGAAAACCCAACGAGCAACTGCATCGCGAACGATCGCGACGCCAGCGAATCATCGCGAATCTGTACCAAAGTCTTCGGGTTTTCGATGGCGGCGGTTGGATCGACGGCACGCAACTCGCGTTCTACCGCAACCAAAACCGCGCGTGGGTCCGCCGCCGTGCGGATCACGAGATGTTTCGAAAACGCCGTCGCCTGCCACAACGACAGATAAATCTCGGGTGACGCCTCCTGCGTCAAATCATCCGTTCTGCCATTCGAGACTTCGCCGACGATTTCCGTAGCCGGCTTGTCGCGCCCGTTCAGCCAAATCTTCCGTCCGATCGCATTAGCGTACGGAAAATAGCGGTCCGCAAATGCCTGGTTGACGATCGCGACGTTTAGCGTCTTGCCCTCATCGCTCGAACGAAACTCCCGCCCCCCGAGCATCCCTACGCCCATCAGCTTGAAATAGTCCTCCGTGACGGCGCGCAGCGGCAGCGCCGTCTTCTCGCTCTCCTTGGTCGCTGGAGGCTGCCCTTCGATTTCCATAGTCGCAGGCCAATTGTTGCCGGTAAGTGGCACTCCCCACGCGAAAGCTGCGTATTGCACGCTGGGAATAGCCGAAACCCTTTCCAAGGCGTGCCGGTGAAAACTGGCCCACTCTGAATAGCTCCGCACCTCCGTAACAGTCATCGTCAATATGTGCCCCGTGTTGTAGCCCGACGGGACTCTCGCAATATTGATCATCGTCCGAATCAGCAACCCGGCCCCTACAAGCAGCGCTAGAGTCAGCGCCGTTTGCACCATCGTAACCCCGCACAGAAGCCGACGCTCTCCGAGTCCTGCCGTTCCTTTGGGTCCGGCGTTCTTCAGCACCTCCATCGGATCCAGCCGAAACGCCCGCAGCGCCGGAAAAACTCCCGCAAATATTGAGGCCACCACCGCCGCACCCAATCCCCATGCCAGCACCGCCCATCCGGCCGTTACGCCATCCAGCCGCGGAATCGCATGTCCCGCAATCAGCTTGAACAGCTTCACCACGCCAAATGCCAGCCCCACTCCGAATCCCCCACCCAGCAACGCCAGTAACAGACTCTCTGTCGAAACCTGCCGCAAAAGAGCAATGCGTCCCATGCCCATTGCGCTCCGCACCGCGTATTCCTGCTGCCGCTGCAACCCACGCACCAGCAGCAGCGCTGCAGCGTTACCGCAACCGATCAACAAAACGAGCGCCGCCGCGCCCAACAGCGGAAAGAGGATCCTTCGCCCGTCGAGATTCATTTCGCTTGTCAACGATTCCACCTGCGGCGCGATCCCATCAAAAGCGTGTTCCGCTTGCGCTTCTCTCGCGGCCAACACCGTCAGTTCTCCTTGCGCTTGCTGCAGCCCCGCCCCATCGCGCAATCGCGCCACGATATTCCAATACGGATCTTTCAGGTACTTCGGGTCGGGCCCCACCGGAATCCAGAAGTCCACCTGCGCATTTACGTTGTAGTTCGGCTCCTTCGCGGCTCCCGGCGATCGAAGAAAGCGTATCCCGGGCGGCATCACGCCGATCACCGTCGGCGGCACTTCCCACCGGCTGATGCGGATGGTTTTGCCTATGATTTGTGGATCCCCGTTGAACGTGCGCTTCCAAAAGTCGTACCCGAGCAGGATCACCTTCACCGGTCCTGTCCCAATGTCCGCCTCCTCAAAGCTTCGACCGAGCACCGGCTGCAATCCCATGACCTGGAGATAGTCTTTGGTCACTTCCATCCCCTCGACCGATTGGCTGCCCTCGTTGCGAATCAGAAAATTGAATGTCCAACCGTAGGCAGCGATTCCTTCAAACGACTTCGCCTCTTTCTGCCATTCCATCCATTGTTGAGCGGGCCACCCGCGTGGGCTTTCTTGCTTTTGGCCATCTGTTCGCGCTGTCGGAATCAGCACCAGCTGTTGCGGCTTTTTGTAGGGTGGCGGCGTTAACAGAACGCCCTGAATCAGGCTGAACACTGCCGAAGTCGCCCCGATTCCCAGCGCCAGCGTCAGTACCGCAATCAGGCTAAAGCCGGGTTGTTTCAACAGCATCCGAATCGCAAATCGCATGTCTCGCAGCATCTATCCCCCTTGCCGATTCTGTGAAACACCTTCAGAAAGCCTAGTGGGGGAATGTTCCTGACCCTCCCCAGGTTCCCACCACCCTACCGGCTTTGACGAATAAACAGCATGAGGGTTAGAGGTGCTTTGGGACCGCGCTCGACGAATCCGACCCACACGACCCAGGCCGCCGAAAGACCGTATAGTATTCAAGGCATACCCTACGGTGATTTGGTCATGGATGACACCATATAAGATGGCGGCGACGATACAAACAAGGAAGATTTTCAAGGATTCAACCACGAAGGATGAGGCAGCCGTGACCTCAGGATGCCAGTATCAGCCGAGCTCTTGGACCATCTGGCATCCAAGTGCCTGGTGCACGGATTACCGGACAACTACCAATCTACTAATTGCGGGCTTGACACGGCGTTCGCGGAGATGAGAGCGCAAGCCACTTTCGGCGGAACCTCACTTCCTCGATCGGGACTTGTGACCCGTCTCGCCTGACTTACACCTTCATGGTTCGTTGTGGTTCGAAGAACCATGATTTATTCCTTCGAAAGAAGCAGTAACCCCTTTATTTTCAGCGTCCATCTATCGCTTCTTTCATGGTCCGTTGTGGTCCTGAAAGGACCATGGCCTATTCCTTAGAAAATAGCCATAACCTCTAGGCGACTTGAGCTAAGGGCTCCAGGGTCACTTTGAAGCCCAGGCCTTCGAGCCGTTTGGTTAAACGCCTGCGCAGGCCTTCTGGGTTCAGGCGATCGAAGTAGTCTGCGCCGAGGTCGCTGTAACAAGTTCCGTCTCGCAAGATGTGATAGGCAATGACCAGGAGCTTGTGGGCGACCGCAATGGTCGCGCGTTTCGATCCTCTTCGCGCTGCCAGCCGGCGATAGAGAGCCGACAAATAGTTGTTCTTCTTGGTCGAGACGGCCCAGGCCCCTTGGCATAGGCAGCGACGCAACCATAGGCTCCCTTTGCGGATCTTTCCGCTCTTGCGCTTGCCGGCGCTCTCGTGACTGCCCGGACAGAGTCCCGCCCAACTCGCCAGGTGCTGCGCATCAGGGAACTGCTTCATGCTCAGCCCGATCTCGGCTAGCAATCCCCAGGCGGTCACGCGGTCCACTCCGGGAATGGTGCACAGCCGCGCGACCTCACTCTGGAACGGGCCCAGGCGCTCTGCGACCTCCTGCTCGATCCGCTGCATCTTGGACTCCACAAAGTAGAGATGGTCCAGCAGTTCGCGCAGCAGAAATCGATGATGCCTGCTGACGCGTCCTTGCAAAGCCTCTTGCAACTCTGGAATCTTGTTCCGCAGTTTCCCTTGAGCCATCTCCGCCAAGCGCTGGCTGTCCTGCTCGCCCTGGATCATCGCTTCCAGCATCGCCCGGCCCGAGGCTCCTAACGTGTCCGTGGCTACCGAAGCCAGCTTGATATTGGCATCTTCCAACACCTTCTGGATGCGGTTGGCGATGCGGTTGATCTCCTGTGCCAGGCTCGCCCGATACCGTGTCAGATCGCGTAGTTCCCGGATCGGAGTAGGAGGCACAAAACTAGCTCGCAGCAGCCCATGTTGCAGCAGATCGGCGATCCACTCGCTGTCTTTCTGATCCGTCTTGCGCCCTGGCACTGCTTTGATGTGCTGCGCATTCACCAACAGCACCTCAAACAGTCCTTCCAGAAGGTTCCACACCGGCTTCCAATACACTCCCGTGGACTCCATCGCTACATGGGTTACTCCACAGGCGCGCAGCCAATCGCCCAACTCCAACAACTCTCGCGTGAATGTTCCGAACGCCCGCGTCTGACGACGCCGCCCGGAGCCCCACAGCACACACGCCGTCACACTCTTCTTGTGAACATCCAAACCGCAACAGACTTCATGTACAACTTGCATCGCCAAACTCCTTCCGCCGCCTAGCGGAGGACGTCAGCAAATTACCGAAATTCCTTAGCGTGCTCTCTGTCTTACGACAGAGGCAACAGTTCGTTGTGCCCATCGACGTCCAGGTCATATTCGTACTCGGGCTCTAATCGCGCCAGAATAGGTCGGCCTTCGTCCACTTGACGGTGCTCCAAGATACCTCTTCTCGAGAATATTTTCATGGTTCGCTTGTGACGCCGAAGGCGGCATGATTTATTCGTAACGCAAGGCGATGATCGGATCTACCCGCGTCGCCTTCCGTGCGGGGACGCAGCATGCCGCCAGCGAGACCGCCACCATGAGCAGATTCACTAGCACGAATATGAGTGGGTCCCTCATGCTCACTCCGTAGACCATTCCTTCGAGCAATCTCGTCAACATCAGCGCCGCTGCGACGCCGAGCACCACTCCTGCTGCGATAAGTTTCAACCCTTCCGTCAGAATCATCCGCAGCACGTCCGCGGGCCGCGCCCCCAGCGCCATACGCACTCCGATTTCCCGCGTTCGTTGCGATACCGCGTAGGAGATGACTCCATAAATCCCAACACTCGCAAGGACCAGCGCAAGGCCGCCGAAAATGCTCAAAAGCATCATCATGAAGCTTCGCAAGGCCACAGAATGCGCAAGCACCTGGTCCATGGACCGGACCGTGCCAGTCGGCACGAGCGGATCCGCTCGTGCCAGCGCTTCTCGCAGAGCTTGGTTAAGGAGGAGAGGGTTTCCCGTCGACCGCACTACGATGCTTCGCGGGAACCAGCCCTCGAAGAGCTTGGATGTTCCCAATTTAGCTTGCGCTGCAGGAATGTACGTCGTCGGTTCGGCGGGCTGATCCAAGTAACTTTTCACGTCGGCCACCACGCCGACCACTTCGCAAAGAGCCCCGCTGACATAAAGGTACTTTCCGAGTGAGCTCTGACCTTGAAAATATTTGCGAGCGACCACTTCATTGACGATAACAACGGGATTGGAGCCCTCGGAATCGGACTCCGTGAATCCGCGGCCTTGCTTCAAGGGTGTTCCGATGGCCTGGAAATAGCCCGGTGTGATTTCCCGGTAATCCATGGAGATCCATTCCGATTCCTTGGGCCCGGCAATCCTCACGCCATTGTTTCCTCCGCGCTCGAGCGGCAATCCCGCCGCTACGACGCCCGCGGCGGTCACGCCGGACAATGTTTCGATGCGCTGCTCGACGGCGCGGTAGAATCGCATAATTTCTGGAGTAGAGGTGTATTTCGACCCGGTCATCCAAAATTGCATTGTGAGAACGTGGTGGGTATCAAAGCCGGGGTTCGTATTCATCAATTTCGCAAAGGTGGCGATCATCAGACCTGCGCCGGTCAGCAACACGAGGGAGAGGGCAAACTCACCGATCACCAATCCTTGCCGCAGCCTCGCGCGGCCAGCTCCGGCACTGGCTCTTCCTTCTCCTTCCTTAAGCGTTTCGCTGAGATTGGTCTTGGTCACATGGAGCGCGGGCGCAATTCCAAACACCGCGCCGGTCAGAATGGAAATCAAAAACGTGAACGCGAATACCCAGCCATCCAGGTGAATATCGCTTAAGCGCGGCAAATTGCTGGGCGCCATCGCTAGGAGTGAACCCAATCCCGAGCCGGCCACGGCCAAACCCAGTGCGCCCCCTGCCAGGGCAATCAGCATGCTTTCCGTAAGTAATTGGCGGAAAAGGCGAACTCGAGAAGCTCCCATGGCGACGCGCACAGCAATCTCTCGCCCCCGTGAGCTGCCGCGCGCGAGGAGCAAATTCGCCACGTTGGCGCATGCAATCAGCAGCACAAAGCCGATCGCACCTAGCAGAACCAGCAGGAACGGGCGCATCCCCGCGCCGATCATGGCTTGGTACGGCCTGAAACTCATGACGAGCTGCTGCCCCACAACGTTGGGATATCGGACTCGGAAATCCCGTGTGACGATATCCATCTGCGACTGGAGTTGCTCGCGCGTCACGCCGGGTTTTAGCCTTGCGACCACACTGATGTTTTCTCCGTTGCCTGCCGTCTTCGCCACCAGCGCCAGCGGAACCCACACCTCCGCCCGAACACCAGGATTCAGATCGGAATTGGCGCGCGGATCAAAGCCAGCGGGCATCACTCCGATCACGGTGTAAGCGTCCCCGTTGAGCAGAACCTTCTGGCCAATCACTCCCGAATCTCCGCCAAGGCGGCGCATCCATAGAGAATGACTTAGTATGGCCACGTGCTGCCCGTCGCCTCGATCTTCCTCGGGAAGAAAGTTGCGGCCGAGCGTGGGATGAACACCAAGCACTTGGAAATATTCGGTTGAGGCAGGCACACCACGGACATGCTCAGCATCATTGCCCGTAGCGAGATTGAAGCCAACGTCGGTGTAGCCGGCGATATGCTCGAAGAGTTGGCCGTACTCCTGCAGGCGCTCCAGCTGCTTCGCTGTCACACTCATTTCATCGGATTGTGCTTGATAGGTTTCGGCAAGCTGCACGATGCGGTCGGGCTCAGGGAAGGGCAACGGGCGTAGTAGCACTCCGTACACAACCGTAAAAATTGCCGTGTTGGCGCCGATACCGACAGCAAGCGTCAGAACGGCGACGGCGGTGAACCCGGGGTTCTTTGCCAGCATTCGGAAGGCGTACCGCATGTCTTGCCAGAGCGTTGCCATGCTGCGCCTCCCGGCGTTACGCTCCGACGCGCGCTTCCTGTGTTTCCTCAACGATGCGGCCGTCGAACAAATGAATCGTGCGCTCGGCGAAATTCGCGTACCGCTGGTCGTGCGTGACCATGCAAACAGTCGCCCCATTGCGGTGCAAGTCGCGCAGTAGTTCCATGACCGCCTCGCCGTTCTTGGAGTCCAGGTTTCCGGTAGGCTCATCAGCCATTAGAATAAGCGGGTCGCCGACGAGGGCGCGGGCTACGGCGACGCGCTGCTGTTGACCGCCGGAAAGCTGCGACGGGTAATGACGCAAGCGGTGCGCCATTCCCACGCGCTCCAGCGCGTGCTGCACCTTTTGCTTCCTTTCCGCAGCGCTCGTGCCGCGATACGTCAATGGCAGTTCGACGTTTTCGTACACCGTCAGATCGCCGATCAGGTTAAACGCCTGGAAAATAAATCCAATCTCGCGGTTGCGGATCCGCGTGCGCTCGCTGATCGAGAGATTCGCCACCGGCTGTCCGTTGAGGGTATACCCGCCGCCCGTCGGCGAATCGAGAAGACCCAGAATGGAGAGCAATGTCGATTTGCCGCAGCCCGAAGGCCCGGCGATCGAGATGTATTGCCCCTTCTTGATCTCCAGGTGGATCTCGGACAGAGCGTGCGTCTCGACCTCATCCGTATAAAACACTTTCTTCACGCCTTCCATCTTGATGAGTGTTGCGTTCGCGTCCGTCATTTGCTCTCCTTCTCGTTTTCGATCTCGGAAACTCCATTCACCCGCACCCGCTGCTTCTGCTTACAAAACAAAATCTAGCTCGCGGCTATTCCTTAGAAAATAGCCATAACCTCTAGGCGACTTGAGCTAAGGGCTCCAGGGTCACTTTGAAGCCCAGGCCTTCGAGCCGTTTGGTTAAACGC
>Ga0193747_1000464_pt1 | contig 13647 bp, 36 predicted proteins | sample L1m2metaG_FD_143048 | JGI IMG/M metagenome (GOLD analysis project Ga0193747, IMG submission 143048) | Soil microbial communities from a riparian zone of the East river system, Colorado, United States - L1m2 | ecosystem: Environmental > Terrestrial > Soil > Riparian zone | place: USA: East River...
AATCTTACCCCATTAATAGGCTGATGTGTTTCTCCCCAGCATACAACATAATCCCCAGTCCGTGTACGCTGCTCCAACGGCACCCGCCCTCTCACCCTACGTGCTCCCAACGCTTCGCTCAACTCTCGTGCCCCACTACTAGACGCTCGTCTGTACACTAGAATACTCATACTATAGGCTCCTCTGTAACTTCCCATTGACTAGTAAACGCTGAAACCTCTATCCCTAGCTCTTTCAACTCATTTTCATCTGTCTTAGTGATCCGCTTATTCCTCTTCCTCAATAGCCTAACTATCATAATCTCACAACAATCTAATAGTTCCCTAGCTTCATTTAAGTCTTCTACTGCCTCAGAATCATCCCTATCCTCTTCACCTTCCTCAAGCTCTGTATCTTCCACCATTTCTTCTAATCTCATTGGTCATCCCTTTCAGGTATACCTCCCCCAAAGTCTTCAAGGGGTATCGTATATGCGCCATCCAACCGCCGCCTCACCCTATCTAGTGTATCCCTAGTAGTGGGCGCAGTATTTAGTCCATTCATAGCAGTACGAGGTGCAGGATTCACTCCACCCATAGTAGTGGGAGGAAAGTTAGGTGTAATTCTATCATGACGATTTAGAATTGGAGGAATATAACCTGGATAAGGAGTATCCTCCTTAATAGTCTGCACACCTTTATCCTCATCCTGACATCCACAATGCCGTATACTCTTAAAGAAGGTTACTAACTTCTTAGGCAGTATATAAGACTCCTTACAAAAGGCACAACCAATATACGTTGGGTTTAAACAGTTAGAGCAATGCATAGCTACTATCCCATTAGCACCTTCTCCATGCACTATTGTAACCATTTCTCCACTAGCCAAGGCTCTCCCACAAGTCGCACATCCCGTATCTCTCTCAGCAGACGTAATAAACTTGTGCATCTCACTAGGTAGCAACAATGCTTGCCTCAAAGCACCAAGACTCTTTTGGGTAATCCGATTCCTCCCATAAGGTAAGCCCAACAAGGCAACCATCTTATCAACCAAGTCCCCATCACCATTGGGAGAATCAGCCTCATCTATTTGTTTCTTCAACAGCTCTATCAATGCTGGAAGCTCTGTTAGAGACTCAGTATTAGTAGCAAAGAACCTCTCCATAACATAGGCTAAATCTCTATCTTCCCCAGAGCGCATATAAGCCTGTGCCCAATTTACTAAATGCTTATTAGTCACTCCTTGTGTCTTAGTATATCCCGCAACCATTAGGATATATTCAGCCAAGTACTTATACAACCTAATCATGTAACTCCCTCCTTATATTGGTCCTATTCGCCGCATACCAGCAGCCAGTTCAGATCTACGCTTAGCTCTATCTACAGCCTCGTCCGCTTCATGGATTGAAGTCTTGTGATTAAGTGACCGTACCCATCGTCGAAGAGACCTCCAATCTTCAGCAGGGGGCAACACCTCACCCATAGCCAGCTTCCGACTATCAAGTATCATCAACTCTTTACTAGCTTCAGCAGATATGGCTTTTTGCCTAGCCGCTTCATCGCCTTCTTGTACCGTCGGGCTTCCTTCTTGAATTGTGTCCGGCTTAGTTGCCCCTTGCTTTTCTGGTGTAGCGCCATTGCGAAAGGTTTTCTCTTCCTGAGAAGGAGTACCCCCCGACTCCTTACTCCCATTCACTTTGGCTTGGGTAGGGTCCATAGATTGATGCTTCGTACAATAATCACTAGTACCTAATCTAGTCTCTGTGCAGCTTCTCTCCCTACACATGATATAGCTGCCCCCATGACCATACATACTACTGCCCTGCCACCCTTGATAACCGGCATTATGTCTCCCACCAGTCTGCCATCCTGAGTTAGAGCACCACAGATCATTGATCTTAGACCATCCCGAACCAAATATCTCTACGTCTTCCACACTCATCACTACAGCCTTCTCATCAATAAACTCTAGAATACCTGTCCCATAATGAGCAGCAATCCAAGCCATAGCACGCGTATCAGTCCATTTCCCACCAGGTATCTTAACATTACGCCTAACACTTGCCTCAATACCCATAGCCTTCCATTGTCCCCAATGCCCATTATGGAATAGCACAGACCCTTTAGTCTTACCAGACAAGTCTAAAGGGGCCTTAATATCAATAGGGAAGGGATGGCACAACGCCTGGCTACTATCACCACAAGACGGTATACGGAAGTGCAATACATAAGGCAAAGGCATAGTCCTAGCATATTCTTTAACTTCCTCTACATCCAATCCCTTCTCCCAAAACACTAATCCATCTTGTCTCCATGCTATCCCAGCACCAGACGGATTAGCATCAAACCCCTTCGTTACCATCTCATCAGATGGCCTAGTCTTATCTGCCACAAATATCACGCACAAAGTAGCCTCCTATACGTATATCTTCCTCGTATTCCGCAGAATCTCTTCATCTACTTCCCTTACAATCTTCACTTTCTCTTCTCTAGCTGCAGTTACAACTAGAAATGCATTGGTCGTATCAATAATATTCTGGATAGCTCGCGTAGCTTGTTTTGCATCAACCATCATGGGAAGTAACCTACACTCCAGTGTACTATGTACCCCATAACTATAGTTGATTATTGTATAGCGATTGCCATTACGCATTCTATCGTGGTCCTTCTCAATCCGTTTCACTTGCTCATCGGCCCAAAACTGATGCTTGCAATACTCATTTTCACCCCGCAATCGTTCCCAAATAGGATGGTTCCTAACGAGCTTCTCATCCTTAGCCCACTTTGTAATGTAAGCCAATATAGTAGCAGGGTACTTCGGATTCATCAACCGTTGATAAGTCAATGCATTCTTAAAGCTCAAGTGAATGTGCATGCCACAAGTCTCATTCACTATCTGTGGATAGTATGTCTCTATCCACCCTGCAAACATAGTAAGATCCAACGGTGGACTAGGCAACTCTCCTTGCCCTCCATTCAGCTTTATTGCCACATCTTGTGGGAACCTTACACTCCCATCATGTACCAACCGTGTACCCGGTGGAAGTTTCTTTGTCCACCCACCTTCCAACTCAATACCAATACGCCTAACTCGATTACGAGCCTTGCCTATTGTTTTATCGATATTGATGTAATCCCTAGATATATCTCCCATATCTCACCTCACTTGACATTCTACCCAATCCAAAAGACTTATAGCTATCTCAGGATATCTTGAGTACTTATCATCACGTCCAAATCCACAGGCTTAATGTACGCAATGTAAAACACCTGTGCAGCCTCTCCAATCTTATCTCGCATCTGCTTAATGGCATCCAATGTATAAACCCCATTCACATGGAAGTTTACACCAATACCCTCACTTGCTCCCAGCAATCTCAGAAAGCTAAGATTAACGCAAGAGTTATTATGGCCCATCCCATCTAAAGCCTGCTCTGATATCAAATGTCCTGGTCTATCCAACCTAAATGACACCCCATTAGGCATACTCGTAATACCCAATGGATTAGACATATCATACACCAACAGCACCTTACCCTGTTCAGCAGACCAATATCGCCCATATCGCTTTACATCCTCTCCAGTACCCGTCCCTAGAGATCGCATGAATTGCTCAATACGTGGATGCACCTTAATAGTCATAGTCAAGCCAAATGAGTCATCAGTGGACCGCCCACCACGACATAGCCTTGCGTCTATGACAGTTTCGCCTCGCTTCACAATTGTTATCTGCCCCTCTTCCGCCATATTAGTCTACCTCCTCCAGATACTTCTTCTCAAATCCCTTCAAGTGTTCGATCAATCTCGCATCATCCATATAGAACAGAACACTGGAATCAGCATGCATTCTATACACCCCACCTACTTCGATAGCGTTGACCAATAGCTGACACAATCTCTGTTGACGAGACTTATGCCAGATTCGCGCTAGCTCGTACAACACTCGCCACTTACTAGGTCCCAATGGTTTAGGCAACATTTAAATTCACCTTTGTAGTAAGTCTTTCCATGAATGATTCCCATCCCACATTATGCCCATCCTCCAAATTACACCAATGTGTCATAGGATCCTCTGGGAACCAATACTCCAACCCACTCTCCCAGACCTTACTTATGAAATGGTCAAAAGCATTAAGAGTATGTGGGGCCAGGCCCATTGAGTCCTGACGTACATACTTATTAATAAACTCCCTCACTGGTTTATAGTTCTCCTTGGCTAACTCTAGCTCATTCTCATTAATAGCCTGCTTCACCTTGTCTAAGTTCACAGTATCCAACAGCGCAATATCTAAATTGCTATCCAACACAGATACTGCCATCCTAGTCATACCCATTACAAAGGAGAATAGTGGATACGCCTTTAGCCAATAATTGGATAAAGTCCGGTATTCCAAGCCATACACAGGTAGTCTATACTCTCCGGCACGACCATACACCTTTCTACGTTCTGCAGCATATGGATCCCTATCAATGAGTACCGAAGTATTGCCTACCAACACATCCATTAGTGGAACTAGTTTCTCCCTATGCTTCATCAAATGAGAACTATATCTACTTAATCCAATGTGTATATGACCACCAGCACTTCTAGTACGATATGTAGAGCCATCGCAAGACACTGTAGCAGCCTGATCGTACATATTATGAGATGGCTTACAACCTAGCAGCTTAGACTTCTCACTAAGACTATCCATCTCCTCTTGACTCACCTCTATTACAGAGCTAAATGAGGCATTTACATTGTCCAGCTTAGCCAAGTGATCGCGCAATACCCTGAATGTTGCAGCTATCTCACTACCCAAGTTAGCTCTACACGGATTGGGCCTAGGGTTTAACTCAATCTGTATCCCATCCTGTACAATCGCATTCTTATTGAGTACCCCTGTCGTCTTTGAACCATTAGTCCCCCATTCAAGAGAAGCAAGAGATTGATCATGCAACACTTTCTCAGAGCCTATGATATGGCCTCCTTTCTCAAGGAATAGCTCTGGATCGCACCCAAACGACATATCTGTGCTATAGATTATTTTGCCCATTATTCACCCTTTAAGAGGCATAACCCAACTCTTCACTTCATCCTCGTAGCTTTCTCCACCTGTCTATCGTGGATGGGAGCATGTTTATCTCGCTTAGGCCCCGTCCCTATCGGTTCCGCACAGTACGTACACCGATACCCGCCCTTATTCTTTCCTCCCAAGGGGTTATGCCAAGTTGTCTTGAAACACGCCGTACAGAATCGTTTCTCCATCATATCCCCTTAACAAACAAAGTAGTCACAAACTCATTGAGCATAGTCTGAGCCTGAAGAATAAGGCCCAACTGTTCGATAACAGGTAATTCAGTATCCGCGACAACTCTATCTATCTTCACTACTATTTTATTAAGCCAGATAAGCTCACTATCTGTCAGCTCTTCTCTATTTCTCATGAAACTCCTTAGCCAGCGTGGGAAGAGGATGATTCTTTGCCCAATCAGGTGGAGCAATCCTCTTGTAAAGCTCTCTATGAGCATCAAAGACTACCTCACCAAACATTCCATCATCTGTATAGAGAAAATTAGCTAATACTTCCTCTAGAGTCTTATCCTCGAATCCTGTAGGTTCGCTCATTCTTCCTCCCTATGGTTCCTATAGTACTCTGCCATCTGATATCCTTCATTATCAGCTTGCTGAGGCTCAGGGACGGTAATTGTATGGAGTATCCTATGCCAATGACCACCCTGTGCTCCACATTGGTCACAGTCTAGCGTAGTATTTGGATAGCTTATTTCCATAACAGTTTTCATTTATACTTATACTCCTTATACACCACATATGCATCAGGATGTAGCTTAAGTGTAGCGAATGCATCCTTAACCTGTTGTACCACATCTGGATTAGTTCTCTGACGATTCCCAGCGATATTGATAACTCCGTATAGCTCTGCGTATGGACGCATATCTACAATATTGAGTATCATTGGCCTACCATATATCTTACAGAACTTGGTAGTAGCCTTACCACCAGGACTAGACACATCTCCAAACCATAGTGTAGCGTCAGAACGCATTACATTAAGCATAGTACGAGGAAGATAACCATACTCTGGTGTCTCTACAAGCCCATATATTTTACCGAAAGATGGCTTGTTACCTACATCAGTCCTAAACCCCTTAGGAATGCTGCCTCCAGTCTCTAAGCCCAACGCTCTCGCACACTCCAAGCCTGTAATATCGGCTCCGGTTTGACCACCACTAATGATCTTGTAGAGTTTCATTTGGCCTCCATGTATTTGGTGTCGTGCTCACGACGCAGCGCGAATTTACACTCCTCATAGCAATGTACCGTCGTATACGTAAGTTCTTAAGCCTCCTACTCAACAAAGGTCTAATCAAGTGTGGATGCGTCATTAGATGTTCAATAGCTTTGGCCCGCTTACCAGGATTACGCAAATGCCCCACACATATTCTAATTGCATGATCCTTAGTCATCGGCCATGCTCTAATCCCTGACTAATACGCCCACAATGTATACAATGTAGTCGCATAACCCACTCATTGTATTGGTCAAGCTCAAGGTAATCGTCATGGAAACCAAGAAAACATTGAATCCTGAACCATACTCTATTCACTACTTACCTCTCAATGCATGACGAAGACAGCACAATAATAGGTATGCACCGCCTATCAAGTACATCACAAAGATAAAGGCAGTAGCAACAAGCATGAAAGTTCTCACTTTACCTTCTTCACACTCTTAGGTCTGGGCCTATCAAGGTAGGTCTCCCACACAATAGTACGAGCTTCATTGTTCAAGTAATGGGTACCATCCTCAGTTCTCAAGGCTCGTGTCAGGGCAATTTTACGCCCAGCTTCCTTACAGAAGTTATCTTTATACGAACACCTAGCCTCACCAGTGCCCAACAACAAAGCATCCTCAACAGGTCCATCATCATGCAACTCAAATATCTGACAGACAGTGGAACGATCATAGAACAGTGGAAGTTCCACCTTTTCCCTATAAGGGTGAGAGAACGTAATGCCTAGCACACGATTGGGTAGCTTAACCTTAATCACACCTCAGCCTCACTCCTCATCTTACGCGCCAACTTATAGAGCCTTTGCATTTCACGCTTACGTTTAGCATCCTCATGACAGCCACAGTCACAACCTATGACCTTACCAGTACGTAGTCTCACACGTCCCGTAGTACTGCACAAGGTATGTTCCTCGCACTTGCATGCCGATGACTTCATCCCTTCCTCTTCTTCCTGTTCCTGGCTTTATCTAACTTCCTATGCTCTTTCCACCATATTGTGAGTTCCTCGCTTGGAGCGAAGTACTCATCAAATGCCTTGAAATCTTCAAACATCTTGCCTGCTTCACACAGCAGACGAGTAAGCTTATCTATCTTGCTCTGTAGAAGCTCCTCGTTGTAATTATGAGGAGGGCCACTACCCCAATCATGACACGGCATTATACGCCCCTATCTAGCTTCCCACATGCCCAACACCTAACCAGGAAACCAAACACCTTCTCCCAATCATAGGTCAGCTTACCACACACCTTGCATCGTCTACGTTTCTCCACGTTGAGCCTCACTAAGAGCATCCATAAAGTCTTTCAACTCTGGGAAATCATCTTCACCGATATCACCACCCAAAGCTTCATCAAGTTGTGCCACAATACAATCTAATCTCTCTTGAGAGAGCTTGATAATGATGGTCTTTTTTAGCTTGACTTCCACACTGATACCCTTGTATTCAATCTTCTTCATCCCAATACCTCAACAGAACACCTTCAGGTTACATCACAGGATTATGACGTTGCCAGAGGACTTACGAGCATTGACACAAGTAAGTAAACAACCTGATAGGTGCTCTATTCAAGTATTGAGAGTAATGGCTAGGGAGCTTTCCACAGGACCCTAGCCAACCTCCACCTGAAAGGAATATAAACGGCTGGGCACTTATTAGGTACCCAGCCGGGATAAGCTGTGTAGTGTCCTACATCAACTCATCCTATGAGCCGGTCTAGTGGCCACTAGATCCCGGCCCAATCTCTATGAACGCTTAATGCTCACGTTCTTCTCGTACTTGGCACGTTGACGCTTGGCTCCCACACCCTTACCAAGCCTAATATCCAAGGCATCCAGTTTCTGCTGAGAAGACATAGAACGCCACAAGATGTTACGTTCCTTACCTTCCTCAACCTTCACATGCTTATACTTCATCACACTCTCCTAAGTAAATCGCCTTGAGTCTTGCTCGGAGAACCGCGAGAACGTCACCGCAGAAGTCTTCAATGTCATTTGAGTCTGCATAGATGTCCCATGCGGCCACTTCATGAACAATCGCAGCAATTATTCGTAATTGCTGATTTGTGCTCACCTTAGACATCACATTCTCCTAAATGGTGGGCCCGCCAGGATTCGAACCTGGGATCACTCGATTATGAGCCGAATGCTTTAACCACCTAAGCTACAGGCCCGTGTCGTGCTCATACCTCTACCAAACCTAATTCCCTATGAGAATACACGGAGCTACGTCGCAGTTTGAGGAGACTGTCAGCTCCTTTAGTCAAGCCATAGCCTTCCATATATCCTCATAGAGAAACTTAGCGGCTGGACAATGTTTCTATTGTTTCTATGCCCATTTAATCTACTCTCTCACAGTAGAACCGCATTAACCCTTCATCCTAAAGCGTTCTCTTAGTCGCATCCACCCCAATAACCTTGAACATCTCAACTAACTCCACCTTATCCATAGGTGTAAGTCTCTTGATCTCCTGTACAAACTCACTGAACATTTGTCCATGCTTCAATCCAAAGTGGACATAGCACGCTGCAACAAGTGTACTCTTCTCCATTGGCATCTCATCCAATGTCATCATAGCGTCCTCTAATCTAAAGATTGTACAACTATTGTACCTACAATGAACCCTACGATGATGCCAGTTAGAAACGCAGACACAGCAAACCAGTCCATTATCTCCCCTTTGGTGTAAGACGCCGAATGGCCTGCTTTATAGCTTTGCGGTAGGCTTCGTCCTCATGGTTAAGACCACTCATACAATTCTCCAAAGCCTCCACAATGTCAGCCGTGGGCGTGTTGTCATCAATCACATAGAGATTGTCTCGGCCCTCAGTCTCATAGGCGTTGAGACGGTCCCTATCCCTCATCTCCCCTTAGGTGTGAATGCTATCACTATAGCTGCAAACATCAACAGAATCACACACATTATGAACTTGAACGGCATTGAGCTATTCTTCCTCATCCATCAACCATGACACACAGAGCAGACTAACTAGTCCTACGATAACGGGAATTAGCCAATTCAATTCCATAGCCTAATTCTCATTTTCTCAATATCTCTGCTCATCATTGCATCCATAATGCAAGAGTTACATGGCCCACCTTCCACGAATTCGGCACCCATCTTGAGCTTAACAGCTGCCTCATTGATAGTAAGCTCTAATGGAGTATGGCACGTCGAACACACAACAACAAAGGGTTTCATGTATTATCCGCCCTCACTAAGTTAATGAATTGCCACGATTGGCTCAGCACACTATGCTGATCATCTTCCCAAGTTATGCTCACTTCACACTTGTACACACTAGTCACTACCCCATACACTGTCCTAGTTGGTTCTTCATGGAATGTATACTGACACCCATAATCCATCATCACCAACATACCGTCCTGTAGTTCATTAGCTTCGGCTAGGGTCATAATACTTAACCTGTTTCAGGTTACGCTGCTGCCATGCCTCAAACTCCAGCATCTCTACACGTTCGCTGGGAGTAAGTACACTAGCATAAGACTCAACCTCAAAGCGTTCACGAGCAGATAAATGTGGACGTGGGCCTTTACCAGCACGCCGTAAGTGATAACACTCTCGTATACGGGCACGGTTAGCCTCACGATAACGTCTAAAGTAATCAGTATCTTGTGCCATTACTTGCCTCAGTCATAATGTTCTGGTGAGAGTATGGAACGGCACCCCTGGATGTTTATAGTAGTGGTGGGTACGCATTGGTCACTACCAAAAACCAGCCACTCATCCCATACGCTCATCACAACATTAGACTAGTGTGGTTAACCTTTTTTACTGCTTGTCCACGCACCACCAGGTAGGACAAGACAGGGGTTTCATGTGTATCTGTATGGGTCTGGACCATACAGCGTAACCATCTCACACCCTCCAGACTTTAGTGATGTGAGTCTCCACCCATATACGTGTACCGCGTACACGTTTCATCCTTATGGAATCAACAGTATGGGCTTACTTGTTCACTACTTACAGTATCCCAACCAAGACGCTCAGTTAGAATAGCTATTGCCTTATCACACAACACACGATCCAACTCCGTCATAGCATCACGATCCTCTCTCCTATGCATGCTACCATGAGGTATTACCAAGTCAGCAATAACACGCAATCTCTCCACATCATTGCGCCCCATGTGCTCCACCCACTTGAGAAACTCTCGCTTATCCACTACATTACTTCTATCTTATACTGCAAAGCATTGATGTACTTCCGTACTTGCTTTGCCACATCCCTTATCTGCATCTCCCGAGTCTTGCCTTGCCCTTCAAACACTAGCTCATGCAACTTCGTACGTTCCCCAATGCAAGTAGACTCGTGTAGCATCACACGATACTTCACACTAGTAACAGGCATAGAGTGTCCTAACACACCCCTTTGGTTGTTAGGATAGCCCTTGTTATAATCGCCCAACTGCGCTTGCTGTAGTCTCATCGTTGTACCATCTTGACAGCACTAAGCATAGACCTAATCTCTGCTTCGCTAAACCCAATATCCTTTCCATGATTCTTCAACGCATCAATCGCACCCAATCGAGACAATCCATTCTCACGCAGACGACGTTTCAACGCCTCACGACGCATTGAACCTTCAACAAACGATCGAAGACTACGTGACATCAATCCCTCCTGAATACCTGTCGTACCGTGTATGCCCACATCACCACATTGAGGATAAGTAGCACTATCATCACATCAACCCCAAATGGATGTCACAACCACAGAGTAACCTGTCTTACGCTCCAATTGCTGCACTTCGGGCGTATAGTCGTAATGCACCGATACAACCTTACCATCCTTCAACAGTACGTAGACGTGTCTCATACGCTCTCCCAATTAGAGTTCGGAGGATAGCACTACCCATAAGTACATCAACTGCATTCTGATGCTTAACACTCGGGTAATGCTATCTTCCCAACTCTAATCCTCATAACTCCCACTAGAATCCAATAAACAGCACCATACTCTGTACTCTGTTTGGCGCCTTAGCTCATCACTTCAGGCTGGTCTTATAGGGCGATACCATGCCTTAAGTATGATGCTGTTTATTCGACTCTAATCCTCATAGCTCACATAGATTGCATGGAATGGCCCATACTGTGTAGTACGAGTAGTAGTATGCAGCTTACGTCTCCCATTATCCGCGATAATGAGCATATCCCGCAATTCCTCAGATGTTGTACACAATCCAACCAAGTGTGCCGTCTTACCTCGCGCTAACCCGCCCAACCTACCACGGGTAGTATTAGCAAACTTGTGCCGTAAATGTTCAGGCACAGCCGGAGCACCAAAGTTCACACCATATATCATCTGTATATACTCCTATAGAGATCCTCAATACATACCTTGTCAATGGTATATACTCCGGTAGAGTGTTCGATAACCCATACACGGGCCATAACGTATGTGGGAAAAGCTATTACCGCCCTACCCTCAGAATTGATTACCACACATACCTGTTTACTCATCCCTCATACCCTCTAAGAATCATTAGGCAATGCCAGCAAGTGATTTACAGCTTATAATGGACGTTGGCCTGAACTGATGGTGCACCATGAGTTATAGGCGGTAGTCAAATATTAAAGACTGTCTCACTTGTTTGTGTCTAGAACACATAACCTGACAAACCTAATGATTCTTACAACGTATGAGATAAAACGCTGGTTTCGTATACCAAACCAGCAAATCTTTAAGCGTATGTATTCACATCATGGTGCCCGGCGTGCTCGACTAGGCAGGCTCTAGTCCTAGGGGCATTTAACCTGCACGGAGACCACGCTAGAACGACTCATCCATCACATAACAGGGAAAACACTGTTTAGTGTCCAACCAAAGATCAACCTCACATTGATATGTCCTGCCACATTTCTGGCACACACAATCATTCTGGTCAAACCACGTCTCAGGCAACTGCTCAGCGAGCCGTGTCCTGATGGTATCGGCCCATGTTGGGAGTCGAACGTCAAACAGCCGAGAGAACAACCAGCGCATAAACTATGTCCTACTCAATGAAGTAGTTATCCATCTTGTGTCGGCTACCCGTGTTACCGCGTGACTTGATACGACTACTGAATCCTTTATTGCTCCTGTAACCTTCCGTCTGGTCACGTACCGCCATAACCGGACGTGGCAACGTAGCGACTCGCGGGAATGACTCTCGGCTACCGTCCCGATGCTCGATTACCACTATGCTGTAATCGGTGCAGCAAGTATCGCAGACATGGCCGGTAGTAAACTTCGGGCGTTTGATCTTACTCTGATAATCCTCGTACTGTACCTCAGGCGTTACAGCAACCAGCTTTGCCCTATCGATTACCACGGTCAAATCGCCCGTATACACCTTAGCACGGTGAGTCATACCTGGATTAACAGGTATGTTGCACTTGGCGCAGCGTACCACATCTTCATCATTCTCCCGTGGTACTGCTGCCCTAATTACCACGGTCCTAACAGCCGAGGTACTCTGAGCACCATGCCACTTCCGTGTATGGCCCACTACCGGCGTAGCAGCGAACCATGTACCTGCCTTGCGTAGCAGTCTACTTGCCATGAGCCGCTGCCCATTCTTTGCGTTGTACGTCGATGGTAATGCCGTTAATCTTGCCCAACGCATCGTACGCCTTGAGCTTACCAGCTTGCCAATCTGCTACGATAAGCGCGATACGACTCAACCCGTCAAGCTGTATCTCACACACCATCTCACACACTCCCGGCATAGTATAGAGTATTCTATACTATCTCAGCAAAGCGTGAAACGAACGACGGGTAGAGCGGTTAGGCTCTACCCGTTAGGGTGTTTTACGCTGGTTTATCGCGCTTTACGACTTCCGTCCGTGTCGCCGTCGCTGAAAGGTTCAGCGGATTCAACAGCCGCTCTTGTGCCTTGCGGTAGGCTGGCGGATACTGGAACCAGACTTCCATCGATTCCCGGACGATGGTCTTGAACCGATTGGCAAAGTCCTCGTCGCCAATCTTGACTCCAGTAGGTAAACCGGCCTCTGTTGTGATTGACTCGGAACCGTTATTCCTGTCAACCGACAGACGCATCCAAATCGGCATCTCAAGTGACAGACCGTGATACTCTACGGCTGCAATAGCGACCATTGTTGACTTGCCGCCAAACCGTCCCGTGTAGACGGCTGTTTTCTCGGCTTTCTTTGGGAAAACGTCGATAACGATTTCAGCGTTATCGTCCGTCTCCGTCGTGGTATCGTTCAGGTGTTCCAGACTCTCAGACATAGGCTATACTCCAGTTGGTTGTGCTCGGCTTAGGTAAGCCGGAGCGGGAATCGGTCGTGACCGGACCATGAGCACCGACCGTGCCAAGCGAAAATCGGGGCGAAAGCCGGGTACCGCAAGCG
>Ga0193747_1000465_pt1 | contig 13638 bp, 10 predicted proteins | sample L1m2metaG_FD_143048 | JGI IMG/M metagenome (GOLD analysis project Ga0193747, IMG submission 143048) | Soil microbial communities from a riparian zone of the East river system, Colorado, United States - L1m2 | ecosystem: Environmental > Terrestrial > Soil > Riparian zone | place: USA: East River...
ATTTTGCGAATCTTCGTAGGACAATGATTATACGTAGGTATTGATCATGATTCATGATAATTTTATTGTTAGACAGGAGAGGGATTTTTCAAGATCTGATCGCTACCGCCGTTGTAATAATAACTATGACCGCATTGTTACCAATCATAGCTTACGGAGAGCTTCAATACCTCACTAATCAAATACCTCCTTCAAATCAATACGGAGCTTACATCAATGCCGGCATTACAAGTAGCAGTAGTACTAATAATAAAGTAGTAATTTTATCTTTTGATGATAACAGGAAAGGAGATTTCACTTATGCAAAACCCATTTTAGACAAGTACGGATTTAAGGCTACTTTTTTTGTCATTTGTGGCAAGACAACTGACAAAGGAGCTATGAATTGGCAAGACATAGCTGCTATGCAGAGCGATGGTATGGATATAGAATCCCATACTATGACTCATGCTCATCTTAACACCCTATCCCAAACTCAGCTGGATTTTGAAATTGGCGGCTCGAAGCAGTGCCTTGCTAGTCATGGATATAACTCTCCGATCTTTGCTTATCCATACAACGAAGGATCAAATAACCCCACCGTAGTAAATACAGTTGCAAAATATTATGATATGGCCAGATCTGGAACAGAACCTCTCATGTTCTTAGATTGTGCTGGATTCAAAAAGAATCCACAAACTGATTGCAGGACATATTCTCCTGATGGTAAACTGAACTACGCGAACAAGTATGCTGCTAGAAGCCTATCATTTGATGTAGTAGAAATTAAGGACTCGTTTAATAACGCTGCAATATTTTCTGACTTCGTAAAAATAGTCAATAGCCAGATCAAGTATAATCAAGGTGGAAAGATAAATGCAGTTCCTTTAATTACGCTCCATAACGTTGACTTGGCTACCAATATGCCGTATCATACTAACTCAGGTCTGTTTGATCAGTTAATGAAATATCTGCATGATAATGGTTTTAGGGTATTAACTCTCAAGCAGCTTGCATACAATACACAGACTAATACTTTTTACTTGAAGGGTGCTTGAATGACACGAATTGTTATACTAACTGAATAGACCCAAAAAAGCAGGACTTGCTCGGCTTTCAGCGAATGATTTTATGTATAATAACAATATATTCTAGTTTATTTCAAACAAGGGAGTCAGCCGGCGCTGATAGTCAGCTCGTCTAGGTGCAACATTCCATCATCCACGTAGCTAAGCAGTAGACGCTACCACGAGCCGCTTTTGCAATTCAGCTCGAGGATGACCTATAGTCAAAAGTATATATTCCACTTTTTGAAAATTTTGAGTGAGAATTGAAACATCAGGTCCGGATGACTATAACGCCCTTAATTGTTGTCATCTCGATTTTAGTAGCAATAGTAATTATGTTCTCGAGTAATATCGCTGAGAGTAAGCCTCAGTTCACTACGGATAAGGCAAGTATCACCAATCACAAAACTGTCTTTTCATCCACTCTTTCTCCATCTTCACCGATAAAAGAGAGCAATACAGGTTCGTCTTCTCCATCGTGTATTACCTACACTCCATCAACTAGAACAATTACCGTCAGCTGTACTTCTTCAAGCATGACAGAAGTTTACAATAATCTTCAAGATAATAGCATATTGAGTAAGCAATCTTCACCACAAGGTGGTGGTAGTAATATATGGTTTCTAAATGCAAATCTAATAATTGCAAAAGGAGCTACATTCCATATTGATCCTACGAATACTAAGTGGCTAAAGATAAGCTCAAAGGTAACACGTGGTGCTGGTTCTGCTAAGATAGCTCCTGCTTACATCATAGATGTGCACGGTAGTCTAAAGATTGACTCTGCGAAGATAACATCATGGGATCCAACAACAAACTACTATGCTATAACTAATGGATCAAGGACCGGCGACATCACGCATCCCGGTGCTCCTAGGCCATCTATCGTAGTTGAGAATAATGCAACGGGCACAACAGATATCACAAATTCAGAGATTGCATATTTAGGCTATGAACAAGGTCAGCATAAAGGCGGTTCAGGCCTGAGCTATTATTACGGAGGCGATGGAAGTATCATAAGAAATAACGATATACACCATTTGTACTTTGGACTATATACTTTTGGCGTAGGTCATATGATTATTGAGAACAATATTATTCGTAATAGTGGACACTATGGTCTTGACCCACATACAAGCACACATGATATGGTAATTAGAAATAATAAAGTATATGACAATAACGGTAGTGGTATAATCTGCTCACTTATTTGCTACAATGTCTTAATTGAAAATAATAAGGTTCATAATAACGCGGGAGAGGGATTAGACTTTAGTAGAAATATGTATAACTCTATTGCCAGGAACAATATTATCTATAACGAACCAAAAGGCATCATTGTTTCACAATCACATAACAATATGATATATAATAACTCAATTTCAAATAGTGGAGATGGAATTAATGTTGGATATGGGTCAACAAGAAACAAAATATTCGATAATACAATAATGAACTCTATCTCAGATGCTTTACTTGTCAACAAGGGTTCTTCAGAAAATATATTCTCGTCTAACAAGATAGTTAGCGCTACACCACAAGGATTGAAGATTGTTCAAGATGCAACATCAAGGAATAATGTGTTCTCTAATAATCAATTTGTAAATTCAGTAGCCTCCACGAAAAAATAAGACAAAATCAATTCATAATAGCACGAAAAAAAAGTCTGTAGAGCACATATGCTGGCAAGTCTGACTAAGTGTAAGAATGTTTTAGATTCAGAGATTCCGTACCGTTGTGGTTAATATCACTATACAAAGACTTCCCAGTAGCCTTACTATTCTAGGAATCGAATAAAATAATAAATAAAATCAAATCGTGACAATTGAAATATCAGAGAGGGAGTGTTAGACTGCCCCGATTACTATAATTCTAGCAGGATTCATATATCAATCCTGCTTTTCCGATCTAATCATTTTCCGTTTGCATTGGATGTTGATGCACCGCTGCTTGCATGGCTGCTACCGTGAAACTCTTTATCATAACAACTGTTGACATCAGCTAGAGTGAGTTTTCCCGATTTATTGGCAATTTCAGTCACGCAATTAAAGTACCGCTTCAATGCGAAAGCTGGAGTAACGAAAGCACTTGCTACTATCAGCGACAATGCAGTCATGATAGCAATGACTTCTAGGAACACAGACATTTTTGCACTCATTGAATTGTGGTATAAAGTTATGATTTATAAGAAATGTGACTAACAATATAATAAGAAGATTCGGGCTACTTAATCTCTTAAATTTTACATCTAGTGTCTTATTATAAAACCAACGTGTCTTTAAGCGAACGTTTTTTCGATGGCAGACTTTATGACTCAAATTTAGAGTCAAACGGCATTCAGAGCCAGTCTGAATGAATTGGGATATACACTCTCTTCCTTGCATCGTCAAGACTATTTCTTCCAATTATTAAGCCTTGTAGTTTCAGCTCATCAATCGCTCCTTGGACTGTTCTTCTAGGTAGGTGGCTCAGACTTATCAAATCACTCTGTTCAATAGGATGCTTTGACTTAATAATATAATAAATGAATTTTGCAGCAGGGCCACCCTCAGGGTCCTTGCGCAAATAGGATACCCCAAAAGCTGCTTTCGAAAGAAATCCTCGTCGTTGAGACTCAACTGATGCGACGGACCCTGGATGAATTTCAGCTAAATTCACCCGCTGACCAAATTCTGCAATCAGAGCTGATTGTTGTGACTCCAGAGGAGCCTCGAATATGAAAGTGCTGGGTGGAAATTTTGCTGTTATCGCTCCGATGAGGTTCCATTTTATGAGACTTTTTTCATCATAAATTCCTACGCTGACTCCTTCGTTTGCCTCGAGCACCACCTTTTTGGATCCTAACTTTAAGGCATCACCGATTTTATAGGACGTTTCTTCGACATTCAGCTGATGTCTTGGATCCTTCCTTCCTACCTTCCATTGAACATTAATATCGAGGGAAGTTACCAAATCCATAATCTTCCGCTTACGTTCCATACTTATGTCTACACTATTTTCACCAATCTCTATCGTGTCAAATCCAATAGCGGCTGCCTCTTTTGCAAATCTTTCCAATGAATGTTCCAAAATTGCGAATTCGGTAATTGTACTTCCTGTTGATACTTGCATACCTAAATCATGATAGAATTTAATTTTCTGTTTCAATAGCGTATCGGAGGCAAGCAACGGGAGCGCGCCGTGAATCTTGACTATATCTATGAATGGTGCGAGTATCTCAAAGTTCTCTTTGTCAAGACCCTGAAACCTATCTATGATATAGGTAAGCCCCTCTTTTCTTGGTTTTTGTGAGTCTACCCTGTTTTTAGCCAAGTCCTTCAGCAAATTGGAATATATAAAATGCATCCAGCATTATATATAAAGGACAGCCGTTTTGTCTTTTTATTCAAAGAAATAATGAATAATTGCTCTGTTCTATGTGATTGTTAGTCCATGTTGGCCCAAAAAAAGAAAAGACAAGGGTGTCCTAGGAGGTCGAGCGTGTGTTTCATTTAATATTCAAAGAAAAGTTGATTTAATATAATTACTCTCTATACTGTCCATATCAATTATGTCCCACGAGAAGTTAGAGAGTTGTAATTTGTTAGTAATAGAGGGTTTATCATGTAACACATTTAATTAATAATAGAAAAATGCCACGTCCACCCTCCCGCTACCTCCTGCAAAGTTTCCAAGTAGTCTTTCAGCTGATCACAAGGTAGATACGATTAGTACATTAATCTGGTCCTGCTTGCTCCTTCGCCTGCATTCGCTGCCTCTAGAATTGATTTGACTATTTCGCTTCTACTTCTATTTTTCATATTGTATGAAATGAACTCAGAATTAGGTATTTACGAAAAACATAACTTACCTCAATTTCTATCTCAGATACTCTGTAATTACTTTATCAATCGTAAATATTTCCCTGTTTAAGCAAGACTGTATATTTTTTAGATTTCTCAATCTGTTAAGTTGGTCATAATTGAATCAAAAATGGACCAGTCATTGTCTTACTGAAGGCAGCGAGCTCGTATATCTCGAAAAAAATAATGGAGAGACAACTGCTAATAATACAGTAGAAATTGTCGATATATTCAAACTCTGATATATTCATTAGAAAGAATATGGTTCTAATGTTGCTTGATCAATTAAAGAGAATGATACTTTAAGCAACTCAGATATCTTTTATCTATTATAAATAACGCAAAGAGTTAGCAATCCTATTTATTCTACATTTGCACAATAATAATTTAGGTGTAGATTTGGCTTAAAGAAGAGAGGATTAGGGATAGTTTGTTCCTGTGTGGTTCATAATTCTCCTATCACCAATCCCTCTTTTCATTTAAGCCGTCTGCACTCTTTTAGATTTAAACAATTATGACGAGTAGAAAATTACCTGGCTGGATTTCAGAATAGGTTTCAATAACTTTTATTTCTTTTACCTATGAAGATAGACTGATATGAAATAAAATTAGGAGAAATCGCGGCCAGAGTTAATTCTTGGTTACTATCTGAGGCTTTTAAAAGAGAGTACCGCATTGTTGACCCTAACGAAGAAATTGCTAGATAAATATACGAATAAGCTTAAATTCGTCTATTTTATGTTAGAGAAATATTACTGGTAATACGTAAATCAAGTACTTTCAGATTCCTTAGTTTTCCATACTGCTAATTACAATTCCATATCGGACATCTGAGCAGGATTCCAAGCGGTAATCGACAAGGATCACCATTAGAAATAAAAACGTAGATATCAGAAACATAGTATGTAAATCCACATCTGAACTTGAACAAAAACTGCCAGCAATACGCAAGTCATTTACCGCACCATGATGGAAACTGTATTATACATACATGGATGGAAGGATCTTACCGGATTGGTTATCGCTAAGAAGATGACAAGTTAGTGTGATTAAGCTAAACTGACAAATCAATCAGAATCTTATGGCACACGTCTTCTTTCAAGCAGTCTTGATCATAATTTTACCCCGCATTGTTATGGGGTGCAAAGAACAATAGTATTCAAAAATTCCGGAGGTCTTCGATGCAATTGCGGTCGTAAAATCCTGTTCAGGAGATAAGTAGGCTGTGTTAATTCTCAACTTATCGACGATGAAATCATGTCTTACAAAGTCCTTATTCAACACAACAAGTTTTTCTGGAACGTTTACTGTTCCGATAATGTCTGGGTTAGTCCCATTGAAAAGATTATCTTGTGCGACCAGCAATACTCCCTTGATATGATTAGTCGTAGATACCTTAGCAGGATGCGTGAAATTGCCTATTGCCCAAATGACGCCGACGGTGACAAAAGATATCGCGATTATAGCAATTATATTATTGAGCAAGTTAGCATTTTGAGAAGAGAAACCAGTTAAATTCTATTCTAAACCTCTTAGATCTGCTATAGCGTATTATGATGATCTTCTATCTGTGTAAGCTGTTGATAAATTATTGTCTCCGTAGTAGAGGATGAGCTTATTCTTACAACTTAGCGTTGAAAATAATTGGAGGATGAAAATATTGCTTGCGCACACGAATGCAGCATCAAACTCATAATTGTTACTGACATTCTTATGTGAGTTTTGACTCCAACTATCGTATGCTACACTAACCAAACTAGTTTCTTGTATTGCAGCTACTGCAGTAACTGCAGTTAGTTCGAAGCAACTGCAGTATACCAATTTATGATGAAAATTCCGTGGTTGTTCGAAAACAAATGAGCAGAGAACCTAGTAGTGTCCTAATTGTTCTCAGACTTCAAGGAACAGGAATCTAAAGATCCACATTAAGAGAAAACATCTAGGAATGGGAGCACGTATTCGTAAGTCAGGTTTGGCCATGCAATTTGCTGCTGTGATGAATTTCGCTGATAAGGGCTATTTTGGTGCAAGGAATCAGCGAGCCGCAGGATCAAAGCATGGCAACAAACATTAAGGCAAAAGGGCTAGTTACCAGATTTCATAACCAAAGCGTGGCCTTATTTTGCCAGATTCGAATTGCTACTCTTGACGAACCTTCTACGATACCCACAAGTAGGATCAATAAAATGCTGCCATGCACGTACGGAGACAAGAACAAAGTAACGTAATCGCAGGTTACTTCCAGGCTAAAAGAATCAATGTACATTGCATACTAAAAATTCATTTCAGTGTTGCTGTTTCGTACAAAAATTCGCTTGTACTTCTCATAAGTTTCAGCTCCTCCTGCGTGGTTACTTGCACAAGCCATACAAATGCAATACTCGCCAGAGTTGAATCTATGAGCACATTTACTGAGAAATGAACATTCTTGGCAACCGGTCTTGCCTCCGCACATATAGCATTGTTGCTCAACAATTTTTGGAGAGCGCATCCCTAAGGCAACCGGCTCGTCACTTGCATTGTGCAGTACTACAGTCTCTATAGAAAGTATATCTTTAGTAATGACACTCTCATCTTTTGTATGTTTACATCTCAAATGCTTAGCTGCTTTTGCAGAATTAGACCAAAATGCTTTACCGGGTGGGACCTCTTGGCCACAACGACAACAGGTACTCCTAAATGTAACTAAAATCTGAACCCAATCATTGGCTAGTTTTTCTTCGGACAAACAATATAGTAGTTCTGAACTCCTTAAAAACCGTTTCATGTCAAAAACGTTGGTCTTAAGAACGTATTTTTTTGATCGCCCTTATGTGTCATTTAAGGTTCAAGAATTATAGCTTCTATCACAGTCAATCTAGAACTTGGGACATAAACTTGACTATTGTTGCTCCATATATTATTAGTAAAAGGCAGGGCGTCTTCTTCTCCTTCTACTTCCAAAAAGCCTAAAGCAGCATCAATGTGACATTTGCAAGATAATTTTAAAACCTCATGATAGAATGGATCTATGAAGCAAGTGCTAAATCATTCGTTTTGATATAACGCAAGGTTTGTATTTTGCCATAACACTATTTTCAAGGAAAGACGTGACGTTATTGACTACGACGATGAATTGAGACAACTTCATATAAATGTGGGTCTGGTTGTGAAAGCTTAAAAGCTTCAGCCAAATGTTCTTTGGCTTGAGGATTCTGTAGCATTGCTTCAAAGTCTTCTTTGCTCTTCCATTGCGCATAGTTTACTACCCTAGTCCCATCCAAACTTTTATGAATATTTGCTGAGATAAACCCTGGCAAAGTGCAGATTACAGACTCAGTAGCTCGTTCAAGCAACGTAACAAGTTTTTCTTGATCATGAGGGTCGACAACGAACACATTAATCAGAGTACTGACGTCATTGTTATCTGAAGTATATATGGTGGTAGATCTCATATCGAATTTATTTTTAGTGTCCACTCTCTCAAACCTGGTTGTTAAAGTGTTTGCTGGAATATGATTTTAAATTTTCAGCAACTTTCTTCAGTAGGAATAAGGGAAGGGCTTTTTAAGAAGGAATACAATGTATGACGTACTGCTCTTGTTATTGACAAAGCATTTAAAGAAATTTCGCATAACCAATTAGAATGCAGACGGAAGAAGACGCAGATTCGAGGAAACAATGGGCTTCCGATATTATTACTCCTCCTAGATAGGTGTGATGGGTAGTAACAGCTTCTTTGAAATAATCACGGAAAGCAAGGTGATTCACAGTAGGGTTTTCTTGTCTGGGAAATGCTTTCTATTCCAACTAACTTGTTAGCTTGTCTCTACTCTTCGCCGATCAGTCCTTGGATCGAGATGTCCTCTTTTTTCTCCTGCATTTTCCACTTCAACTTGTCGATGCCTGCTGGTGGTACTGCTGTTATTAGTAGAGTTGGTAAGACTGGTTGTTGAGTTGCACGCATTAGAGAGGCCGTGATGATGATGTGTGTTTGTCTTGGAAGCGGCCAAAGTGGTTGTGGTTAAAAAAGCCGATGTTGTAATGGCGATCTCCAGAATAGCTAATACAGAAAATATTCTTGTTTTTGTTCATTTAGGTAACTGTACCTAAATCATAATATACTATGCTCATTACGAAAAAATAATGGCTTCATCACCTGATGCTTCAGAACCCCATCCACATAAGCTTACAAAATTCTTCCTTAGCATTTCAATATTTATTACTGGAACATTAGTATTGGCTGCTTATTCTACCAACATGGGAGCAGAATATAGCGTCAAAAAAATGATATACAAGCTGACTCTCTAACACACTTGGTCAAATCTCAAGATTGATGGAGTGCTTATCAAGCACATAAATTAAGGGAAAAGATCTTCCAAATGGAAATAGATAATCTAAACATCACTTTGAATCAATCACCAGCACCGTCAACATCGGCAAGGCATCAGCAACAGAGCATCTGCGTACAAACTCTGTCAAAATACCAATCCTACCTTTCCAAGCTCCATGCTGATAAATCAGTTACTGATTCGATTGCAAATCTGCGAGATAAGGCGCAGACTGAACAGAGGTTATATGAACAGTCTTTACTAGCCAACTCCCAGAATTCAAAGTTTGTAGAAGCATATGATTTTGCAACTATACTTCTAATTATTGGTGCCGGGTTAGGGGGCGTATCAGAAATTGCAAAGAATAAACTACTGGGATATCCAAGCCTGCTTGTAGGCGGATTAGGAGTTATAGTTTTGTTACTGACCACGTTTATGCCATCAATCCTGTAAATCTAAATGAGAATTAATAAGGTCAGGCTGACTAATACCGCCGAATGAACGTGATACATAATATCTAAGATCGATATGAGAAAATCTATACTCGGCTTTATCATCATAATTACAATCACAATAATTGCAGTTGCAGTAATAACAGGCAGATCTTGGTTTCTATCAAATAACATCCCGAAGTTTAGTAGTGGATTTGTGAAAGTAGTAAATATTGCACTTATCAATCCTACGTTTACAGCTGCAGCCTACCACAAGTCATTTTACAAGTTCTACTTCCTCTACTCTGGTCTTCCGTCACACGCACAAAAGAATATTACATCAGACTTAAATCTACTCTCTAGCGAAGTAACCGATCGTACAACAGGATCATCTTCGGCCTTCTCAGTTGATTTCTTAGCTGAGCATCTAAAGACGCCCAAGTCCCACATTAGTGTGTTGACTGACTCTGATGCAGATAATGTTAATTCTTTATTTTTCGTAAACGGAACTAACAAGTATGATATTCTAATACTTGGACACCAAGAATATGTCACCCAACAAGAATTTGATAATCTAAAACATTTTGTTGCAAATGGAGGCACATTGGTCCTAATGGATGGCAACGTATTCTATGCGGAGGTGAAATACGACAGGAACACTCATACAATAACACTGGTGAAAGGGCATGGTTGGGCTTATAATGGTAAATCAGCATGGAAAAGTATAAGAGAAAGATGGGAGAATGAGACTTCACGATGGGTAGGCAGCAACTTCTTTTGTCTTCCATGCAACATCACATTTGCCAATAATCCTTTCCAATACAAGCATCACGAAGAACAATATGTGACAAATCCTAATGACCTAATCTTGTTGAACTATCATGCATCAACATCAATAAAACAATCCAAAACGGCAGACCCTGTGATTGCGACTTACGAACTGAACTATCATAAAGGATAAGTAATAGCGCTAGGTATTTACTCAGATGATATAATAGCCAATAGTAAATTTAACAAATTCTTTGATAGCTTGGTAGTGAAATATGCACCGAAGTCTCCAACATTTTCGATACGTCCAATCAGTTGATTAGAGAATCTCACGAAAGAATAAAAAAACCAATTCGTCACCATTGTCGTATTCTTTATAGTGAATTCTATTTCCTTCCGACTACTCTGGACATATTTCTAACAAAGGCAAAAAGATATCTCTAACAATTCCTATTATTGCAGGCAAAAAGATATCAGTCTTTGAAAGAGAGCTACGAGGTCATTCGAGAATGGTAGGATTATGATACTACCTAAACACTAACTAAACCTAGGCCATTATTTGATTTATTGCGCTCTCAAATACAGCGTACGGCTGAGCACCAGTAATCTCAAGTGGTTGCTTGCCATTTACCAGAAAAATAAAACTGGGTGTTGCATTAAGACCAATACTCTGAGCAAGATTGAAGTTATCGGCAACTACCCCTGCATATTTACCAGACTCGAGACACTGAGAGAATTGGTTAATGTCTCTAATACCTACATTACTTGCGAACTGATTTAGGCTATGTTTCGTGACCCATCCAGTATTTTCTCCATTCCATTTGTTGTATAGCTCGTCATAATATTGCCAGTATTTTCCCTGGTCAGCAGCGCAGTAAGAGGCTTCTGAAGATAAAGTTGAAGCTCTATCAGCTGGCAAGTCATTAATAGGGAAATCTTTGAATAAAAACTTGACCTTGCCATTTTTTACAAAATTTGTCAGTATTAAATCCTTGGTGTCTGAATGAAACCTGTGACAGTATGTACATTGATAATCGCCAAATTCGACTAACGTTATGGGGGCATTACTGTTACCTAATGCCGGAGCATTTGAAATAGTGGGGGTTGATATTTTTTGAATTATTGCGCTGGCAGTTTGTGGTTGAACTAGCTCTTGAGTATGTTGTTGCGACGACCCAAATCTTGAGGATATAGTTCCACTCAAAATCCCTCCAATCATAATAACTGCGAATACTACACCTAAAACTATGAAGATTTTTCGCCGGCTCCTTTGTGATTTCATATATTTCTTATTATTCATATCCAGTTCCGCATGATATCTGTGACAAGATGGATCTTCAATGACGAAACATTGATCAATAATATAATAGTAATGGATTGTTCATTTTTTATTCGAATCTTGAATTTTACAGCTTTCAAAGTCCATTCTGTCAATGATTCTTCATTCCGAGAATGGGTTTCGCGGCTTAGCAATTTGCTGCACATACCGCGTATGCACTCTGCATTTGAAATCTAATACCTGGTCACCAAGACAAATACATCCGTTGCTAGGGCCTCCAAGGCAAACCTTGCACGTCTTGTCCTCATATAGACTCACAAATGGGAGTATATCTGCAAGAGGTACTCAGTATTGCCTTGCGCGAGTGGAAGGGAGCGGAACCAGTAAGGCCTTTTTTGATATTCAAGAGATGAATCACTATGAAATTATGCGTAGTAAATGAAGAATGGAAGGCACGAGTTTTTAGTCCTCGGGAAATATTTTAATTCTCAAATCAATAAAAATGGGAATATGTTTGAATTAGGTCTCTCTGACGTGCTTAGCATGGCACAAACAATCGGCATAGTTGGTACGATGATCATGACTCTATATTTCTCTAGGCGGCAGATATAAAATCTATCACTAGATGTCGAAACAAAAGTTCTGAATGACTTGGGTGAAAAAATACACAGAATGGGTGAGATGGTTATTGAACGCCCAGAGTTAGGAAGAAATTACAGATATTCAAGCTGATCATTGGTCTGTAGAATTACCATTTGCGTATTATGTATTGTACATATGTTCCCACGCTTATGACATGCGCGAAAGGAATGTTCTTAATGATAATGAATGGGCCGGCTGGTTACAATGGATGAGAAATTGTTTTCAACAAGGAACGATAAAAGAACATTGGAAAAGAATTGAATCCGAAAAATGGTTTGATCCTTCTTTCCAGAATTTCATAAATAAGGAGGTACTGGCCGCTTCTTGATTAGCGACCAGATTCGACCTTTTTAGCGGACATCCTCTCTCCTAAACGGCCTGAAGGCCTGAATCTTAATGACTCTTGTTTTCGAAGGATAAGGGTTCCTACATCGTCAGTATTATCATCCCTGTCGAGAGCAACCCTAATACTCCCACTCTCTCGAGGTAAATCCCATATTTTTTAATAGTCTAACCTTGCACTTCACTACAGTTTGCACGAATCTACGACATTTTGGGCATTGTTTTTCCACTTTAGCAGTCATTTCATTTCCATAATGGCAGCTGCCATAATAGAAGTCAAATCCTAGATCAGGTCTGTAAAAAATTAGGAAAGGAAAGTTTCTTGGTTATTTCATAGCGACCCCAGCAAGTACTGCTTGTGATGCTGACTCAAGAACTGCGATTCCTAATCAGCCGCCCGCCTAAATATGATCTACAATATATATCTGAAATTGGCAAAAAGATTAAAGCGACAATATGAAAACAAATCGACACTATCGCAGTCAATCTTTTATTCGTAGTCTTGTAAGAAACTGTTAATCGCCTTGAGTTCCATCTATTTGGCGATTGAGAACCAGATTCTAATAGTAATTAGTTATATGCAAAAAAGCAGAAGAGAGAATTTAGTAGAACAATCACTTATATAAGTACATAGTTAGGCTTGTTAAGTCATATACATAATAATGAGTAAAACCCATGATAACTAATCGTAGTACAAGTAACGAATCCATGTAAATACTTAGTCGTCGCTGCATCGATTACTTGAAACTAATTTCGGAGCTATATGTCATAGCAAAAACAACAAATTACCGCATGAGGAGAGCGACGGCTTGTTTTTTGATGACAGCACTTTTATTCTCTATCGTAAGCGGAGGCATTTCCCAGGTTAATCCAACTCAGAAAGTGTCTGCCCAGATCTCAGGCGCTGCCACCTCCGCCTGTCAAAAATTACCAATCGCTAGTGTCACAGCCAGCGGCAATGACGGGAATGTACCTAGA
>Ga0193747_1000466_pt1 | contig 13633 bp, 10 predicted proteins | sample L1m2metaG_FD_143048 | JGI IMG/M metagenome (GOLD analysis project Ga0193747, IMG submission 143048) | Soil microbial communities from a riparian zone of the East river system, Colorado, United States - L1m2 | ecosystem: Environmental > Terrestrial > Soil > Riparian zone | place: USA: East River...
TCAAATCGGCTGGTGCCCGAGGGGCGGCGACAGCGCCTACTACACGATCAGCTACAACGGCCTGGTCCGTCCCTGTAATCATTCTTCGGTGATTCTTGGAGACTTGCGGAAAGAGAATTTCGCCGAGATCGTCGCGCGCGAATCCACCCGCGCTTTCTGGCAGCCGGTGCCGACCGAGTGTCGCGACTGCCAGCATCCTCTGCGCGATTCTTGTCGTGGCGGTTGCCTGGCCGCGAGCCATGAATGCTACGGCACTGCCGCTCGGATGGATCCCTTTATCACAAAATGCTTGGCTGCCGAGACGTCCGAGCTCGTTGTTTGACTAACTCGCGGCGGCGGCGGCGACTTCCATGGCTTCGGCCAGGCGCTTGACGATTACCAGGGTGATGTCATCGGCGGCGGGGGTGCCCTGGCAGAATTTTGTGAGGGCAGATTCGATGCGGTCGCGTATGCCGCTCGCGGAGGTATCGAGGTTGCGCGCTACCACTTCGTAAAGTCGCGTCGCGCCAAATTCTTCGCCGTTGGGATTCACAGCTTCCGAAACGCCATCCGAATAGATCACCAGCACGTCGCCGGGGTAAAGCTTTGTGCGTCCCTCTCTAAAGTCCGCATCCGCCAGGATGCCCAGCGGCAAACCTCCGGAAGCAAGTTGTTCCATCGTCCCCCCGGCGTGAACAATTAGCGGTGGATTATGGCCGGCATTCAAAAAGGCTAGCGCGCCATTCTTAGGATCGAGTTCGGCGTAGAAGAGGGTGACGAATCGGTTCGGCGGAATGCTCTCAACCAAATAGCGGTTGACCGCGGCGATCGTCTTCACGATAGAGTCATTCGCGTCGGCCTGCGCGTGCACCGCAGCGTGCAGCGATGACATTAATAACGCCGCCGCCGTTCCTTTGCCTGACACGTCTCCCAGCGCGACGATCAGGTTGCCGTTTTCACGCTCGATGAAATCATAATAATCGCCGCCGATCTCATAGCAGGGAAAGCTTATGCCCTGCAATTCATAGCCAGTCACTTGCGGCGCCTTCGATGGGAGGAACCGCTGTTGAATCTCACTGGCAACTTGCTGCTCGCGTTCGAGTCGTTCGCGCTCAATCTGCTCTTCGGTCAGACGAGCGTTCTCGACGCGAATGGCCGCCACCGAGGCCAGCGTGGTCAGTAGTTTCAAATGATCTCCGGTGAAACGATTATCCGCCAGAGGCGAATCGGCATAGATGATCCCGAAAACATTGGCGCCGACCCCGAGCGGCACAGCCAGAACGGAACGCACGCCTTGCAGCATGACAGTGCCGCCCGCAAATCGGGGATCAGCCTGCGCGTCGGAGGTCAACACCGACTTGCCGTTTGCCACTACTTCGTCGATCACGGAGCGGCTGATGCGAATCTCGCCGACTTCGCCGACGCGATCACGCAAACGTGCCACCGCAACCTTTAGCTCGGTATTCTTGTGGTCGCGCATCATGACCATGCAGCGATCGGCCGGGACCGCTTCGAACACCAGTGAAACGATGTCCTCCAGAGTCTGATGTAGAGTTGTGGAAGCCAACAGCGTGACGCCGACTTTGCTGATCAGCGCGAGCAGGTCGCTTTGTTTCGCGGGATGCCGCGACGTGGCGTCGTCGGATTGCGTGCGCGCGCCTTCGATGGCCTCGAACAGGCCGGAAGTCGTGCGGTCGGCCGATGAAAGCGCGATGGTGGCTTCCGGAATCGACGCCGAATTTTCGGTGATCATCGTCGCGCCGCTGCTGAGTGGAAACGGACTGTCGTTGAAGACGATCTCGGTCTCGCCTATTTGGATGCGGCCCCCACGGGTCAACGTGACCGGCTTTTCGAGTACCGTGCCGTTGTAAAGCGTGCCGTTGGCCGATCCCAGATCCTGGAGAAAGTATTCGTCTCCTTCGCTGCGCACTTCGGCATGTACGCGCGACGCGAACGGATCCGGAATGCACAGATCGTTACGCGCCGAGCGGCCAATCGTGACGCGCAGACGGTTGATCGGAAAATGCTCGGCGGCGCGATCCGGATATTTGACGATTAACTCAGCCATATTTTGTAAAGCAAGCTGTCAGCTTGTGGCGGCAGCCAACTAACAGTTTGCGCTACGCTCCCTGCGTTCTCGGTTTTTGGGTGGGCGCGATCACGTGCGACCCGTGTCGCCGTACTACGACCGTGCCGGCAATCAAATCATGTAAGGCGCGCCCGCTCGGATTTACTGCAGCGAGCAAAAAACCAAGTCCAAACAGAAGCAACGATAGCGGATATCCCACAAAGTTCCGCAGCAGAACGCGGGCTATTCCCGGTAGCTGGCCGTCGGTGCGTTCGATGCGCAAGCCCGTGGTCCACTTGCCAACTGTCTGGCCATAGATTCCAGCCAACACGCCCAGGTCAAGCACGGCAACTATTGAAGTGACAATTAGTCCAATCTTCTCGGCCGTGCCACCAGCCATGCGCGCGCCGCCGCCCATCAGCCGGGCGATCATAATACTGAGAGTAAGAATCAACGCCAGCAAGATATAGTCAATCAGCAGCGCTCCGCAACGAAGCGCAAAGGGCGCGCGATAACGTACTCGGACATGAGACTCAGATCGATGGCTCGCCGAACGGCGCGCTGGTTTTGGAGGTTGAAGTTTTGGAGTCATTAGGGGAACTCGGAAGCGGATTTCAAATTTCAGATTTCAAATTTCAGATCTCAAATCTCAGATCTCAGATCTCAGATATCTCGAATCTCAAGTCTCAAATTTCAGATCTCTCAAATCTCAAATTCAGAAGTCTCAACCAACCAAAAAGTGCACAGTAGTTTCGCCCAGGCGAATGCGATCGCCGCTGTCGAGCGGGCGTGGTTGCCGCGGCTCAAGCCGAATCACGTCATTGACCACCGTGCCGTTTACTGAGCCCAGGTCTTCGACCATGAAAGTTTCACCTTCGCGCCAAATGCGGGCGTGGCGTCGCGAAACTTTGGTTTGCGGATCGAAACGCGACAAGTCCACTTCGGGAAAGATGTTCGACAGCGGATCCGTTCTGCCCAGAAGGTTACTGTCTTTTTGCAGCAGAAAGGATGCGTCGAGCTCCGTTGTGCCGGCGGCTGACGCGATCCGCAATGCGCACAGAAAATATCGTCCGCGGCGATGCGTCCGCCGCAGAATCCACAGTAGACCATCGCGACGCTGATCGTCTCGCCGCCCAATTGACTGGCAGGCAAACCATAGGTGACCTGGCCCGACCGCAGCTTTTCGAGGTGCGATGAAAGCACTTCGCGCATCTCCGCGCCGGATTGGAAACGGTGTTCGGGCTTATACTCGACGGACCGCATCAGGATGCGTTCCATTTCACTGGAGAGCCCAGGATTGATTTGACGCGGACGCGGGTTCTTTGCGAAATCGAAAATCAGCAATGGATTGTCTTGCGGGTCCGATCCGGTCAGGAGATGAAACATCGTGGCGCCCAAACTGTAAATGTCCACCCGGGGATCCGCTCGCCCGCTGAACAACTCCGGTGGCGCATAGCCCATGGTGCCGACGGCCGTAACTCCCTTCTCCAGCTTGTTCACCCAACGGGCGATGCCAAAATCAATCAGCATGATGCGGTTGCTGTTGCTGTCAAGCATCAAATTCGCGGGCTTCAGATCGCGATAGATGATCGGTTGACGCCGAGTGTGCAAATACTCCAGAACATCTGCGGTCTGGATTCCCCACTCGGTCACGGTCGGCTCCTCGACGCGGCCTCCGGGCGTCTTACGCAGACGCGAGGACAAATCGCTTCCCGGAATAAATTTCATTACCAGATAGAAGCGTTCGGAATTATCGTCGTAGAAATAATCGTAGACCGTAGGAATCGAAGGATGCTCGAGCGAGGTCAGTAACAACGATTCGCGCTTAAAGTCGGCAATTGCTTTCTCATGCTGCGTGTCGTCGAGGTGCGATTCGATCATTTCTTTGACGGCGCGAGGAGCGTCGCCAAGATTTCGATCCTTTGCGAGATAAACCGCGCCCATGCCGCCGCCACCAATGCGACGAACGATCTCGTAACGGCTGTTCAGGACTTTACCGGAGGCGAGTGATTTAGGCTTCGATCTTTTTCTCGCCGGTTCATCGCCTCGGGAAGTCAGAGATGAGAATTCTTCGCTCTCGGCCATCTCGCCGGTTCCTGACGATTGAATAGCGCCGCTTGGCGCGGCTTCGACAACCAGCTTGTCTGAAGGCTCTGCAATTAATGAACCCTGGCTCTCAATCGGAATCTCTACATTGTCCGCCGTTGCTTCCAGATCGATGCCGCCGCCACTTACCACAGGCGAATCATCGCGTTGCTGGCGCGCGCCGCAGGTTCCGCAAAAATTTTCGTCTGGCGCCATACCGACGCCACATTTACAACAGAGGGCCATATTGAAATTGTTTGAGGCGTTACAGAACCGCGAGCGGTAGCGACCGGAACCATCTGTCATTCGTCATTTGACATTTTTCATTTGCCATTTCTTTGCGACGCAACGCCCCGCGCACAGCGGAGCCATTGACTCTGGCCGATGATGACACATGAAAAATGGAAAATGACAAATGATAAATACCCCGGTCGCTACCGCTCGCAGTTCCGGTAACAGCGGCCAAATCCTTAATTCAAAACGCGGAAGCGCAAGAACGTTTTGCCGACGATAATTTCATCGCCGTCTTTTATCGGATAGCGATTGCCGGGCGCTAACCTTCGTCCACGGTTCACGAATGTGCCGTTTGTAGACCCTAGATCCTCTATCAGGTATTGACCGTCGTTGAGCGAAATGCGCGCGTGCCGCCGAGATACCTTTGCTTCGGGATCGTCAGAATCAAGATCAACATCGGGGAAGACGCCGCCGTCTGCGTCCCAGCGGCCAATATTTGCGTCTTTCTCAACCAATAGAAATTTCTTGCCGGCGGAACTGCCGCGCTCGATTACCAGGGTGGCGTGCGGCCGACCCTTGCCACCGGCCAGCGGCGCCGAAGTCTCCCTCTCGGAGATTGCGGCGGATTGTGGGCCGGATGAATTGGCTAAAGCAAGCGAGGGTTCTCTTGGTGCCTGAGCGCCGGAGCCATTGGGCTGTGAGCCATTGCCTTGCGGACCGCCCTTAGAGACCTCACCCTCGTTTCCCGTGAGCCACAGAGCCGCGCCACATTCGTCGCAATATCGGGATCCGCCCAGATTCTCGGTTCCGCATCTTTCGCAAATAGTCATAGGCACGCTGGAGCAATCGACCCAAAACGATCACGTCGGGCAGCATTATCTTAACGCGAAACTCTTGAGCACGCCACCGGTATGGTCGTGGAAGAGTGGAGCCTTCGGCCAGAGTCATCTTTCTGTCTGGCAGGGTTTTTCGCCCCGGAACGGAACTCCAAACCTACTTTACTTCGCGGTTCGGTTTGGCGACCGTCGTCGTCTATAATGAATCGACGACCGAAAGGTTTTTCTTTGAAACCGCGCGCGAGCTTTCATCGTAAACACATCTCAGCGTTGAAACTATCTGTGCGGGCGCGGCATCTAAGTAACCGAAAAGAACGCCATCCCGGCTCAGTCAAGTAAAATTTAAGGAATTGGAAATTCAATGGCCCTCAGTAGAAAGAAAAAACTAATTATTGCTGTGTCCGCGGTCGTGGTGCTAGCGCTGATCGTCATCATCAGCGTGTTGGCCACCCGCAAAGACGAACCCGAAGTGACCACTGTTAAGGTTGACGTGCGTCCCGAACTGCGCTCGACAGTGACCGCCTCGGGAGAAGTCCGACCCATTCGCTACATTAAGCTGACGAGCGAAGTGCCCGGACGTATTCAAGAGATTTATGTAAATGCCGGCGACCAGGTAAAGAAAGGCCAGCAACTGGTGCGCGTTGACCCGACGCAATTGCAATCCAGCCAGGAAGCTCAGTTCGCCGCGACCCAGGCTTCGCTCAGCGACGTACAAAGCGCGCGCAGCGCAGTGGCTCAATCCCAACAAGCACTGAATGTTTCAGAAGTCGCGGTGGCCCAGGCGCGCCAGCAAGTACTGGCGTCGCAAACCAGCGTTAGTCGCGCCCAGATCGATGTCAACACCGCGCAGCGCGAATTGAAGCGCGTCACCGATCTGATTGAGTCCGGAGTATCATCGCGTTTCGACTACGACGCCGCTCGCGACCGTTTCGAACAGGCGAAGGTAGCGCTCGACACCGCCAAGGCAAACCTGGAAGTGGAAAAGAGGGCGATCGACGAAGCGGTTGCGCGACGCGATCAACAACGCGAGGCGGTGAAGAGCGCCCAGACTGGTGTAAAAACCAGCGAGCAGCGCGCGAATGCAGAGCAGGCCCGGCTGCGCGGTCAGACCAGTCAACGCGAAAAGGCCACCCAGTACTCCCCGCTTAATGGAGTAGTTGCCGACATTCCGACGCGGGTTGGCGAATACGCGGTCTCCCAATTGTCCACGACTCCACTGATGACCATTGCCGACATGTCGACGATCAACGTCGAAGTAAACGTCGACGAAACAGAAATTGCGAGCGTGGATGTGGGTCAGCAGGCCAAGATCAAAGTCGACGCTTTAGGTGAAAAGGAATTGAATGCCGTCGTGACCCAGAAGAATCCGCTCGCGGTGGCCAAGTCTGACACGCAGGGGGGCCTGTCGAATCGCGTCAATGTTCAGGAAGCGAAGGAGTTCAAGGTCACTCTGGAACTCAAGGACATCGCGGACGATATAGCCGAGAAGCTGCGTCCGGGCATGAATTCCACGGCGACAATTACCACTAAGACACACAATAACGTGCTGGCCGTCCCGCTCCAGGCGATTGTGGAAAAAGCACCTCCGACACCGACGCCGGAACGATCGGTGGCGAGCAGCGCCCCAACTCCCGTCGGCGAAAAGCCGAAAGAAGTGAAGGGCCTTTATATTTTAGACAAGAACAATAAGGTGAAGTTCGTCGAGGTGACTACCGGTATTACCGGAGAATCAGACATCGAAATAGTCAGCGGGTTGCAAGCCGGGACTGAAGTTGTAACCGGTCCGAGTCGCGTACTCAAGACCCTGAAAGAAGGATCGACCGTGAAACGGCAGACAAAGAAACCGGAAACCGGCGCCAGCCCGTCGTAGGATGATTAGTATAATGGCTGAAGCTACTATAGAGACTCCAGCAATATCTCCGACCTTGGTCGTCAAGCCGGAATCGCCTTCAGCAGATGGCAAGGCAAATTCGCTGATCGCGATGCGCGATCTCTGGAAGACGTATGACATGGGCGCCGAGAAAGTGCACGCGCTCCATGGCGTGTCGTTCGACGTGCGTCGCGGCGAGTACCTGGCCATCACCGGCCCCTCCGGATCGGGCAAGTCAACCTTGATGAATCTGATCGGCTGTCTCGACACGCCGTCGCAGGGAGAGTACTGGCTAAATGGCAAGAATGTTTCCGAGATGGACGATGACGAATTGGCGCGGATACGCAATCAGGAGGTCGGTTTTGTCTTTCAGACTTTCAATTTGCTGGCCCGCGCTACGGCGCTGCATAACGTCGAACTGCCTTTGATCTACGGCGGCATTCCCGGGGCGAAGCGTCACGAGATGGCTAAAGCAGCGTTGAGCGAAGTCGATCTTGCGGATCGCATGACGCATCGGCCTAACGAACTTTCGGGAGGCCAGCGGCAGCGAGTCGCGATTGCGCGCGCGCTGGTGAATCATCCATCAATCCTGTTGGCGGACGAACCGACGGGCGCGCTGGACACCGCGACGAGCTATGACATCATGAACCTGTTCGAGAAGCTGCATGAAGACGGGAACACTATTATTTTGGTCACGCACGAGCACGACATCGCCGCCCGCGCGCATCGGATTATTTCAATCCGCGACGGCTTGATCGAAAAAGACGAAAAGATCAGATAGGCTGAAGTAGCTCGTGTGGTTTTAAGTGTCACTCGTTTCAAGACCGGCAGCGGTAGCGACCGGATCATAAGCGCAACCTGAGAACCCTAAGCCCTTCGCTACCGCTCGGGCTTCTGAGGTTACGATAGCGAAGGGATCCCACCATTCAACTTTGAGAACAAAACACATTCCTGTTGATTGCTGCGCGGTGGGAGCGGGCCGCTAGCGGCGCCCTTGCTGACGCGATGCGGCGCCAAGTGTAATGTTAAGCCTGGAAGAAACGAGCATTATGAGGTCGGCAATAGTCAATGATATTGCGACTGCTCGCAAACAACGGTTGCGAACGAGCGTAATGCTGCGGCTGTCCACCTTATGGGAAGCGTTTAGCGTCGCGGCCAGCAGCCTGCGCCAGAACAAATTGCGCACCGCCTTGACCCTGGTCGGGATCATTGTTGGCGTCACCGCCGTGATCGCCGTGGTCACGATCATTAAGGGTCTGGATCAGACTGTGGCGCAAACCTTTTCTTCTCAAGGTTCCACCGTCTTTACCATCTCGAAAAGGCCGCGCGTAATTACCTCGCGCGAGGACTTCATCAGGTATAACAAGCGTAAGGACATCACCGAAGATGACGTGCAGGCTATCTTCCGATTATGCACCGTATGTTGGCGCACGGGAGTCGCCGCCAACGATGCGGTAAGCATCAAGCATGAAAACCAGAAAGCCGATAACGTTGGGGTTCGGGGGATCGCCCCAATCTCAATGTTTGACATCGACGGCGTGGCCTTGGACGTGGGCCGTTTGTGGAGCGATACCGAAGGCGATTCTGCTCATGAAGTCTGCGTGGTCGGCCCGGACATCGTCACGAACATGTTTCCCTATCATGCGCCGGATCAGGTTGTGGGGCAGGATAGTTGGGCTGCGGGGCATGTATATAAGATTGTTGGCGTGCTCCAACCGTTGGGAAAATTCTTCGGCGTCTCTCGCGACAACAGAATCTACATTCCGTTCGCCACCTATAAGAAGAATTTTGGCTTGAATGTCGCGCGCGGCGCATTCACCGGTTCCGGCACGATTGTGGCTTTCGTTCAGACCCAAACCGCTCCTCAACTGGAGGGCGCCGAGGATCAGGTTCGGGCCATCATGCGTAATCGGCGCGGACGGACGTTCCACGATGAAGACGATGGTTTTGCGTTGGAAACGGAAGACGTATTTCTGAATCTATATTCCAGCGCGACTTCGAACATCTACCTGGTGACAGTCGGCGTGGCGGCGATTTCGCTGGTCGTTGGCGGAATCGTGGTGATGAACATTATGCTGGTCTCGGTCACTGAACGCACGAAAGAAATCGGGATTCGGAAAGCGGTCGGCGCGCGGCAGAAGGACATCCGCACCCAATTTTTGATCGAAGCCGTGATGGTCACCGCAATTGGCGGCGTCATGGGCGTTGTGACGGGCTTTGGAACCGCCTGGTTAATCGCGCTGGCCATTGGTTTTCCTTTGCTATTCAGCATCTGGTCAGCCGTGCTGGGCGTCGGCGTATCATCGATCGTTGGCGTAATCAGTGGCCTCTGGCCGGCTTGGCGAGCGGCGCGTCTCGATCCGATTGAAGCGCTAAGGACAGAGTGAGTGATGAGTGATGAGTGATGAGTGATGAGTGATGAGTGATGAGCGATGAGATATGAGTTCAAAACACAGGAGGAAGAGTCATGAGTAAGAAGATTGAAAAGTTCGAGGATTTCATAGCCTGGCAAAAGGCCCGGAAATTGACTGGTGAGATTTATGGAGTCACAGCTAAAGGTAGATTCGCATCAGATTTCGGTCTCAAGGATCAGATCCGGCGTGCTGCGGTTTCGGTAATGTCGAATATTGCTGAAGGCTTCGAACGCGGACGAGCTGGAGAGTTTCACCAGTTTCTTTCTGTTGCAAAAGCCTCATGTGCTGAATTGCGGTCGCAACTCTATGTCGCGCTTGACGTGGGCTATTTAAGTCAGGACACGTTTACTTCGCTGATGAGTCACGCAACCGAGGTTGGTCGAGTTGTCGGTGGGCTTCGCGTTGCTGTAGAACGCAGACGTGATGTTCGCTAAATACACATTACTCATCACTCATCACGCATTACTTTTCTTATGAATTTCGTGGACATCAAAGAATCCGCCTGGATGGCGCTCGAGACTGTGCGCGTCAACAAGCTGCGCTCGTCGTTAACCATTCTGGGGGTGAGCGTCGGAGTCGTCACCGTGATGTTCATGGTTTCGATCATCCAGGGATTGAACAAAGCGTTCGCCGCGCAGATCGAGTCGCTCGGCTCGAACACTATCTGGGTTGTGAAGTTCGATCCCAGCATTGGCCATCAGATTACGGATGAAGAGATACACCGCAAGGACCTGACCATCGAAGACGCGGACACAATTCGCCGCGAAGCGCCTTCCGTGGCCGACACGTCGCCGTTTTATCGCAAGATTGCCGAAACTGTGCGGCATCAGGACAAGCAAACTGACACTCCGATTCTGCTTGGTGTAGGTCCACATTACGAATTCACGATGTCGAGCTACATCGGCTACGGCCGCTTCGTCAGCGAAATGGACGTGCAACAACGCGCGAACGTCTGCGTGCTTGGGCGCGATGTCGTTAAGGCGCTTTTTCCCTATGAGGATCCGCTTGATAAAGAATTGAAGATTGCGGGCCGTCCGTTTCTGGTCGTGGGAGTGATGGAGCCGCTCGGCCAAATCCTCGGTCAATCGCGCGATAATCAGCTCTACATCCCGGTCACCACTTTTCAGAAGTATTATCCCGAGATAACTTTTCCGGAGAGCATCTTTGGAATTTTTGTGCGTCCGATCTCCAGAGCGCACGTCAAATCTGCGATTGATGAAATGACGGATATTCTGCGCCGCCGCCGCCAGGTTCCCGCCGATCAGCCAAACAATTTCGGCATTTCGTCCCAGGACGCTTTGCTCGACATTTACAATCAACTCACCGGCGCGACCTATCTGGTGCTGACAGCCGTTTCTGCGGTCGCTTTAATGATCGGCGGGATCGGAGTAATGAATATCATGCTGGTGTCAGTTACGGAGAGAACGAAAGAGATCGGCCTGCGAAAAGCCGTCGGCGCGACGCGCACAAATATCCTTTCTCAGTTTTTGATCGAAGCAGTCGTGCTGACGGCCATCGGCGGCTTGATTGGATTGGCGGTCGGAGAACTGGCCAGTATCTTGATGAACAAGTATTCGCCGCTGCCGGCATATGTGCCTGCCTGGGCCATCGTTGTCGGCATCGGCATCTCAGCAGGAGTCGGAATCATTTTTGGCCTCTGGCCGGCATGGAAAGCAGCGAGGTTGGATCCGATTGAGTCGTTAAGGTGGGAGTAGAGACCGTGTCAGAACCGCGAGCGGTAGCGACCGGATCATCTTCCATTTCCATTCGCTAATTTCAGAAGTTACAAACGATCCGGTCGCTACCGCTCGCGGTTCCGAAAACTGGCGCAGTAACCAAAGTGTTTCTTGAACCGTAGTAGTAATTCAGATGAAGCTATTCGAAATCTTGAAAGTTGCCATCGCGGCCATCTGGGCGCACAAACTGCGTTCTGCCCTGACGCTGCTCGGCATGATCGTTGGCGTTACGGCTTTCGTGACGGTGGTCTCGTTAATCCAGGGCTTCAATGTTTACATCGATGAAAAGATCGCGGGCATCGGCGCCAAGTCGTTTTCCGTACAGCGCTTCAATCCATTCGAGGATTTCAAAGACACCGACACCATCGCCGCGGCGCAACGACGCAACAAAGAGATGACGATGGAAGATTACGAATATCTTAAAGAGCACGCGACGCTCATCGGTAGGATCGGCGCCAAGGCGCGCGGCACGCCCTCTCAGGTCAAGCGCAACGACCAGTTGCTGGAAGATATCTTTGTTAGCGGGGCAACTGCGAATACGGCAGACATCGATAACCGCACCATCGCTAACGGTCGTTTCTTCAGCGAATCAGAGAATGATAGCGCCACGCGGGTCGCTTATGTAGGCGCGGACATCGCCACTAAATTGTTTCCCGCCGGCAATCCGATCGGTGGCGAGATTTCAATTCGGGGGATGCCTTATCGGGTGATTGGAGTTGAAGAAGTTAAAGGTACTGTTTTCGGGATTTCCCAGGACAACTTCATTGTGATCCCGCTGAAGACTTACTCGGTCGATTTTGGGTCCTTGATCAGACAACGCTCGCTCTATTTCATCGCCACTTCAAAGACCGACGATACCTTTAACGACGCCGTCGAGGAATCGAGATTTTTGATGCGCGCGCGCCGCCATCTGGGAGCGAACGAAAAAGATAACTTCGGCATCGTCACGCCGGACGCGATCACGGGGTTGCGGGATCGACTCTTCGGCACGATCTTTCTGGTAGCCGTTTCCGTCCCGGCCATTGCAATGATTGTGGGCGCCATCGTGATTATGAATATTATGCTGGTGTCTGTGACTGAGCGAACCAAAGAAATCGGGCTGCGCAAATCACTCGGCGCCCGCAAGGCCGACATTCTGAAGCAATTTTTGATTGAAGCCGTAACCTTAGCTACGATCGGCGGGGCGGTGGGGATATTTCTGGCGTGGATTGTGGGCAAGATTGTTACCGCGACCTTTTTCCCTACCTATCTTTCTCTGATCGCGATTATATCTGCCCTGGCAGCTTCGGGAGGAGTCGGCGTCCTTTCAGGAATTGTGCCCGCGTGGAAAGCCGCGCGGCTGGATCCGATTGAAGCGTTACGGGCCGACACCTGAATTTTGTGTTTGGGAAAATGCAAATTGCAAATTGAAAAATGAAAATTGTAAATCGAACAGCCAGCCGCCAATTAGTTAGTTCACCGGGCGACATCCGAACAATTTGAAATTTGCAATTTGAAATTTGCAATTTTCAATGTGCAGGCTAAAGCAGGAAGAACGTCGTCGTAACTAATACTCTAAAGGATCAATGAAACTTCTCCGATCTGACATCTTAGAAAACCTCTGGATGGCCCTGGGCACGCTGCGGGCCAACAAGCTGCGTTCATTCCTTACGGTCATCGGCGTGATCATCGGCGTCGTCACCGTAATGCTCATCGCCTCGATTATCAGTGGTATCGATACGGCTTTCACCAAGGAGGTCGAATCGTTCGGCACGCGCTCGATGTACATCAGCAAGTACAACCCGGGAATTCACGTGGGCCGGCTTTCGCGCGAAGAGCGCATGCGCAAGCCCTTGACCTACGATGACGCGAGCGCGCTTTCCAAACTACCCACCATTGAAGTTGCGGTACCCTTTCTGGAAATCACGAACAACTTCTTCGGCCAGAAGATTCTGGTTAGCGGCGGCGGTAAGACTTCGGCCTCTGTCGGCCTGGAGGGCACGCTGCCCGATTTCGAAAAAGCGGGTACGCAAGTCATTGCTGAGGGGCGCTTTTTTTCGCCATTCGAAAACGATCAGAATCAAAACGTTTGCGTCGTAGGCTCAAAAGTCGCCGACGACTTCTTTCGTTTCGGCTCGCCCGTGGGCGACACGCTTAAGATCGGATCAGAAGAGTTCCGAGTCGTGGGCGTGCTGCAAAAGCGCGAGCAGTTTCTCTTCAGCGGCGGCAGCGATGATCAAAACAATGTCATCTACTTGCCTTATAACGTCGCGCGCAAACTAAAACCCAACTCGGAAGATATTTACCTGCTCGCCGTGGCCAAACCGGGAATGATGCAAGAAGCCATGGATCAGGTGACCGATCTGTTACGCGTTCGCCGGCAGGTGCCCTTCGGGAGTCCTGACAGCTTTGGCATACAGACCACCGAAGCA
>Ga0193747_1000468_pt1 | contig 13594 bp, 10 predicted proteins | sample L1m2metaG_FD_143048 | JGI IMG/M metagenome (GOLD analysis project Ga0193747, IMG submission 143048) | Soil microbial communities from a riparian zone of the East river system, Colorado, United States - L1m2 | ecosystem: Environmental > Terrestrial > Soil > Riparian zone | place: USA: East River...
TGGCTCGGTCGCGGGCGGAGTTTGGAAAACCATTGATGGCGGGGCGAACTGGACTCCGCTCTTCGACAAACAACCTATTTCGTCAATCGGAGCGATCGCTGTCGCGCCATCGGATCACAATGTGATCTATGCAGGTACGGGCGAAGCGGCCATCCGCGGCAATACCACTTATGGTACCGGAGTTTTCAAATCCATCGATGGCGGCAAGACATGGGAAAATGTTGGGTTAAAAGACAGCCGCCAAATCGGTGCGGTGATTGTCGATCCAAGAAATGAAAATGTCGTCCTAGTGGCAGCGCTGGGTCATGCATTTGGCCCAAACACAGAGCGCGGAATATTTCGGACCGCCGACGGCGGGAAGACCTGGACTAAAGTTTTGTCTAAAGACGAAAACACCGGTGGGATCGATGTCGTTTTCGATCCGCACAATCCGAACATTGTTTTCGCTTCGCTGTGGCAGGCGCGACGGCAGCCGTGGTTTTTCTCAAGCGGCGGTCCAGGGAGCGGTCTCTATCGATCTGAAGATAATGGCGTAACGTGGAAACGTCTCGAGGGCAACGGCCTCCCCGAAGGAATCTTCGGAAAGATCGGTATCGCCGTTTCCGGTGCAGATTCGAACCGCGTCTATGCGATCATTGAGGCCAAGGAAGGCGGCCTTTACCGTTCCGATGATGCCGGACAACATTGGACCCGTGTAAATGATGACGGTCGATTTCGCCAGCGCGCCTGGTATTTCAGCAAAGTCTATGCTGACCCGAAGTCCCCTGACACAGTTTATCTTTTAAACACCGGGCTATTTCGTTCGGTTGATGGCGGCAAAACTTTCAACTTGTTGCCAGCGCGTCACGGCGATCACCACGGGTTCTGGATCGATCCGCAAAATCCTAATCGGATCGCGAACGCCAACGACGGAGGCGCGAGTATCTCAATCGACGGCGGGAAAACATGGACGACCCAAAACAACCAGCCGACCGCGCAGTTTTATCACGTTTCCGTGGACAATGCTTTCCCTTACCACATTTACGGCGCGCAACAGGACAATACGAGTGTTGGCATTGCAAGCCGGACAGATTGGGGCGCGATCGGGCCGGCAGATTGGTTCGAAGTCGGCAGCGGCGAGTGCGGCTTTGTTCTGGCCGATCCGCGCGATCGGCACATCATTTATTCAAATAACGAAAGCTCAATCTACCGTTACAACAAGACCAAGGGAGATATGCAGGACGTCAGCGTTTTACCTTTGGACAATTCCGGTTACGGTGCCGCCGATGTTGCTCACCGTTTTCAGTGGGTAACGCCGCTCACCCTTTCTCCGCATAATCCCGACGTTCTGTACACGGGCGCAGAGTGCGTTTTCAAATCGACTGATCACGGACAGAGCTGGACGCAAATCAGTGGTGACCTGACTCGAAACGATAAATCTAAACAACAGCCAAGCGGCGGCCCGCTGACCAACGACATCACTTCAGTTGAATATTACGACACCGTGTTCGCGCTCGCAGAGTCGCCGATAAAAAAAGGAACGCTCTGGGCCGGCACTGATGATGGACTTGTCCACGTAACAACCGACGATGGACAGCATTGGTCGAAGGTGACGCCAAGGATGCCCGAGTGGAGCACAGTCAGCCTCATCGATCCATCGCCGCACGATGCCAACACTGCGTATACCGCTGTGGACCGGCATAAACTCGACGACTTCAAGCCGTACATTTTCAAAACGACAGACCTTGGAAAAAGCTGGAGCGCGATCGTGACTGGCATTCCCGACGGCGCGTACGTCCATGCGGTGCGCGAAGATCCCAAGAAACGCGGATTGCTCTACGCGGGCACAGAACTCGGAGTTTTCGTTTCGTTTGATGACGGCGCGCATTGGCAACCACTTCAGTTGAACCTGCCCGTGTCACCGATTCACGATCTGGTTGTAAAGGACGACGATCTGGTCGTGGCAACTCATGGCCGTTCGTTCTGGGTCTTGGACGACATTACACCGTTGCGTCAGCTCGGCGGGGAATCTTCCAAGGAAGATCTGATTCTTTATCAACCGCAAACCGCAGTGCGTTTGCACTATCCGGAGGAATTCGACAAGCGACAGCCAGTCGGCGATAACCCGCCGTCAGGCGCAATTATTAATTATTATTTCAAAGCTGCCCCGAAAGACGAGGTCTCGCTCGATATTCTGGACGCTTCGGGCAAAGTCCTCAGGCATCTTTCAAGCAAAGAGAAAAAAGAAGGCGAACAACCGCCCGAATGGCCGGATCGTGTCGAGCGGATTAAGACAATTCCTGCAAATGAAGGGATGAACCGATTCGCATGGGACCTGCGCTACGATGATCCCACACAAATACCGGGTGCGTTTTACTCCGGCGTTGGACCAAGAGGACCGCTTGCCCCGCCCGGTGATTATCAGTTAAAACTGACTGTTAGAGGGGAATCGCAGACTGCGCCGTTGCATCTGGCGATCGATCCACGAAACAAGGGCGCCGAGGCAGCTGTGCGAAAGCAATTCGTTTTAGCGACACAGGTGAATGATTCCATGTCGCGATTGCATCAGGCCGTTAACGAAATCCGCGATCTCCGGTCGCAGATTCAAAACTTGCACAAACGTTTCGGTAACGATTCCAGGTTAAAAGCGGCATTCGCGGCGGCAGACGATCTCGATCACAAAATGTCGGAGATCGAACAGAAACTTATGCAAGTGAACATGAAAGGCTCAGAAGGAAATCTCGCCTTCCCCGATATGCTGAACGAGCGTTTTGAAACATTCAGCCACACAATCGAATCTGGCGACACGGAACCGACCCAGGGACAACTCAACGTTTTTCAAATGTTGAGTAGTCAGTTGGAAGAGCAGTTAAAGAAATGGGCACAATTAAAAGCCGATGACGTGCCGAAGGTGAGCGAATTAATCAAGCAAGCTAATCTGCCCGCGCTCATCATCACTGAAAAGAAAAAGTGAATCGTGATCTATGACTCTGGGGAGGAGCTGCCTGCCTGCAGATTGCGGCAGCTTGCCGCGAACATTTTCTGTCATTCCGACCGAAGTGGAGGAATCTCTTACTGTTCTGCCTTCCGGCGCTAACCATACTCAGAAATGTCTGGAGATGTCTCGGCTTCGCTCGACATGACAACCAAGATTGACAAAGCGGTCGTGCTGGCAGCCGGACGCGGTACGCGCATGCGTGAACTCACTGTTGATTTTCCGAAACCGATGATCGAAGTGCGCGGCAAACCGGTTTTGCAGCACATTGTAGAAGGACTGCGCGATGCGGGCGTACGCAGATTTGTAATTATCGTTGGCTATCATGCCGAAATGGTTCGGAACTTTTTCAGCGATGGTCAGCGTCATAGTGTCGACATCGAATACGCTACGCAAACGGTGCAGGACGGTACGGGCCGCGTTGTCAATCTTGCCCGCAACTTCGCCAGTAGCTCGCCATTTATTTTGAGCTATGGCGATATTTTGATCAGTCCCGTAAATTACAAACGCCTCGTCGATCTTCCTGATAATTGTGAAGCGATTATCACAGTTACCCGCGGCGAAGACGTTAGCAAAGGCGGCGCGGTTTTTATGAACGAGCAAATGGAGTTGGTCGATCTTCGCGAAAAGCCAAAGCCAGGCGAACCAACAAGCCCGTGGTATAACGCCGGTCTGTACGCGTTTCGCCCAAGCATTTTCGAATTTATCGCACGGTTGAAGCCATCGCCGCGCGGCGAGTATGAACTCACAGATGCAATCCGTGACCTTGCGCATTCGGGCAGGAAAATAAGAGCGCTCGAGCTAACCGGTGAATGGGCGGACGTCCGCGATCCTGAAATTCTGGCGAAGCTGAATCAGGCGTCTAGGGCAGGCGCCCCGCCTGCCACACGTCTGCCAACCGGGGCGGCCGATGGCCTACAATCAAATTGTCGATTTATCGCCCCTGTTCAGCCGCCTCTTCTGAAGGCTCTTCGCCAATCTCTTCTTCAATTTCACGGCGCCAGTCGTGCGAGAGCCAGGACCGCAGTACGCCATAAAGCAGATATGCGAGAAAAAGAACTGCTGGCATCCACTCGTAGTTTAGCACCGTAAAAATGAGTACTAGAATGATAACAAGAAAACGCGGGATCGATTTCTTGGTCCTCCAGTTAATCGCCTTGAAGCTTGGATATTGAAACCGGCTGAACATCATGAAGGAAAGAAAGAGCAATAACGGCGGCAGAACGAACCGCCAGTTGCCCAGGTGATGTTCACCTTCAGCAAGCCAAAGGAGAAATAACGTGATCGACGCAATCAAACCGGCCGCGGCCGGAATGGGAAAGCCCGTGAAAGTGTTTTGATGAGTGGCTCCGTTGTGCTTGGCTGCCGCGGAATTGAAACGGGCGAGGCGCAACGCTCCGCACATCAGGTAAATAAACGCAATGATCCAAGATGCTCGCGCAAACTCCTGTAATACGACACGGTACACCATGAGCGCCGGGGCGAGTCCGAATGATACAATATCGGCGAGCGAATCGAACTCACGCCCAAACGGACTCTCATGCCCGCCCAACCGCGCAAGGCGACCATCCAGAAAATCAAATACGAACGCGCCGAGAACACACCAGATAGCGGTGTGAAAAAGATCACTGGCCGCATCGGCATTCGACGCCTGTAGCAGTGCGCCCTCAAGAATTTTGAGCGTCGCCGTAAATCCGCAAAACAAATTTCCCGCCGTCATCAAATTGGGCAGGAGATAGATTTTAGATGGTTGTTCGTTCATCAATCGGGCAGACGCGCGATAACTGTTGATCCTCCGGAAACGTGATCGCCTGTTTTCACAAGGACTTCAGCTTCGAGCGGTAAATATAATTCCGTCCGCGAACCGAAGCGAATCATCCCAAAACGTTCTCCCTTTTTCAATTCATCTCCAACATTTGCCCAAGCCACGATGCGCCTGGCAATCGCGCCGGTCAGCTGCCTAACGACAATCGTTCCTCGCGAATTTTCGAGCGCCCAAGTCATCGCTTCATTTTTCTCCGAGCAATCTGGATCGCGAGCATCGAGGCAGAGACCTTCGTGATGCTGGCGATAAACGATACGTCCAGCGATCGGCGCTCGATTCGTGTGAACATCGAAAATTGACAAGAAGATTCCTACGCGCCGCGTTTTTGTTTTGAGAACTTCCTGCTCATCCAGTTCAACGATCTCGCTGACCCTGCCATCAGCGGGAGCAACAATCAGATTCGGATCTGCCGGCACAGGACGATCCGGGTCGCGGAAAAAGGCCACCGTAAAAAGAAAAAACGCTAAGAAAACGAGCGTCAACCACGCCGAGATAAACCAAGTCGCCAGAGCGGCCAAAGCCAAAATCAAAAGAATCCAGCGTGCTTCCAAGAGGGTTTGCGCGCGCATCACAGATTGCATTTTCCGGGTTCAAAATCGCATGGTCAAGCAGCGAGAAAAAAGCCTCTGGAACCGGTCCTCCCGGCTTCTCCGGCCGAACACAACATCTTGAGTTCAGGATTAGTCTTTGGCCCAATCCCTAGGGTAAGCAATCCATAATTACCCACGAGATATTTGTTGTTCATCGGGACATTTTGGATATCATCTTACAAGGCTATTTCCGGCCTTAATCTATGCCAAAAACTCAAGAAGAAATTCCGGTCGAAAAATCATCCGACCGGAGTTCGACGGGAATCGGTGCAGGACAAAAGTACGACGCCGCGCAAATCGACAAATTGGAAGGCCTCGAGGCAGTTCGAAAACGGCCTGGAATGTTTATTGGCGATCCTGATGAGCGAGGTCTGCACCATTTGGTTTTTGAGGTTTTGGACAATTCGATCGACGAACATCTCGCCGGGTTTTGTACAAAAATAGAAGTGACCGTCCATGTCGATGGATCGCTATCGGTTCGTGATAATGGCCGTGGAATTCCCGTAGATATTCATCCCAAATGGAAAATGCCGGCGATCGAGCTAGTGCTAACAAATCTGCACGCTGGCGGAAAATTTGGACAAGGCGCCTACAAATATTCTGGCGGTCTCCACGGCGTAGGCGCGAAATGCACGAATGCGCTTTCGGAATGGTTCAAGGTGGAAGTATCGCGCGACGGCAAGGTCTATCACATGGCTTTCGCCAAGGGCAAGACGACGGACAAACTCACTGTCATCGGCGAGGTCAAAAACAAAAAGACCACCGGCACACTGATTACGTTTCTTCCCGACCCGACGATTTTCACCATCACGACGGAGTTCAAATTCGAGCGTCTCGCAACGCGGCTGCGCGAACTGGCGTTTCTCAATCCCGGTCTAGAGATCACGCTTACGGATGAGCGCGCCGACCCGGCCAAGACAGAAAAGTTTTTCTACAAACACGGCATCGAAGAATTTGTAAGGCAGCTCGGCGAGAACAAACAGGTCCTGCATCCGAAGCCGATCGTCATCTCGCGACAGCGCGATGAAGTGTTTATCGATGTGGTGCTGCAATACAACGACAGCTACAATGACCAGATTTTACCCTTCGCCAACTCAATCCCGAATCCGGATGGTGGCACGCATTTGACTGGCTTCCGCACAGCGCTCACCAAGGCCGTCAACCAGTACGCGAAATCAAGCAATTTTCTCAAAGAGAAGGACCCTTCGATCTCCGGAGACGATGTGCGCGAAGGATTGATTTGTGTGCTCAGCATCAAGTTGCCTAATCCGCGCTTCGAATCGCAGACAAAAGTGAAGCTCGTCAACACTGAGATCGACGGGATCGTAAACTCAGTTGTCTACGACGGGTTGATGACTTTTTTTGATAAGAACCCGCCAGTCGCACGACGGATTTTCGACAAAGTACTCACTGCAGCGCGCGCGCGGGAAGCGGCTCGAAAAGCCAGGGAAACCATTCGCAAGGGCGCTCTCACCGGGGGCGGGTTGCCTGGTAAACTGGCTGATTGCTCCGAGCGCGATCCGGAACTGACTGAGCTTTACATCGTCGAAGGCGATTCAGCGGGAGGCTCCGCCAAACAGGGACGCGACCGGCGTTATCAAGCCATTCTGCCGATTCGCGGAAAATTGATAAACGTGGAAAAAGCGCGCGAGGATCAATTTCTTAAGAACAACGAGATCCAGTCGATGATCACGGCTATCGGCGCCGGGATCGGCAAATCGAAAGAGGATGGTAACGGCAAAGATGAAGGGCGTTTCGATATCACCAAGCTGCGCTACGGCCGGATTATTATCATGACAGACGCGGACGTCGATGGATCGCACATTCGCACGCTGTTGCTTACTTTCTTTTTCCGGCAAATGACCGAGCTGGTGCGCGCGGGCAAGATTTACATCGCGCAACCACCCCTTTACCAGATCAAGCGGAAGAAACGCGAAGAATACGTCGATGACGATGCCCGTTTAAATAAAATACTCATTTCGCTGGGCGCAGAGGACGTGCGGTTGAAAAATTTGGCCGATGACAAAGAAATCCCGGCGGCCCAACTGAAGGATATTCTCGAGTCGCTCGAGAAACTCGCAAAGCTAAGCGAGGCAGTGCGCCGTCACGGGGGTGATTTTGAAACTTATCTCGCCCAACGAAACGCGACGTCGGGCAAGCTTCCAACGTATTTGGTGAAAGTGCGCGAGGGAAACGAGGAGACCGTCCATTATTTTCACGACGAAAAGGCAGTCCGCAAATTTCATCAGGAGAATCTGGACCTGAACTTGTTCGACGCTGAGCTTGGTCAGGAATTGCTGCCTCTGAGCGAAGCGCCAGTCCGGACAGATGGGAGCCGCAGACGCGGCAGACTGGTCGAGCTGCATGAATCGGCTGCGATCGAAAAAATCATTGCCGAACTTGCTCGTAAGGGTCTGAAAGTCGCCCACTACGCGACCAGCGACCAGCCAATCTTTGAGTTGATCGAAGGCGAAGGCGAAAAGGCGGTTTCGCATGCACTGTTTTCAATCCCGGAAATCCTGGACAAGATTTTGGAGATTGGCCGCCGCGGAGTGCAGATCAAGCGTTTTAAAGGTCTCGGTGAAATGAACGCCAAAGAGTTGTTCGAGACCACGATGAATCCGGAGAAACGCAAACTCCTGAAGGTGGACCTGAACGACGATAACGCCGTCGATGCCGATAAAATGTTCACGATTCTGATGGGTGATGTCGTCGAGCCGCGCCGGCAATTCATCGAAGACAACGCACTGAATGTGCGCAATCTCGACGTTTAAATTCCACGATGGGAGGCTTGTTTCACAAACTACGCCATCCGCGACGCTGTTACGTTGTTTGCACAATTCCGCGTTCGGGTAGCAACTTGTTGACGGACGGCTTGCGCGCCACCCGCCAGGCCGGCATGCCGAAACAGTTCTTCCTCCCAAAGTCTGAAGGCCGCTACGGTGCCCAGCTCGGACTGAACCCAAATGCTGATTATCCGGGTTACGTGCGCGGCATCGTCAACACGAAGACAACTCGCAATGAGGTGTTTGGCTTTAAGCTAATGAGTTGGTATCTGGACGATTTCATCGCCCGACTGCGAGACACCAGTCCTTTTGGCGGCGCTGCGACGAATGATCTCGTCATGTTAAGAAATGTCTTCCCACGCCTTCGCTTTGTGCACATCGTTCGGCGCCACAAACTGCGGCAGGCGCTCTCCACGGCACGCGCGCTTCAGACCGGTCTTTGGAAAGTCCAGGACGGAAAAACCGCGTTACGCGAACCGCAATTCGACGCGGAGTTGATCGAACAATCTCTTCGCGAAGCCGAACGGCAGGAAAAGATCTGGTGCACATTTTTTCAGCGGATCGACATTGCTCCCTTCCAAGTCGAGTACGAAGATCTATGCCGGGATTATGAGGCAACCATCCGCGGTGTGCTGGATTTCTTAAAAATTTCGCTGCCGCGCGGTGCGCGGATCGGTTCTCCTGTGACAGTCAGACAAGCCGATGAAACTTCGCGGGTCTGGGAAGAACGCTTCCTTACCGAACGTCCTTCCGCGTACTTGCCAGCGCACGGGTAAATCCAAGCATCATGTTTAATCCAAACGAGAAAATTGAACCGATAAATGTAGCCGAAGAAGTATCGAGGTCCTTTCTCGATTACTCGATGTCGGTCATTATTTCGCGCGCGTTGCCTGACGCGCGCGACGGACTCAAGCCGTCGCAGCGCAGAATTCTCTACGCGATGCACGATCTATCTCTTTTTCCGGGACGACAGCATCGCAAATGCGCGAAGATTTGCGGTGACACCAGCGGAAATTATCACCCGCACGGCGAAGCGGTGATTTATCCGACGCTCGTCCACATGGCCCAGCCATGGGCGATGCGTGAAAGACTTGTCGATGGCCAGGGCAACTTCGGCTCGGTCGAAGGCGATCCGCCCGCAGCGATGCGTTACACCGAGGCGCGTATGACGCATCTCGGCGCCGCCCTCATGACCGACATGGATAAGGACACGGTCGATTTCGTCCCAAATTATGACGAAACCCGCACCGAGCCCACGGTTTTCCCAGCCGCCTTTCCAAATCTGCTCGTTAACGGTGGAACCGGCATCGCCGTGGGCATGGCAACGAATATTCCGCCGCACAATCTCACCGAAGTGATCGACGGAGTCTGCGCGCAAATCGATGATCCGGAGATCAGCCTCGACGAGCTGATGAAGCACGTAAAAGGGCCGGATTTTCCCACCGGCTGTGCGATCTGCGGCGTGGCAGGAATCAAACAATATCTCGAGACCGGGCGCGGCAGCATGAAAGTGCGCGGCAAGGTCGGCATCGAAGAGCTCAAAGGCGGCAGGGAACAAATCGTCATCACCGAAATTCCATACAACGTCAATCGCGCCACGCTGGTTGAACGCATAGCGTCGCTGGTAAACGAAAAAGTGCTGACAGACATCAGCGCCGTTCGCGACGAGTCGGATGAAAATACGCGGGTTGTTATCGAGTTGAAGCGAGACGCCAATCCGAAGATCGTCATCAACAACCTCTACAAGCACACTGCGATGGAAAGTTCCTTCGCGGTCATCATGCTCGCGATTGATCATGGGCGCCCCAAACTGCTTTCGCTCAAGGAGGCAAATGCCTGCTACATCGAGCACCGACGCGAAGTCGTGCTGCGCCGGACGCGCTTCGAATTGCGCAAAGCGGAGGAGCGCGCGGAAACGCTCGAAGGTTACCTGATCGCGCTGGCCAACCTGGACGAATTTATTCGAATCGTTCGCGGTTCGGCCAGTCGCGATGAAGCGCGAGTAAAACTGCTGGCCTTCGAATTCACTAAGCGGCAGGTCGAGCAGATCGGCATCTTGATTCGCAGCGAGGCCCGCCTAACAAACGGACGTTACGCCTTCAGCGAACAGCAGGCTGACGAAATCCTTAATCTTCGCCTTTATCAGCTAACAGGGCTTGAGCGCGAGAAGATCAATAAGGAATACAAGGAACTTCTCGAATCGATCAAAGATCTGCGCGACGTTCTGGCCAAAGAGCAACGCGTCTTCACGATAATCAAAAAAGAGCTTCGCGAGATTCGCGACAAATACGGCTCGCCGCGTCTGACGGAAATCGTTCCCGATCAAGCCGAGATTAACATGGAAGACCTTATTGCGAACGAAGGTTGCATTATCAGCATCACCCATGGCGGTTTCATCAAACGCACGGCGGTGAGCGCTTTTCGTGCGCAGCGGCGGGGCGGCAAAGGCGTGATCGGAATGCAAACGCGCGAAGGCGCCACAGAAGCAGAGGAAGGCGATTTCGTAGAGCACCTTTTCACCGCGACCACGCACGATTATCTGATGTTCTTCACCGCGGCGGGGCGCGCATACGTGGAAAAAGTTTACGAAATTCCCGAGATGGGCCGCGCCGCCAAGGGACGCTCGATCGCAAATATTCTCGAGCTGAAGCCTGATGAAAAAATCGCCGCGACGATCCGCATCCAATCCAAAAAATCCGGCACTGGATCAAACACCGTCGATCAAACGTGGGACGAAAACCTGCACATCGTGTTTGCTACGCAGTCGGGCATCGTTAAGAAATCGAATCTTTCCAATTACGCCAACGTCCGCCGCGGTGGAATCATTGCCATTCAAATCGAGGAAGGTGATCGGCTGATCGATGCAAAGCTAACGAATGGGAATGACGAAATCGTGCTAATCACGAAAGACGGAATGAGTTTGCGGTTTCACGAAGAACAACTGCGCGACCAGGGCCGCAACACGGTTGGCGTCTGGGGAATTCGCCCCGAAAAAGGCGATCACATCGTGGCCATCGCCATTGTCGATCCAAACGCCATGCTGCTGGTGGCCGGCGAAAATGGAATCGGCAAACGCACTGGGTTCGATGATTATCGCCGGCAATCACGTGGCGGCAAAGGTATTATCACCATGAAAACCGGTGAGAAAACCGGCGATGTGGTTGGCGCGCTTACCGTCCGCGAGAGTGATGAGATGATGCTCATCACCAACAAGGGCCAGATGGTGCGTACGCGGGTCAAAGAGATTCGCGAAACTGGCCGAAATACGATGGGCGTAAAATTGATGGATCTCCGTAACGGCGAAAAGCTTCAGGCGATCGCGCCGGTGGTTAGCCAAGCCGAAGAAGAAGCGCAAACCGCGGAGACGTCCGCGGAGAAATCGTAGAGCTAGCCGATAGAAAGCGGCGGCGGAGCACCGCCGTACTCCACGAAGATACCCGCGTAGCACACGCTCATAAAACGCGACCGTGTTGCGGAGTGGCGCTGGCTTATACCGGTCAGTAGCCGCCACCCATGTGCGTGGTAGTTGTCGTTGATTGCGACGTCGGCGGCTGCACCGGCGTTGTGACCGTAGTCTGGCGCGTTGTGGTAGTAGTCGCCTCAGGCTCGCTGGCACAAGACACCAGCATTAAGACAAAAACGGAAAGCGCCGAACCAAGTATGATTACTCTTTTCATAAGCATATATTGTTTCTTCAACAAACAATTCGTCGCAAATCGCTTCGCCAGACGTATTAAAGCAAAGAATTCTTTTTAAATCTCGATCTTCGCGCGCTGCTTCTTTAGCTCTCCACGCTTCCGTTTCGATTCAAGAATTTTCCTTTTGAGCGCAGCCGGCCTCGGCGATTTTCTTCGCCGCTCTTTTTGGCGCTTCGCGACTTCGGCCACACGCTGTTGTTCGCGAGCGCTCTCGATCGCATCCAGCAATCGTTCTCGCGCCAGCTTGCGGTTGATCGCTTGCGAACGCGAATCCTGCACAGTCACGCTGATTCCGCTTGGTCCGTGACGCAGCGTTACAGCAGTTGCAACTTTGTTTACGTTTTGACCACCCGGTCCACTGGATCGCGCAAAGGTCTCTTCAATGTCGACATCGCGAATATCAAGGCGCTGCATTCGCTCGGCTAGCGCGTCTTTCGACATGGCTCTCGCCCAACTATTCCGTCTTAACTTCGGGAACGTTGTCCCGTCCGTAGCGAAGAACGCGTGCCATCCAGATCAATTCATTTAGAAATTTCTCGAGGCGCCGGACATAACTTTGATCGAGCAAATTTCCCTGCTCATCGAAAAGCTTTTGCACGTTTCCAAAATTCACGTCCCAAAAGATTGTTACCAAGCCTAGCTCGCGCATGACTGGCAGCAGCGCCTCGATCACTCGCGCGCCGCCAAACGGGCCAGCCGAGACACCGCAAATCCCGACGGCCTTGTGAATGTACTCCTCCAGATTCATATCGAGTGCGTGCTTCAGAAGGCCGGGATAACCATGATTGTATTCGGGAGTTACAATAATGAGTCCGTCGCTACGCTCGACGGTCGCTGAGAATTTTGGGTCCTTCATTTGCTCGCCTGCGTCATCGAGTTTCAAAGGAAGCTTGCACACGTCTATCAGCTCCGTCTCGACATCCGCACGTTTCTTTGTTTGCTCCAGGACAAAGCGCGCAGCGTACTCCGTTCTCCTTCCCTGGCGGGAGGTCCCGAGAATCACCGGAATAAAAAGCGGTCGCTCCATTTCTGAATCGTAATTGGTAATTCGTAATTGGTGAATCGTTTTCCGATGTAACGGTTCAACGATTTAACGATTCAGGCTTGCCGGAAAAGATTTGCCGATGGCCGGACTCGAACCGGCACGGGCCCTTTACGGCCCAACGGATTTTAAGTCCGTTGCGTCTGCCATTTCGCCACATCGGCGCTGCGCGTCCCGAGTTTAATCTTGTATTGCAGCCGGTGAAAATGAATTTCGCGGTCTGAAAGCGCGGTGGTGGCGCCGCGTGTCGATCAGTAAATCCACTAGAGAGTTACGGTTTCGTCTCGCAAGATCGGACGGGATTTCGAACGACTCCTTTATGAACATGCCAACACCATGTTCCCCGTCGAAAACATGTGATTGCTCGTCACTGTGAATTGAGCGCGTTTCGTCCGGCGGGCGCGCAAGCGACTTGCTCGCCAGTTTCTCGTTGCGCCAAGCGAATCTTATCTGCCGGGACGCGGCGCAGATTTCGAACAAGTCCTAGTTTCGACAGCGTCCAGATGAGCCACTTGGTCGGGTCAAATTGCCATGGCTTTACTCCGTTACGGTAGTCATGCTGAAATTCGTGGTGGTAGTTGTGATAGCCCTCGCCCATGGTGAAGAGGGCGAGGAAGAAAGAGTCGCGCGCGCTGCACTTGGTTGAATACGGCTGTCGTCCGATCGTGTGACATGCGCT
>Ga0193747_1000469_pt1 | contig 13571 bp, 12 predicted proteins | sample L1m2metaG_FD_143048 | JGI IMG/M metagenome (GOLD analysis project Ga0193747, IMG submission 143048) | Soil microbial communities from a riparian zone of the East river system, Colorado, United States - L1m2 | ecosystem: Environmental > Terrestrial > Soil > Riparian zone | place: USA: East River...
GGATGAACAACCACTCCACGGATGCCGCCGTCGCGAACGAGAAGATTCGAACCTCGCCCGATAACAAAAAGCGGCAGATGTTCATCGCGGCAAAACCGAATTAGTTCGGCGAAAGTCTGTTCCGTGCGCGGTTCGACCCAAAACTGTGCGGGACCGCCAACGCGCAGCGTCGTATGGTTCGACAGCGGCTCGTAAAGGCGGACCTCACCCTTTTCGCCCACAATCGCTTTTAATTTCTCGGCGATCACGAGATCGGCGGCGAGGATTTCCAGTTGTTCGTGAATGTTGCCGGCGCCGAGACTTAAAACCAGATCGCCGGCCTCCAGCATGTTTCCCACGTCACGATGCACCGATTGCAGATGTGGCTGGTAAGTGACTCCGCGGTGCGCGTGTCGCACGACTTCATCGACGATAGTCCGACCTGTGATTCCGGGAATCGGGGGCTCGCTGGCAGGATACACATCCGTGATCATAACCCGGTCCGCATCGTCGAAGGCCCTGCCAAATTCGCGGCTCAGCGCTTTTGTTCGTGAAAAACGGTGCGGCTGAAACATCGTGACGAGACGCCGCCGTCCTATCGATTTCGCTGCGCGAAGTGTGGCACGAATTTCCGTCGGATGATGCGCATAATCGTCGACGAGCAGAAACCTGTCGCTCGCGTATTTGATCTCGAACCGGCGACGCGCGTGCTCGAATTTCCGAAGCGATGCCGTGATCTTGTCGAACGGAATAGAAAGCTCGGAAGCCAGCGCGATTACTCCAAGCGCGTTATGCACGTTGTGTTCTCCAGGAACGTTGAGGGTCGCCTGCCCGAGTTTCTTGCCGCGACGACAAACTAAAAAGGATGAGCCAAAATTCCGCAGCTCGACGTCGACTCCACGGTAATCCGCCTGCTCGGAAAATCCGTAGGAGACTGCGCGTTTGCGCTTGCCGCACAATCGCGCGGTGTTTGGATCGTCGACGTTGTAGAGAACGCTTCCGCTGGTTTGATCGATCAGTTGCGCAAACACTTTTTCGATGGCCGCGAGATCAGGATAGAAATCGAGGTGTTCTTCCTCGATGTTTAGAATAAGTGCGTGTTCGGGATGAAAGCAGCGCAACGTGCCGTCACTTTCGTCGCCTTCGGCAACGAAATATTCGCCGCGCTGGTTCCAATAGGCGTTCGTTCCGAGAATCGGAATTTCAGCGCCCACATAGTGCGACGGATGCAACCCGCCTTCGCGAAGCACATGTGCCGTCATTGCGGAAGTGGTTGTTTTGCCATGCATTCCGGCGATCACAATGCCGCGCTTGGCTTGCATGATTGCAGCGACGGCTTCCGCGCGACGGAACAGCGGTTTTCCGCAACTGCGCGCGGTTAGGAGAATTGGATTGTCGTGCTTAATCGCGGAGGAAAAAACAACAAGGTCCGCAGCGTCCGCATGTTCAGGGAGATGCTGTTCATGAAAGCGCAGGCCGAGCCGTTGCAGTCGCTCGGTCTCTGTCGATGTAACCTTGTCCGAGCCGCTCACTGCGTGTCCCAGCTCGATGAGAAGCCCGGCAAGACCGCTCATACCGCTTCCCGCAACGCCGACAAGGTGAATCCGATGCTGTTCGGTGGTCAGAAATCGAGACAGATCTGGAAACGCATCACGACGCCGAAATTTCTTGCGCGGAGAATCGGCGCGCAGGGCAGTTGCTTCAGACGTGAGCTTCATGAGTGGTATATTTTTCCATCGTGTTCGCCACGCGACCAGCGGCATCGTTCGGCGCGAGACGCGCGCAATTCGCCGCCATTTCCTGTAGCCGTTGCGGATTTTCCATCAACTCGCGGATGTTGCGTGCGAGCAATTCACCAGAGAGATCCGACTGCTTCAGGAGGATTGCCGCATCAGCGCGAGCATAGATTTCTGCATTGCGCGTTTGGTGATCATCCGCGGCGTATGGAAACGGAATCAGGATGCCGGGCAACGAAAAGCCGGCGAACTCCGCCAGGCTGGCCGCGCCGGCTCGCGCAACGACAAGATCAGCGGCGCTGTATACTTCCTCCATCTGATGGTGAAACGCGCCGATGTAAACAGGGACGTTTTCCCGGCGATAGTTGTCTGCAACCAGGCGTTCATCCCGCGCGCCGGAGAGGTGGATCACCTGGAGCGGCGCACCTTGCAAGAACGGCAGCGCCTTGATTAGCGCCTGATTAATTCCGCTGGCGCCCTGGCTGCCGCCCATCACCAGCAGTGTGGGAAGGTCCTCTTGCAATCCGAGTTTGCGCCGCGAACCTGCGCGGTCCAGACGCACCAGCTCGGTGCGAACCGGTGTGCCGGTGACTTCGGTACGCGTTTTCGGAAAAAACGGCGCGCATTCCTTGAAACCCAGCATCACCGCATTCACAACACGTGCGGTCCAACGGTTTGCTTTTCCAGGAACGGCGTTCGATTCGTGAATAAACGTGGCTATGCCACGGAATCGCCCCGCCAGGACTGGCGCGGTGGAAGTGAACCCGCCCATGCCCAGAACGGCGTGCGGATTGAACCTGCGATAGATAGACCGGCAAAGTGATAAGCTTTCAACAAAACGGCGCGTGAACCCAAAAAACGCCGGCGAAAATAGCGAAGGCAACCCTACAGTCGGTAATTTTTCGACTTGGAAATTCGTCCGGCCGGAAAGCGCCAGCGCGTCGATGTCCTTTTCGGAAACCAACAGCATCACTTCGTGTCCGCGATTTTGCAGCACTTCTGCCACAGCAATGCCCGGGAAAAGATGTCCACCGGTTCCTCCGCATGCGATTACAGCGTTCATTTTGGGCTAATCTTAATCAAATTCGCGGCGTTACTTTGGCGTTCATGGTGGCGCGTTTCACCGGCGGCGACTCGAGGATGCCCTGGCGATAAATGTTCACCAACACGCCAACGCCAAACATACACGCGGCCAGGTTCGAACCTCCATAGCTGATAAACGGCAGCGGGAGTCCTTTGTTAGGCAGAAGCGACGTCGTCACGCCGATGTTGACCGCTGCCTGCAGAGCGAGGAGCGAAACAATCCCGCACCCTAGCAGTAGTCCGAAACGATCACGAGCGTGCAGCGCAATCATGATGCCGCAAACAATTATCACAATGAACAAAAAAACCACCAGAAGACTGAACCGGAGACCAAGTTCCTCGCCGATGATTGGAAAAATGAAATCCGTATGTGCGTACGGTAGATACAGCATCTTCTGCCGACCATTGCCCAGCCCAAGCCCTTCCATTCCGCCGCTGCCCCAGGCGATCAACGCTTGCATCTGCTGCAAGCCGGCGTCGTCCTTGTAATTTTGAGGATGAAGAAAAGCGGAGAGCCGGCCCATGCGCTCGGAGATTTGCGTGGCAACGACCAGCAATCCGCCCAAGCCCGCGACTGCCAGGCCCCCAAGCCATAGAGGATTAGTGCCGGCAATGAACATCACTACAAATGCCGTTGCTCCGATTAAGGCTGTAGTTCCCAAGTCGACTTCCCCTAGCACAAGCGCAGCCGGCACGCTGATAATTGCAAGCGGAATAATGAATCCCGACAGCACAGTGCCGTTCGGTTTTTCACCTCGCGCAAACCACGCGGCCAGAAACATGATCGTCGCGATTTTTGCAAGCTCCGACGGCTGAAAGGTAATCGGGCCGTAGCCGACCCACCGGCGCGACCCGTTAATGCGCATTCCGATGTGCGGGATGTAGCAAAGCGCCAGAGCGGCTAGCGCCACTGCGAACCAAAGCCACCACGTTTTTTGCCAGAATTGATAGTTCACGAGCGCCGCAAAAACGCACCCGACAAGTCCAATCCCAATCCAAATCGCCTGTCGCTTAATGAAGAAATAAACGTCCCCATGGCTGTCGCGTGCGTAGGCGCTCGTGCTGAAGAGCATTACGATGCCAATGACGAGCAGTCCCAGCACTGCTAAGAAAAGTATGTAGGCGCTTTTACGACGCATTATTTGTGTTGAGCGGAGCGAGCCATCTCTGTTTATGTCGCTGCATTATTTTTTGCTCTTTTTTGTCTCCGTTGTTTTCGGATTCGTCATCGGCTTCGGAACTAAAAGCTTTTGCCCGATCTGCAATTTGCGTGGGTCGTCTAGGTGATTGAGCGTCATCAAAGCGTTGTAAGAGACTTTCAATTTCTTTGCGATTGCGACTGGATTGTCGCCCTTCTTCACAACGTAAGTCTGTCCTGAAGACGAAACCGTCTTGGCCTGTTCGTCCTTCGCAGGTGAATGAGAAGGTTTCGGGTCATGTTGGCGATCGTTTTCCTTTTGCGTCGCAGCACCTAGAGCCTTGTTATTACTCGCGTGATTTGCTGTTTGCGCGGTGTCAGCGGATTTGTTTTCCGTTTCGGTCAACGTCGGCGGCACGAATGCACGCTCACGCGTCTTGATGGCGTTAAACGCAATGATTCCCGAGACGGCAACTACGTGCAGAAGCAAAACAATCAGCAATGCCCGCGACAACTTCATGTTTGGCTCTGGAATGCCTTCAAAGTCCATTCCGGCGGACGCGGCCGACGCGCGGCGCGCCGTCGCTGCCAGCATTTTCTTCGGGTTGAAAAGGCGTGGGATTTTAAGCCTTTTCATTGCGGGAGCGTTTGCACCAGTTTGCGAAATTGATCGCCGCGATCGGCGTAACTTTTGAACATGTCGAAAGATGATGTGCCCGGAGAGAACAGGACAACGTCGCCCGCGCGGGCGAGACTGCGCGCGCGCTCAACCGCGTCGGCGAGTGAAGTTGCGATTTCGGATTTGACCGTGCCGTCCCATGAGCGCCTGATGCTCTCAGCCATTTCGCCGATCAGGACTGCTAATTTCACTTTGTCTTTCACCAGAGAACGCAACGAATCGAACGTGAATCCTTTGTCTTTCCCGCCGGCGATGAGCACCACCGGTTTGCTCTGTGCAGCCAAAGCTTTCTCGACCGCGTCCAGATTGGTTGCCTTCGAGTCGTTTACGTATTCGACGCCATCGAGTTCGCGCACAAATTCGCACCGGTGTGGGCGCGGCTCGTAATCGCGAATCGCCGGCACCATCTGCGCGAACGACAATCGACGGGCAACGCCGACAGCGAGCGTCGCCATCAGGTTCTCGATGTTATGTAGCCCGTGCAGCCTCGTGTCCGCCAGGCGCAGGACCGGCTGATTTTCATAAACGATCGCTCCGTCAGATAACCGGAAATCGGCGCGATTGGAATAAGCGCTGAAAGTGATGTGGCGCGGTCGAATTGCCGGAAGCGCTTCCGCAGCGTTGACGACCGCGACATCCTGCTCGGTTTGATTTTCGAAAATGCGCAGCTTGGCCGCGCGATACTCAGCGACAGAGCGATAACGATCCAGGTGGTCAGGAGCGAAGTTGAGCCAGAGGCTTATCGACGGACGAAATGTGCGGACCGCTTCCAGTTGGAACGAGCTCACTTCAACCGTCAGCACGTCCAATGGATGCTTTTCCCGCGCCACCTCTGAAAGCGGTTTGCCGATATTGCCGCAAGCGATCGTTCGCTGACCGCAGGCGTTCAGCATTTGAGCGAGGAGTTCGGTCGTTGTCGTTTTACCGTTCGTGCCTGTTACCGCGATGACTGGCATTTCGCAGGAGCGCCAACCCAGCTCGCGCTCCCTGATCGTATCAATTCCGCACGAGGAAAAATTGCGCGCCAACGAAGAAACTGGATCGATGCCCGGACTCAAAACCATCCAGTCGTACGCAGATGAATTCTGGTTGGCCTCAGATCCACAAATGACACGCACACCGTGTGCCCGCAGATTGTCCAGCGTGGATTTCAGCAAATTATTTTCGTCGGCGCCGTCGAGAACTGTGACCTGTGCTCCCTCTGACGCGAGCAGCAATGCAGCAGCGCTCCCGCTCAGCCCTGCTCCAAGCACGGCCACGTTTTGGTTTTTGTAGCGCCCGTTGTTCATCGCAGTTTCAACGTGGCCAGCCCCAGCAAGGCGAAGATGATGGAAAGAATCCAGAAGCGAACGATGACGGTCGTTTCTTTCCAGCCGGTTAACTCGAAGTGATGATGAAGCGGAGACATAACGAAAAACCGCTTGCCGGTGAGTTTAAAGCTCAGCACCTGCAAAATCACTGAGACGGCTTCAATTACGAAAACGCCACCCACCACGACCAGTAGCAGTTCCTGTTTACAACAAATCGCGACAACGCCGAGCATGCCGCCGATGGCCAGCGATCCGGTGTCGCCCATGAAAACCCTGGCCGGATAACAGTTGAACCAGAGAAAGCCCAGCCCCGCGCCGATAAGCGCCGAGCAGACAACGGTCAGTTCGCCGGCGAACGGATAAAACGGGACTTGTAAGTATTCAGCCACGCGGAAATTGCCAGCCGCGTAACAGAGCAACGCGTACGCAAATGCCACGGTGATGGTGCAACCGATCGCCAAACCATCCAACCCGTCAGTGAGATTCACTGCATTCGATGTGCCGACGATGACCAGCACAAAAAACACGAAGGTGAACCAGCTCATGTTCGCAATCACCGGCGTTTTGATGAAAGGCACGTACAGCGTACGAGCCTGCACTTCCAGCAATGGATCAGTGAGAAAGATGCCAGTGATAATCGCCGCGAGAACAATTTGGAAAGCGAGTTTAATCCTGCCGTGAATCCCTTCGGATTTCTTCTTCGTAACTTTCAGATAATCATCGGCGAACCCGAGCCCGCCGAGGTAAACCATGCTGAATAACGCGAGCCAGACGAACTTGTTGTCGAGACGCGCCCACAGGATGCTCGACAAAACTACGGCGCCAATCACCAACACGCCGCCCATGGTCGGTGTGCCTTGCTTCACCCCTTGCAATTCGGCAAGGCGGTGGACTTCTGCCGCTCCTCGAATCGGTTGTTCGAATTTCAATGCCCGCAGCTTTTCGATAATAAAATTTCCAAAAATCAGGGTGGTCAAAAATGCGGTGACCGCCGCAGCAATGGCCCGGAAGGTGACGTAAAGAAAAACGTTGAACCCGATGAACTGCCCGCTCAGGTGATGGAGGTAGTACATCATGGCGAAGTCACGACTGCCGAATTTTGACTGCCGAATTGCTCGATGACTTCCTCTGTCCGAGCGGCGCGGCTGCCCTTGATCAGAACGAGATCGCCCGGCTCGGCAATTTCGCCTAACAACCTGGCAGCTTCGCCGGTCGAGCTTGCAGACGAAACTTTGTCCAAACCGGCGGTGCGCGCCGCTTCCGCAATCAGTTCCGCCGCGTCGCCAATTGTAATCAGTTGATCCACCCCGAGCGTCGCTGCGGTCTCCCCGACCTCTCGGTGTCCACGCTCAGATTCAGTGCCGAGTTCCCGCATTTCTCCCAATACCGCGATGCGCTTTCCCTCGGCGTCGAGCTCGACCAGCGTGCGCAACGCCGCTTTCATCGAGTCCGGGTTGGCATTGTAGCTGTCATCGAGAAATTGCACGCCACCGATTTCCTTGATTTGCAAGCGCGCTTTGGTGAGCGGGGCTGCGACGAGTCCAGCGGCACATTCCTCGATGGATAATCCAAATGCCCGCCCGGCGGCGACGGCAAGCAACGCATTCTGTACCATGTGCGAACCCGCAACGGGAAGCTGCGCGCGGCAACGATGCGCGCCCTCGACAATTGTGAACTCTGAGCCGTCGGCGCTCTGGCGAATTTCGATCGCCTGCACAGCTCCGCCTGTCGTTCCTGCAAACACAACTTTTGCGCGAGTGCGTGCAGCGATTCCTTCACTGAACGGATCGTCGGCATTCAGAATCACTGTTCCTTGCGGCCCGATCGCTTCGGCCAATGCTCCTTTTTCGGTCGCGATCGCTTCGCGGGAACCCATGAACTCGATGTGTGCCACGCCGATGTTTGTAATGATCGCCGCATCCGGCGCGGCGATCTTCGAGAGCGCTGCGATTTCGCCGGGATGATTCATCCCGATCTCCCAGACGGCAACTTCATCCTCGGAAGTCGCTTCCAGAATTGTGCGTGGCAGGCCTACGTGATTGTTGAAATTCCCTTCGGTCTTGGTGACCCGAAATCTTCGCGCGAGCACCGACGCGGCGAAATCCTTCGTGCTCGTCTTGCCATTGCTTCCAGTGATCGCGAGGACTTTCAGCGTGAGCGCCTGCCGGTAATTGGCTGCCAGCGTCTGGTAGGCTTGCAGCGTATCGGTTGCACGGAGAAGTGCAAAATTGTTCGGAACGTTGCCCGCCCAGTTGACATCAACGAGCGCGCCTGCAGCGCCGGCTTTTGCACCGGCTTCGATAAAATCGTGGCCTGCGAAATTTTCGCCGCGTAATGCAACGAACAATTCACCCGGTTTAATAGTGCGGGAATCGGTGCTGACCTTGTTGATGACGACAGTCCCGTCACCGGATGAAAGCGACGCTCCGGCGAACTGGGCGATTTGAGAAAGCGTCAGCGGATTCATAACTAAAGCTCAACGGGATGATCTTCAATCGAGCGGCGCGCGACCTGGATGTCATCGAATGGGATGGTGTAATCTGCGAACTCCTGATAATTTTCGTGCCCTTTACCTGCGATCAACACAATGTCGCGTGGGCCGGCGAGCGCAACGGCGCGATTGATCGCCTCGGTGCGATCGACAATTTTTTCGTAATGATTCGAGCGAAAGCCTTTTTCGGTTTCCGCGATAATCGCGCTCGGATCTTCCTTGCGCGGATTATCAGAGGTGATGATGGAGTAATCGGAGAGGCGGTCCGCCATCTGCGCCATTAGGGGCCGCTTTTGCCGGTCGCGATCGCCGCCACAACCAAAAACCGTAATCAGCCTATGCGGCTGGAGTTCGCGCAGAGTCTTCAGAACGTTGCCGAGCGCGTCGGGAGTGTGGGCGTAATCCACAAACACTTGAAATTGTCGTTTCGCAGGAACCAGTTCCAGGCGTCCGGGAACTTGCGGCGCCTTCCCAAGACTCAGGACCGCGCTTCGCAGGTTAATTCCCAACACCTCCGCTGCAGCGAGCGCTGCGATCGAATTTGTGACGTTGAAGCGGCCAATCAATGGAAGACGAACGAGGTAACTCTTGCCGCGCGCGTCAAGTTGGTACGATGTTCCGGTGAATTCGGCGCGATAGTTTGAAGCGCGGAAATCCGCGCGCGACCCCATCCCATACGTAACAACGGCCACGCTTTTATCCAGCCTGCCGAGCAGCTGTTGGCCGTAGCGGTCGTCGATGTTCACAATCGCCACCGGTTTGGTCTTTTGTTTTTGGCCGGCGAGTCCAGTGAAGAGCTGGGTCTTGGCTTTGAAGTAGTTTTCCATCGTGCCGTGAAAATCGAGATGGTCCTGAGTCAAATTGGTGAAGACGGCGACGTTCCATTCGATACCGCGTGTGCGCTCCTGCGCCAGCGCATGCGAAGAGACTTCCATCGCTGCCGCTTTGCAACCGGCATTGGCGATCTGCGCCAGTAGCTCTTGTAAATCTAGCGATTCGGGTGTGGTGCGAATAGCCGGCAAAATCCTCTCGCCGATCTCGTATCGAACGGTTCCGATTAATCCGCAACGTGATCCGGCATTTTCGCAGATGTGTTTGATGAGAAATGTCGTCGTGGTCTTACCATTTGTGCCTGTGACCGCGGCGAGTTTTAACTTGCGTGCCGGGTGTCCGTAAAAGGCTGCTGAAAAATCCGCGAGCGCGGCGCGGGTGTTTTCAACCAGGAGACAAGTGACGCGTGAATCTTTTTGTTCCCGCTCGGCGACGATCACCGACGCGCCTTTATCGATGGCGTGACCGATGAATTGGTGCCCATCGGCTTTCTCACCCCGCAAGGCCACGAACATGGTGTGCCTTTGCACTCGCCGCGAGTCATACGCGATGTTTTCCACCGGGCGATCAACTGACCCGAAGACTTGGCGAACTGGAGTCGAAGCGAGAAGGGTCTTGAGCTGCATGAGGCTTTAACATCTCCGACAGGAGACGGATTCGCTACGGCGAACCGGGACGAGGCACTCAACGTCGCGAACCATCGGTTAAGGCGATTCGTTCCGCCGGCACCTTGCGGAGTCGCTCTGCCGGCTTTGGTTTTTCGACTCGCTGAATGGGAAGCGCTTTGCGAATCTCCTCATGCGGCTCAAGGTCAAGATAGCGGGCGGCCTTCTCGGCAACGTGGGAAAAAATTGGCCCAGCAACTTTCCCGCCGTAATTCAATTCAGGTTTGCTCGTGTGTGCATCGTCCAGCACAACAAGTCCGACAAACTCAGGATGATCCGCCGGTAGATAGCCGAGAAACGAAACGACGTACTTTCCGTGGTCGTATCCGCCGTGCGGATTGACTTTTTGTGCGGTTCCGGTTTTCCCGGCAATCGTAAACCCGGGCACAGCAGCAGCGGCTGCTGTTCCTTGATCGCTCACAACGCCGCGCAACGCATCACCAATTTGTTTGGCAGTTTCAGCAGAAATAACCTGGCGCAGTACCACTGGCGAAACTGAGCTGATTATTTTGCCGTCCGATGCCGTGACCGATTTTATGATCCGCGGTGTCACCAGTTTGCCTCCATTGGCGATCGTTGCCATTGCTGATGTCATCTGCAATGGCGTGACGCCGACTTCGTGCCCCATCGGAATGCGCGTAATAGAAATTTTGCTCCACGCTTGCGGACTTAATCAGAATGTCGCGGACGCTCAAATAGCCATACGCGTGATGATCGTGAAGAGGGGAGCCACCATAATTCCAAACGCCGTTCTCACAAAAAACCTCCGAATCAGGACGCAACTTGTGTTCATTGAGAACGGAGGCAGCGGCTACGATCTTGAAGGTGGAACCTGGCTCCATCATGTCGATGATGGCCCGATTTTTCATTTGTTCGGGCTTGGCCTCGGAGCGGAGGTTTAAATCGAAGTTGGGGCGATTGGCGATGGCCAGGATTTCGCCGGTCTGCGGCCGCATCAGAATGATCGTGGCCTTTTGTGGAGAATACTCCTTCATCGCCGCGTCGATTTCCTCTTCGACAATGCTTTGGAGACCAAGATCGACGGTGAGATGTACTTGGTAACCGTCCCGCGACGCGCGCTCCTGCCCGCGATAAGGCACGATCTCCTGGCCGGCGCGGTTGTGCTCGATGAAACGGTAGCCGTCCTGTCCGTGGAGGTATTCTTCCATTGAGGCTTCAACGCCCTGGACGCCGTGGCGATCGAAATCCGTAAACCCAATCACGTGGCAAAGCATCGAGCCGTTGGGATAGATGCGCGTGGCGTCGTGCTCGAAGAGGATTCCGCGCAGATTGCCGGCGCGAAGTTTTTCACGGAGCGCGTTTGCTCGCGCCGCGGATACCTCGCGCTTGATGACGATATAGCGGCGACCGCTGTTTAATTTTTCGGCTACTTCTTGGGAGGGGATCTCCAGCTCGGTATTCAGGAGATTAACGGTTGCTTGCACATCGCTAAGAAGCGTCGCGTCGGCCACGACCGTTTCCACGGGAATGTTGTGCGCGAGAACTTCATTGTTCGCGTCCAGGATCATGCCGCGTTCGGCATGAATCACCTGCTGGTAAACGTTTTTTTTCGCAGCCAGCCCGGCGTATTCGTCGTGCTTGATTGCCTGGAGATAAATCAAGCGAAACGAAAAGATGCTAAACAGACCGATAAAAGCGGCACACACCAAAGCGCAACGAGTTCGGCTACTTGGATTCATGTTGCGCTAAAGGGTTCACGACGGGTTGAATCGCCTCTTCGTCGGTCGATCGCGCCGGAATTGTGAGCCGCACGATCTTTGAATCCGAGACGGGGATCATTTTCAGGTAGCCTTCTTTCAAGCGGCGTTGCAAAGCCGTGCGCGAGGTGAGCGCCGCGATCTGTCCGGCGGCGACATCGTTTTGAGTGCGCAACGACGCGAGCTCGTTCTCCACTGTCTTTCTGCGCTCGCCGAGGTGATATAGTTGCAGCGTCAAATACACATAAGCCAACCCGGCAAGCGCGAGAAATGCCGTCATCACAATCCAACGCGCCAGTGAGGCGGCGTTCACCGTATTGCAATTTCGTCGACGTGATCGGTTCATTTGATCTTATCCGCTACGCGCAACTTCGCGCTTCGCGATCGGGGGTTCGCGCGCTGTTCTTCCTCGCTCGGCTCCACGGGTTTCGGCGTAACAACCGCAAGGTCGTAGTCGGGATTGCGCCGCGGCTCAGGCCATTCGGGTTTGTCGAGCCATTCCTTGCTATGATCGCGAAAAAAGTTTTTCACCATCCGGTCCTCCAGCGAGTGGAAAGTGATCACCGCGATGCGTCCGCCCCGCTCGAGTCGCGCCGTTAAGACGCGCAGGCCTTGCTCCAGAGCGCCAAGCTCGTCGTTCACTTCCATGCGCAGCGCTTGAAACACTTGAGTCGCCTGATGCTGTCGTCCGTGGCGGCCGACGAGTTTCTCGATTGTGCGGGCGAGCGGGAGCGTTTCGCGAAACGGCGAAGTTTTGCGCATTTTCACGATCATGCTCGCGATGCGTCGCGCCGCCGGTTCTTCGCCCAGTTCACGAAAAAGGCGGGTCAAGTCCTCTTCGCTGTAATCGTTTACGATTGTCGCGGCGGTGAGGCTCGTTCGCGGATCCATCCGCATGTCGAGCGGACCGTTTCGCATGAAACTGAACCCGCGCTCCGCGTTTTCCAGTTGCCGGGAAGAAACACCCAGATCAAGAAGCGCGCCTTCGATAGTGCGAATCCCGAGCTCGTCGAGAACGCAATCTGCGTGTCGAAAATTTGCCTGCCGCACGATGATGCGACGGCCAAGATGCGCCAGACGCTCGGTCACGTGCCGGACTGCATCAGGATCCTGATCCAACGCCAGTACATCGGCGCCACTTTCTAAAAGCGCTTCAGTGTGCCCGCCACCGCCACACGTTCCGTCGAGGATCAGCAAGCCTGCTTTCGGCTTGAGTAGTTCAAGTACTTCTTTCTGCAAGACCGGACGATGATAGATAAAATCCTCCGCTGGCTGCGCGGACTCTTCTGATGCTCTTGGATCGATGGCGAGCCATGCAGGCGGCTCGATCCAGAGCGGATTCATGACGAGTGGGCGCAACATACGCTTACAACCCAATCTCCTTTGCTACATGCTGGTAGGTAGCCGTTTCCTCTTCGTGTGCCCGTTTCCAGCGCTGCAAATTCCAAATTTCAAAACGCCCGCGATTGCCCACGAGCGCGACTTCACTTTTTAATCCAACTTTTTGGCAAAGTTCGTCCGGCAAAACGAGGCGACCCTGCCGGTCCGCGGCTGCATGTTGAGCGCGAGAATGCAGTTGGCGCAGGAACACGCGGCGATTGAGCGCGGAAATGTTCTCGTTCGCTTCCGCGGCCGAACTCATTTTGGCGAACTCCTTTGGCGACATGACCAATAGAAATTGGTGTGTCGCCTCAGGCAAAAGAATGAAGTCCTCAGGACGATCGCGTCGCCACCGCGATGGGATGGTGATCCGATTCTTCTCGTCGATGGAATGCCGGAACTCTCCGGCATAGAAGCGTTCGGGTTGGGGATCAGCGTCCATTGGTCGCGTGGAGCAATAGCCCACTTTACTCCACTTGACCCCACCTTTAACCACCTCCGCAGGAAACGGTCAATAAAAATCTTTGGCTCATTTCCGCCCAATCGGCTGGATCAAAACTT
>Ga0193747_1000470_pt1 | contig 13539 bp, 12 predicted proteins | sample L1m2metaG_FD_143048 | JGI IMG/M metagenome (GOLD analysis project Ga0193747, IMG submission 143048) | Soil microbial communities from a riparian zone of the East river system, Colorado, United States - L1m2 | ecosystem: Environmental > Terrestrial > Soil > Riparian zone | place: USA: East River...
GGGCGGTTACGACCTTTCGGGCGCTGACGTTGTTGCTGTCGGTGATGATCAGCTGCACCTTGTAGTCACCGGCCGCCGCGTAGCCGTGGCTCGGCGTCGCGCCGCTCCCGTTCGCGCCGTCGCCGAAGTCCCACCGGTAGCCGGTGACCGTCGAGGTCGCCGAGCTCCCAGCGCCGGTGCCGCCGCTCGAGGCGGAGGCGTCGAAGCTCTTCGTCAGGCCGGCTCCGGCCGAGACGGTGAACGACGCCGTGCCGGGAGTACGACCCGATGTCGCTATGCAGGCCGCTGCGGCGTTGCTGAATTCCTTCTGCACGGTGTAGGTGTGCCCATTGATCGACAACGTGGCCTGGTCCGCGTTGCAGATGTCGCCGATCTCGCCGCCGCCGGAAGTCGGGTCGTACCAGGCGAGCGGCGGCGCAGTGGTAACGGCGAAGCCGACCTCCGGGTCGGTGATCGTCTCGGTCAGCTCGTGGCTGAAGTACGTGGTCAGACTTTGGGTGGCCGTGCCCGCGCCGCAGAACCCGCTGCCCGACGTGGTCGGCCCGTCGGGGATGATCCCGTACATGAACGGGTTGGTGCTTCCCGGCCCGTGGTAGGCCGTGTAGTGGTAGGCGCAGAACTGGACGCCGGAGCAGCTCGTGTCCCTGCAGATCTGGACGTTGCCCGGGAACAGCACTGAGTAGTACGTGACCGGGCCGCCGAAGGCTTGAACGGGCGCCGGAAGAACACCGGCCGTGATCTGGGCATTCAGCTCGGTCTGGACCTGAGCGTCGCTAACGGTGCAGTTCGCCGTGCCGGAGCAGACAGTGGGATTGATCGTGGTCGCCGTCCCCGAGTACTCGCTGTCGATCGTCAGCGGCTGGTTGGTGCCCGTGAGCCCCTGCGTCCCGTACTCGAGCGGGACGTTGTAGGGGTTCGCGTTGCCCACCGTCGCCATGTCGGTCAGGAGGCTGTTGAGCGCGTTCGCGCTGGTGACGGTCGTATGCGTCCCCCAGAGCACGAGGACGTTCTGGTCGTAGGCCATCACCGGCCCGCCGTAGTAGTTGAGGTGGTGCACGAGCGGGGCCAGGCTCGGGCCCTGCGGCCAGGGCAGGATCTTCGGCGTCGAGGCCTGCGCGGCCTTGCCGCCGGCCAGCGCGGCGAACACGACGGCCGCGGCCGCAAGCACCTTCAGGTGCGAGCGCGCTCCCCGTCGATCCGTTTGCCGACCCATCCCGGTCACCCTCCCCTCGTTGCCCCCGGCCGAGTTATACGTCGCAAAGACGCCGGTTTCAAGGCTCCCGTTCTTCCCCGTATGCTCTTGAGACCGTGCGGGGTCCGTCCATTTTCAAGGTCGTCCTCCACGCCGACCAGGCGAACGTGCTCCAGGACCTCCTCTCCCGCGAGCCGCTGATCGCTAAGACGATGCTGCGGCCGGCGCTGGTCGAGGAGCCGAGGGAGAGGCCGTAGACTTCAGCGATGGAATCGGTCTCCCGTCAGACGTTGCCCGCCCCGCACTTCCTGCTCCGCCGGATCGTGACCGCGATCGGCGTGAGCATCCCGATGATCGGCGTGCTGATCGCCCTCGGGCTCTTCTGGGGCGTGGCCGTGCGACCGGTCGACCTGGCGCTCCTCGTTTTCTTCTACACGATCACCGGCGTCGGGATCAGCGTCGGCTACCACCGGCTGTTCACGCACCGGGCCTTCGAGACCTCGGCGCCGATGCGCGCCATGCTCGCGATCTTCGGCGGCTTCGCGCTCGAGGGCGGGGTGATCGGCTGGTCCTGCGAGCACCGCAAGCACCACGCCTACTCCGACGTCGAGGGCGACCCGCACTCGCCGCACGTCTCCGGCCCCGGCTTCAAGGGCAAGGTCAAGGGCCTCTGGCACGCGCACATGGGCTGGTTCTTCAGCACGAAGGGGGTCGCCGAGTCGGAGCTGCGCTTCCGCCGCGACCTCGACGCCGACCCGGTGGTGAGGACGGTCGACCGGCTCTACTTCGTCTGGATCCTCTTGACGCTCGGGATCCCGTTCGCCATCGGCTACCTCGTCGGCGGCACGCTCTGGCTCGGGTTCGAGGCGATGGTCTGGGGCGGCCTCGTCCGCATCTTCCTCGGCCACCACATCACCTGGAGCATCAACTCGATCTGTCACATGTTCGGCTCGCGGCCGTACAAGGCCCGGGACGAGAGCCGCAACAACTTCCTGCTGGCCCTGCCGAGCTTCGGCGAGTCGTGGCACAACAACCACCACGCCTTTCCGGCCTCGGCGATCTTCGGGCTCGACCGCAGGCAGCTCGACCTCGGGGCCCTGACGATCAGGCTGTTCGAGCGCCTGGGCCTCGTCTGGAACGTGAACGCGCCGGACGAGAGCCAGCGCGCCCTGCGCCGTTCCCGCGGCTAGCCGGCCCGTAGATCGGCTTCGAGCTCGCGGATCGCGGTCATCAGGCGCTCGGTCAGCGCAGCAGCCGCCTCGTGCCGGGGCCGGCCCTCGAGCCCGCTCGTCGCGATTGGGCTCCCGAACGAGACCCGCAGCGGGCCGAGGCGCGTCAACCGGTCGGTGCCGACCAGCGCCGCCGGCACGAGCGGCCCCCCGGCCGAGAGGGCAATCCGCGCGGCTCCGCTCTGCACCTGCTGCTGTCGCCGGCGCTTCCCCTTCCAGCGCCCCTTGCTGCGCCGCGCGCCCTCCGGAAAGACGAGCAGCACCTCGCCCGAGCGGACGATCTCGATCGCCGTCCGGTATGCATCGCGGTCGCTCCCCCCGCGTCGCACCGGGAACGCTCCCGACGCCCGCAGCAGGGGGGCCAGCAGCGGGTTGAAGAGCTCCGCCTTCGCCATCGAGCGCAGACGGCGCCGTGGCCAGAGCGGGTAGGCGAGCACCCAGGGGTCGAAGTTGGAGAGGTGGTTCGAAGCGAGCACGTAGCCGCCTTCGGCCGGCAGGTTCTCGACTCCCCCGGCCTGGAGGCGGTAGAGCGACTTCATCGCCGGCAAGAGCAGCACGCCCATCGCGCGCTGCCAGGCGTCCATGCGGACGCCCGCCGGTGTGCCGCCGTCATGAGGCGGCGTGAGAGTCAATCCGCGAAGGCTTGCCGCTACGCACGAGGACTTGCTCGGCGTAGACCTCCTCGAGCGTTGCGCCGTCGCGATGCCGGGCGATCTGGCGCTCGGCCGCGTTGGCGGCGGGGATCGCGAGGTACGGAGCCGCGCCGATCTCCTCGGCCACCGGCAGCACCCACTCGATCAGGCGCTCGAGGTGAGCGCGAGCAGGTCGCACTGCGCCGGTGGAGAGGTCGATCAGCTCGCCGGAGAGCCCATAGCGGATCGCGCGCCAGAGGTTCTCCTCGGTCAGGCGCCGCGGGTGGTCCGGAAGCGGTTCGCCCTCGTCGAGAGCATGTGCGATACGGACCGTGAGCGCGTGGCAGAGCGCGGCCAGCGAGCGCGCCTCGGCGAGGTCCGGTTGCGCGTCGCAGATCCGGATCTCGATCGTCGGGAAGGCGAGATGCGGCCGGACGCTCCACCAGAGCTGCGTGTGCTCGTCGATCGAGCCGGTGTCGTAGAGGAAGCGGACGTAGCGCTCGAAGCCGTCCCAGCCGTCGTAGGCGTCCGGGATCCCGCAGCGCGGAAACATGCGCGTGAAGATCTGCGTGCGCGCCGAGTGGAGGCCGCTGTTGACGTTCTCGACGAACGGCGAGCTCGCGCTCAGAGCAAGGAGCTCGGGCAGGAAGTTGCGAAGCGCGTTGCAGACGGCGATCGCGCGGTCGGGCCCCTTGATCGCCACGTGGACGTGGAGGCCGAAGCTGTTGTTGCGCCAGACGACGTACTGGAGGATCTCGTCGTTACGGCGGTAGTGCGGCGTGTCGATGATCCTCTGGTCCTGCCACGGGCTCCAGGGGTGCGTGCCGGTGCCGGCGAGGGCGATCCCGAGCGGCTCGGCCAGCTCGCGCAGCTGCGCGCGACGCTCGCCGAGCAGCACGGCGGCCTCGTCGAAGGTCTGGCAGCGGCCGGTGCGGATCTCGACCTCGGAGGCGATCAGCTCGCCGACGAGGTGCGGCTCGAGCGGCGTGCCCTGTGCGGCGGCCTGCAGCTCCTCGAAGCGGTTCGCCAGCGAGAGCGTCTCGGGGTCGAGGACGGCGAACTCCTCCTCGACGGCGACGGTGAAATCGTCCGCCTGCTCGAACTGCTCTCGAGCTAGGGCGAGCTGCTCCTCGGGCGTGAGGCGTTGCGAGTCTCCCACCCCACTACATTAGTGAAAGGGACCCAGCAGCCTTTCGGCGACGCTGCGCCAGCTCCAGCGCTCGACAGTGGTCTCGCGGGCGGCCTTGGAAAGCCGGCTCCGCTCGTCCGGGCTCAGGGCGAGCAGGCGCTCGAGCTTCGCGGTCAGGTCGGCGACGTCGCCGGTCGTGAAGCTCGTCAGGTCGCGCGCTTCCGGTGGGTAGCCGGCTTCGAGGCCCTCGGCGATCTCCTGCAGGCCCGAGTGGCGCGCGACGAGCGGCAGGCAGCCGGCCGCGGCGGCCTCGGCGGCGACCATGCCGAAGGCCTCGGGGAAGATCGACGGCACGACGGCGACGTCGGCGAGTGGGAGCAGGTGGACGAGGTGGCGGTGCTCGAGCGGGCCGGTGAAGAGCGTCCGCGGCGGCGCGGCCTGCTCGAGCTCGGCGCGGTAGTCGCCGAAACCTACGATCACCGCGCGGGCGTCGAGGCTGCGCAAGGCCTCGAGCAGCAGATGGACGCCCTTGTTGTAGAGCAGCTTCCCGAAGTAGACGATGGTCGGCTCGTCGCCCTCGAGGAAAGCGGCCAGGCGCTCGGCGTTGCCCTCGTCCGGCAGCCGCTCGTTCGCGTTGCCCGGGTTGGGAGGGTCGCGGCGGGACTCGTCGAGCAGGTCGGCCAGGGCCTCGTGCCGCGGCTCGGGCCGGAACGCGTCGACGTCCACTCCGGGCGGCACCTCGTGCACGTGCTCGACGTGGCCGACGACCTCCTCCAGCACGCGGCGGATGTGCTCGGAGCCGACGAAGACCGCCGTGGCGCCGGCGAGCGACTCGCGGGCCCAGGCGGCCAGGTCGGCGTTGCCGCGGATCGCGTACTCGAGCTCCGAGCCGTGGGCCTTCACCGCGTAGGGCGCGCCGGTGGCGGCGGCGACCGGGCCGCCGAGGAGGACGTGGTTGGCGAAGACGAGGTCGGCGGGCAGCTCGGCGCGGACCGCGGCCGCGTTCGCCTCGACGAAGCGCTCGCGCTCCTCGCTTGTCAGCTCCGGGAGCAGCCGCGCCTCGACGCCCTCGTAGCGGTCGAGCACGAACGTCGGCAGGATCGGGCCGATCTCCGGCCGCACGTGCCGCGCACCGCCGAAGTCGTACTCCTCGGGGTGCGGGTCCTGCGAGAACACGACCACGTCGTGACCGGCGCAGCTCCACTCACGCGCGAGCGAGCGCGTGTACACGTTCGACCCGGTCCCGCCGAGCAGGTACCCGTGCCACAAGAGGATCCGCACGCCGCGGCTAGGTGAGGTGGAAGTAGAGCGCGTGCAGCAGGTCGACCGCAGGGTTCGATGTGTGCACGGTCACGTCCTGGGGGACGTCGAGCAGCGCCTCGGAGTAGTTGAAGATGATCTTCACGCCGGAGCCGATCACCTCGTTCGCGACCTGCTGGGCGCTGTCGGCCGGCACCGCGAGCACGCCGACGATGATGTTCTTCTCGCGCACGACCTGCGGAAGCGTCCGGATGTCGGTGACCTGGAGCGACCCGATCGCCCGCCCGACCCGCTCGGGGTCGTTGTCGAAAACCGCCGCGATGTTGATCCCGTGCTCCGCGAAGATCGGCGAGCTAGCGATCGCCTGGCCCAGCCGCCCGGCGCCGACGAGGGCGATGTTGTGCTGCCCCTGCGTCCGGAGGATGCGCCGGATCTCGGCGAGCAGCGAGTCGATGTTGTAGCCGACCCCGCGCTTGCCGAACTTGCCGAAGTTGGAGAGGTCGCGCCGGATCTGCGTCGCGTTGATGTTGGTGTAGTCCGAGATCTCCTGCGAGGAGATGCGGTCCTTCCCCATCTTCTTCGACTGGGCCAGCACCTGGAGGTAGCGGCTCAGCCTGGCCGCGACGCCGACCGCCACCCGTTCAGTCGTCGCCGTTCCGGTCCCTTGAGCAGTAGCTTGTGACACGAACAACCATTGTGCCAGTACCGCCTGGCTCCGTGCGTCAGACCGTCACAAGCTCCGCTCGCCGAGGCGAGTTTGTGCGGCCTCTAGTCGCCGCCGGAAGGCCGCCTCGTGAACGTAGTAGGTGAAGACCTGCTCGCCCTCGATCTCGACGACGGGGATCAGCTCGCGGTAGCGCGCCTCGAGCCCCTCGTCGCCGTCGATCGCGACCTCCTCGAGCTCGAAGTCGAGCTCGTCCCGGAACGCGCGCACCTGCGCGAGCGCCCGCTCGCAGAGGTGGCAGCCCTCGGCGTGGTAGACGACGACCCTAGGGATAGAGGCCACGCGTGACCGTGGCTTCCGCGACTCGCCCGACCGCGACGCCGTAGGAGGCCGGCCGCATCGCGATCTGACGCTCCTGGGCGACCTGCCAGGTCTCGTTGAAGGCCCGCGTGACGATGTCGCGGAGCTTCGAGTTGACCTCCGGCTCCTTCCAGAAGTACTCCTGCAGGCCCTGCACCCACTCGAAGTACGAGACGACGACGCCGCCCGCGTTGGCGAGGATGTCGGGGAGGATGAGCACGCCCTTGTCCTCGAGGATGTCGTCGGCCGCGGGCGTCAGCGGTCCGTTGGCGCCCTCGCAGATGATCGTCGCCTTGATTCTGTCGGCGTTGTCCTGCGTGATCACCTGCTCGAGCGCGCACGGCGCGAGCACGTCGCAGTCGACGAGCAAGAGCTCCTCGTTCGTGACCTCGTCCGCGCCGCGCAGGCCGCGCAGCGTCCCGGTCTCCTGCTTGTGCGCGAGCGCCGCGCTGACGTCGATGCCCTTCGGGTTGTAGAGCCCCGCGCCGGAGTCGGAGACCGCCACCACCGTGGAGCCCTCCTCGACGAGGAACTTTGCCAGGTAGCTGCCGACGTTACCGAAGCCCTGGACGGCGACCGTCAGGCCCTCCAGGCTGAGCTCCCGCTTCCGGACCGCCTCCTGGATCGTGTAGAGGCAGCCGCGGGCGGTCGCCTCGAGCCGGCCGAGCGAGCCGCCGACGTTGAGCGGCTTGCCCGTGACGACGCCGAGGACCGAGTGGCCCTTGTTCATCGAATAGGTGTCGAAGATCCAGGCCATCACCGTGCCGTCGGTGCCGACGTCCGGCGCGGGAATGTCCTTCTCGGGGCCGATCTCGTTGATGATCTCGCTCGTGAAGCGGCGGGTCATCCGCTCGAGCTCGCCGCGCGAGAGCTCCTTCGGGTTGCAGACGATGCCGCCCTTCGCGCCGCCGAAGGGGATGTTCATCAGCGCGCACTTCCAGGTCATCCACATCGCGAGCGCCTTGACCTCGTCGAGCGTCACGTCCGGGTGGTAGCGGATGCCGCCCTTGGACGGGCCGCGCGCGACGTTGTGCGTGACCCGGTAGCCCTCGAAGGCCCGCGTCGAGCCGTCGTCCATCGAGACCGGCACCGAGACGATGAGCGCCTTCTTGCACTCCTGGAGGACGTTCACCAGCCGGTCGTCGATCTCGAAGATGTCCGCGACGCGCCGGAGCTGCTGGCGCGCGATCTGGAACGGGTTCTCTCGGAGGTGGGACTCGGGGGCTTCGATGGTGGTCACTCAGATCTCCTTCGGGCTTGAATTCTCGCCGCGCAAAAACCGCCGCAAACAGGCGAAGTATAGGTTCGGATCATTTGATCCGGAACCGAACCGACTCTCGCGTGGAGGGACCACCGGCGGTCGGCACGGCAACGAGCCGGATCGTGTACGAGCCGACCGGCAGCCTGTTGCCGTCCGGGTCGCGACCGTAGAGAAGGAGGTAGTACTGCCCGGGCAGGAGGTCACGCAGGCGCGCGATGAGGCCGAGACGCTCGCCGCCGCGCCACAGCTCGACGTCCAGCCGGGCCAGCGGCTGCACCTGCGGGCCGGCGAGATCCTGTGAGACGCTGCCGGCCTGGAACGAGAGCACGGCCGGGAGCGTGTCCGAGGGCTTGAAGGACGTGGCCGAAAGGGCAACGGCAGAGAGCAGGCTGTGCCCGGGGCGCCCGAAGGTGATCGCCCAGGGCACGCGCAGCGGGGCGGAGCCGCGCGGCCGCAGGACCACCGCGCCCTCCGCGGAGCCGTCGGCCGGAGGGACGCCGCGAAGGCGGGCGACCAGGCGGACCGTGGTCGAGCCGCCCGGCTTCAGCCGGACGCGGTGCGGGAACGACGTGATCTGGAGGCCGCCCTGGCCGACGCTGCCGATCCGGACGCGGAACTTCCGTGAGGAGACGTTGTGCAGCGTCAGCCGCTGCGTCGAGTGCCAGCCGTCGCCGCGCGCGCGTCCGAACGCGAGCGTGTCGGGCCAGGCCGTGAGCTCGGCCGATGCCGCGGCGCCGAGGTCGACGAGCCCGCCGCCCTGCGCGGTCACGCTCGTGTCGGTGAGCGGCGCGGCGGTGCCCGCGAGCAGGCCGCTCAGCTCGGTCGCGCCGAGGCCCGGCCGGAGCTGCGCGAGGAGGGCCGCTGCGGCCGCGACGACCGCGGCCGCGCCGCTCGAGCCGTTGACCGTGCCGTAACGGGCCGAGCCGTCGTCGTTGCGGCCCGGCTCGGCGGTCGCGAGCACGACGCCCGGGGCGGCCAGGTCCGGCTTCACGCGGGCGTCGTACGCCAGCCCGCGCGAGGAGAAGGGCGCGATCTGCTGGGCCGAGCCGTTGGCCGCCGTCTTCGGAAAGCCGATCGAGACGATCGCGGAACGATGGGCCGAGAGCGCGGCGACGACCAGCCGGCCGACGCGGCCCGGCACGCTGACGACGGGAACGTCGACCTCCTCGTCGAGGCCGAGCCCGCCCGCCGGCAGCTCTGTCCCGTGGACGACAACCGCCCGCGCGCCTGCCTGGACTGCGTCCTCGATCGCCAGCATCGGGTCGCCGCCGGCCCGGACGAAGGCGGCCTTGCCCGCGACGAGGCTGACGCCGTGGCCGTCGAAGAAGCCGGCCAGGCCGTCCGCCGAGGCGCGCGGCGAGGCCAGCTCGAGCTCGAGCGGCTTCGAGGAGACGACGGCTCCGGCGAGCGGCAGGCGCCGGTCGAGCAGCAGCCGCAGGCCGGTGCGAACCGTGACGGGAACGTCCTCGGCCTCGGTGCGGAGGTCGGCGGCCCCGACGGTCAGCGCGTCGGGGGCGCCGCCCGGGCTGCCGATGCTCCCGTAGCCGGGGCCGGCGGGACCGTCGTTCCCGGCCGGGGCGACGACGAGCGTGTCGAGGTCGAGCGCGCCGGCGACCGCTCGGGCCTCCGGCGAGTCGGTGAAGGCGGCGTAGGGCGCGGCCACGCCGACGAGCGCGATCCGGGCCGCGTCGTGCGCGTCACCGTCGAGATTCGGGTCGACCGCGCGCTCGAGGCCCGCGAGCAGCTGGTCGCTCCGCGAGTAAACGGCCGAGCCACCCTTCAGGTCTCGCTGCCAGCCCGCGACGCGGATCGGGAACACCGAGGCGCCGGTCGCGACGCCTGCGATCCCGCCCGGCCCGCCCGCGCCGACCAGCAGGCCCGCCATCTCGGTCCCGTGCACCTCGAGCCGGCTCGGCTCCTGCGGGTCGGCGACCGCCTGCGCGCCCCCGCGCACCTCGGGGTCGACCACGTTGACGCCGGGGAGGATCCGGCCGCGCAGGTAGGGATGGGTGCGGTCGACGCCGGTGTCGAGCAGGGCGATCGTGACTCCGCGCCCATCGTAGCCGGGTAGGAGCACCGACGGCAGGCTCCCGGCGCCGACGGCCACTCCTTCGCTCCCGAGCAGCCGGGACGAGAGCGAGGCCGGGTAGGCCACTCGAACCGGGTAGACGCCCGCCACGTCGGACTGGCGCTCGAGCAGGGCCACGGCGCGCGCGTCGAGCGGCGCCGAGAACCCGTTCAGGACCCGGGCGAAGCTGAAGTCGACGCGGATCTGGATCCCGTGCGTCGCCATCTCGGCGAGCAGCTGCTTCTGCGAGGCGATCGCCGACCTCGTCCACTCGTGCTCCTGGTGCTGCGTCGCCAGGCCGCCGTTCGCGGCCACACGCTGCGCGAGCGACGGCGTCTTGAGGACGACGATCTGCCGCTGCGCGACGGTGACGGCCGGCCGCGGGCCGCCGACCAGGCCGCGCCAACCGGAGGCCTGCGAGACGAGCGAGCGCTCGTTCGCGCCGCCGACGCCGAAGCCGACCACGAGCAGCATCACCGTCAGCACGATGAGCGCCGCGGGTGCGGCACGCCTCGCGTCAGACAGCCTGGGCGTAAGCATCCAACGCAAGATAACCGGGCGGGGGGATCGCCTCGGCCCAGCGGGCAGCGGAGGCGATCATCGCGGCGTTGTCGGTGCACAGCTCGAGCGGCGGCGCGACCGCCTCGGGGAGCGCGGCGCGCAGCTCGGAGTTCGCGGCCACGCCGCCGACGATCGCGATCCGCTCGGCGCCGGTCTCGCGCACGCGCGCGAGCAGTGCCCGGACGATCGCCCGCTGGTAGCTCGCGGCCAGGTCGGCGCGGCGAGCCTCGGCCTCGTCGCCCAGATCGCGCACGGTGTAGAGCAGCGCCGTCTTCACGCCCGAGAACGAGAAGTCGAGCCCCGGCACACGGGCGACCGGGAACGAGAACGCCTCGGGGTCGCCCTCGCGCGCGAGCCGGTCGATCTCGGCGCCGCCGGGGTAGCCGAGCCCGAGCAGGCGCGCGCCCTTGTCAAAGGCCTCGCCGGCCGCGTCGTCCAGCGTCGTCCCCAGGACGGCGAAGGAACCGCGCTCCCGTACGTCGAGCAGGAGCGTGTGGCCGCCACTCGCGAGCAGGCACGTGAACGGCGGCTCGAGCGGCTCCGGGCCGAGGTAGAGCGAGGCGACGTGGCCCTGCAGGTGGTCGACGGGGACGAGCGGCAGGCCACGCGCCCAGGCCAGCGCCTTGGCCGCCGAGAGGCCGACGAGCAGCGCGCCGATCAGCCCCGGGCCCTGGGTGACCGCGACCGCGTCGAGGTCGTCGAGGGTCGCGTCGCCGAGCGCCTCCCGCACGACCGGGAGCACGAGCTCGAGGTGGTGCCGTGAGGCCACCTCGGGCACGACCCCGCCGAAGCGCGCGTGCAGGTGCGCCTGGGAGGAGACGACGTTGCTTACGATCTCGCCGCCGTCGACGAGCGCCGCCGCGGTCTCGTCGCACGAGGTTTCGATGCCGAGGATCAGGACTTCGCCGCCGGTTCCTGCACCGGGTCCTTCCACATGATCAGCGCGTCCTCGCGGTTGTCGGTGTAGTAGCCGCGCCGCACGCCGCGGGCTCGGAAGCCCAACCGCTCGTAGAGCTTGATCGCGCCCGCGTTCGAGACGCGGACCTCGAGCGTGTAGCCGCGGCGGCTGCGGCCGGAGGTGAGGTCGAAGAGGCGGTTCATCAGCATCGACGCGATCCCCTGCCGGCGGCGCTCCGGGCTGACCGCGATGTTCATCACGTGCCACGCGTCGACGTAGCGCGAGATGACGAGGTAGCCGACCAGGCGGCCCGTCTCCGCGTCGAAGGCGCCGAGGCAGAGCGACGACGGCTTGGACAGCTCGCTCGCGAACATCGAGCGCGACCACGGCGTCGGGTAGGAGGCCCGCTCGATCTCCTCGATCCCGGAGAGGTCGCGCGGCTCGAGGCGGCGGAGCTCGACGACGTTGGTCACCTGGCCTCCGCGTCCGGGAGCCGCAGGTAGAGCGGCTCGACCTCGTCGGCGGGGCCGAAAGACTTGGCGAGCTGCGCGTGGAAGCGCGCCCGCGGAAGGTGACGCTCGTCGTCGTCGGGCGGCACCTCGGCGCCACGCTCTTCGAGCACGGTCCGATAACGGAGAGCGCCGTCGCCGACGCACAGGCCGAGCTCGACCTCCTGCGGCGCGCAGGCCACCGGCTGGCCGTCGCGCAGCGTGAAGACCTCGCGGCGACCGGCGTCGATCACGGGCACCGCGCCGGGCGCGCCGGCCTCGAGCGCGCGCAGGGTCGAGACGCCCGCCACCGGCAGGTCGAGCGCGAAGGCGAGCCCGCGCGCCGCGGCGAGACCGAGTCGCAGGCCGGTGAAGCTCCCCGGCCCGGTTCCCACCGCGAGCGCGGTCAGGTCGCCGGGCCCGGCGCCGGCCTCGCGCAGCAGCTCGTCGGCGTCCTCGAGCACCGAGACGGCGCGGGAGACGCGCTCACCGAGCACGGTCCCGTCCTGGACGAGCGCCGCAGTGGCGACTCGCGTCGCCGTGTCAAACGCGAGAGTCAGCACCCCCGAAAAGGCTCGTGAGCAGGGATTCTTCCGTGCCGTCGAGCGTGATCAGTCTATGTGTCGGATCCACGTGCGACAAACGTACCTCGACCCGCACGGGCGGGAGCGCGCCGGCCGCGGCCTCCGGCCACTCGACGAAGCAGATCGCGTCCTCGAAGTACGGCTCGAGGTCGCCCCACTCGGCCGCCGAGAGGCCCTGGAAGCGGAACAGGTCGAGGTGCGAGACGTCCGGGTCGCCCGCGTAGCGGTGGCCGATCGTGAAGGTCGGGGAGCCCGACCTTCACGATCGTCGTCTTGCCGCTGCCGAGATCGCCGGAGACGGTGACGACGTCGCCGACCTCGAGGGCTCCCGCGAGCTTCGCCGCAATCGCCTCGGTCTCCGCCGGCGAGGCGGAGCTCATCTCCACCTAGAAGAGACCGAGCTGAACCGCGGGCTCCGCGGCCGGGACCGCCTCGAGCAAGGGCGCCGCCGGCTCGGGCGCGGCCGCCGGGCGGCCGAGGAGCTCGGGCAGGCGGGCGAAGTCGGCCTCGAGCACCTTCAGCATCGCCGGCGTGTAGAGCGCGGCGGCCGGGTGGTAGAGCGGGTAGAGCAGGACGCTCATCGACCCGACCACAATCGGCTGCTCCTGGCCGTGGATGCGGGTGATGCCTATGTCCTTGCCGTTGAGCTGTTTCGTCGCGTGGTTCCCGAGCGTCGCGATCACCTTCGGGCGGATCAGCTCGACCTGGCGGAAGAGGTACGGCTCGCAGGCCTCCTTCTCGTCCGGCACCGGGTCGCGGTTGCCGGGCGGGCGGCACTTGAGCACGTTGCAGACGAACACCTGCGAGCGCTCGAGGCCGATCCCGGCCAGCAGCCTGTCGAGCAGCTTGCCGGCCTGGCCGACGAAGGGCACGCCCTGCTTGTCCTCGTGGAAGCCGGGCGCCTCGCCGACGAACATCAGGTCGGCGTCGGGATTGCCGTTGCCGAAGACGACCTGGGTGCGCCCCTCGTGCAGGCGGCAGCGCGTGCAGCCGGCGACCTGGCGCGCAAAGGCCTCGAGCTCGGTCAATTGCTCAGCAGCAGCCACACGAACCGCCGCAGCAACCACCCGACGAGCCGTAGCTGGGTTGCTGGGCGGCGCCGTGCGCTGCGAAGACGGAGAGCTGCTTGCGCACGTTCTCGGCGCCGCAATCCGGACAGTCAGGCTCCTCGCCGTTCCGGACGAGCTCCTCGAAGTGCGACTCGCACTCCATG
>Ga0193747_1000471_pt1 | contig 13520 bp, 14 predicted proteins | sample L1m2metaG_FD_143048 | JGI IMG/M metagenome (GOLD analysis project Ga0193747, IMG submission 143048) | Soil microbial communities from a riparian zone of the East river system, Colorado, United States - L1m2 | ecosystem: Environmental > Terrestrial > Soil > Riparian zone | place: USA: East River...
CTTCAGCGGTTGCTAGGGTACTTGGTGGAGCGAAGACACTCGGTAAGCGCGTATCGTCACAACAGGATCTGATTACCGCCGTGCGCCGCGGGCTCCGCACGTCCGCGGTTGATGCTCTGATTGCAGAGCTGGACGCGCCTCGGACAGAGGTGCTGCCCACTTTGCGAATTGCCAGGCGGACTATGGAACGCCGCAAGGTTACCGGACGACTTCTCCCGACAGAATCGGAGCGAGTTTATCGCTTGGCGAAGGTACTTGCCTTCGCAGAATCAGTCCTCGGCAGCAGGGATAAAGCGCGCCATTGGCTGAGCGCGCCGAACCGAGCCATGGGGAACGTCTCTCCGTTGTCTTTGCTCGAGACGGAAGCGGGAACAGATGAAGTAACGAACGTTCTCGGGAGAATTGAATTTGGAGTTTACAGCTAATGCTCGTTTGGCGTGTCACCCGCAAGGCCCACGCTGAACAACCATTGAGCGGCGAGGGTGCGCGACGTTACGGCGGCCGCTGGAACCATATCGGTGTAGCTGTCGTTTACACGTCACAATCGCTCTCGCTGGCCGTACTTGAATATCTTGTTAATCTTCCGATACGCGATTTGCCCAGTGATCTTGTTTCCATTCAAATCAATATCCCCAATGACCTCCCGCGCGCCGAAATTACGATCAAGGAACTGCCCGATAATTGGCGTATGTATCCGTCTGTCGAGGAACTAAGAGACCTCGGCACGGACTGGGTACGCAAGGCAAGCGTCCCTGTTCTCGTTGTTCCTTCAGTTGTGATTCCAAATGAACTCAACTATCTAGTCAACCCCACCCATCCTCTATCAGATGGAATTGAGATTGTGTCGATTGACGCATTCGCTCTCGACACGCGTCTGGACAGTGCTCGTAAGCCAACTCGGAAGGGGAGCCGGAAGGTCATTCGATAATCGGCATAAATCGGCATTAGTGATCCTTCAGAATCGCGTCGTTACTCACGTATGTCAGAGATTGCTTCATCCGCGCGATGGAACCTCAAAGAAGGGAAACTCCGGCGGTAGAAACTTCTAGTGCTGCGGACCATCGTTGCTGATGTCAAAATGCTCAACGTTTTCGAAGATTTCGTTTGTTTATACTTCTCGGAATGAAAAGCCTTGCATCAAAAATATGAAGCCTCAAATTTCTTCAAAAGCCACTAATAGTCTTCTAACATATTGAAGCAATGAGGAATATACGATTGGTAGCGGGGGCGGGATCGAACCGCCGACCTTGGGGTTATGAATCCGGCAACGTGATAGCGCGCCTATGACGTTGTAATGGTAACTATATGCTTGACTGACCACGGAGAACCCGCCCGGGGTGGATTTCTGGATTAATGCGTCGCTAGTTGCTCTGAAACCACCTTGCCAAGCAGTCGCCAAAGTTTCCTACCTCTATCGCTCAGGGTGAACACCGCGTTTTTCAATCTCTGCTTATCGACATCTGAGAGTTTATCTTTTTCGAACTTGTAAAGTTCATAGGTCCTGTGCGGCTCCGCAGGTTCCGTGTCTGAGCGTTGCCCAGTCTCGCTGATGAAGTAACTAGAGCGTTTCCCGGGAAGGGACGTGGCCCATTTTATAAAACCGCCATAGCCTTCCGGGCCCGACAACAGCCCCTTTGCTTCAAGCTCCGAGTAGGCGAGTCTCTCAAGCGGCAAACTCTCAGGCTGCCCGTTTGAGTCCAGTGCAACTGCGTGCATGTTCTTGTCCCCGGTATCCATCAGAAGTTCGATTGCCCGCTCCGACAGCCCAGACAGAGCGATCGCTAGTTCAGGATCTCCAATCATTTGGGCTCTCTCTCGAACTTTAACTGAAAAAGATCCAACGGATACTTGCTCGGCTTGGTTAAGCGTGGAAATGATAGGTTGCTTTAGGGAGAATAGAACGATCAGGACAACCACAGGCAAAGCCAATGGCTTTAGAATATGAGTGACACTGTCGAGAACGGCTTTGACAGGAAATGAGCCTAAGACTTGCTTGCGCGCACGATTGAACTCTTCGTCAGAAATCACCTCAGCCTGTCGGAGGGCATGCAACTCTTTCAAGGCAGTTATTCGTTCGACCGTATTCATAATTCGATCTTTCCGAAAAGCGACTATGGAGGATCACGCAGCCTTTCGTTTCTTTTCTGCGAGTTTCTTTCGCTGATATGCGGCCTCTCGTTTGTCGAGTTCGCTTTTCGGGACTGCGATCACTTGCTTAACGAGAGATTCAAAGCGTGAGTATTCTTCTGAAGGTTGTTTAGTTTGTTTTGTCTTTTTCATCACTCTTCCCGTTCGGGTGTTTGAGAAAATAGTACGACCCTGAGTCGCGCTGTATGTCCTTCCGTCGTTTAACGCTGAGTATGCCTTTCGCTCTCAGTTGCTCTAAAACCCTCTTTGAGCGGTGCCAGTTACCGCCCCCGACCCTGACTAGATCGGTTGGTTTAACTTTGTGATGTTCAACCACGTAATTGACGGCTCGTCGCTCGTCTAGGCTTAGACTATTAAACAGAGCCTCACCTACGAACGCCAAGCCTTCTGAATCCAAGAGTACCTTTCGCTGCTTATAGTTATTTCTAAGGATAACCAAAACAAATGGATTGCCCGTTTCCTTTTCGGAAAACTCTTCTTGTGGCAAGCCGTACCTTTTCATAGACTCATGGATACGTCTAGTACCCTCACGCGAGCCTCTCACGTATTCCAAGTAGAACATTGCGTCGAAGAGAAAGGGATTTCGAGGATGGTGGACGTTGTAGATGTTTTGCGGAGTCACCAGCGGAGGAAAGCCGCCCGGACTTTCGATCTCAAGTCTGTCGTCAAACATTCGTATGAATATATTCATATCCCGAAGATTGTATGAACGATGGACGCAGGCGTTTACTAATGCCTCATACCACGCAACCTTGGGATATTCCGGCAGTGACCGGAATTTATTGTCGGGGCCAAAATGGGTGAAGGTGCGTAACTGGCTCTCAAGAACTTTCTCGGCTTCGGCGATTTGCTGTGGAATTGGCCCTTCATCTATTTTGATGTCTTTGACGGGCTGCCATCTCTCGCCAGTTCCTTCAACTTCACCCTCAAAACGTTGGAATCGAATTTTACAACCAGGGAAGGCTCGTTGCGGTCTCTTGGCAAACACCAACGTGCAAGCGACATTGGGAACAAATTTATCGCCCGGTGCGAATTTTCCAAACTCACGTAATTCAAGGATTTCCTCGTTCGTGATGTTCGGGCGCAAACGGTCTCCACGTTCTCCCCGAAAGTTCTCGGCGTACTGCTGAATGATGTCAGCGCGAAAGTCGGCGGGATAAACGTAGTCCACCAGTTCCTGCTCAAAGGCTACCCCGCCGGTATCAATCTCGATTTCACGAATCTGATATTCGTCGAGTTTGGTCTTGCTGCCGCCCAGTCGGATGAATGCTTTATTCCGAGTTGTCCTTACTACTTTTGGGTCACTTCGGTAGTAAACCAGAAAGAGAAGAACGTAATCACGCTGTCCATCATCGGAACGATGAACGTCTACCCTTTTCACGTCATACCGAGCGTCTGGGCAGAAATTACGACCCGACGTCTCTAAATTGTTAATGTGTTCCGTCCCTGCTTGGAGACATCCTGAGATTTGCCCATTGTCTTCCATCCCGATAGCTATCAAACCGCCAGATGGAGGTGTATTTGCCCACATGCAAAAGTATTCGCCTAACTTGTCAGCATGAACGCCAGCAGTCTTTCGCTCAATCCGCCGATCCTCTTTAAGTTCATGTAAAAGAAACTCATTTGCGCTGGCATACAGCTCACCAGCCGACATTAACTCAATGGCGGTTGGTGGCTCGAAGGGTAGATCGTGCTGTAACATCGTTCGTGCCATAAGTTTACGAGGAGGCTCGTAGTAGGAGAACGAGCCTCCCTAATTCCTCTTTCGGGGCTTTCCGCGCTTCTGTCGGCTTAGGTGCTTTTCAGGCACCGGAGGAACATTGTCCGATAAGCTGCTTATACTCTAAACGCTTCCCAAACACCATGCTGACCACTTCGACAAACCGATCAAAATCAGTGCCTTTACGCTTGTTGAATCGGAATGCTTGCTCGTCCAAATAACGGAAAAGGTGAAACGGTTCGACACTGACATACGTGCCCTTGAGCGACCGCTTTAACAGACTCCAAAAGTTTTCGATCCCGTTGGTGTGAACATGACCGCGCACGTATTCAACCGCGTGATTGATCACGTGATGGACATACTCTTGATCGAGTTGATTGTAAGAGCGCAGAGCATCACTGTAGATCGTCGAGCCAGCCTCTACGTGCTTGCTCACTTCGCCGTGAAGCGCCCGGCGCTTAGTGTTCGGAATCACTGTCGTTCGGACTTCGCCCGTCTGCCTGTCAAGCAATCCCATAACGGCGACTTTGCCGATATTCTGATTCCTACCAGTGTGCGGAGTCGCAAATTGAGCTACACGCTTTGCCAATGTCGAACGGTGCATGTTGCGGGCCTTGCCACCAATGTAAGTTTCGTCAACTTCGACGTGACCGGACATCTTCATGAGCGATCCGTTTTGCATCGCAAGCCGGACGCGATGTAGGACGTGCCACGCGCTCTTTTGAGTGATCTCAATCGCCCGTGCCAACTCACAAGAGCTAATGCCGTTCTTCGCGTTGGCAATCAGCCACATAGCCGTAAACCACTTGTCGAGGCCCAACGCGGAATCCTCAAAAATCGTTCCGACCTTGAGTGAAAATTTAGCTTTGGGATGCTTAGAATAGCACTTCCAGACGCGGGCGTTTTCCAGATAGGTGACGTTCTCCGAACCGCAGCGAGGGCAATGCACCTGACCATCGGGCCAACGCATCGCAATCATGAAGTTCTGGACGTTCTCAGGCTTGGAGAAGTATATAATCGCTTGCTGTAAACTCTTTGGCGTTTCCATGCTTAGGATCGTAGCACGGAATCAATGGTCAGTCAAGTATATAATTACCTCTAATACAGCCTTCAGGGCCGCTCGCGATCGCTTTCTTGAGGATGAACAATAGATGAGCCAGACAGTCAGCCGCGCCGGGGTCGTTACAGAATGCAGGGTCAAGAATGATTTCCCAGGTTTCCTGATCCGCAAGTAGCTCTCTGCAATTACATTGAGGTTCGTTTTGGTCGCTCATGCTTCCCCCAGTCCGACCACAGCACAGCAGCAATAACCGCTTGTCGTAAGACAAGTCATTATACGCGCTCATAACCTCTTGTCAATAGACAAGCCATTAATAATCTCTTTCGGATCGACAAGAGGTTTGCCTATAATCCACGCGTGGCGGAGGCTAACCATGACTATATCTCAACACCAGAGGCCGCCAAGATTCTGGGCGTAAGTCGTCAGCGGGTCCTTCAATTGATTCACCAGAAGAGATTGAAGGCAACAAAAGTCGCCAGCGTCTATCTCATCAAGAAATCGGATTTGGCGAATATTGAAGTCAGAAAACCAGGCCGACCGTCCAAGAGCAAAAAGAAGCGATGACAGGCAAAGTAGCGTGCTAGGAATTGCGGCGTTGACACTCGCGGTCAAGGTTGAAAGTTCAATGACAGGAATCCATCCACCATCGGTAGTCGGAGTCAGCAATAGGCGGTCGGTAGCGAGCGCGCGTTTCAATTTTCAACAGGGCAGCTCTAATTCTCTCCGCCGTTAGTCCGCTTGCAGTCGCCCATTTTCGTAACAACTGGGAGGTTGAGATCAAACGCCGAGGATGTCCAACTTCCCTCAGGAATAGCTTTCGCGCCTTTTGTTCATCGGTAACCAAATCAAGATCTCTAGCTATGGCAATTGCCAAACTCATCGCTTCCCCGTCGTCCAAGAGAGCTGCGAAATCGACGTAAAGCAACTCTTCTCTCTCGTTCTCAATCTTGCAAACCTCTAGTATCCGACGATCTATAAGATCACTGAGATCGATTAGCTCTTTTGGATTCTGAGGATCACGTGTGCGAAGGTAGATAGTCTCCTTCTCGACTACAGTACAAATGAGCGACGGCTTAGTAGTTACTTCCAAGATCGCTTCGAGTTCCTCAGTAGCGACAAGGTTGATAAGTACGCACGCATCGATGATTTGCGCTCGGGAGGTCACTTAACCATTTACCTCCCAGCTAGCGGCTGGGCAAGATCCAATTCAAACGGTTCATACCCACTTTCAACGGCCGTATTGAATTGATTACTTATCTTCTCAACCAACTCTCGGCTGGAAACACGATCCAAACGCAGGAGCTTGCTGAGTTGTCCCTCGCTTATCAAGCCTTTCGAATATGCCATGACCGCTAAGTTCGAATATCGCTTCGGAAGTAGTTCTTCTTCATCACCGACAGCGTCGATTCCTAACAACTGTTGCGCTCTGCGTGGTTTAAATCCCTCCGCTTTGAGCTTGTCCCAGGTGCCTATCGGAAGTCTTCGTAGCTTCTCCAAACGAATTATGAGAGCTTGGATTGAAACCTGATAAAGATCGGCTAAGTTACATATTTGCGCGAGCGTGATGCTTTTGCCTGAACTGACTCGCTGCATTTCAGTAAAGCGCCGGTTTAGACCAGTTGCCGGCATCAGAAAATTCTCCGAGAAAGCATCAGCGAGACGCTCTACGTTCGAGTGCCTCTTGTTCTGAGCCAGGAAAGTTATCTCAGCCTGAAAACGATTAGTAAGAAAATGACCGTATTCATGAGCAAGAGACCAGTTACGTCGATCTCGCGGGTGATTTGCATTAATGCCGAAGCAAGCGCCAAGCACATCGTTATAGGCGAAAACGCCTGAAATATTCGAGGGCATCGGAAGGAAAAAAATCCTCAAACCCACGTCGTTCTCCAGCCTATCGCGCAGGTTCGATATCGGGCCATCGCCTATGCCCAGTCTATTCCGTTCGGCAGTAGCAATCTCTTCTGCAGTCTGTTCAGGAGAAGGCCCTCCTGTTTCATAAGGCTGTGGATAAGCCTTCGTTAGTGGCAATTCACACAGTCGTTCCAATTCCACATAATCCTCCGCCAGGCCTTGGAGTTCCATAGCAGCTTGTTCTAGTTCCGACTCCTTTGTCAGGTATTCTTTCCAAGTTGAACGAAACTGAGGAACGAATCCAGCGCTAATAATCGGTCTGCTGATAAACTCGGATACAGACCGACCGTATAACGAAGCTAGTTGGATCAATTCGTGCGGAGTGACACGCCTTTCTCCTTTTTCAATAGCAACCAAAGTCGTCCGGGCCATTTCCATTTCGTCTGCTACTGCTTGCTGAGTTAGGCCCCTGGCCTTGCGTGCTTCCTGAATGCGGGAACCTAACACCTTAGGATCGATGTGTTGAAGTACGTGCTTATGCATGGTTACTTCTCCTCCGAAGGTATTTTCATGCTGCCCGCTTTTGGAGACGAAGGGAATTGCGTGCCGAGAAATTTGCCCACTCTGCAACATAGCGCCGGTAAAGCCCTAACATGGACTGTTGGAGTTTCGCCTCGGCAATCTCATCATGGACGGAGACTTCAGAGACAATACGTTGAAGCTCAGGAAATTCAGTTACTAGCCGACTCCATTTTGATCCCTGTCCAAGCAAACGAGACAACTTTTGGAACTGCCATTCCATCGCCTGAAGAGGTCGCAACTGTTTGCTCGTTGCGGTCGTTCCTCCCGACATCAGAAGATCCAAGATGTATTGATCGGATGGGTCGAACTCTGACAGGCCTGCACTCTCAAGAGAGAGTCGACGAAGCAGACAAGAAGTACATGAGCCACACTGCGGCTTGTTTCGGTGGCGAACCGGGAAGCCGTCGCAGGAGAAAGTTCTAGGGATATTTGATGCTAGTGATTGAACGGCAACGTGGCGGCACATTTCACCTTTGGTCTTAAACAAAAATGGGTTATTGAAACTGACCGATTTTCCAGTTAAAGCCTTCACAAAGTCAGCCATGCGCAAGAGCGTAATTGGATGAACCCCTCGGGAATTAGCACTGCCGATTTGCGACGAGTCGTACGGAAGGTTGATTGCGCCGATGCCATTCTCAAAAATACGAATCTCATTCGCACGTGCGGCGAGTGCGGCCACTGCTCCCAACGTCAGAAACAAAAAGCCCCGAGTGCGTTGCGAGTTTTCTGTTGACCGCTCCATGGAGAAACCGTTCCAATTGAAACCGAACGGCACTATTACGTGGCACAACTCTCGGGCCATGTGCCTGCTAATGGCTTTGACTTGTTCCCTCTGGGCAAACTTCTGCCGCGAGTTTGTAACTCCCGACACGAAGACAAAGGAATGATTACTAAGGTCGCTCACTTGTTGTACTGCGCCGCAAAATGAGTCCAACCCGCCACTGAACAACGCGACGATAGGCGGCTTCGAGAAGCGAGTGCGAAATAGATGTCCCTGCTTTTCTGCAAGCCGACCGGGAGTCTTGCGTCTAACAAATTGGATTCGCCAATCGTCGTCCGATAACAAATTGAGGAGGCTGACCAGACGCCGTTGAACACTTGGTTGCTTCCACACGTTGAGACGACGCACTGAAATCTTGAGATTCAGAACACGAGACCATTGTTCCAAGCTGGGGCCGTGGGGTTGTGGTCTCCGGGAAAGGCGGTCGGCCAAGTAGCAGGCAAGGGCGATATCGATCCAATCGGAAAGCAGCGGAGCAAGCTTGCGCCCAAAGGAATCAGCGATTGTTTCATCGTTGATGTAGTACTCCGTACCCATCTGCAAAACGTCGTTGTCGACGTTGACTCCGGGTGGGACTTTGCGCAAGACAGTCGGATCGGTAAAGTCATACGTATAATCACCCAAGCGAAATGGTAGTAAGTCTTGGCTCACATCTGTCTCCTCTATACCAAAGGCTGGTCCAGTTCTTCTCGAGTCATTCTTCTTTGTGGAGTAGTACGCTTCGGCGCTCGGACCACGGTTCTTCCCTTTTCAAGAATCGGCCGGAGCATATCTCTTGAACCGTCTGCCAGACTGTCCAGAAGTTTTCTCTCCCAAGCGTATTGCTCTTCAGCAGACCGAGTGTTTTCAGCTGCTATGCCGTCGCGGACCTTCGCACGAAAGCCATGCCGAATAATTCTCTCAACGAGTGCTTCGGAGAATCGATCCTGAACCTGTCGCAATGTCATTGAATCGCAGTCAGATTCCAGCTGTAGATAGACGCTTTGTACTACCTTCGCTTCGATTTCATTGGCAACGAAGTGTTCATTAGATCCTGGCTGGCCATAGCCCGCTAGGAGGGTTCTATATGGATCTTTGCCGTCCATCTTGGACGACGGTGTAGCTTTTAAGACTGCCTTGTTCTGAAGTGCAATGTAAATGGCATGGAGCGCTTTCTGGAGGTTTGGAAAAGCTAAAGGACCTCGCATTGCTGCTGCAACAGCGGTCATAAGTTCCCTGCCAATGAGTTCAAATGAGGCATCCCCGCAGCCTAGTCGGTATGCCTTTCTCCAACCTGGCCCGCGGAGTCTCCTTTCGAATCGATCACCGTCCGGCAAGTTACGTTACCCCCAACACGCTCGGGAGCATGCCATATCACACCTGACAATGTCAAGCATGATATAAGAATAGGGCGGGGAATGTCAGGGATGGTTTCGACAATGCAAAAGCGCTGACCGCTGCCAAGGGTCGGGAAGATTTCGGTTCTGAAAAGGGCGTTGTGAATTACATACTCTGAAATGTTTTACAACACCTCCTGCTTCGCCCTTTTCGGTTATCAATAGCTCTATCTCGCCTTCTTACGGTCAATGAATCCGAAAATGCCTCTGCGCGGTTCTAACGGCAAACCGGCCAGCAGAAACAGCTTGGCACATTGCTTGAGAGCCAAGCGGGAATTTGGCGCGCCGCGCGCGGCGTTGGCCTTGGAGAAAAAGCGCGCCACGTTGTTGAGGTTGAGTTATGAGTAGTCGAATTGAAGTGATGAACAAAGGAAGGGATACCGGAGTAAACGCTCCGAGGTTCCTTGATGTGAAGGAGCTTGCCGAGATGTTGCGGCTGAAGACGCGGACTATTTACGACATGGTTAGCGAAGGGCGCATTCCATATCGCAAAGCGGGAGATCGAACGATCTTCCTGCTTGACGAAATATTGGATTGGACAAAGCCGGATCGCGAAAGGGAATGAACAATTTTGCAACTCGAAAGATGATCTCGCCTCAACCCTCTTGTGCTAGGATTGCGCCGTTCCTTCAAACGGGCTGCGATCCGCGAGAAAGGAACAGCCATGTCAGTGTTCAAGAGGGGTAACAAATGGCAATACGACTTCTGGGTAGACGGCAAGCGGTATCGTGGTTCTATCCCAGAAGCGCGAGTGAAAGCCCAGGCAGAGCGCGCAGAGGTCACAATCCGCGATTCTGTCTACGAGGGCATTTATGGCAAGAGCGTAGACGCACCGAAGTTGCGCGACTTCATTGCGGAAACGTTTCTGCCGTGGGCAAAGGCTAACAAGCGAACGTGGGTACATGATGAATTTCGCTCGCGTCCGCTGATTAAGGCAATGGGCAACAAAACGCTGGACGAAATCTCGCCGATACTGATTGAGAAGTACAAACGGGATCGGCGCTTGTCCAAGACGGTTCGCGGGACCGACCGTGCTCCGTCCACGGTCAACCGGGAGCTGGAATTACTCTCAAAGATTTTCTCGTTAGCGATTGACCAGGGATTGGCAATCCATAATCCTTGTCAAAAGGTCAAACGCTTTCGAGAAGACAACGAGCGCAATCGCTATCTTTCGGATGAAGAGGAGCCCCGGCTGTTGTCTGTGCTTACCGGGCCGAGAGCAAGCCTTCGTCCGCTTGTCGTTTTGGCGATTCACACAGGAATGCGTCGAGGTGAACTGTTGGGTTTGCGCTGGGCGAATGTCGATTTCGAGCGTGGCTTAGTCCACGTGATGAACTCGCATCGCGAACAAACAAAGTCAGGTCACAGTCGAAGTATTCCCATGAACCGGATTGCGAGAGAGCAACTGCTTTCGCTGCAAACCGAATCCGGTGACACGGAATATGTGTTTGTGAATCGAAAGACCGGCCAACCGAGAACCGATGTTAAGCGAGGTTTTCGTTCGGCATGTCGGGACGCAGGACTTGAAGACTTTCGTTTTCACGACCTGCGACATACAGCCGCTACCAGGCTCGGAGATGCGGGAGTTGATACGAAAAGGATCATGGCGATATTGGGCCATCGATGTATGCAAACATCGGCGCGCTACACGCACGCGACGGATGATGGATTACGTCGAGCAATTGAAACCCTTGCGCAGAGACAAAAGCAGACCGACGCAAAAGTCCCCACAGTAAGAGAACAGCGGCCACTGCTGGCCGCTGTAAACTACTGACTACATTGGTAGCGGGGGGCGGGATCGAACCGCCGACCTTGGGGTTATGAATCCCACGCTCTAACCATCTGAGCTACCCCGCCATGCTTTTAGAATCAATTACTTACAAGGCACTTGCAGCTCGCTGATTTGGGCGTGTGGCCAATTTGTGGACAACAGTTTGAGAACTAAGCATAGCGGCCTTTACTGCCTCGCGTTTGTTTCGCTCTGTCGCACGTACATAGCGAGCTGTCGTGTGAATATCAGAATGTCCCATGAGCGCGGCGATTGTAAAGGCGTCAAAACCAGCTTCGCCTAATCGGGTTCCGAAGGTCGCACGCAGATCGTGCCAAACCAATCCTTCGATCTTTGCTTCCCTCAAGGCAGTTACGAAAGCGGTCTTAACCTCTTTAACCCGAGTGCCAGTCTTAGAACTAACAAACACGTAACCTTTGCCAGTCGATTTCTCGCGCATCGCCCTGAGGATTTCGAAGACTTCTGGATTCATTGGAATCTCCCGATCCTTGCCGCTCTTTGTCTTCGTTACAATCAGAACTCCACGAGAGAAGTCCACTCTGTCCCAAGTGAGACTAAGTTGTTCACCCTGCCTCATTCCGGTTCCGATCGCTATCTTTACCATCGGCTTCAGGTGCGCGCGTCGCCCGCTAAGCGCGGCCATCAGCGCTGGCTCTTCTTCCGGCAATAAGTAACGATAGCGTTTGTTGTCCAACGGGTACTTCTTTACTTTCCTGCATGGGTTCGTGTCCGTCACTCCGTAGTCAATCGCAAGGTTAAAGATTTTACTCAATACATTGAGTTCGTGATTGACTGAAGCTGGGCTACGAACCGTAGATCGTGACGTGATCGATTCGCGACGCTCACGCTTGAATTTTTCAACCAACAGAGGCGAAATCTCGCGAAAGGTCTTGCCTCCGAAATACTCGCGGATTGTCTGACATCGAAATTCGTCATGTTTCCACGAGCGCTTATTTGCTTTGGCCCAAGGTAGAAAAACCTTCTCGATGAAATCAGCCAATTTGTCGCTGCCTAAATCTAACTGACCAAAGCGACCTTCAAAGATCTCCTGCTTGATCTTACTCTCCGCTTGTTCTGCTTCCCATTTCGTCCGCGCCTCGGAAATTGATCCTCGGTAGCGCACGCCACGCACCCGGAAGTAGTAATGCCAGTGCGCGCCTTTCTTACCTCGTTTGTAAACTGACATCTGTTCTCCTTGAGGTTGCAGCCACCAAGCGAGAACAAGCGCATGGTAGCAGCAACGAGGATTCAAGTCATGTCATTTTTGGCCGCGCGTCCAAGCCATGATCTCTTCAAGATCGAAGCGCAGGATGTTCGTACCTGGTGGCTTACGATAAGGAATCCGATGCTGCGCGACCATCTCATAAATGGTTCTTGGTTTGACATTCAATAGCTGCGCAACGTCGTTGACTTTCAAAAGCTGCGGACGTTGTAGCGGTGTCATAGACTGAAGACTTGCACTCATTGTTCTCCCCTTTACATCAATCGTTCACAAGCTGAATTCAAATTCCGTTTCCTCGACCTCAATCGTTTCAGCTGAGCGACTGATGTTTGATTGATCGGTCAAGTCTTGTTCGTAGCCTAGGTTTAGTTCCAACGATTCTCGGTTCTCAGCCTCGGTCGGGTTCTGTTGGTCTTTCAAATCGTGTTGGTGCGTTGCTTGATGCACCGCTTCAACGGCCATCTCCTTATCGACTCGCCGGTCCAACGCTCCCCGTAATTCCTCGATTGAATTTGTGTAGATGATTGCGTCCTCTCGGGCGCGTGAAACGGCGACGTATCCCATGCGGTCATTAAGCAACACGCGCGACTCACTGGTATCGGCGTTTATGAGAACGCGATCTACGGTTGTGCCTTGTGATGAGTGGCTAGTGACGGCGTAACCGTGATCGATATGACGAAAATGATCCTTCTCGAAGCTGACTTCTCGTCCGCTGTCGAGCTTTACTGTCAGTTCTTCATCGCCAATCTTTGCGATGGCTGCTAATTCGCCATTGGCGACTCGTCTCTCGGTAAATGGTGCCCGGAATTGAATGCGGTCGCCCTCCGCGAATTCACGCTTTGCTTCGCGATAGACGCTCACACCGGAAAGTCGCTGCGGGTTATAAGTGAGTTCGCGTCCGCTTTCGAAATGAACCGTGACTTCATTCTCTTTATGATCCTTTCCCGTCACGATCGCGTAGTCGCCAACTTTCACGTCATAGACCTTGCTT
>Ga0193747_1000472_pt1 | contig 13482 bp, 12 predicted proteins | sample L1m2metaG_FD_143048 | JGI IMG/M metagenome (GOLD analysis project Ga0193747, IMG submission 143048) | Soil microbial communities from a riparian zone of the East river system, Colorado, United States - L1m2 | ecosystem: Environmental > Terrestrial > Soil > Riparian zone | place: USA: East River...
TGTTTGAGTCCTGGACGCCGCCGACGCTGAAGCCCGGGATGCCCTGGTTCCAGAAGATCGACGCCTCGTCCTCGTGCGAGGACTCCTGCGACTCGACCGCCGTACCGGCCGGGTGCACCGGTGAGTACGTCGACTGGTCGGACGCCGTGTAGGCGGGAACGAACGGGGTCGGGACCGCCGGCAGCGGCGCAGAGCCCGTGTGGTTGTAGCGCATCGGGTTTTCCTGCGGGACGGTGCCGCCGTACTTCGAGCCCTGCTGGGCGAAGCCGGCTGTCACCGCGTCGTTGAGGTTCCCATTGAACTGCGAGATCGCGGCGCTGTTGGCCGTGATGTTCGCGCCCGGCGAGCCGGGGCCCGTGTCCGGGTAGAGGGCGTTCGGGGCCGAGGGCGTGTCCGTGATGAAGGTGCGCCACGGTCCGACGCCGCCGTTGGCGATGTTGTTCCAGTAGTACTGGGTGCCCAGGTGGTACGCGGGATAGCTCATCCCGTTCGCGTTCATCTCGGCGAACATCGCGTACTGGCCCTGCGGCCCCTGCGGGATCAGGTTGTTGGCGTAGTACTTGGCGCCTTCGCGGAGGTAGGTCCCGTCGGCGGCGCGGCCGGCCGACGCGTCGAGCAGCGCGACCTTGAGCGTCTTGGACGGGTACGTCCCGTTCGCGTCGTACCAGCGGAGCAGCGCCTGGTACTCGCCCATCGTCAGCGCGACGCCCGAGGTGTCGTCGTAGGCGCCGCCGTTGCCGACGTTGCTGAGGGTCAGCGTCCGCCGGCCCGCGCCGAAACCGTTGTTCCCGTTCGTTGAGCCCGTCGGGTTGTTGACCTCTCCGACGATGGTCGGGCTGACTGGGGTGCCGTCCGGATGCGCTGCAATCAGCACGCGCTTGCCCGCGCAGGCCAGGCCTGGAACGGTCACCTCGGCGTCATCCGAGTCCCACGGGTAGTTGGGGTTGAAGGAGTAGTTCGGGTTCGTCTGCTGTACGGGAAGCCGGTGGAAGTAATGGTCCGACACGGTCGCGAACTTCGCGACGTTGCTCATCACGCTCTTGTCGGTGACCTGTGACTTCCAGTGCTTGTAGAACTCCTGCCAGCCGTTGACCGTGGCCGGCTCGTTGAACGGATCGCTTCCGCCGGCCTGGACGACTTCCGGACTGCCGTCGGCGCCCGACACGCGGTAGACGTCGTTGTAGGACATGTCGAACAGCTGCCCGTAGATGTAGTCCCGGTCTACCACCGGCGTCGCCTGGGACGCGGTGGTGCGTCCGTTCGCCACGCCGCTGACGACGAAGGCGACCGGCACGAACGCCACCACGCACACGGCAGCCAGCAGCCACCTGGGCCGCTTCAGCTTGCGAACCATCCTCATACCCGACCTCCTCGTAGAGCGTCGCTTCCGTCAATTGCCTGCTCGGGGACGCGACGCCACCCGCCCCTCTTCCAGGCGAGTCTAAGCCCCTATCCTCATGGATTACAACCAGGACCCGCGCTCAGGCGCCGCAGGCCCGGTCGATCGCGCCGGTCGCGGCGGTCACCTTGGCCAGAGCGGGGCGGTCGACGAGCTGCCGGGCCGCAGTCGCGATGTCGTTGCGGGCGACCGAGCGCTTCGCGCGGCCGAAGTCGGCGGCGAACTCCCGCAGGCCCGTGACGAGCTGGCGACGCTCATGCACCAGCGAACGCGGCGGGTCGATCTGCGAGAGGACACTCGACGCGTAGAGCAGGTTCCGCTGGGTCTCGCCGGTGCGCTTGGCGAGCTCCTTCGGATGCAGCGACTGCGTCATCGTCTCGACGCTGTTGGAGATCAGCTGCGAGACGATGCGGATGTTCGTCTCGAGCTCGTTGCAGGCGGCGAGGTCGGCGGCGGAGGTCAGCGTCGGCGGCGGCGGAGCGGCCGGCGGGGGCGGCGGCGGAGGGGCAACCGGCGCGGCGGCGTGGTGGCCGCAGCCGGCGAGCGCAACGACGAGGGCGGTCGCCGCGAGCAGTTGAAGAGCGCGCCGTCGCATCGAGCGCAGCCTAGCGCCGCGCCCTTGCGATCATGAGCGCGTGCACGCGAGGCCCCTGCTCCCGCTCGTCCTGCTGCTCGCGGTCGCGGCCGGCTGCGACTCCGGCTCGAAGAAGGCACAGCCCGGCGCTACCGGTCCCGCCGTCCCGTGGACGCCGGCGCCGCCGCAGCCCCCGGAGCGGGCTCCGGTGTCGAGGCTGTGCCGGGCGGACAGCCTGGCCGTTCGCGGGGAGGTCAAGTTCGTCTCCAGGCTCCAGGGCGGCATCGCGCTGGTCTCGATCTGGAACACGGGCAAGCGGGCCTGCAGGCTGACGGGGCGGCCGCGCGTCCGGCTCGTCCACAAGGGCGGGCCGGTGCAGATGCAGCGCGCGATCCCGACCACGCCGTCGAACTTCCCCGAGGTCGCATACCCGGCGTCGAGCCTGTTGGCGCTGCGGCCGGGCGAGCCGGCGGCGGTGACGGTCTCGTGGGACAACTGGTGCGACCTGAAGGTCCCGGGCAAGCCGCATGTCCCGCCGAGCGCCCTCCGGATCACCCTGCCCGCGGGCCGGGGAAGCGTCGACGCGGACTACAACGCCGTCCCGCCCTGCCTCGATCCGAAGTCGCCGTCGATGCTCGGCGTCTCGAGGTTCCAGCCGGCGCTCGCCCCGCGCAGAGGGCGGCCCTGGTCGGACGCGTTCGTCCGCGCCTCGGTGCCGGGCGTGCCGCACGCCAAGCGCGGCGGGATTCTCCGCTTCCGGGTCGTGCTCAGGAACAGGTCGACGATCGCGGCGAGCTTCGAGCGCTGCCCGGCCTACGTCCAGCAGCTCGTCCCGGCCGGGAAGGTCGAGGTCTACGAGCTCAACTGCCGGGCCGCGCACCCGATCGAGCCCGGCAAGAGCCTCGCGTTCGCGATGCAGGTGCGGGTGCCGCGCGGCTCACCGCTCGGCCCGAACGGGCTCTTCTGGGAGCTCGACCCGTTCGGGATCGGCGCCCCACGCCTGCACACGCGCGTCGTCGTCATGCGCTGAGCGCTCACTTCTTCATCAGCTTGCGGAGCTGCGCCCAGGTGCGCGTGTTCGCGACCTGCTCCGGGCCGAGCCAGGCCCGCCGGGCCTGGGCGACACCGAACTCGACGTAGTCCAGCGCCACGATCTGATGCGCGTCGCTCGAGACGACGATCTTCACGCCGGCCTCGCCGGCCAGGCGCGCGTTCACATCGGAGAGGTCGAGCCGGTCCGGCTGCGAGTTGATCTCGAGGAACGTGCCGGTCTCGAGCGCCTTCTCGACCACGCGCTCGATGTCGATCTCCATCGGCTCCCGGCGGCTCAGCTTCCGGCCGGTCAGATGCCCGATCACGTCCACGTGCGGGTTCTCCATCGTCCCGAGGATCCGCTCCGTCGGCGAGCGGTCGAAGGCCGTGTGGATCGACGCGACCACCCAGTCACGCTCGGCCAGCGCCTCGTCGGGGACGTCGAGGGTGCCGTCGGCCTTGATGTTCACCTCGACGCCCTTGAGCAGCTTCAGGGGAGCGACCCGCTTGGCGAGCTTGTCGATCTCCTTCGCCTGCTGCTCCATCCGGCCCTCGCGCAGGTAGTGCGAGTGGTCGGTGATGGCGTAGTAGGCGTAGCCGCGCGCGCGGGCCGCCTCGACCATCTCGTCGAGCGTGTTCTTGCCGTCGGCCGACCAGTGGGAGTGGGTGTGCAGGTCGCCGCGGAGCTGCCCAGGCTCGACCAGCTTCGGCAGCTCCCCCTTCCGCGCCGCCTCGAGCTCGCCCGCGTTCTCGCGCAGCTCCGGCGGGATGTACGCGTAGCCGAGGTGCTCGTAGAGCTCCTCCTCGGTCGCAGCGGTGAAGACATCGCCGGTCTCGACCTCGGTGACGCCGTACTCCGAGATCGAAAGGCCGCGGCGCACCGCCTCCTCCCGCATCGCGACGTTGTGGTTCTTCGAGCCGGTGAAGTGCTGGAGCAGGTTGCCGTAGCACTCCGGCGGCACCACGCGCAGGTCGAAACGGAAGCCCTCCTGCGAGAGGACGGTTGCCTTCGTCGGCCCTTTCGCGACCACCTCGGAGACCCAGGGAAGCGTCGTGAAGAACTCCGTTAGCGCGGCCGGGTCGCCGGCCGTGGCGATGATGTCGAGGTCGCGCACCGTCTCCCGACGCCGCCGCGCGCTGCCGGCCTCGGAGACCCGTTCCGCGGCCGGGTGCTCCCGCAGCGTCTCGACGGCTTCGAGCAGCGGGGGCAGCGCGTGGCCGAGCAGCACCCGTGGCGGGCCCGTCGCCTTCTTTTTGCGGCCGACCGACTTGAGGACGTTCTCCTCGACCTTCGCGCCGAGGCCGGGCAGGGTGCGCAGCCGCTGCTCGCGGGCCGCCGTCTTCAGCTCGGCCAGCGTCGAGACGCCGAGCTCCTGCCAGATCTTGCGCACCGTCTTCGGCCCGAGACCCGGAATGCGCAGGAAGTCGACCACCTCGGGCGGGATCGTCTTGCGCCGCTTGGCGAGCGCCTCGATCTCGCCGGTACTGACGATCTGGACGATCTTGTCCTGGATCGTGGCGCCGATCCCGGGGAGCTCTTTCGCCTTGCCGTCGAGCGCGAGCTGGGCGACCGGGCCGCCGGTGTCGCGCACCCGCTGGGCCGCGCGGCGGTAGGCCAGCACCCGAAAGGCCGCCTCGCCTTCGATCTCGAGCAGGTCGGCCAGGAGCTCGAGCTGCTCGGCCACGTCCGCGTTGCGCGGGAGCGTCGTCGCCACCATCGCGATGATACGGGCGTGCGTGCGGTCGCCTGCCTACCGACCTACGACGAGCGCGAGAACCTCGAGCTGATGGTCCGCGCGCTCCGCGAGCTCGGCCTCGCGGTGCTCGTGATCGACGACAGCTCGCCGGATGGGACCGGCGACCTCGCCGATCGGCTGGCGGCTGAGCTCGACCACGTCGAGGTGCTCCATCGCGAGCGCAAGGAGGGCCTGGGCCCCGCCTACCTCGCCGGCTTCCGGCGCGTGCTGGCCGGCGACGCGGAGCTGATCGTCCAGATCGACTGCGACTTCTCGCACGACCCGGCCGACGTGCCGCGGCTGGTCGAGGCGGCGCGCGAAGCCGACCTCGTGCTCGGGTCGCGCTACGTGGCCGGCGGCTCGGTTCAGAACTGGGGCTTCGTCCGGCGGCTGGTCTCGGCAGGCGGCTCGCTGTATGCGCGCGTCCTGCTCGGCGTCGGCATCCGCGACCTGACCGGCGGCTTCAAGTGCTTCCGGCGCGAGGTGCTGGAGGCGATCGACCTCGACGCGGTCTCGTCACGCGGGTACGCCTTCCAGATCGAGACGACCTACCGCGCGCTGCGGGCCGGCTTCCAGGTGGTCGAGGTGCCGATCACGTTCGTCGACCGGGAGCGCGGCGGCTCGAAGATGAGCCGCGGGATCGTGCTCGAGGCGATCTGGAAGGTGCCGGCCCTCCGCCTCCGGGCGCTGACTGGCCGCCTGTAGAGTCGCCTTCGTGCAAGAAGTCGCCGACGACAGCTTCGAGCGGGAGGTCCTGGAGGCGGGCAAGCCGGTGGTGGTCGACTTCTGGGCACCGTGGTGCGGGCCCTGCCGCGCGGTCGAGCCGATCTTCGCGGAGCTCGAGTCCGAGCACGGCGACCGGGTCGGGTTCGTGAAGCTCGACATCGACCAGAACCCGGTGACGGCCTCGCGCTACGGGGTGCTCTCGATACCGACCGCGATCCTGTTCGAGGGCGGCGAGCCCCGCGAGACCGTGATCGGCGCCCGGCCCCGCTCGCACTTCGAGCAGGCCTGGGCGGCCTGGCTCACGTAGCCGATTCGGGCAGTCGCTGCGGCTGAGCGCGGGCGCGCGGGCGCCAGCGGGAGGACAGCTCGCGCGCCTCGCCGCTCGGGGCAGAATGCAGGCGGACGCGGGGGTCGACCCAGCAGTAGGCGAGATCGGCGACGAGGTTCCCGAGCACGGCGCCCGTGCAGACCACGAGCGTGATGCCCATGATCACCGGCAGGTCGGTCGCGCCGAGCGCCTGGTAGAGCGTCCACCCGAGGCCGGGAAGCTCGTAAACCGTCTCGATGAAGACCACGGCGACGAAGGCGAAGGCGAAGTCCATGCCGACCATCGTCACGATCGGCAGCATCGCGTTGCGGAGCACGTGGCCCTGGACGACTCGCCGCTCGCTCGCCCCCTTCGCCCGCGCGGTACGCACGTACTCCTCGTCGAGCGACTCGAGCACCGACGCCCTGATCATCCGGGCGTAGAACGCCGCGAACAGCAGCCCGAAGGTCAGCCAGGGCAGGATCATGTGGAAGGCCCAGTAGCGCGGCCCGCCGCAGGCGCTGCCCGTCCCCGGGTGGTAGTGGAGGTCGCAGTAGCCGGCCACCGGGAACCAGTGCAGCTGGGAGCCGAAGACGTAGGAGAAGAACAGCGAGAGCCAGACCGCGTGCGTCGAGACGCCGAGCAGCACGAAGATCATCAGCCCCCGGCTGAGAAACGAGCGCGGGCGTAAGGCCGCGATCAGCCCGATCGGGAAGGCAATCAGCAGGCAGAGGATCGTCCCGCCGATGATGAGCGAGAGGGTCACCGGGAGCGCCTCCCCGAGCATGTACCTGACCGTGACCGGCTGGCGCAGGGAGTGCCCGAGATCGCCGTGCACGACGATGCGGTCGAGGAAATGAACGTACTGATAGGGCAGCGAGTGGTCTTTGAGGTTCCACTGCGTCTGCAGGTCCGGCGCCACGAGGCCCTGGCGCGAGGCGGCCGTGTTCGGAATCGCGAGGAAGATCACGAACGTGATCAGCGAGACGACGGCCAGGATCACGACCGTCCACGCGAGCCGCCTGATTACGTAGAACAGCACCCGCGCGTAGCCTTATGACTCGCACTCTCTAGCGCAAGTCCCCGGCTCCCCGTCCGCCGCTGTAGTGCTCCCAACCTGTCAGGGCTACGGGCTCTCCGCGTAGACGGATTTCGACTCCGGAGCCTTCCGAGCAGCGGCCGATCTCTGCGAAACCAAGCGGATCGGGACTCGCGGCCAGGAGCTCGTAGTCCTCGCCGAAGCCGAGGTCCTCGACCCTCGCGCCCTCGGCCAGCGGCACGCGCTCGAGCTCGAGCTCGAGCTTGCAGCCCGAGCGGGAGGCGAGGTGGCCGGCGTCGACGGCCAGGCCGTCGGAGATGTCGAGCATGGCGTGCGCGACCGCGGCCAGCCGGCGGCCCTCATCGAGCCGGAGCGGCGGGCGCGCGTGGCGCTCCTGCCGGAAGGCGGCTCCCGCTGCGCCGAGCGGGCCCGTGACGACGAGCGCGTCGCCCGGGCGCGCTCCGCTCCGGCCCGGGACGCGCTCGGAGCGGCCGAGTGCGGTCACGGAGAGCGTGAGGAGCTGCGTGCTGGTCGTATCGCCGCCGACGACCGGCACGCCGGGCTCGTTCAGCCCCTCGTACAGCTCGAGCACGTCCTCGAGCTCGGTGTCCGCGGGTGCGCCGAGGGTGACGAGCAGTGCCTCGGGCTCGGCGCCGCTCGCGGCCAGGTCGCTGAGGTTCACCGCCGCGGCGCGGAAGCCGAGCTCGCGGTAGGTCGTCCAGGCGACGCGGAAGTGGACGTCCTCGACGAGCGCGTCCTGCGTGACGACGAGCCCGCCGCCGAGCTGCGCGGCGTCGTCCTCGATCCGGCGCGCAAGACCGCGCCGCTCCAGCTCGGCCAGCAGGCCGAGCTCGCCGACCTCAGAGAGCCGCATCGACCGCCGCCAGCACAGCCTTGGCGTCCCGCGCAGCCCGGACGACCGCCACGCCGGCCGCCCCGGCCCGGATGCAGTCGCCCGCGTTCGAGGCGTCGACCCCGCCGATCGCGACGACCGGCAGCGAGACGGCGGCGCAGATCGCGGCCAGCCCGTCCAGGCCGAGCGGCGGGTCGGCGTCCGGCTTCGACGGCGTCGCCCACACCGGCCCGGCGCCGACGTAAGCCGCGCCGAGCGCCTCGCCGGCCCGCGCCTCCTCGACCGTCGCCGCCGAGGTTCCGAGCAGCAGGCCCGCGGCGACGGCGCGCCCGGCGCCCGGGTCGTCGCGGCCGAGGTGGACGCCGTCGGCTCCGAGCCGCAGCGCCGCCTCGACGTCGTCGTTGACCACGAAGGCCGCCTCGAGATCGGCGAAGCCGCGGCCGGCCTCGACCAGCTCGTCCGTCGAGGCGCCCTTGCGCCGAAGCTGGACGACCGTCGCGCCGGCCTCGGCCGCGGCGCGCCCGCTCGCGAGGTCCTCGACGATCGCGTGCAGCCTCATTCCAGCTTGGCGCGGCCGTCGAGCTTCTTCGGTTCGAGCGCGTAGAGCGCGTCGTAGAGCGCGACGTGGAAGCTTCCCGGGCCCTTCGCCCTCTTCGCGGCGTCCTCCCCGGCGACGCCGAAGGCGACGAGCGCCTCGGTCGCAGCCGCGAGCGCGTCGTCCGCGCGAACGGCGAGGAAGCAGCCGGTCATCGCCGTCGCCATGCAACCGGTGCCCGTGACGGCGCCCAGAAGCTCGTGGCCGTTGGCGACCGCGTGGACGATCTCGCCATCGGAGACGTGGTCGACCGGGCCCGTGACCGCCGCCACGCAGCCGAGCGCACGGGCCGCTGCTTGCGCCAGCTCCGGGCCGCCGCCCCCGCCGACCGCCTCGACGCCGCGGATCACCGCCCGCCGGCCGGCGAGCGTCGCGATCTCGGCCGAGTTGCCCCGGACGACGGAGATCTCCAGCTCGTCGAGCAGGAGCCGCGAGGTCTCGGTCCGGTAGCTCGTCGCGCCGGCGCCGACCGGGTCGAGCACGACAGGGACGCCGGCCTGGTTGGCTGCGTGACCGGCGATCACCATCGCCTCGACCCACTCGTCGGAGAGCGTGCCGATGTTGAGCACGAGCGCCGACGCGACCGACGCCATCTCGGCGACCTCCTGGACGGCGTGCGCCATCACCGGCAGGGCGCCGAGCGCGAGCGTCGCGTTCGCGGTCTCGTTCATGACCACGTAGTTGGTGATCTGGTGGACGAGCGGCTTGCGCTCGCGGATCAGGGCGAGATCGGCGCCGGTGTTCATGCCGCCCCCCGCAGTCCGAAGATGTCGACCGGCCCCTCGCCCGCGCCCAGCTCCGACAAGCCCTGCGCCACCGCGCGCGAGGCCGCCGCCGCGGCGCCGCGCGCCGCCTCCTCGAGGGTCTGGCCCCGTGCGAGCAGCGCGGCCAGCGTCGCCGAGTGCGTGCAGCCCGCGCCGTGGGTCGCGCCGGTCTCGTGCCGCTCGACCGGGATCGCGACGTGGCGCTCGCCGTCGAAGAGGTGGTCGACGGCGTCCTCGCCGTGCCCCCCGGTCACGATCACCGCCGGAGCTCCCTGCGCGTGCAGCGCCTCGGCGAGCTCGGGCCGGCTCAGCGACACGCTTGGAGCCAGCGCCTGCGCCTCGATCAGGTTCGGGGTGATCACCGTCGCCAGAGGGAAGAGCCGCGCGACGAGGGTGTCGACCGCGTCGTCCTCGAGCAAGCGCGCGCCGGAGCTCGCGACCATCACCGGATCGACCACCAGCGGCACCGGGTTGTCGGCCAGGAAGTCCGCGACGGTCTCGATCGTGCGCGCCGAAAAGAGCATCCCCGTCTTGGCCGCATCCACGCCGATGTCGCCGAACACCGCCTCGAGCTGCGCGCGGACGAACTTGGGCGGCACCTCGTGGACCGCGGTCACGCCGGTCGTGTTCTGAGCCGTCAGCGCCACGATCGCGCTCGTCCCGTGGCAGCCGGCGGCCGCAAACGCCTTCAGGTCGGCCTGAATCCCGGCGCCACCGCCGGAATCGGAGCCCGCGATCGTCAGTGCGCGTGGAACCATCGTCTCCCTTCGCCGGCATGACCCGGATCAGGTTCGTCGGGTGTGATCTCAGCCCAGCAGGGGCACCCCGGTGCGGCCAGGCTAGCATCGGCGGCATGCGCGAAGCGCGCTACGACCAGGTCGCCGAGTGGTACGACGCGGAGTTCGCGACCTCGGAGCTCGGCCTCTCGGCGCAGAGGATCGTTCTGCGGTTGCTCGGTGACGGGCCGGGCCGCCTGCTCGACCTGGGCTGCGGCGGCGGGGCGCCCGCTCTCGCCTTCGCGGAGCGCGGGTGGACGGTGACCGGCGTCGACGTCTCGCCCGCGCAGCTGGACCTCGCCCGGGCGCGCGGGATCGACGTCGTCCAGGCCGACGCGGCGACGCTTCCCTTCGGGGACGCCGGCTTCGACGCCGTGGTCTCGATGTTCACGCACACCGACATGGACGACTTCGCCGCGGGGATCCGGGAGGCCGCGCGGGTGCTGCGGCCGGAGGGAGCGCTCGTCTACCTCGGCGTCCACCCGTGCTTCGTCGGCCCGCACGCGTTCGTGCACGACCGCCACGTGCCCGAGCTGCATCCCGGCTACCGCGAAATTGCGTACCGGACCGAGGCGCCCGGGATCTGGAGCGAGGGGCTCCGCGCGAAGGTAGGCGCTCGGCACCTGCCGCTCGGAGTCTTCCTCCATGCGTTCCTCGACGCAGGCCTTGTCATCGACCGGTTCGAAGAGCCCGAGGGGCGCGACTACCCGCACATCGTCGCCCTGCGTGCGCGCCGATGATCGCCACGGCCGACCTGCTTCAGGGTGAGGAGCTCGCCTACCTCGGGACCGAGCCGGCGCGGGAGGCCCGTGCGGCGCCGGTGCCGGACGAGCTGCACCCCAAGGTGCGCGAGGCGTTGGCGGCGCAGGGGATCGAGTCGCTCTACGCCCACCAGGCCGAGGCGTGGGACGCCGCAGCGCGTGGGGAGAACCTGATCGTGACCACGGGCACCGCGAGCGGGAAGACGCTCGCGTTCAACCTGCCTGTCCTCGACGCGCTGGCCCGCCAGCCGAAGCAGCGGGCGATCTACCTCTACCCGACCAAGGCGCTGGCGCAGGACCAGCTGCGCGGCCTCGGCACCTTCCGGCTGCCGAAGCTCCGCGCCGCGATCTACGACGGCGACACGGAGGCCGAGCGCCGCTGGCACGTGCGCAAGTGGGCGAACGTGATCCTCTCGAACCCGGACATGCTCCACGTCGGCGTCCTCCCACACCACGACCGGTGGGGTGACGTGCTCACGAACCTCGCCTATGTGGTGGTCGACGAGGCGCACGTCTACCGCGGCGTCTTCGGGTCACACGTCGCCAACGTGCTCCGGCGGCTGCGGCGGCTGGCGCGCGTCTACGGCGCGGAGCCGCAGTTCCTGCTCGCCTCGGCGACGATCGCGAACCCGGGCGAGCTCGCGCGCTCGCTGACGGGAGCCGAAGCGACGGTGATCGGCGACGACGGCGCCCCGCGCGCCGAGCGGACGGTCGCGCTCTGGAACCCGCCGCTGACCGACGAGGAGCTCGGCCTGCGCGCCAGCGCCCTGGGCGAGGCGTCGCGCCTGATGGCGGAGCTCGTCTCGCGCGGCCTGCGCACGCTCTGCTTCGCCAAGAGCCGCCGCGCGGCCGAGCTGATCCACCGGTTCACGGCCGACCGCCTCGGCGATGACTCGCGGCTCTCGCCCTACCGCGCCGGCTACACGCCCGCGCAGCGGCGCGAGATCGAGCGGCGTCTGCTGGAGGGCGAGCTGCTCGGCGTCTCCGCGACGAACGCGCTCGAGCTAGGGATCGACGTGGGCCTGCTCGACTGCGTGCTCTCGGTCGGCTTCCCGGGCACGGTCGCCTCGCTGCGGCAGCAGTGGGGCCGGGCCGGGCGGCGCGGGCACGGCCTGGCAGTGCTCGTCGCGAGCGAGGACGCGCTCGACCAGTACTTCATGCGCGAGCCCGAGACGCTGCTCGAACGCCGGGTCGAGGCGGCGATCCTCGACCACGAGAACCCGCGAGTGCTCGACGGCCACGTCCGCGCCGCGGCGTTCGAGGCGCCGCTCGACGACGCCGACCGCGAGCTGCTCGGCGACGCGGCGCTCGAAAGGGCCGCCGCGCTGCCGGAGCTTCAGAAGACGAAGGCGGGCTACGTCTGGGCCGGCCGCGACTATCCCGCAGCGCGGGTGTCGCTGCGCTCGACCGGCCCCGAGGCGTTCACGATCGTCGACGCGTCGAGCGGGACGATGCTCGGGATCGTCGAGCAGGAACGCGCCTACTCGACCGTCCACGAGGGCGCCATCTACCTCCACCTCGGCGAGAGCTACCGCGTTCGCGAGCTCGACTTCGCCTCGCGCAGCGCTGTTGTCGAGCCGTTCCGCGGCGACTACTACACGCAGGCCAAGAAGGAGACCTCGACCGCGATCGTCGAGACCACGCGCGGCGGCCGGCGGCTTGGCGTCGACCTCTCGTTCGGCCGCGTCGTCGTCACCGAGCAGGTCGTCGGCTACCAGAAGCGGTCGATCCAGACGCAGGAGAGCATCGAGGTGGTCCCGCTCGCGCTGCCGCAGACCGAGTTCGAGACCGAGGCGGTGTGGTTCCCGCCGGAACCGTGGATGCTGGAGGGCCTCGAGGAGATGCCCCGGTTGCTCGGATCCTTGCACGCGGCCGAGCACTCGCTGATCGCGCTGCTGCCGCTCTGGGCAATGTGCGACCGCTGGGACATCGGCGGCCTCTCGACCAACCTCCACTTCCAGACCGGATTGCCGACGATCTTCGTCTACGACGGCCACGCCGGCGGGGTCGGGATCGCCGAGCGCGGCTTCGACGTCTTCGAGGGCTGGGCGGACGACACCGCGAAGCTGCTGCAGGGCTGCCCGTGCGAGCGCGGCTGCCCGTCCTGCGTGCAGAGCCCGAAGTGCGGGAACCTGAACGAGCCGCTCGACAAGGCGGGCGCGCTCGAGTTGCTGGAGCGCATGCTCGGCGCGGCGTAACATCAGGGCATGGCGCTCCTGCTCATCCTGCTAGCGCTGTTCGGGTTCGCGCTTGCCTCCTTCGGCAGCTCGGGAGGCTCGAGCTCGTCGACCACGGTCACCTTCCCGGCCGTCACGGTGACGACTCCACAGCCCAAGTGCTCGAAGCGAATGCACGCCGAGCCCTCCTCGTCGCGCTGCCGCCCGCCGGCGAACCCGTAGCTCAGCGCTTCGCGAAGTAGCTGTGCCCCGCGTGCACGAGCACGTGCTTGCGCTTCTTGAAGTCGAACACGTCGACCACGCCGCGCTTGACGCGAATCAGCGTCCCGGCGCAGCTGTCCTGCGTGAGCCACCAGGTGCCTCGTACCGTGCCCGAGGCGTTCTTGCCCTTCGTCCGGAACCGCCCCTTGCCCTTCCCCCAGAGCGAGCGCTTGGGCCCGGCCGAGCTCGCCAGGCTCCGCTTCGAGCAGGCGAGCGGGCCCGACAGCGACTGCGTGCCGACCGGCTTCTTTCCCTTCGTTTGCCCGATAAAGAACCTCCCCTGCCACCACTGCGCGTGCTCTGTCTTGCCGTAGCCAGTCGCGAACGTCAGCAGCACCCGCCCGTGCGTCGTGTCCAGCTCCGTGCCGAGGGGAATCTGCGTCGCCTCCGTCAGCGTCACGAAGGCCGTCGACCCGGGCACCCGGTACAGCGTCGTTCCGCTCACGGGAGCGGCGTTCGCGGTCTTGCCGAGCTGGGGCGGC
>Ga0193747_1000473_pt1 | contig 13443 bp, 2 predicted proteins | sample L1m2metaG_FD_143048 | JGI IMG/M metagenome (GOLD analysis project Ga0193747, IMG submission 143048) | Soil microbial communities from a riparian zone of the East river system, Colorado, United States - L1m2 | ecosystem: Environmental > Terrestrial > Soil > Riparian zone | place: USA: East River...
ACTTCTCGAAGATTTTCTCGAGCCCGTTCGGCAATGGATGGAGATGGCGCAAATGTATGGCGCCGATTTTTTCTCCTTGTTCGCGCCCGAGCGTGACGGCGTCGTGGATTGGTCCGTACGTTGATCCCCACCCGACCATCAACGTTCCTTCGTGATCGCCGTGAACTTCAGGCACCGGGATTTCTTCAGCGAGCTTGCGCAATTTGTTGCGACGCTTCGCAGTCATTGCCATGTGCAACTTCGGGCTGCCGGTCGGATGACCCATTTCATCGTGCTCGAGTCCGGCGAGAAGCGGGTATTTCCCGTCGAGAATGCGCGTGCCGGGCGCGACGTGCTGCGTGATTTGATCGATCGGATACGGTTTGTGTGTCTGCCGCGGCGTCAGGTCCGGTTTGGGATCAACCATTAACTTCGAAAGATCAGGTTCGTCGAACGCCTCGATCCGCGTCGCGAGCGATGTGTCGCTCAGAATGAAAACCGGGGTGCTGTATTTTCGCGCGATCCGTGCGGCTTCGATCGCCATATAGAAACAATCTTCCACGCTTGCGGCCGCGAGCACGACTCGCGGGCTGTCGCCGTGACTGCCGAAGATCGCCTGATGCAAGTCGCTTTGCTCAACGTTCGTAGGCAAACCTGTGCTCGGGCCGCCGCGCTGAATGTTGCAGATGACCAGCGGGATCTCGGCCATCGACGCCCAACCGATCGCTTCCGCCTTAAGCGAAATGCCCGGGCCGGCGCTGCCAGTCACCGCAAGATATCCGGAATATGAGCAACCCAGCGCGATCGAAACCGATGCCAGCTCGTCCTCGGCTTGCACGAAAATCCCTCCGTACTTTGGCAGCTCGCGCCGCAGAGTTTCCATCACAGACGACCATGGCGTAATCGGATAGCCGGCGCCGTAGCGCACGCCGCCCGCGATCAGGCCGTAGGCGAGCGCCTGGTTACCGTCCATGGTGATCTGAGCGCGACCGCTAGCCCTCGGGATGTGCTCAAATCGATAATGTTTTGTTAAAACATTCCCGACCGGATACGCGTAGCCGGCTTGGAACGCCATCAAAGCCGTGTTCACGATGCTCTCGTCTTTTCCGGCGAATTTTTCGCTGATGATTCTTTTCAGTTTCTCGACATCGAGATTAAAAATTTTCGAGATGAGACCGAGCACAAAAATGTTTTTGCCCTTGTCCTTGGCAGTCCCACCCAGAGCTTCGACGGTTAGTCCAGTGATCGGCACGCCGACGTAAACGAAACGTTTATCGTCGAGGTTGGGCTCAACGTTGTCTGAATCGTAAAGCAACACGCCGCCCTCGCGGAGGAATCCGATATGGTCCTGGTAACTGTGCTGGTAAAACGCGACCAGAAAATCGGCTTCATCACCGGCCGATAACACTTCGCCTGAACCGATGCGCACCTGAAAAATAGATGGACCACCCGAGATCGTCGCCGGGATGGTCATATAGGTCATGACGTCGTGCTCACTGCGGCCGGCGAGTCGGGCGAGGAACGCGCCTGCCGTTTGAATTCCATCCTGCGAATTACCCGCGAGCCGGATCACCGCGTCCTGAATGCTTTCAGGCCGCAGATCGGCCCTGTCGGCGTTCGGGCCGGTCGTTTGTGCTGCAGTATTCGCTCCTTCGCTCACGGGATTAGAAAATTAACAGAACTGTCGCATGATTCCACTGGCAATTCCGATCAGGATTAGAGCCAGAAATGAAGCTTGACGGGAATGCCTCTTGCCGCGCAACATCTTGCGCGCAGCAGCCATTCGTCAAATTTCGCAGAGCGTATCGACTGGTGTCTTTGCGCGCCGCTCAATCGGTCGAGGAGCTGCGGCCGACTTCGCGGGAACGTACGACGAACACAGCCCGCCTGCTTTCTTTATATGCCTGACAAACACGCAGTGCTGACGCGGTTGCTCGGTCGCTTGCGGATTCAGGAGCAACGCGAGCAGTTCAGTCGCCTTGAGGAGTTTCTTTCCAGCGCCCTGCTGCCCGACGACCTGCAGCAGGTCAAAAAAAGCCGGTTCTCTTTCGAGGCGGCCGAGATGGTCGCGCCGGAAAATATCGCCGCGGAGCTCGGGCAGATTGTTGATCGGCTCGCACGCGCGGAAGCCGAGCCGGGCTACCGCGTAGCGGTGCGCGAAGTGCCATTGCGCAGCACGCAGGTGCACGGCTCGAATCCACTTTGGGCGAGCGGCGCTGCGCCGGAGACAAGCCTTGGACCATTTATTAGCGTGGATGGACGGCGATTCTGGTTCGATTTCTTTCGAATCGAAAAGCTGGTGGCGCTCTATGTGCAAGGGATCACGGAGCCGGCGTTGCTCTTTAAGCTGCGGAGCGGTTTTCGTTTCATCGGGATCGATCTCCCGCTGGCAGCTGAAGTCGCGCCAGGTTATCACCTCAACGCCGGCAGCATCTGGATCAATTCGCGTCTGCTCGCTGCGAATGCGCCGGCCGGCTTTTTCACTGGCCTGACAATTCGCAGCGGCAACATCGCGCTGAGCGCTGAGCCGCAGATTATCGGTGGCCGGCTAACAATCGCGCCGAGCACCAACGTGCGGGTTCAATTGCAACTCGCGCAGCAGGCGGTGAACGATGTCGACCCATCGAGCGACTACGGCAAGGACGCGCGCGCAGCCGATGTGCAGCTCCCGGCGGAGTTCGCGTTTCACTTCGGCGGCGGAAGTCATTCGCTCGATACGGTGGGCCAGGCTGCCTGGCGTGTTTACGGGCACATAGCAGAATTCACTTGGCACCAGCAACAGGCGACGACCTACGATTCAGTGCTTAACCGCGTTTTGATTGCACTCTCCGCCTCGACGAACCGCTTCGCGGTCGCCGACAATCGTTCCGGCTTCCATACCTTCAGCGGCGAGGCGAAATTGACGGCGAGCTTCTGGGCATTACCCGCTGCGCCGATTGATATCGCGAATCCAACTCCCGCCGAAGGGATCGGCGCGATCGCGATTCGCTGCGAAACCGGTCTGACCTCGAACTGGACCGCGCTCCAAGGCGGTCCTCTGAATTTGCGCCAGCCGTACATCATGGCCGCGCCGGGCCGGATCGCGATCACCGATCTGAGCGCCGGCAACGCGCTTTGCGTGCAGAAGTTTGCGCTGTGGATCGACAAGCTAAACCGGTTCGGCACATCGGCAAACGTGCAATTCCTTGCCGCCGCGCCATTCTTCTTCAACACACTCGCGAACGGCGTCGAGCTAGTCTCCACATTGTGTAACGCTGATGTGCGCGCGGATCGACCCGTCACCGCAAAGGGCGAGCCGCTCGAGATCCGTTCGAAGAAATCGCTCCTCGTCCTCGCCGCCACGAGCAGCTTCCGGCTCGTCTATCTCTTCGACGACAACATGCTGGTCGATAACACCGACCTGACGAAGAAGCCGCCGCAGATCCCGAAGCCGCTCTCGTTAGTCCTAAACAACGCGCTCTTCAAAACCACGGCGGTGAACGGCTGCCTCCTCTTCGGAACGCTCGCGGAGGACTTCATCAAAGTGGAACGCGGTGCGTTGTTCCTCTCGTTAGGCATGCATGCCTATCTGCCGACATTGCCCGATCCCTACGCGGCCAACATCAATCTGCTCAAGTTCCAATTCCGTGGGACAAGCGATCGCGCGCTATACGTTAGCAATCAGCCGGCCGTGTGGCTGCTGTTGATCGCGCGCGTCACGTGGGAGCCCATCTCAAAGAAGAAGGACAAGGTCGACGTCTCGTTCCTTTTCGCGCCGCTGCCTGATCAACAGCCGTGGCCGCAAACGCCGCCGCCTGACGACATCAATTTCCTCGCCGGCGTGGATGAAAAGGGCGGCGTCGACGCACAATCGCAATCACAGGGCTCGGCGTTGTTCGGGCGCGCGCGGACCGACTACGGCGCGATCTGGGACAAAGCGACAGTGCCCCTGCAGCGCGATCAATTCGCTTTGCTCGACGTGAGCACGAACGCCGATTTGCTCGGCGTCAGCTTCGGGACCTTCGGGACTGAGCGCATGGCCATGCTCACGACCATGCTCCCGGCCGGCGGCGGGTTCCCGTTGCAGGTCGAAGGCATGGACGTGGTGACGCGCGGGTTCAATGCGCGCGCTTTCACGGTTCCGCAGATTTCGTGGGAGCCGGTGGCGAATCTGACGCCACCGGATGTCGCGGCCGATCCGCCATTCGGCGGTAATTATTATCCGGACGATGGTGGGCCGACGCGGATCATGAACAACAGCGCGGAACAGGTCGCGCTCGCACCGATTCCGCTGAGCGATTTCCTCATCGACCGGTTCGAGAAGCAGCAGAACTTCGCCGCGCTCTCGTTAGGCACCTTGCCCTTCGGCATGCGCGCGCTCGCCTTGCTGCGGAAGAAATACACTTACTCGGGCGCACAACGCCGCGGCGCGAATGTGGGCTTCAATCGCAAGACCTGGGCCAGCGGGGTCTTCGGCGGGCGGCAGTTGCGGATCGATGGCGGCGAAGCGTTGCGCGAAGGCGAGACGGACATGTTCATGGGCAGCACTGTCCAGGTGAACAACATCCTCGACTGGTCCGGCAATCCCACCGGCACGAGCACCCTAGGCGCGAGCGTGACCGAGATCTTCAACAACGAGTTTCTGCTCCAGCCGTTTCAACTCGTTAGGCAACGCGGCGTGCCGGTCTCGCGCATGGACCTGAGCGGGTACGGGGCGAGCATTTTCAGCGACTGGCTCAACCCGCACGCCGCCATCGCGGAGACGAGCCAGGCGAAGTTCGATGTCTTCGTGGGCCGCTGCGCGACGGAGATCATCCAGGTCAGAAGCATCATGTATCCGTGGGCGATCAAGGTCGTCCGCACGATCACCCTCTTCCGCGCGAACAGCGCCTACGCCTATCGCTACGACAGCGGCTGGCGCGCGGAGAGCGACGGCGGCTTCGATTTCACCTACTACGTCTACGAGTTCGACGGAACGAAGCTCGTGCCGAAACGCCGGCAGGCGAAATACTCGATTCATCCCGGAGTCTGCAACGGCCTCTTCAACGTGCGGGAGATTCATGAGACCGATGAGATCCTGCCCTTCACCGGAACGATGGAGATCGCGAAAGGCGAAGAGTACGTCGATGGCGATGGCAAAGCCGTCACCAACCCAGGACCGAATCCGGTGTCTTTCGATTGCCATCTGCAGCCGGTTTTCTTTAACGCCGACATCGAGATCGAGAATCCGGTCAGTGGCTTCATCACCAAGACGACCGCGGGCAAAGAGCGAAAGCTGATTCCGTCGAAGAAGATTCTCGGCTTCGTGCAACTCGCCCCGCGGGGGCTGCCGCTGACGGCGGCGAAATTCAACGAGCTGCTCGCGAGACAAGGAACGATCGGCGGACCGATTGATTGCGTAATCGATATCGGAGCCAGCGGGCAACAAATGCGCCTGAGTCGGTTCGATGTCAGCAATTCCTTCCAGGCCGACGGAGTGAAGCCGGCCGTGGCCGCGGCGGCGCGTGGCAGCGTGCTCCTGCCGAAGGACGGCTCGTGGAGTTTGGTCAAACATGAGGCCGCCACCGGCCAGGTGAGTCCGGTGCCGCAGGACCTCGCTGCGCCGCTGATTCGCGCGGGCGAGCTCGTAACCAAAGCGCTCCCGATCGGCCTGAAACCAGGAAGCGAGCTGGCCTTCTTCACGATTGTTCAGCCGCCGCCCGACAAGCAATTGCTCCGCATCGCGAATCCGGCCGAACTGCTGCGCAATCCTGCCGCGGACACGATCAACTACGGCTTCCTGCAATCGACCGACACACAGAAGGCGCTCTTCCTTACCCCGGCATTTCAACGGGGCGAGCAGACCTTAATGAGCAAAACGCCGCCGCTCTTCGCCGACGCCTTCCGCATTGTGAATTCGAAGGCGATCTTCCCGAACATCGGCGACGCGGTCAGCAATTTCGGCGACGTGATTTCGTTGCTCAAGAACGGCAACGAATTCGATCAGGGCGCACTCAGCGATGCGGGCAAGAAGGCGCTCAAGGTGATGCAGATCAACGACGTCGTCGCTGGCGCGAAGCAGGAAGGCTACAAGCTGCTCAAGAAAGCAGCCAAGTTCGATCTGCCGGGCACCGAGTGGGAGCTGATCAAGCTCGGTGACGCGCTCCGCATATACCTCGAGTACAAAGCGCAGAAGCAAGGCGCAGGCAGTGCGGCGGACGGCAAGCTCGATTTCGACGTGAATTCATTCGCGGGCGATGTCGCGCAGCAGTGGAAGAGCCGGATGAGCAACGTCGCGGTGGTAATCGATCTCGGCCCAATCAAGCGGCTCATGACGATCAAGGGTAACTGGGATTCGAAGAAAGGCGCGGAAGCGCAATACGGCGGCGACCCGGCTGATCCCACATTCCCGGCGCCGCAGATCGAGTTCGCACAAGAACTCGAGCCGGTCATCGAGATCCTACAAATCCTGCAGGATTTGCAGGGTGCGAATTACAAGGACGCATTCTCGAAGGGCCTCAAGCTCGCGATGAGCAACAAGGCCGGGAGCTGGGAATACAAATTCGAAGCCTCGAAGGAAATTCCGGTCCTGAAGTTTCCGATGCCGCCGTTCGATAACGATCCGAACGCGCCGCTCAAGCTGGAAGCCGGACTAAAGCTCGGCGCCTACTTTAACGCCGCACTTTCGATCACGAGCGACCCGAAAGATTTGCTCCCGAGCGCGGGCGCATCTTTCGGTTTCTACGGCCGTCTCTCGGTCATGTGCGTCTCGCTTTCGATCGCGACGGTCTACGCCGTCGGCCAGGCCAATCTCGACATCGCGGCAGACTCAAAAGTCGGACCGACGCTCCACATGAAGTTCGGCTTCGGTGCACAGATCGTGGTCGGCTTGCCGGTGGTCGGGAACGTGAGCGTGCTCTACATGGTCGGAGTTGAGATCTACACCGACTCGACCCAGCTCAACGTCTCGGCCTTTCTGATGTGGCAGGGACATGCCGAGCTAGTCGGCGGCCTGATCTCCGTCACGATCACGATCGAGGCAAAGGGGACGATCAAGCGCCTGAACGATCGCACCGATCTCGAAGCGCAGATCACCTTTGCTCTCGATATCAGCCTCTGTTTCGTGATCGACATCAACTTCAGCACGAGCTGGAGCGAGCAACGTCAGATTGCCTAACGAATGGACCCAAACTGCCGCTTTTCCATTCTCCCGTTCCCGCAGGATTTCGACGGCGGAACGGTGACCCTCAACATTGTCGTCCTGCCGCGGAATCAGAATCCGCTCGTTCCGGCGATCGAGGCGACGGCGCCGATTCCGGACGCGCCCGCCTTCGCCGACGCCCAGCTGGTCTTTGCGGCGCGTCTCGTCGGCAGCCTGGCCGGCTTTCCGAACAACCACTCGTTAGGCAAAACAGTCGCGGCGCCGGCGGCGCAACCGGCAAATGCCCGGCCGTTGTTCGAAGCGCTCGCCGGTCAGTTCAAGATTACGCCAACGCCGAACAACATCATGATCGCGCCGGCGGTGAATGTTCTCCCGACGACCGAGTTCGCGGTGCGGAAATATTTGCCGCTCAGTTATCGCGCCGCATTCGACTTCACCACCCCGCGGACGCGTGCCGCGGTCACAGACGACAGCTACCACTGCGCCATCCGCGGCGCCGGCAAAGTGCCGGGATTCACCCGCAGTCCGGACGTGATCGACTGGGGCAAAGTGTTCGCGCACGCGATGCGGCAGCCGCTGCTCGCGCGAGAGCTCGGCATGATTTACCGGACGAACTTCCCGGTCGATGCCGCGCTCTTCAAACATGGCGGCTGGCTATTCATCGATCTTGCCGCCGGCAGCGATTTTCGCGCGCAGCAGGACGCCGACCCGACTTTCGTGAAGCAGTATGCCGCGCGGATTCCGCCGTTGAAAGCCGGTGACGGGCGCGCGCTCTTCGCGCCGATTCTCTTTCCGGTTTTGTTCAAGGCGAACGCCGCGGATCCGGATCCACCGCCACCGCCCGGAAACTTCGATCAACTGCTCATCGAGACGGCGGAGTACGACGAGGGCTTCACGAAAATCGTACACGCCGCGCAGCCGGTCAGCCGCAATCTGCTCTCCGAAACATCGGAAGAAGGCAAGCCGGTCAAGGATGCGGGCATTCGGCTCGGCTGGGACGACGAGCAGATTCTTATTTGGTATTTGCGCCAGCTCAGCGGGGATCGCGTCGACGCGCCGCTCGGCGTTTTCGGCTACGCGATCGATGTGCGCGAGACCGCGCCCGCGCTGGGTAATCCTTGGGAGACATTGAACGAAGTGACGAGCCGCGCGCCGCTCTCCGTTCAACAAATCCCGGTTGGCGATTTCGAAGGCGAGCTGCCCTACCAGGTTTACCCGATGCAGCTCGACGGAAACAAAACCGGCGAGTTCTGGCTCCCGATGTATTTCGCGAATTGGACCGGCCACAGCATGGTGCTGCCGGATAACGACGCGGCGGAGATCTACCAGACGAACTCGCCAGACGTGAAAGCCGATCCGGTCAATCCAGTGAAGGATACCGGCACCGGGGTGAGCGGTCCGGCGCAGAATCGCTTGAACGACACCTACACGCCTGCGCCAATCGCGACCGCCTTGCGCTACGGCAAGCAATACGACTTCCGCGTCCGGATGCGGGACTTGAGCGGCGGCGGTGCGGAGCCGGACAAGTCGCCCGCGGTTGAAAGCCCATCAGCGGTCGCGCGCGCGCATTTCAAACGCTATGTCGCGCCGAACCAGCCGCGCATCGCCGATCTGTCGAAGAATAACGACACGCCGGGTGACCCCGATTCACTTTCCATTCAGCGGCCCTTCATCAACTACCCTGCGGTCGTTTACACCGGCAAATACGCCGATCCGGTCGCCCGACTGAAGCAGGCCTCGCGGGACATGCTCCTGCTCCCGCCGGTCGACCGCGAAGCTTTCGGAATTCACGATCCCGACGTCGACCGGATCGAGGTGACGGTCGAAGTCGAGACTCTGAAGATGGACAACCTGCAGAGCGTTTCCGGGAAAGAGAACTACGTGCATCTCTACACCACGACGCGCGCCTTTCCCGCGATTGGCGGTGAAGATGATTACGCCGCTGCGTTGGATATTCCGCTCATTTATCGCGACGTCCCGGTTCTTCACACCGGCGACGAAATGAATCTGGGCGCAGACTTCGGCTTCGCCGGTAACATCAATGATCTCGCGGAAATCTTTCTCCCGAGAGCACGCACCGTGCGGCTGACTTTGCGCGCTGTTTGCGAGAAGAAGCTGGACGACGCGGCTTATTATGGACTCGTTAGTCCAACGAACGATCACGAAGCTGACAGCCGCTACGGCCACATCATCGAAGTGCGCGTCTACCGGCCTTCGACTGACGAGCGCGATCTATTCGTCGACACTGCGCCGGCCGAACGGCTGCAGGGCATCTATTTGCAGCCAGACGAACCGCTCGTCGCTGACGGCAAGTTCACCACCCTGTTCTTCAGCAAGGCAGTGCCGCGTCCGCCCGACATCGTGCAGCGGCTGGCGAAACAACTGGAGCTCGAGAACATCGGCCTCACGCTCGTGCCGAAGAAAGGCGAGCGGGCGCAGTTCGGTTGCTCGGCGAGGATTCGGCACACGCTCGCGCCGGATAATTCATCGCTCACGTTTTCGTCCAAGACGGATCTCCCTAACCATTGGTTGTGCTGCCTGCAGCTCACGCTCGACCGCGACTGGACATGGGACGCGCTCGATGGGCAGAGCTTCGTCATCGAACGCACCGTCCATTTCACGCACGACGCTCCGGATGAAGCGGAGACGCAGATCGTGGGTGAGATTGAAGTGAAACGGACCGCGTCGCTCGAGTCCTTGCACGATCCGCAGCGCGATTACACGAGGATCGTTTTCATCGACGCGGTCGAACCGAAGAACCACCGCACGCGCGCCGACGCGCCTAACGAACCGCGTTTCCCCGACACAATCGAAGTCAGCTACAAGATCACGACGTTCTTCAAAAAGGATCACGGTGCGCAACATGATGATCCTGAAGAGCTGGAGATCACATTGCCGATCACCACTCCGCCCGCGCAGGTGCCGAAGATCGCGTCCGCGGGCATCGCCTTATCGCCCTACAAACGGAATGACAAATACTCCGCGACCGATCCGCGGCGCCGCTTTCTCTGGATTGAACTGAGCGAGCCCATAAAAGATCCACAGGACGCTTACTTCGCGCGCGTGCTAGCGTACGCGCCGGATCAGCTCATCAGCAATAATCGCCCCGAGCTACTCGTCGCGCGCGAAGAACCACCGCTGCCGATCGACCCCGAACCGATCCGCGTCGTTATTGAGGGGGCGACGAATGATCTTGCCGGTCTGACCGCCATGCAGCCGATGGAAAAAGCGAGCGATAGCGACGTGCATTATCTGCTTCCGCTGCCGCCCGGCTTGAACGCGAACGCCGATGAGATGTTCGGCTTTTTCACCTATGAGTTCCGCGTTGGCCATTACATGGATTTGAAGGAGGAACTGGAGGAAAAGCGCACGGTCTGGACCACCGCGCAGGGCCGCTTCGGCCGGCAGTTGCACACCACCGGCATCCAGCATCCCGCGCCAACGCTCACCTGCACGGTTGCTCGCGACGAAAACAAACTCTCGGTCAGCGCCCCTTACGCGGTGGCCGTGTTCGATGGCCGCAACGTGACCGCCGACCCGCCCCGGACGCAGCTGTGGTGTCTGCTCTACGCACAAGCGCGCCAGGCCGATAATCTCGATTGGCGGAACATTCTCCTCGACGACAAACAACTCGACTGGCGTGTGGAAATCGAAGACGTGCCGGGGCGAAACCGCTTTTTGATCTACGACGATGTCCAGCGCCGGACGTTGAAGAACCTTACGATCCGCAATTTCAAAGACGACGTCAGCTATGCGAAGTTCGCCGGCATCTACAAACTCGCCGACCAAACGAAGTCCAACAAAGACGCGACGAAGCGCGGGACCGTCGCCTGGTCAAACGGAGAGGTCAGTCAGTTGCTCGCACTTTTCGGCTTGCCCGCCGATTCGCCGCTGAGCGTTCTGGTTGTCGAATTCCTGCCCGTGATTAACAACATCTATCAGGCCGTTAGCGCGCTCGACAAAGAAAATGTCAACGCCAGTGCGCGAAGTACGATTGCTCACGGCGAAATCCCCTCCACCAGGATGGCCGCCGAGCGGCTCCGGCAGCTCCAAACGCAGCAAGACCTGGAGACTCGGAGTCCCGCAAGCGACGATCTCGGTCAGCGTCGCATCCTGCGTACGTCCCCGCTCACCGAGGTGCCATTCGTGTGTTGCCCTAACGAATAAAAGCAATTGCGACATGATTTCGCCGGCAATTCGCGTGTGTTTGAACGCGGTTGTGACTCGCCTCGAACCGAGACTCGGCGCTGCAAGCAGAGCGCTTCCCTTCAAAACTAATCCGTTGGCTCGGTAGTTGTCGCACGATCGAGCCCGCGCCGTTTGAGCAATGGTTCGATGTAGGGATCCCGACCGACGAAATTCTTAAATAACCCGAGCGCGTCAGCGGATCCGCCGCGCGAGAGCAACATGGCGCGAAAGCGGTCGCCGTTCTCGCGTTTCAATCCGCCGTGTTGCTTGAACCACTCGACCGTGTCCGCGTCGAGCACTTCGCTCCAGATATACGAATAATAACCGGCCGAGTAGCCGCCGGCGAATGAGTGTGAAAAATAGAAGCTGCGATAACGCGGCGGCACTGGCGGAAAGTCGACCCCGGCCTTGTGCAATGCCTCCGCTTCAAACGCAATTGCGTCTTTCGGAACGTCAGATGGATTCAGTTGATGCCACGCCTGGTCGAGTAGTGAGGCCGACAGGTACTCGGTGGTCTTGAATCCCTGATTGAATTTTTCCGCGGCCTTGACCTTATCGAGCAATGCCTGCGGCATTGGTTCCCCGGTCTTGTAATGTTTCGCGTAATTGCCGAGGACTTCCGGCCACGTGGCCCACATCTCGTTTACCTGCGACGGATACTCGACGAAATCACGCGGCACGCTCGTTCCGCTGAACCGCGGATATTTTACGTTCGAAAACATGCCGTGCAGGGCGTGCCCGAATTCGTGAAACGCGGTCCGCACTTCATCTTGAGTGAGCAGTGTCGGTTCGCCCGGCGGCGGCTTCGGAATGTTGAGGTGATTCGCGACAACCGGCTTCGTCCCGAAGAGATCGTTTTGCGGGACATAAGCAGTCATCCAAGCGCCGCCGCGCTTCGATGCTCGCGCGTAATAATCGCCGATGAAAATCGCCAGCGGTTTTCCATCGCGATCAAACACTTCCCAGACGCGCACGTCTGGCTGATACACCGGCAGATCGTGCCGCTCTTTGAACGTGAGCCCGTATTCCTTGTTCGCGGCGAAAAACACGCCGTCGACGATGACATGATTCAGTTCGTAATACGGGCGCACCTCCGATTCATCGAAGTTGTATTTCGCCTTGCGCACTTTCTCGGAGTAAAAATCCCAATCGCATGCCGCGACTTGGAAGGCGCCTTTGTCCTGATCGACAATCTTCTGCTGCTCCGCCGCTTCACGTTTCGCGTTCGCGACCGCGGGGGGCGCGAGATCGGCCAGCAGTTTGTTCACGGTCGGCACATTGTGCGCCGTTTGGTCTTCGAGTTGGTACGCCGCCCAATTATCGTAGCCCAACAACTTCGCTTTCTCTGCGCGAAGCTGGGCCGTCCGCAGCACGATGTTGCGCGTATCGAATTCGCCACCTTTGCTGTTGCGCGCGAGCGATGCCTCCATGATCCGCTCACGCACCGGTCGATTCTGCAATGAGCCGAGCAACGGCTGACCGGTGGTGTTCTGAAGCTGGACGACGAACTTTCCTTCCTTGTGTTCTGCTTTCGCGGCATTGATCACGCTTTTCATCTGATCGTCCGTAAGGCCGGCGAGCTCTTCTTTTTTATCGACGACCACGGACGACGCGTTTCGTTCCTTCAGCACGTTTTGCTCAAACTGCGTCTGTAACCCGGCCAACTCGGCATTGATCTTTTTCAGCTTCTCCTTCTCTGAATCGGAGACCTTGGCTCCGGCGCGAACGAAGTCCTTGTAGTAACGTTCGAGTAAATAGGCCGATTCGGGATCGAGGCCGAGCTCGCCGCGCTTCTCATAAAGCGCCTTGACTCGCGCGAACAACTTCGGATTCAAAAAAATCTCGTCATGCTGCGCGGCAAGCTTCGGCGCCATTTCCTTATCGATCTTCTGCCGGGTCGGATTTGTATCGCAGGCGTTGAGGTTCGAAAACGTGCGCTCGGCGCGATCCAGCAATCGGCCGGTGCGCTCAAGCGCGACGATTGTGTTATCGAACGTCGGTTTCTCAGGATTGTTCGCGATCGGCTCGATTTCCTTCAGTTGTTCGCGCATTCCCGCCTCGATCGCGGGGACGAAATGCTCGTCCTTGATCTTGTCGAAGGAGGGGTATTGATATGGCAGGACGCTCTCGGTTGCTAACGGATTGTCCTTAAGATC
>Ga0193747_1000474_pt1 | contig 13418 bp, 14 predicted proteins | sample L1m2metaG_FD_143048 | JGI IMG/M metagenome (GOLD analysis project Ga0193747, IMG submission 143048) | Soil microbial communities from a riparian zone of the East river system, Colorado, United States - L1m2 | ecosystem: Environmental > Terrestrial > Soil > Riparian zone | place: USA: East River...
ATCCTGGGGCCGGAGTAGGTCCCAAGGGTTGGGCTGTTCGCCCATTAAAGCGTTACGCGAGCTGGGTTCAGAACGTCGTGAGACAGTTCGGTCCCTATCCACCATGGGCGCTGGAAGCTTGAGAGGAGTCGTCCTCAGTACGAGAGGACCGGGACGAACAGACCTCTGGTGTATCAGTCGTCGTGCCAACGGCGCTGCTGATTAGCCACGTCTGGATGGGATAACCGCTGAAAGCATCTAAGCGGGAAGCCCACCTCGAGATGAGGCTTCCCATCCCCTAGAGGGAGTAAGGGCCGTGGGAGACCACCACGTCGATAGGCGGGACGTGTAAGCGCAGCAATGCGTTCAGCGGACCCGTACTAATTGGGCACCTGACAATTTCGGCGGTGATAGCGGCGGGGGTACACCTCTTCCCATTCCGAACAGAGCAGTTAAGCCCGCCAGCGCCGATGGTACTCGGAGGGCAACCTCCCGGGAGAGTAGGTCGCCGCCGACTTCTTTGGACAAAGGGCCGCTGAGAAGCGGCCCTTTGCATTTCAGGCCGCGCGCAGCTTGTCGCGCCAGTCGGGGTCGAGCTCCCGCAGCCGGCGGACGCGCTCGGCGACCGGCGGATGCGTGACGAACAGGCCGGCCAGGCCGTCCTCGGCGAATGGGTTGAAGTTGTAGAGCGGCTCGGTTGCCGGATTGGCGCGGAACTCGACCAGCTCGGAGGCCTGCTCGAGGCGGATGAGCGCGTCCGCGAGGCCGTGCGGGGAGCCGCAGAGCGCGGCCGCGGCTTGGTCGGCCTGGAACTCACGCTTCGGCGAGAGCAGGAGGTGGACGAAGGCCGCCGCCAGGGGCCCGAGCACGAACAGCAGCGCGCGTTGGAACCAGCCGCCGATCCGGCTCAGCTCGATCAGGGCCGCCGCGATCACGAAGGCAGAGGTCTGGACGATCACATCGCGCCGGCGGCTGTGTGCGATCTCATGTGCGAGCACTCCTTCGAGCTCTGCGGGCGGAGCCGCCGCGAGGAGGCCCTGGCTGACCGCAATCGCGGTGCCCCGCGGGCCGCGGCCGGCCGACAGCGCGCGCGGATGTCCGTCGGCCAGGAGGTAGAGGCGGGGCTTGGGAACGCCGGCCGTCGCGGCGAGGCGGGCGACTGTCGCGTGCAGCGCCGGGGCCTCGCCGACGGGAAGCTCGCGAGCGCCGACCATGCCGAGAGCCACACGGTCGGCCCACCAGTACGCGGCGGCGGCGACCAGCAGCCCGAAGAAGACGAGCAGCGAGCTGAGCCGGTAGCCGCCGATCAACCAGCCGATTGCGGCGAGAGCGGCGCCGCCTCCTACGAGCAGGAGCCAGACCTTGAGGACGTTCGTGGTCGCAGAGAGGCGCAACTAGCCGTCCTGCTGCTCGTCCTCCTCGAGCCCTCGGGGCGGCCAGTCGGGCTCGGGCGCGTCGCACCGGCTCGAGCAGTGCAGCGAGGCGATGTTCTGCAGCGGAATCAGGATGTGGCCGTTCAGCTCGAGGTGGGCGACGTCCTCGACCAGGCAGTAGGCGGTCAGCACGCCGTCCTGGTAGTCGCCGCCGAAGAGCGCGACCTCGACCTGCTCGCCCTTGTACTTGTTGGTGTAGTCGTCCACCGGGCGGCTCAGTCTATCCGCCGGAAATCGCCGTCCACGACCGCGACGCCGGCGACGAAGCAGTTGCCGAGAGCGGGGCCTGTCCGGCGCGCCTGGTTGTGCGGGATTCCCTCGGCGCGAGCGAGCGCCGCGCGGATCGGCCCTCCGTGCGTCACGACCAGGATGCGCTCGTGCGGGTGCCGGTGAGCGAGCTCGCCGAGGGCGGCCAGGACCCGCTCGCCCATTTGCTCGTGGGTCTCGCCGTCCTCCCAGCCGGGCCCGTAGTCGAGCCAGCGACGGAACTGCTCGGGGAAGCGCGTCTCGACTTGGGCGCGGGTCAGCCCCTCCCAGGAGCCGACGTCGACCTCGCGGAGCGCCTCCACGGTGATCGGGGCGAGCTCGTGCCGGGCTGCAACCGTCTCTGCCGTCTCCAGCGCGCGGCGCAGCGGGCTCGAGTAAACGGCGGCGATCGGCTCGTGCGCGAGGGTGGCCGCCAGCTCCGCCGACTGGGCGCGTCCGACCTCGTTGAGGGGCGGATCGGCGTGGCCCTGGAAGCGGTTCTCGCGGTTCCAGTCGGTCTCGCCGTGGCGGGCCAGGAGGATCTCGGTCAAGGGCGGTTAGGCTAGCGCCGCCGTGGATCTCGGCCTTCGCGATCGGGCGTGCGTCGTCACCGGCTCGACCGGCGGGATCGGGCTCGCGACCGCACGCCTGCTTGTCGAGGAGGGCGCCCGAGTCGTGACGTCCGGTCGCAGCGAGGCGCCGGGGATCGGAGAGGCGTTCCACGTCCAGGCCGATCTGTCGCAGCCTGGGGGTCCGGAGCGCCTGATCGCCGAGGCGGGTGAGATCGACGTGCTCGTCAACAACGCCGGCTACGCCGAGCAGCGTGACTTCCTGGCCGTGTCGGACGAGCAGTGGGACGAGGCGTGGCACCTGAACGTGATGAGCTACGTGCGCGCGATCCGCGCGGCGGTGCCTGGGATGCGCGAACGGGGCCGCGGCGTGATCGTGAACGTGTCGTCGACGGCCGGGAAGCGGCCCTCGACCGGGATGCCCGACTACTCCGTGACCAAGGCGGCGGTGCTGTCGCTCTCGCGGCTCGTCGCCGATCTGTACGCGGGCAACGGGATCCGCTGTAACGCGGTGGCGCCCGGGCCGACCGCGACCGAGGCCTGGTTGGCGGACGGCGGGCTGGCCGACCAGCAGGCCGCGCGGACGGGCAAGAGCCGCGAGGAGGTGCTGGAGGCAGTCGGCAAGGGGCGGCCGCTCGGGCGGCTCGCCGAGCCGGAGGAGATCGCGGCGGTGGTCGCCTTCCTCTGCTCGGACCGCGCGTCATACGTGACCGGCGCGGCCTGGAGCGCCGACGGCGGCACGGTTCCGATCGTCATCTGAGGACGCGCGTCCGGGACGCGCCGCGGCGGTGGAAAGATCGGCGCACAACCGGCGCCGATCCGTCACAGACGCGGCACACGAAACCCGGTAGCGTCGACCGCGAGGGAGGCGGGAACATCCCCACCCTCATTAATGGGTGGGGGTGCGGGGTTTCGAGCTGGAGGCGCCCCCGGTGGAGCGACTAGCATCGGCGGGATGCCAGAGCTCGCCGGTGTGGTTGCGGACGCCTTCGAGGCGGGCGTTCGCGAGCACGAGGAGCGGTGGCTCTCGCCGCTCGCGGTGCGCTCCTACGAGACGCGCGGCCGCGCCGAGCCCGAGGAGCCGTGCCTGCTGCGGACGCCGTTCCAGCGGGACCGCGACCGGATCGTCCACACGAAGGCCTTCCGCCGCCTGATGCACAAGACCCAGGTGTTCGTCGACCCGGCCGGCGATCACTACCGCACGCGGCTCACGCACACGCTCGAGACGACCGGCATCTCCCGTGGCGTCGCCCGCGCGCTCCGGCTGAACGAGGACCTGGTCGAGGCGGTCGGGCTCGGGCACGACCTCGGCCACACGCCGTTCGGGCACGCGGGCGAGGAGGCGCTCGACGAGGTTCTGCAGCAGCGTTTCGGCCGGCACTTCCGGCACAACGAGCACTCGCTGCGCGTGGTCGACGTGCTCGAGCGCGACGGCCGCGGGCTCAACCTGACCGCCGAGGTGCGCGACGGAATCCTCAACCACACCGGCCCGAACGAGCCGGACACGCTCGAGGGGAAGATCGTCCGCGTCGTCGACCGCGTCGCCTACATCAACCACGACATCGACGACGCGATCCGCGCCGGCGTGCTCGACCCGGTCGACCTGCCGCGCGAGGAGATCGAGCTGCTCGGCTCGTCGGGCTCTCGCAGGATCGACGCGCTCGTCCACGACCTGGTCGAGACCTCTGCCCGCGAGGGCGACATCCGCCAGAGCGAGGAGATCGGGACGGCCATGCTCGCCCTGCGTACGTTCATGTTCGAGCACGTCTACCTGGCCGAGGCCGCGCAGGTCGAGCACGTGCGCGCCCGCGCGACGGTCCAGCGGATCTTCGAGCACCTGATCGAGCGTGGCGATCCGGTCGACGACGTGATCGACTACCTGGCCGGGATGACCGACCGCTTCGCCATCAGCTACGCCGAGACGCTCGACTGATGGCGCGCATCCGCGACGCATCGGTGCGCGAGGCCGTCGAGGCGGCCGACATGGTCGAGGTCGTCTCGGCGCGCACGCAGCTGCGCCGCTCCGGCGCGCGCTGGACCGGCCTCTGCCCCTTCCACGACGAGAAGACCCCGAGCTTCTCGGTCAACCCGGTCGAGAAGCTCTTCTACTGCTTCGGGTGTGGGAAGGGCGGCGACCTCATCACCTTCGTCCGCGAGACCGAGCAGCTCGACTTCGCCGAGGCCGTCGAGTGGCTGGCCGAGCGCTACCGCGTGACGCTCGAGTACGAGGAGTCCTCGCCGGAGCGCGACGCCGAGCGGAGCCGCCGCGAGCGCCTGCTGGCACTGCTCGAACAGGCGACCGCCTACTACGAGCGCTGTCTCTGGGACTCGCCGGGCGGCGAGTCGGCGCGCGCATACCTGCAGAGCCGCTCGCTCGGCGAGGAGACCTGCCGCGAGTACCGGCTCGGCCTGGCCCCCGGCGGGCAGAGCCTGGCGCGCAAGGCGAAGGACAAGGGCTTCTCTGCGGCGGAGCTCTCCGGCGCCGGCCTGGTCAACCGGCGCGGCAACGACTACTTCGCCGGCCGGCTCCTGTTCCCGCTCGCCGACGCGCGCGGGCGGGTGCGCGGGTTCCAGGCGCGCAAGCTGCGTGAGGACGACCCGCTCCGTGCGAAGTACGTCAACTCGCCGGAGGGCGAGCTCTTCCGCAAGGGCAGCCTGCTCTACGGGCTCGACCTCGCGCGGACCGCGATCGCGAAGCAGGAGCGCGCGGTCGTGGTCGAGGGCAATACCGACGTGCTTGCCTTGCGCCAGGCTCGCCTCGAGCCGGTCGTCGCGTCGATGGGGACGGCGTTGACCGAGCGCCAGCTGAACGAGCTCTCGCGCCTGACGCACAAGCTCTACCTGTGCTTCGACGGCGACGCGGCCGGCGAGGCAGCGACGCTGCGCGGGATGGAGCTGGCCGCGGCGCAGGGCCTCGAGGTGAAGGTGGTGACGCTGCCGCCGGGCCAGGACCCGGCCGACCTGGCCGCGCAGTTCGACGAGCTGCTCGGCCGGGCGGAGAGCTACCTCTCCTACCGCGTGCGCCTCGAGATCGAGCGGGCGCCCGACAGGCAGGAGGGGTTCGTCCGCGTGCGCGAGGTGCTCTCGCGCTTCGAGGACTCGCCCGAGCGGCAGGACGCGGTGCGGCTCGCCGCGGACCGGCTCGACTTGCCGAAGGAGACCCAGGCCGGCCTGGCCCCGGGGCGCCGCGGCGGCGCGACCGGCGAGATCTCGCCGCGCCTGCTCGAGGCGGGCGCGCGGCTGGAGCGCGACGCTCTCGCCGGGGTTGCCGCGCACCCGGATCTGCACGGGCTGCTCGCCGAGCTCGACGCGGAGCACTTCGACGCCGAGCTGCACCGCCGTGCTCGCGCGCACCTGCTCGAGCCGGGCGAGGCCGACGAGGAGCTCGTGCCGCTGCTCGCCGAGCTCGACGCGCGCGCCGCTGAGGGCGGCATCGACGAGGAGACGGCGAAGGAGCTGCTCCTCCGCCTGCGCGAGCGCCAGCTCCGCCGCGAGCTCGAGCACGCCGACCTCGAGCGCACGAAGGAGCTCCAGGAGCAGCTCGCAAAGATCCGGGCCACAGCCGCGAGCCTGAGCTAGGCCCGGCTACAATTCGGCCCGCCGAGCACCGTTCCCCGGTAGCTCAATTGGCAGAGCATCCGGCTGTTAACCGGAGGGTTGTTGGTTCGAGTCCAACCCGGGGAGTGGAAACGGGGGAACCGCCTGGTTCCCCCGTTAGCCCCCTCCTCGCCATCGCCGGCGCAGCCAGAGCGGAAGCGGAGCCGGCCGATGTCCGGAGGCTTCGATCCCGGCCTAGGTGAGCCTCCGCCGGGCAAAGCCCGGCTGCGGCGGCGCCCTCAGACCCGAATCGGTGAAGCGGGTCGTGCTCGACTCGAACTCGTCCGCGAGGTTTCACCCTCCGGCTTCCGAAGGCGCTCGCGCGTCCGCCTCATGATGCCGGTGTCGCAGCAGACGGCTCCCGGCTACTTCGCCGGCTACAGCAACGTCTGGACGAGCTCCTAGGCGCCCTCAGCGGCCGGGACCTGCGGCGTCCCGGCCCGCTTACTTCATCCGCTTGAAGTGGAACTGCCACGTGCCGGCGCCGCCGCTCAGGACCGGGTCGCCGAAGCCGTTGCACGACCGGGATTGGCCCTGGGGCGACTGAGGCCCCCAGTGGAACTTGAGCTTGAAGCCGAACTGCTTCTTCAGGCGGAACCGCTTCGCCGGGATCTTGAGCTTCGCTGCAGTGTTCCCGCAGCCGTGCTCGATCCCGGTGAAGACGCCGCCGTTCACGATCGTGCTCACCAGCGGATCGACGGCGTCGCCGGTGCAGGTCGCCTTGGGCAGCGTGCCCGGCTCGGTCTGGATGCCAAAGAGCATCGCCACCGAACGCGTGGCTTCCCCGGTCACGTAGAACTGGACCTTGGTCGCAACATCCTTCGGCGCGATCGGGCCCCATTTGCACTGGTAGAAGGCGGGCGGCTGGTTCGTCCGCGGATAGCCGCCGTGGTACTCGCCCTTGGCGGAGCCGACCATTGAGAAGGCGTTCGCGACCGGGCTGTAGACCATCCCGTTCTGGAAGACGACCTTGACCCGCCAGCGGAAGACCCAGGTCGACGTGCCGCTGCCGCCGAGGGTGTACGACTCGTTGGGGTACGGGTCGCGCTGGTAGGACTGCTCGCCGCCGACGACGTCGCCGGTTACGAGGAACTTGTACGTCCGCTTCTTGCTGCTCTGCGCGGAGCTCCCCGCGGCGAGCCCGGTGAGCGCGAGCGCGCCGACGAGCGCGACGATGGCGAACCGCTGGCCCCTTGACCCCATTGTGTGCCTCCTAGCTCTTCGTAAGCGCCAGCTTGCTGGTGGCGATGGTCTTGTCCGGACGCGTGATGGGAGTGAGCCTAATCTCCGCGTCGGTCGAGTTCAAGAGTCGCGCTCTGCATAGGCATTGCATTAGTATCCGCAGCGATGCCGCGACAGTTCTACAGCGCCGGTGAGGCGGCCAAGACACTTGGCATCAGCCTCGACACGCTCAGGCGCTGGGATCGGACGGGCAAGATCAAGACGAGCCGCGACGCGAGCAACCGCCGGATCGTCGCCGCGACCGAGATCGACCGCCTGCGCGGCGAGCGCGAGGGCGCGCACTTCAGCGCGCGCAACCGGCTGGCGGGGACGGTCACCGAGGTCAAGATCGACGGCCTGATCGCCCAGGTCGAGCTGGTCGTCGACTCCCCGGCCCGCGTGGTCGCGATCGTCACCGCGGACGCCGTCGAGGACCTCGGGCTGCGCAAGGGCATGCCGGCGACCGCCGTTGTCAAGGCGACCTCCGTGATGGTGCAGCACGCATGAGGCTCGCGGCCGTCGTCCTCGTCGCAGGACTGCTCATCTCGGCGGCCGCCGCGCGCCGGGAGTCGCGCCCGACCGTCTACGCGGCATCGTCGCTGACGAACGTTTTCCCGAAGATCGTGGCCGCGAAGTACTCGTTCGCCGGCTCCGACACGCTCGCCGCCCAGATCCGCCAGGGTGCGCCTGCCGACGTATTCGCCTCGGCGAACATGAAGCTGCCACAGGGCCTGCACGACGACAAGCTCTGCTCGAAGCCGGTCGTCTTCACCCGGAATGCCCTCGTCGTGATCGTGCCCACGTCGAACCCGGCCGGCATCCACAGCATCTACGACCTGACCAAGCACGGCGTGAAGGTGGTCGTCGCGGCTCCGAGCGTCCCCGTCGGCGCCTACACGCGCAAGGTGCTGGCCGAGCTGCACCTGCAGGCAGTGCTCGGCAACGTGGTCAGTGAGGAGACGGACGTCCGCGAGGTGCTGGCCAAGATCGCGCTCGGCGAGGGCGATGCCGGCTTTGTCTACAGGACGGATGCACGCACCGCGCCGGGCAAGGTCACTCCGATCGCGATCCCGGCCCGTGGGCAGCCGAACGTGCGCTACGGCATCTGCGTGGTCGCGGCGAGCTCGCACAAGGCGGGCGCGCACGCGTTCGTGTCGAAGGTACTCGGGCCGCGTGGCCAGCGGATCCTGCGGCGCAACGGCTTCCTGCCGCGGATCGCAAAGCGGTAGCCCATGCGTCGGCGCCTCCTCGCTGTGCTCTTCCTCGGCGCCTCCGCGGTCGCGCTGCTCTTCCTGGTGTTGCCGGTGGTGGCGATCTTCGCGCGGGTCCCGCCGAGCCGGCTCCTGCACCAGCTCTCGACCCCGGTCGTGACCGACGCGCTCGTCGTCTCCTTCAAGACGACCGCGATTGCGCAGGCGCTGATCCTGCTCTTCGGCACGCCGCTCGCCTACCTGGTCGCGAGCAGGCGCTTTCGTGGGCGGGCCCTGGTCGTGACGCTCGTCGAGCTGCCGCTAGTGCTCCCGCCGGCGGTCGCGGGGCTCGGCCTGCTGGCGGCGTTCGGGCGCATGGGCCTGCTCGGGTCGACCTTCGGCGGGCTCGGACTCCATATCTCCTTCACGCAGACGGCGGTGACGCTGGCCGTCGCGTTCGTCGCGAGCCCGCTCTACATCCGCACGGCCATCGCCGCTTTCGAGGCGGTCGACCCCGATCTGGTCGCGGCGTCGCGCACGCTCGGCGCGGGCTCGACGAGGACGTTCTTCCGCGTCGTGCTGCCGCTCGCGGGCAACGGCCTGGCCGCCGGCGAGGCGCTTGCGTTTGCCCGCGGGCTCGGCGAGTTCGGCGCGACGATCATGTTCGCCGGCAGCCTGCAGGGCGTGACGCGGACGCTGCCGCTCGCGATCTACGCCGAGTTCTCCGTCAACTTCGACGTCGCGCTCGCGCTCGGCGCCCTGCTCGTAGCCATCAGCGCCGCGCTCCTGCTCACCCTGAGGCTGATCCTCTCGTGGCGACCCTCTCCGCGGACTTCGCCCTCCCTCTTCGCTCCTTCGACCTGAGGCTGGCCCTCGACGTCGAGCGCACGGTCGCGCTCGTCGGGCCCTCAGGCGCGGGCAAGAGCTCGGCGCTGCGCGCGATCGCCGGGCTGCTGCGGCCGGCCGAGGGGCGGATCGCGCTGGACGGCGAGGCCTGGGTGGACGTCGCCCGCGGCGTGTGCCTGGAGGCGGACGAGCGAAGGGTCGGGCTCGTCTTCCAGGACTACGCGCTCTTCCCGCACCTGAGCGTGCGGGCGAACGTGGCCTACGGCGGCCGCGAGCGGGTGGACGAGCTGCTCGAGCGCTTCCGGATCTCGCACCTCGCCAAGGCGCGGCCGCGCGAGCTCTCGGGCGGCGAGCGGCAGCGGGTCGCGCTCGCCCGCGCGCTGGCCCGTGACCCCGGCGTCCTGCTCCTGGACGAGCCCCTCGCCGCGCTCGACGCGCACACCAAGGCCGGCGTGCGCGTCGAGCTGCAGGAACTGCTGGCCGGCTTCGAGCTCCCGGCGCTGATCGTCACCCACGACTACGAGGACGCGGTCGCGCTGGCGGGGACGGTCGGCGTGCTCGTCGACGGCGAGCTGCGCCAGCTCGGCTCGCCGGAGGAGCTGGTGGCCGAGCCGCGGGATCCGTTCGTTGCGTCGTTCACCGGGGCGAACCTCCTTCGCGGCCGGGCGGTCGGCCACGAGAACGGGCTCACCACCGTGCGGCTCGAGAGCGGCGAGCTCCTCTACTCGACTGACGGCGCCGACGGAGAGGTGGGCGTGGTCGTCTACCCGTGGGACGTCTCGGTCGGCCGGGCCTACGTCGACGACTCGGCGCTCAACCTGGTCAGCGGCGAGGTTGGTTCCCTGGTGCAGGTCGGCAACCGCGTCCGCGTTCGGGTCGGCCCGCTGACCGCGGAGGTGACCGGGGCCTCGGCGGAGCGGCTGGAGCTCGCCCGCGGCGGCACCGTCTTCGCGTCGTTCAAGGCGACGGGGACCCGGCTCGTGCCGCTCTAGGTTCTCCTGGACAGCGGGCGTACACTGGATCGCGGATGGTCCGGGCAGCGGCCCTCGCATTCGGGCTCGCTCTCATCGCCGCCGCCGGCGCCCCGGCGGAGATCGTGGCGCACGGCGTGCGGGACGGGATGCTCGCGCTCGGGCCGAAAGGCGCGCCGTACGTCGCGTACGTCAAGGGCGGGAGCCTGCTGATCGCCGAGCGCGATGCGAAGGGACGCTGGAGCGCGACGAAGGCCGACTCGCTCTCGAAGGGAACGCAGCTGATGGCGTTCGAGGTCGGCGCGGCCGGCCCCGTCGCGCTCACGCTCAGCGCCGACAACCGCCGCCTCGTCCTCGTCCGCCGGCAGCTCGTCGGCTGGCAGCGGGTCCGGATCGAGGGCCGCCTCCCGGCGCGCACGCAGCTCGGCTGGCCCGGGCTGGCGCTCGACCGGCGCGGCCTTCCCTTCGTCGGCTACACGCACTGGCGGTTTCCGAGCTACAACACCGGGCTGATCCTCGCGACCGTGAACGCGGCCGGGCGCGTGCGCAAGGAGCAGATCACCGCCGAGGGCTTTCCCAAGAGCTACTCGCCGCCGCCGGCCGAACCGGTGCTGATCGGCGGCCACGTGCATGTGATCGAGTCGTACGGCTTCCGTGGGGTGGTCGGGACGCTGGAGTGGCTCCGGCGGAAGCACACGTGGATCGGCAACGGCCTCGACGCGGGCATCGGCGACTTCGCGCTCGGGGCGGTGTTCGGCGGGGTCGCGCCTAACCACCGGCTGTACGCAGCCTGGACCGAGTCCCTGAGCTCGTTCGACGGCGCGGCGCCGGTGGCGCTCGCCGAGCGCGGAAGCGTGAGCATCACGAACCTGATCCTCGACCGCGCGCTGACGACTGGCCTGGCGCTCGCGCCTTCGGGCCCCGAGGTGGCGGCCAACGAGTGGGTCGGCTCGGCCGACCTCGGGCTCGCCGGCTCGAAGTACGTCTGGGCGGGCACGATCGTCCACGGCGACAAACAGGTGGAGCTCGACGGTTGGCTCGCCGGCCTGGCTGTGGCCCCGCGCGGGCGGGACCTACTGCTCTCGGGGGCGCCTGGCCTCTCGTGGTTCCACTCGCCGCGGCGGCTGTCCCCGCGGGTGAGCATCGATGCGACCGACGAGGGGGACGGCAGCATCCAGGTCACCGGAGCGGTGGCAGGAGTTGCCCGCGGCCGCGTGGCGATCTACCGCGAGCGGCCGGGCGAGACGCGCGTGCTGATCGCGCGGGCGCGGCTATCGGGAAGCGGTTTCTCGCTCGTCGACCATCCGACGGCGCGGCCGCTCGTCTACCGCGCGGTCTACACCGACCCCTCGACCGGCATCCCGTACGCCGCGCTGTTGCGCGACCCGGTTTCCTAGCGGCCGCAGGAGCAGACGGTCTCGCCCAGCTGCCGCCGCTCGAAGCGAAGGCCGCAGCGCGCGCAGGTCGGCGGCAGGACCGCCGCGCGCACGAGCAAGGCACGCATCAGCGTCACCCAGAGCGCGAGGTACGAGAGGACGTAGAGCGGCGAGTTCATGGAGCCGGTATCGGCGCTCTCCGGCTCTTTGTTGAGGGGGCTAGAATGATCCGCGTGACCTGGTTGTCGGTCGTGCTCCTCGCGTGCGCGGTCGGCGTTGTGATCGGCGCCGAGTGGCCGCGGCTGCGGGAACGCCTGGGACTCGAGGCGCACCGCAAGCGCCAGCGGGCCCGGCGGAAGTCGCAGTGGAAGCTCGTGCGCGGCGAGGGCGGGGACGACGACGACGGTGACGCGGCGGACTTCGCGGCCAGCGTCGAGCGCGACCTCGACCAGCTACCGACGCTGGACGAGTTCGACCGGCGCTAGCGGACGACGAAGCCGACGGAGATGACGCGAGTGTTCGGCAGCGTCCGGGGGGCGTCCTCGTCGTTCTTCGTCTCCTGGTAGTCGGCGACGCTGAAGAGCAGGCGGTGGCGGCCGCGCGCGAGGCGCCCGACGCCGAGCGAGACGATGCCCGTTGAGGGACGGTAGAGGATGCTGGGGGAGCGGCCGCCGGCCCTGGCGAGCAGCGACTGCGGGTCGATGCCGGAGCCGCGGTCGCGCACGAGGACGCGCAGCGGCTGTCCCGGCGCGACGATCCGCGTCAGAAGGCGGGCCGAGGGCGGGGTGGTGTCGTCGACCCAGAAGCGGAAGGTGAACGGCCCGGCCGCGCGGCGGCTCGGCGTGTCGAACACGAGGTCGTACGCGCCGGCGAGCGGGCGGAAAACCCCGACCGCGGGAACGACGCCGTAGAAGCCGCTCTGGTAGGGGTTGACGTTGAAGGGCAACCCCGGGTTGCCGGTGAGCCGGTCCTCGTCGCCAGCGCGGACGAGGCGCGGGGTCACGTGCACGCCGCTCGCCTTGGAGGTGACGACGGCCCCGGCGTTGACGGCCGGGCGGTGCAGCACGAAGCGGAAGACCTGCTCGGGCCCGGGCAGGTGCGCGCGGATGCCGACCGCCGAGGGGTTGCTCGGGTAGCGGTACGCGCTGACGAGCGAGCGGCCGCGCGCGGTGTTCCCGTGGTGCGTCCCGGTCCCATGCAGGAGCACGTGCGGCTCGCGCGAGAGGGCGCGGGCGCTGACGTGGACCCAGTAGGGAATGCGCCGCACGTCGGCGCCGCGCGTGAGCACGACGAAGCCGGTCGAGTCGGCGTCCGCGGCCGCGGGTGAGGCCGTTGCGCGCAGCGTCACCTGTCCGGTGGCCGTCACACTCGGCGGGGCGAAGGTCATGACGCTGCCGCGGCCGGTCGCGCTCGTCTGCAGCGAGACGCTCCAGCTGCCGGCGCCGCCACCAGCATCGGCGAGATGGACCCGCCGCGCCGCCGTTCCGCCGCGGCGGAGATAGCCGAACGAGAAGCTGGTCGGGCTCGCGAAGACGAGCGGGTCGTCCGCCTGCGGCAGCCAGATCATTCCACCGCCCTCGCGTGTCGGCGGCACTTCGCCGGCGTGGCCCGCGACCGGCTTCCCGGTCAGCACGAGAGCCGACTTGATGTCCGCGACCGACCAGTTCGGATGTCGCTGCAGCAGCAGCGCGGCGCCGCCGGCGACATGGGGGGTGGCCATGCTCGTGCCGTCGAACTCGCGCCAGGTGCCGAAGCGCTTCGGCACCGACGAGAGGATCGAGACCCCGGGCGCGGTCACGTCCGGCTTCAGGCTCAGCGAGTACGGCGTCGGCCCCGAGGAGGAGAAGATCGCCATCGCGCCGCTCTTCGTGGCCGCGCCGACGGTGATCGCGCGCGCCGCCGAGCCCGGCGAGTCGATCGTCCCGTAGCCGAGCGAGTCGAACTCGTTCCCCGCGGCGACGACGGGCACGACGCCGGCCTTCGCGGCGCC
>Ga0193747_1000475_pt1 | contig 13379 bp, 10 predicted proteins | sample L1m2metaG_FD_143048 | JGI IMG/M metagenome (GOLD analysis project Ga0193747, IMG submission 143048) | Soil microbial communities from a riparian zone of the East river system, Colorado, United States - L1m2 | ecosystem: Environmental > Terrestrial > Soil > Riparian zone | place: USA: East River...
CGCCGCATCTTTGGATAAACCGATGGTGAGCGTATTTGGTCCGACGAATCCCGTTCACATCGGGCCGTACCAAAGGCCAGAATCGGTTGTACGTGTGGACCTGCCGTGTTCGCCTTGCAATTACCGGCGCCTGAGCCAATGCCCTTTCGATCACGCCTGCATGAAGCAGGTCACGTCCGAGATGGTCGTGGAGCGCGCACGGAAGATTCTCGCGGCGGCAAAACTGTAGCGTGCGCTGTCCTCAGCGCAGGACCGCTTGGCGCCGCAACAAAATCCGCTGAGGACAGCGGACGGTAGAACGCTTGTGGCTTAGAAACGCCGGGATAAGATGGGTAACATCTTGAGCAAAACAAAAGCGATCTCTGCCGGGTTGATGGCCGGATTCGTGGCCGCAGTCGTGATGACAACGGCGATGTTGTTGCTCGCCACCTTCGGCGTGGCGACACCGCTCTTCATCATCGGCGATCGCCTTTCGGTCTTCATTCCGCCGGGGCCGTTTCTTTCGCTCATGGGCAAGGTCGGAGGCTACAATCATCTCAAGCAACTCGGCGTTGGATCGACAATTGCCGGCCAACTTCTCGTCGGCGCGATCGGTGGAGCAATTTTCGCATTGTTCGTGCGGCGAACCCCCGGTCCTATCCAGGCGATTTGGACGGTGTTGATCTTCGTTCTGGTGCCGGTCGTTGTGTTTGCGATCGCATTGTGGCCGGTGCTCGGCACAAGCTACATCGGCCTGCCTATTCAGGTCGCGCGACTCGTCACACTCATCGGCTTTGCACTCTGCGTCCTTTTGTTCGAACGAACGCTAGTAACAGGCTTCCGATTTCTGACCACGGAAAAAATAGGCAAGCAGGATTATGAGTTTACTCCTGCGATTGGACGCCGTGCATTCGTACTGGGCACTATTGGTCTCGCGGCGGCTGGTGGCGGAGTCGCGCTTGCGCGCAACCTGTATCGCGCAGCGGCGTTCAGCTACGATGGCACGCAATACAAAGGCCCCATCGTTCAGCCGATTACGCCTAACGACTTGTTCTACTGTGTCACCAAGAACGTGGTCGATCCGACGGTCAACATCGACCTATGGCATCTTGAAATCGGTGGGCTGGTGCAGAATCCGGCGACCTGGCGGCTCCAAGACCTCGCAGGATTTAAGCCAACGACGCAGGAAACAACGCTAATGTGCATCAGTAACGGCTTGGATGCGGGCCTGATTAGCAACGCCGTCTGGAAAGGTCTTCCGCTGCGCGATTTACTCGATCAGGCCGGCGTCTTGTCCAGCGCCGCGCGCGTACGCCTGCACGGCGTCGACAATTACACCGACACGATCCCGCTGGAGAAAGCGAGGGAACCAACAACGTTGCTCGCTTACGAGATGAACGGCGCGCCCCTGCCGGATCGGCACGGTTATCCCTTGCGCGTGATCGTGCCGGGCTACTTCGGCGAGAAAAACGTGAAATGGCTCACGAGAGTTGAAGTGACCGACGCGAACGCGAAAGGATTTTATGAGGCACAAGGGTGGGGACCGGATTTCATAGTGCCCACACGATCGAGAATTGATGTCCCCGATGATTGGGCATTTGTCTCGTTAGGCAAACTAACTGCTCCGATCGAAGTGAAAGGCATCGCCTTTGGTGGCGACCGCGGCATCTCCCGCGTCGAGCTCAGTTTCGATGATGGTCAGACGTGGAGCGACGCGGAGATTTATTACTCCGGCGGCAATCTGGCGTGGTCACTCTGGAAAGCCCAGTGGACCCCCGTCGCGGCGCGTGATTACAGTCTGGTCGTTCGTGCCACCGACGGCGAAGGCGACGTCCAGGAATGGGAAGAAGATCGCGGCCCATTCTCCGGCGTGAGCGGGCTTCACAGGATCAACGTGCGCGTGACGGCGTGAGAGTCATGTCGAGCGAAGTCGAGACATCCACTGGCATGCCGTTAGGGGCGGTGCGGGATTGAAAGCCTGGCCTCGCGGACTTTGTTCGCTGTGTTGCAGCCTCGACTCCGCTCGAAATGACCGTCGTGAGATGGCTCCAAAACTTGCGTCGTGTGCTAGATTTTACCGATGGAGAAAGTGATCATTGTTGGAAGCGGTTGCGCCGGGCTGACTGCAGCGATTTACGCTGCCCGGGCAAACCTAAGCCCGCTGGTGCTGGAGGGTCGGCAGCCTGGTGGCCAACTCTCCACGACAACGCTGGTAGAAAATTATCCAGGGTTTCCCGACGGAATCGATGGTCCGGAGCTGATTCTGAACATGCACCGACAGGCCGAAAAATTCGGCGCCAGGTTTTCATACGCGGAAGTGACGGATTTCGATCCGAGCAACAAGCATATCCGGATTAAAGCCGATGATGAATGGCTGGATACACGGGCGCTTATCATCGCCAGCGGCGCCGCGGCCCGATATCTCGGACTGGACGGGGAAGAAAAATTGGTCGGCCATGGCCTAACCAGTTGCGCGACGTGCGACGGCGCATTTTACAAAAACGTGCCGGTCTGCGTCGTGGGCGGGGGCGATTCCGCAGCAGAGGAATCACTGTTCCTTACCCGGTTCGCATCAAAGGTTTATCTCATTCATCGCCGCGACAAGATGCGGGCGTCGAAGATCATGCAGGAGCGCGTGTTTGCGAACAAGAAGATCGAAGCGATCTGGAACACGGTGGTGACGCAATACATTGCCGATGAAAACGGTGAGATGCGCGCCGTTCGTTTGCGCAATGTGAAAACAAACGAGGAACGCGAACTGGAAGTGGCGTGCGTTTTTGTTGCGATCGGGCATGATCCCAACACGAAGGCGTACCGAGGCAAACTCGACATGGATGCTGAAGGCTATCTGCTCCCGAAAAACCAGGTCGAGAGTAAAGTTCCCGGCGTTTTCATCGCCGGGGACGTGGCTGACCGCGTTTACAAGCAGGCCATTACCGCTGCGGGAATGGGTTGCGCTGCGGCGCTGCAGGCGGAGAAGTATCTCAGCGAGGCCGAGGGCTGATTTCCGATTGCCGAGTGCCGATTTAGGTCGGCTTTTGCATGACCACCGACGAGCTAAAACAGCGCACAAAGAATTTTGCGGTACGAGTAACGCGGCTCGTAGATGCGTTGCCTAATACGGTAAAGGGCCGCGCAATCGCAAATCAAATCATCCGCAGCGCCACTTCGGTCGCCGCTAATTACCGCGCCGCATGTTGCGCGCGTTCCAGGGCTGAATTCATTGCGAAAATCGGCGTGGTCAAGGAAGAAGCAGACGAAACAGCGTTTTGGCTCGAATTGATCGTTGACACAGATGTCTGCGGGCAATCACAGACAGAACCCTTACTAAACGAGGCGGGGGAACTGGTTGCGATCATGGCCGCTTCGCGCAAATCGGCAATCGGCAATCGGCAATCGGCAATTCGATGAAGATCTGCGACCTCACTCAGTTCTATTCGCCGGTGAGCGGCGGCGTGAAGCGATATCTTCATGAAAAAATCGATTACATCGACAGGCACGCCTCGCGCTACGAACACGTTCTCATTGTTCCTGGCGCAAAGACGAAGCTGAAGGCAAACGGGTGCTCGCGTGTTTACACGATTCGTTCTCCTGTTGTGTCGCGGACGGCGCAATACCGCGCACTGCTGAATCTTCGCGCCGTGGAAGAAATTTTGGACCGGGAACAGCCGGATGTGATCGAGTCCTCCGATCCGTATCAGCTCGGCTGGAGAGCATTGAAGGTCGGGCGCGCTCTACGCGTACCTGTGGTAGGATTTTATCACTCGCATTTTCCAGAAGCGTACGTGCGAAAGAGCGCAATGCTCCTTGGGAAAAGGGCGACACATCGCGTGATGAAGCTTTCCCGCGCATACGTTCGTAAACTCTACAATCAGCACGCCGCCACGGTCGTCGCATCAGACCTGCTGGGCCGCGTGCTGCGTGACTGGGGCGTTCACAACGTGCGCGTACTTAGTCTTGGTGTTAACCCGGAAATCTTCCACCCCAACGGATCCGGAACCGAAGCAATACGGCGCTCGCTTGGGGTTAGTTCAGGTCAAAACCTGCTCCTTTACGTAGGCCGGCTGGCGAAAGAGAAGAACACGGCGACTTTGCTTCGCTCGTTCAAAACTTTGCAACGACGCCGGCCAAACGAATTTCATTTGCTCGTGATCGGCGATGGGCCCGACCGAACGCAAGTCCGGAAACTGCAATTGCGAACTGAGAATGTTTCATGGATTCGCTACTGCGCCGATTCTTGCGAGCTCGCCGGGTTTTATCGTGCGGCCGATCTTTTCGTTCATCCCGGTGTTCAGGAAACATTTGGCCTCGCAGCCCTGGAATGCCAGGCGTGCGGGACGCCGGTAGTGGGAATTCGCGGTAGCTACATGGACAACATTATTTGTCATGATCAGGAATCGTGGGCGCCGGAAAACAGCGCCGACGCGCTGGTGAACGCGATCGAAGACTCCAGCGACAGGAAATTATCGGTTATGGGTAGAAACGCTGCCCGCGTTGCGCGGAGTTTGTACAGCTGGCCCCGTGTGTTTGACGAACTGTTTTGCATTTATCGCGAGCTTCGCTCAAAATATCGCCGATCTTAAATGCTGAACGATGACCACCAACCGTTTCTCATTCGTGGCTACCGTGCATCAGATCGCGAAGCGGTAAGAAAACTCTGCTGCGAGACCGGCTTCCTCGGCGAGCCGATTGATCCCGTGTATCAGGATCGGGAACTGTTCGCCGATTTTCTCACCACGTATTACACCGATCACGAACCGGAATCCTGTTTTCTCCTGGAGGTGAACGGCGAAATCTCCGGCTACCTGCTCGGCTCGCGCAAGCCGCTGCAAAATCAGCTCTACGCGCTTTATCAAAACGTTTGGCTGTTTTTCCGGGCGCTGACCCGGTACTTCCGTTACAACCAGCGTTCGCGTCGTTTCATTCGCTGGATACTCGCGTACGGCTGGCGCGAAGTGCCCGCCCAGCCACGGCACGTGCCGCATTTTCACATCAATCTGCTGCCGGAGGCGCGAAAAGTTTCGACGACGCGCGCGCTGATGAGTGCGTATCTGAGTTACCTTTATCGCTCCGGCGAGAAACGCGTCTGTGGCCAGATAGTTACCTTCGAGAGCCGCCGCGGCGAAAAAATGTTCGAACGTTACGGCTTCAAGGTTTTGAATCGGGCAGAGATCACCAAATACAAAGCGTTTTATCCCGAATCGGTCTACCTCAGTACCGTCATCAAGAACTTGGAGACCGCCGACCCGCTTTCCGCTTACTCACGCGCACGCGAGTAACCCGAAATCTCGGGAGCAATAGACTCACCGCTGAAGACAGCTAGCATCCGCCGTGGTTCGTCCGGGCCGGCGCGCAACGTTCACCGGCAGGTGACGTTTTTGGCTGTCCGTTTTCCGACTGGAACCCCAGTTGTAGCTTGTGTTACAACGACGATATCAAACTCGACAGCTTGTCCTTCCCGCAACGTGCCATTGCACGATCCCGAGATTGCGCTGGAATGGACGAATATTTCGTCGCCGCCGGCGGTCGCCAGAAAGCCCATTCCTTTTTCCGCGTTGTACCACTTGACGACACCTGTCGTCCGACCCGCCAGTGCCGGTGTCGCCAGAACTGCGATGGTTAACAAAACGGAAAACGTTCTGAACATTGCTTTAAGCATAGATCGTCTGCCCATAAGTTCATTTAATAGGGCCTCGTATTGACGAGTCAATTCCCATTTTTTGGTTTTAACGCAGAGTCAACGAGACAGAGATAAGCCACGACAGGCTTGCCGCGGTGGGCAAACTTTCTTTCGCGTGCAGCGTGGAATGGTCTGACGCTCGCGAATAATCCGGATTCCCGCCTTCGTCAGCAAAAAAAGAGGGTACGGGCAGACATAATTTTAAGTCGGCGGCGTCTCTAACATAGATGAGCATGCCACCCAAGCCGCCGGAAAGGCTCGCAGAAATCCTGTTGGAGATTCTGGCGTTGTCTAAACCAACACGGACGAGCCAATCGGAATCCGCACGCGGCAGTGATCCAGTCGAATCATGTGACGCGCATTGCGTTAAAGAGCAGTTGCAGCGGAGAGATGAAGAAGACAATAGCCGGCCCGGCGAGTAACACCGATCTTCGCGAGCGCGTGCGCACGTAAAGTCAGCAAACTGCTAATCGCTTGTGAGGAGTGTAACGGTTATTCGTGATGCAGGGCGATGGTGAAGACAAAGAAGTTCAAAGGAATAGTGCCGGAAGCAGCCGTTGCCGAAAATTGCACCACAGCAACGATTCGCTGGGGATGATGCGAGGTAGCTCTTCGGCTTCCTTTTCGTGCTGGCGGTGCTGGGCTTCTTTATCTTTACAACCGGCTCTCGCCCGATTGCGGTGTGTCCTTGCCAAAATTGATTCCCGCTATTGGGTATGGAGGCGCGCCGCCCGGGCATCGCCATTCCGCATATGAATCTTGTTCGATTTTTGGGCGACATTCTCTTTGTGCTTGCAACTGCTTCCGTAACATGCGCTGCCAATTCCACCCCCGCTGCGCCGCGTTTATTGAAGCCGGAAGATTTCGCGCAGGTCCGCGATGTGGACGAGCCAAACATTTCGAAAGACGGAAATCTCGTCGCCTACGTCGTGAGAACGGCGGACATGGAGAAGGACAAACTTGCAGGAAATCTTTGGCTGGCGAAGTGGGACGGCTCGGAAAATCGCGCGCTTACGTTCGGAAGTAAAGACGCGGCCCATCCGCGCTGGAGCCCAGACGGGAAATGGATCGCATTTCTTTCCGGACGCGAAGACGAAAACGAGATCGGTCAACTGTGGATTTTGCCGATGGGCGGAGGTGAAGCTCAGAAGTTCACCGAGACAAAAGGCGGGGTGGAAGATTTTGCATGGGCGCCGGATTCGAAACGCATCGTTCTTGTGGTGAAAGATCCGGATCCGCGTGAGGCAGAGAAGAAGGAGAAAGAAAAGAAGACGGTACCACCGATTGTGATCGATCGGTTTCAATTCAAACAGGACATCGATGGTTACTTAACGAATCGCTACTCACATCTAGAGTTGCTTGACCTAACGAGCCGTAAACTGGAGCAGCTTACTTCCGGCAAACACGATGATGTGTTACCGGCGTGGTCGCCCCAGGGAAAGGAGATCGCCTTTGTCACAAAGCGTGGCAACGATCCCGATCGCAGCGAGAACTGGGATGTCTGGATCATCGGTGCAATGCCGGGAGCTAAGGAACGTCAGCTCACCACTTCTCCCGAATCCGATGCCGACCCGGATTGGGAAAGTGCGCCGGTCTGGAGTCCTGATGGGAAGACCGTGGCTTATATTCACGGCGGCGATCCAAAAAAGGTTGAGTATGCAGTGCATTCGCTCGCCATTATTCCCGCAAGCGGCGGCGAAGCGAAAGTGCTGACGCAGGATCTTGATCGCAACGTTGTTCACCCGCACTGGTCGCCGGATGGGAAGTCTGTCTTCGTTGTGCTGGAAGATGATGGCGTCCAGACGCTCGTCCGCGTTTCCGCGGCGGGCAATGCCACGGAAACCGTGGTGGGCGGCCGACGCACCGTCACCGCATACGATGTAAGCAAAAACGGCAACGTCATCGTGCGGGCGAGTACGCCGGAACGGCCGTACGAGATTTTCGCCGCGGAAGAGAATAGTTTGCGTTGCCTAACGAAACAAAACGATGCCTTTCTTTCGCAGATCAAACTGGCGCCGGTGAGCGAGACAAAATTCAAGAGCAAGGACGGGACCGAAGTAGACGGATTCCTCGTTAGGCCAAATGGGGTGGTGGGAAAGATTCCGACGCTGCTGCGGTTGCATGGCGGACCGGCATCGCAATACACGAACGAATTCGATTTCGAGAAGCAGCTCTTCGCAGCCAACGGGTACGCCGTCATCATGCCAAATCCGCGCGGCTCGACTGGCCGCGGCGAAAAATACGCGATGGGAATTTACGCTGCCTGGGGCAGCGTCGATGTCGAGGACGGTCTGGCCGCGGTGGATGATGCAGTCGCGCGTGGTCTCGCCGATCCCGACCGTCTCGTGGTGGGCGGTTGGAGCTACGGTGGAATTTCCACGAACTACATTATCGCGACGACCACGCGCTTCAAAGCCGCGGTCAGCGGCGCGTCAGCTTCCAACGTGCTCGCCGGCTACGGCACCGATGAATACATTCGCGATTACGAAAACGAACTCGGCCTGCCGTGGAAAAATCCGGAATTATGGTTGCGACTTTCCTATCCGTTCCTGCATGCCGACCGCATCAAAACGCCGACATTATTTCTCTGCGGCGAAAGCGACTTCAACGTGCCGCTTCTTAACACCGAACAAATGTATCAAGCATTGCGCAGCCTTGGTATCTCCACCGAGCTCGTGATTTATCCCGGCCAATTCCACGATTTGAAAAAGCCGAGCTATATCATTGATCGCTACAAACGCTATCTCGATTGGTACGCGAAGTGGATCAAACGCTAGGAGAACCTTAGGACAATCTTGCCGACGGCGCGGGTCGACTCGAGATCTTCGTGCGCGGCGCGAGCTTTCTCACCTTGATTGTTTCCAGCACCTTCATCGCGGCATTGTGACCAGGAATGCCGCTGACTGCGCCGCCGCGGTGTGCGCTTGAGCCGCAGAGAAAGACCTTCTCAAATTCCGTCTCAACTCCCCACCCACCCACTTGTTCTTTTGTCTCGGCAAAAGGAAACGTCAGTGCGTTCTGGAAGATATTGCCATGGTAGAGGCCGAGTGCTTCCTCGATGTCGACTGGACTTTTGCTTTCGATGCAGAAACTCCCATCGCGTGCAATAGCAAGGCAATCTTCCAGCGGCTCCGCCAACCAGCCATTTAGTTCTTCGACGAATTGTTGTTCCGCGCGCTGACGCATCGCATCATTGTTCTGGGTAAACAAACGCCATGGCGTATCGAGACCGAAGACTGTCATGGTGTGGAATCCCTGCGCGCGCAGGTCTGTCGATAGAATACTGTTATCGGTGAGCGTGTGACAATAGATCTCGGAAGGAACTTTGTCGGGCAGCTGCCCCTGCAAGGCCTGTTGATAGCTGAGGTTCATTTCGCCGTAGCCTTCGTTAATACGAAACGTGCCGCAGAAAGCGTCCGCTTCGGGGTGACGCTTCGTTTTTAGTTTCGGCAACCGGCGGAGGAGCATGTTGATCTTGAACACCGAGCCCTCATCTGTCCGATCCGGCTGATACGGTCTGCCCAGCAAGTTCGCCAGCACGTTTCTGCCAAAGTTTACAAGAACGAAGCGCGCCTCGATTGCGTGCGTTTTTCCATCGCAGTCAAATTCAGCGCCTCGCTTTTTCCCGGTCACATTCAGCGAGTGAAGATGGACTCGCGTTAACATCTCCGCCCCGCTGTTTCGTGCGGCCTTCTCCAACTCGCGCACGACACCACCCATTCCACCAACGGGCACCTTCCATTCGCCGGTTTTGTTCCCTATCACATGGTAGAGGAAACAGCGGTTCTGCAGCAGCGTCTCATCGTAGGGATGGGTGAAGAGGCCAACCTTCGCGTCCGTGAAAACCAGACCGCGAAGGAAATCGTCTTGCAAATAGCGTTCCACTACGCAACCGAGTGGTTCTTCAACCAAACTGCGCCAGGCCTCGCGGTGTGTATCGTCTGCGTCGAAGCAACGCCGGAAATCTTCTTTCGCCACGAGCGGCTCCAGCATTGTGTCCCAGACATTTTCGGCAAAGACACGAACCAAGCCGTAAAATTTCTTGAGCTGCTCCGCCTCCGCAAAACTTCCAGTAAGCTCGAAGATGGATTGACGACTCGCTTCCTCGGAGACGTTGCTCAAGAGCAAGCCGTCGTGGCGACCATTTTTCAAATACGGCGTGAACGACCTGGTCGCGCGTCTGCGCAGCTCGAGTTTCAGGCCAAGATCGCGAATAATTTTCTCCGGGAACAAGCTGACCAGGTAAGAGTAGCGCGACAGATATGCATCGTAGTCCGGGAAAACTTTTTGCGAGGTGGTGGCTCCGCCGATGTAGTCATTTTTCTCCAACACCAGGACACTCAAACCGGCCCGCGCGAGATAAGCCGCGGCCACGAGACCATTGTGTCCGGCACCGAGGACAACCACGTCGTATTTAGTTTTCATTGCAACTCTTGTGTGATGGAAAGCGCAAGTGAAGTCATCTTCATTTGGTCACACCCGCTCGAGGGCCAATGCAACGCCTTGGCCAACACCGACGCAAAGACTCACTAAGGCACGCGACTGTTGCTGTCTGCGCAAAGCATAAGCGGCAGTCATCACCAAACGCGCACCGCTCGCGCCAAGCGGATGCCCGAGCGCGATCGCGCCACCGTTACCGTTGACATAATCAGCAGCATCGGCCAGACCGAGGCTTCGCGTACAAGCGAGCACCTGGGCGGCGAAGGCTTCATTGATTTCGATGCGGTCGAACTCGTCGAGGCGCCGCCCAATCTTGGTTAGCAATTTGTGGATCGCTGGCACTGGTCCGATGCCCATGATCCGCGGAGCAACTCCGACCGCCGCCGCGCTGATGATGCGCGCTAAGGGTTGCAAGCGGTGTGTGTTCAGCGCTGCGGCCGACGCCAGTAGTAATGCACAAGCACCATCGTTTATGCCGGAGGCATTGCCTGCGGTGATGGTGCTATCCGTGCCCAAAAGTGGTTTTAGTTTAGCCAGTTGCTCAAGCGTGATCTTAGGGCGCGGATGTTCGTCCTCATCAACGATGATGCTGTCGCTGCCATTGCTGATTTGCACTGCAGTGATCTCTTCGGCCAGCCAACCTTCAGCCCGTGCGCGCGCAGTGCGCTGCTGGCTGCGCAATGCATATGCGTCCTGGCAGTCGCGTGTAATGCCGCGTTCGCGAGCGAGGTTGTCCGCGGTTTGCGTCATCGAATCGACGCCGTACCGCGACTGCATCACCGGATTAATGCAATGCCATCCGAGCGTACTGTCCTCCAGTTTTTGCCCGCGAGTAAATGCAGCTTCAGCTTTAGGCATGACGAACGGCGCGCGAGACATACTTTCGACGCCCCCAGCAATCACAAACTCCGCGTCGCCACCGGCGATCGCGCGAGCGGCTTGACCAATTGCTTCCAGACCAGAAGCGCACAGTCGATTCACCGTCACCGCCGGCACTGTTTCCGGCAGACCGGACAGCAACGTGGCCATGCGCGCAACATTGCGGTTGTCTTCGCCGGCCTGATTGGCGCAACCGAGCACGACTTCGTCCACCATGCCCCAGTCCACAGTAGGATAACGCGCCATCAACGAGGTGATCGGCGCCGCCGCCAGATCGTCGCAGCGCAATGCGGCCAGCCGACCGCCATATCGACCGAACGGTGTTCGAGTTGCCGCCGCGATGAAAACATCAACCATCATGCGTTCCGGGAAATCGTCAACGGCCGCCAACCATCTCGTGCCATAGCGCTTTCAATCGCCTCACGCGCGCGATGCAAAGCAGGCAACATTTTTTTCCGCGCCAACGCCTGCACATCGTCGCTGTAACGCATGCTGACGTTGAGACCATACACCGCCTGTCCTGTAGCGGAACGAACCGGCACCGCAATCGAGCACAGTCCCAGCTCCAGCTCCTGCGAGACGAACGCGTAGCCTTGACGGCGCACCTTGAGGATCTCTGCTTGAAGCGCTCGTGTCTTGTAGACCGTGTGCGCGGTAATCGAGCGAAACGTATTTTCGCGTAACCAGGCGGTGAGCTCGTCGTCCGATTTGTCCCCTAACAATACCCGCCCCATCGAGGCGGCGAATGCCGGCAATCGCGCGCCTACGCCGAGCGCGACACTCATCAGGCGACGAACCGCCACGCGCGCTACATAAACGATCTCGCTGCCATCGAGCACAGCCATCGAGCACGATTCGCCGACCCGCAGCGACAACTTTTCCATCGGCTCGTGCGCCAAGTCAGTCAGGTCCAGCGAAGAAAGATAGCTATAGCCGAGCTCGAGCACGCGCGGTGTCAGAAAAAACTGCCTGCCTTGCGCGGCCACATAGCCGAGGTGTTGCAGGGTTAACAAACTGCGCCGGGCGACCGCGCGCGACAAACCGATCTGCGTGGCGATTTCGGACAGGGTACAACGGGGCCGTTCGCGGTTGAACGCGCGCAATACCTGCAGCCCACGGTCCAGCGATTGAATGTAATCGGGACTATTGGTGAACGACGGACGCAACATTATAAAGAGCCTTAAACGAATTGATTGACAGCGGCAGGTTAACGGGTTTTATGGAGTGCGCAATGCGAATTGATGTTCGATTATCGAACTATGACCCAGCCGGGTCGCGAATGGTTTTGCCGATGGTGAGCGAGCGCGATACCGTTTTGCACAGTTGGTGTGTGCCGGCCCAGTGGCAGGCCCCCACCATTGTCGGCGGACGTGGCGCCCATTTCTGGGGTGCGGACGGCCATGATTATTTGGACATGAGCAGTTTGTCCGAATGCAGCAATCTCGGGCATCAGCACCCTGCGGTGGTGAAAGCGATTCGTGAGCAAGCGGAGCGTTTATGTTTTGTTACCTCGGCTTGGGGCACGCAGCCTCGCGCCGAACTCGCGCAAGCTTTACTGGAGAAAGCGGGCTTCGAGCGTGGTCGGGTATTTTTTACGTCGGGTGGCGCCGACGCGAACGAGCATGCGGTGAAGTTCGCTCGGCAAGCGCGCGAGCTTCCCAAGGGCTGGATCATCACACGCGATCGTTCTTATCACGGCGCGAGCTATGCCTGTATGGCGTTCTCCGGAGACACCCGCACGCGCCATCAAGTTGATCCGGAGCGTTACAATGCCGCGCACGTGCCGTCGCCTTACGCTTATCGCTGTCCGTTCGGGAGCAGCAGTGAAGTCGAGTGCGGACAACGTTCCGTCGGGGCTGTTGCTGATGAAATCGATCGCAAAGGTTCGGAGTCGGTTGCCGCGGTTTTGATGGAGCCCAATGCGGGCACGAACGGCATCGTACCGCCGGACAATTACTGGCCAGGTTTACGCGAGGTTACACGTTCTCGCGGCGTATTCCTCATTGCCGATGAAGTGATGAGCGCTTTTGGCCGCTGCGGCGAATGGTTTGCGTGGCAACGATACAGTGACGCCGGCAGACCAGATTTGATGACACTCGCGAAGGGGCTAACCGGTGCTCATGTGCCGCTTGGTGCCGTGGTAGTGAGCGAAAATCTCGTTAGGCATTTAGAAACGCAGATGCTGTTTACCGGCCTGACTTACAGTGGCCATCCACTCGCTTGCGCCGCCGGACTGGCGGCGGTCCGCGCGTATGAAGATGAACAATTGATCGAGCGCTCGCGCCGTTTGGGTGGTGAGATGTTGCTCGAATTAAAGCGCCTCCAGCAAAAACATCCTCTCATCGGCGACGTGCGCGGTGGCCATGGTTTGTTCGCCATCGTTGAACTGGTGAGCGACCCG
>Ga0193747_1000476_pt1 | contig 13379 bp, 15 predicted proteins | sample L1m2metaG_FD_143048 | JGI IMG/M metagenome (GOLD analysis project Ga0193747, IMG submission 143048) | Soil microbial communities from a riparian zone of the East river system, Colorado, United States - L1m2 | ecosystem: Environmental > Terrestrial > Soil > Riparian zone | place: USA: East River...
GGTCTCGAGCCTCTGCAACCTGCTCGAACTGCTGGCGCCGGTGGAGGAGCCGCTCTCCGAGCTCGTCGCCGGCCTGCCCGAGAGCACGCTCGTCCACCGCAAGGTGCCGTGCCCGTGGTCGCTGAAGGGCACCGTGATGCGCGTCCTCACCGAGCGCCTGCGCAGCCGCAAGGTCGACCTGTTGGACGGGATCAAGCTGTTCGACAAGCGTGGCTGGGCGCAGGTGCTGCCGGACCCCGACGAGCCGGTCGTGCACATCTACGCCGAGGGCAAGACCGAGGAGAGCTCGCTCGAGCTGGAGGCCGAGCTGCAGACGCTGGTCGAGGAGATCATGCAGGGCGACGAGGCCGAGACGGAGGCAGGAGCCTCAAGGTGAGGTTGACCCTTATGCGTTCGGCTGCGTAAACTAGGGAGAGTCCGCTCCTTCGACGAAAGGTCTCCACAGTGGAAGCATTTCCCGATCTCGGCTCGCTCTCGGACGACGACCTCAAGCAGCTGATCGACGACCTGACCAAGGAGGAGCTGGAGGTCTCGTACCGGCGGCGGATCCTGCACGGCAAGATCGACCTGCTCCGCGCCGAGCTGCAGGCGCGGCTGCGCGAGACCGGGGGGAAGAGCGTGCTCGACGACGTCGACGTCGACAAGCTCGCCGCCATCCTGGCCGGCAAGGCAGCGCCGCCGAGCGACAGCTAGCGCGCATGTCGCACGTCTACTGTCCCGAGTGCGGGTTCCAGAACCCGGAAGCCGCCAACTACTGCTCCAAATGCGGCGCGCTGCTCGTCAAGGACGAGCCGGGCTCGGAGACGACGATGAGCTACACACCTGACGACGACGGCGACGACGCGACGCCGACGCTCGAGGAGCTGGGAGAGGAAGGCCCGGCGCTCGTCGTCCGCTCGGGCGGCGGCCGCGCCGGCGAGCACTTCGTCCCGCAGGGCGAGCGCACGACGATCGGCCGCTCCCCGGACTGCGACATCTTCCTCGACGACGTCACCGTCTCCCGCAAGCACGCCGTGCTCGTCCATCGCGACGACGAGTTCGTGATCGAGGACGAGGGGAGCCTCAACGGCACCTTCCTCAACCGCAAGCGGATCGAGTCCGGGAAGCTCGAGAACGGCGACGAGCTCCAGATCGGCAAGTACAAGCTGACGTTCCTGGAGAAATGAGCGCGACACAGGCTCAACCGCGAGAGCGGCGGCTGCTCACGATCGGGAGCGTCTGCAACCACCTGCAGGCCGAGTTCCCCGACATCTCGATCTCGAAGATCCGCTACCTCGAGGACCAGGGCCTGCTCGCGCCGCGGCGCACGCAGAGCGGCTACCGGCTCTTCAGCGAGGACGACGTCGAGCGGCTGGAGACGATCCTGCGCCTGCAGCGCGACGAGTTTCTGCCGCTGCGCGTGATCCGGCAGGAGCTCGCGTCGCCGTCAGGGCCGGGGAAGGAGCGCCGCCGGCAGCGCGCCGCCGGCCTCGCGGGGCCCGACGAGGAGCTCGATCTCGGCGAACTCTGCGAGCGGGCGGCGATCACGCCCGAGCTGGCCCACGAGCTGGAGGACTACGGGCTGCTCCAGTCCCGCCGCGAGGGCAGCGAGAAGCTCTACCCGGCCGGCGACGTCGACGTGGCCGTCGCCTGCGCCAAGCTCTCCCGCTACGGCATCTCGGCGCGGCACCTCCGCACCTTCAGGACGTCGGCCGACCGCGAGGCCGGCCTGCTACACCAGCTCGTCGCGCCCTCGCTGCGCTCGCGCAACCCGGATCGCCGCCAGGGCGGGATCCAGGAGCTCGAGGCGCTCGCCGAGTTGGCGCAGGAGCTCTCGCAGCTGCTCTTCTGGCGCGACCTCCGCCACCTCGCCTCCGGCTGATGTCCGAGACCCTGCAGGCCAAGATCCGGGACGTCCCGGACTTCCCCGAGCCGGGGATCATCTTCAAGGACATCATGCCGCTGCTGGCCGACCCGGCCACGCTGCGGGAGACGGTCGACCTGCTGGCGGAATGGATCGAGCCGCGCAAGCCCGACGTGATCCTCGGGGCCGAGGCGCGCGGGTTCATCCTCGGCGCCGCGATCGCCTACAAGCTCGATTGCGGCTTCGTCGCGGCGCGACGGCCCGGGAAGCTGCCCTGGGAGACTGTGAGCGCCACGTACGCGCTCGAATACGGCGAGAACAGCCTCGAGCTCCATGCCGACGCGATCGCGGACGGACAACGCGTCCTGGTCCATGACGACGTGCTGGCCACCGGCGGGACCGCTGGAGCAATCTGCGACCTGGCGGAGCAGCTCGGCGGGGTCGTGGTCGGCACCGCCTTCGTGATCGAGCTCGCCTTCCTCGAGGGGCGCAAACAGCTAGAGCAGTACGACGTCTTCTCGCTGATCACGTACTAGCGCTCAGGTTTCACCGTCCGGGCTGCCGATTACAAGAGGGCGATGTTCGACGCTCTCACGACGCGATACGGGTTTGCCTGCCCGGAGCGGGGGGAGGCCCGCGTCTCGCTCTCGTCGTTCCGGCGGATCGAGCAGCTTCCCGGCGCCGAGCACCCCGCCGTCTTCCAGGTCGACTTCGACTGCGGTTGCGGCTGCCGGCACCCCGGGCTCGTCTCGCACGACGAGCTCGACTGGGCGCCGCTCGGCCTCCAGCAGGAGGGCGTCTTCCTGAACCTGATGACCGCGACCCTCGACCCGGTCGAGGGCGAGCTCGCCGACCTGGCGGCGCGCCTGATCGGGGCGGGCAAGTGGCCGTGGAGCTTCTTCTGCTACCCGGAGGAACGGCCGCGGCCGATCTTCCCGTCGGCGTTCTTCCTGCTCGCGCCGGCGAGCGACCGCAGCGCGGTGGGGATCGCCGTGCGCTGCCCGGTCTGCTCGAGCGTGTCGGTCAACCTCGTCTCGCCGCAGCACCTCGACGTTCCCTTCCACAACGACGAGGAGATCGGCGTCGTCGAGCACGTCTTCGCGCCCGATGCCGAGCGCGTGCTCGAGGAGTTCTCGGCCGAGCTGCACTCCGCGCGCTTCGACGCGCGTCGCCTGTCTTTGTAGCGAGGTTGCAGATTTCGGAGGCCGGGTAACCCCTCCGCGGAGGTGATCGCATGTATGGATTGACACGAGGAACGGTGACCCTGCTCGCGGCCGGAGCCGCGGGCTTCTTGATCTGGCTGGCGACGCAGATCGACGACGGCACCACGGGCGGCTACTGGGCGGTCTACGGGATCGTCGCGGCGGCCGGCCTGACGATGGCGCTCTCGCAGCTTCTCGGCGGCTGGACGAAGTGGGGGTGGCCGCGGCTTTCGGCCAACGTCCTCCTGATCGCGTTCGTCCCGACGCTGATCGCGGCCGGGTGGGTCGTGGTCGGGCACCAGCCGAATCCGAACTGGTTCCGCAACCACGTGCTCAACTGGTCGGACGACATCGGGATCCTCGGCCTCGTCCGCGACCTCGCCCAGTACGCCGCGGTGCTCGCGTTCGGGATCGGGCTCGTCTTCGGCTTCTCGTTCGACACGTCGGGCCCGAAGGTGGCCCGTGAGCCGGCCGAGCCGCGTCGCGAACCTGCGAATGCGCCGGCACCCGAGACGACGGCCGCCGAGGGCAACGGCGACGACACGGTCGAGCGCGACCGGACGCCGGAGCCCGCTCAGCGGAGCTAGCCGCCCGGGCGCGAACGGCCGTCCCTCCCGGGAGGGATGAAGCGGGCTGCCCGCCCGCCGATACCAGCGGTGCAATGAGCGCCGCCCTCGACAACCACGACGAGCACCTTCTCGCCGACGTCGGGATGGAGGCGGCCCGCGAGCGCCGTCCGGTGCTCGACCGGCTCCGCGAGCTGGTCGGGAACGACCTCCTGCGCCTGTTGCTCTTCGGTCTCGCGGGTCAGCGCGGCGGCGCCGCGCGCCGCTCCGGCTGACCGGACGGCTCGTCGCCGCCGTACACGAAGACCAGGAGGAAGATCAGGAAGCCGCAGACGCTTCCGACGATGAACGCGGTCGCTCCCGAGACGCCGACCGCCGCCGAGCCGAGCCAGATGAAAACGCCGAAGAACAGCCCCCAGAGGAACGAGATGACCCCGCGCGACGTCGAGGGAGGGCGGAGGTGGGGCACGGGTCGGACCTTATCGCCTCGCGCATTTCGGTTTTCCACAAGCTGCACGGTCTGCTGTGGAAATGTGGAAAATTGAATTTCCGCAAATTGCGGCCTTGACGTGTTCGGAAGCTCTTGCACGTCCCTTGCCCAGGCCCTAGATTCCCCTTTGCGCCGAGCACGGAGCCCGAGTAGGTCGAAGCCGAACTCGAGGACTGTACCCGCAAGGGGAAAGTCAGCGAGAGCGGTGGACGAAAGGGAAACCGGCTCGGCGAATTCTTTGGTCCAGCACGGGGTATGTCCCAAGACCGTGGACTTGCCCGGTTGACATAACACCCGTTACCGTGCACGGCGGAATCGCGCCCAGAACGCCCAGGAAGGGTTTCAGACATGCTTCGTGGTGAAATGACCGATGCTGTCGGGATGACGACCGTCGAGATCGACAATGTCCTGGCGACCCCCGAGCTGCAAGAGCTGGTGGAATCAGCGGAGCAAACGGGCTCGCTGCGCCACGCTGACCTCGTCGAGGTGCTCGAGCTGCTGCACCTGGACCCGTTGGAGACCGACGCCGTCTACCGCGGGCTGGAGCAGAAGGGGATCGAGATCGTCGAGCCGCAGGCCGAGCCCCAGGCCCCTCCGCCGCCGCCGCAACCGGTCGCGCACGAGACGACGACCGACGCGCTGCAGCTCTTCCTGCGCGACGCCGGCCGGCACTCGCTGCTGACCGCGGCGCAGGAGGTCGAGCTCGCCAAGCGCATCGAGCGCGGCGACCCGCAGGCCAAGCAGACGATGATCCAGTCGAACCTGCGCCTGGTCGTCTCGATCGCCAAGAACTACCGCAACCAGGGCCTGCCGTTCCTCGACCTGATCCAGGAGGGCACCCTCGGCCTGATCCGCGCGGTCGAGAAGTTCGACTGGCGCCGAGGCTACAAGTTCTCGACCTACGCGACCTGGTGGATTCGCCAGGCCGTCGCGCGGGCCCTCGCCGACAAGGCGCGCACGATCCGGATGCCCGTGCACATCGTCGAGCGGATGCAGAAGCTGAACCGCGCCGAGCGGACGCTCTGGACGCAGCTCGGCCGCGAGCCGACCCTTGAGGAGATCGCCGAGGAGGCGAACCTGCCGATCGCGCAGGCGCACGAGGTCAAGGCGGCGGCGCGAGCGTCGACGAGCCTCGACCAGCCGGTCGGCGACACCGAGGACGCGGTCTTCGGGGACTTCGTGGCCGGCGACGGCCCGCTCCCCGACGAGCAGGTCGAGGTCTCGTTGCGCTGCCAGGCCCTCGCGGTCGCGCTGGCTGCGCTCTCGGAGCGCGAGCGCAAGGTCCTGGTCCTGCGCTACGGACTCGACGACGCGGAGCCGAAGACGCTCGAGGAGATCGGCCGGCGGCTCGGACTGACCCGCGAGCGCGTGCGCCAGATCGAGACCGAGGCGCTCAAGCGTCTCGCGCGGCTGCGCGAGATGGAGTCGATCTCCACCCTTTGATCCCGAGGCCCCTGCCGTCGAAGAGCGGTAGCGCGGCTTCCTCCCCCACTCTCGCCGCAGCAAGCGCGTAGGCCTCGTCCAAGCGCGGCGGACGCGTCTCGCGGTGGCCGTCCGAGGCGACGACCTTCGCCTGCTCCCCCTCGACGAGCTTCCAGCCGAGCGCCTCGGCCTCGGGGCGGTGAAGGCCGAGCAGGCTCGTCGCGTTGACCTGCAGCGGCCAGCCGCGCTCGGCCAGCTCCAGCGCCAGCGCCGGTCGCTCCTGAACGGCCTGCGTCCGCTCCGGGTGCGCGACGAGCGGCACGAGGCCCGCCGCCTCGATGTGCTCGCCCAGCTCGAGCAGCTCATCGGCAGGGCCGGAGAACGGCACCTCGACGAGCACCAGCCGCGTTCCCTCGAGGACGTACCGCGCCGGGTCCTCGTCGAGCAGCGCCCTCGCCGGCGTCAGCTCGTACCCAAGCCGCAGCTCCAGGGGGGCCTGGTCGCGGAGCCGCCCGAAGGCGTCGAGGATCGCCGCCTCCCGCTCCGGCGTCAGGACGAAGTGCGGCCAGACGTGCGGCGTTGCGTAGAGGATCTCCGTTCCCGCCTGCGCGGCCAGCTCGCAGAGCCGCAGGCCCTCGGTGAGCGTCTTGGCCCCGTCGTCGCCCGAGGGCACGACGTGCGAATGGCAGTCGACGAAGCCAGAGGCCACGCCCCTGACCGTACCGGCTACTCGGCGCGCAGGTAGAGCTGGAGGCCGGGCGCCACGTTGCGGAGCTCGCGCAGAGCCCGCGACTCGAGCTGGCGCACGCGCTCGCGCGTGATGCCGAGGTCGGCGCCGACCTCCTCGAGCGTCTGGGGCGTCTCGCCGTCGAGCCCGAAGCGCCGGCAGAGCACGTGGCGCATGCGGGGCGCGAGGCGAAGCAATGCATCCGAGAGCTCGGCCGAGCGCAGCAGGACGGCGGCGGCCTCGTCGGGACGGTCGGAGTGCGTGTCCTCGATCAGGTCGCCGTAGAGGCTCTCGCCGTCGCCGACCGGGGTCTCGAGGCTGACGGGATCCTCGACGAGCTCGAACAGCGTGCGGACGCGCTCGATCGGGAAGCCGCTCTCCTTGGCGATCTCCGGCAGCAGGGCCTCGCGGTTCAGCTTCTGCGCAAGGATCCGGCGGGCGCGCATCACCTTGCGCACCTGCTCGGCGACGTGAACCGGCAGGCGGATCGTCCGTCCCTGGTCGGCGAGCGCGCGGGTGATCGACTGGCGGATCCACCAGGTCGCGTAGGTCGAAAGCTTGTAGCCAAGCGTGTAGTCGAACTTCTCGACCGCGCGGATCAGGCCCAGGTTGCCCTCCTGGATCAGGTCGAGAAGCGGCACGCCGGCCTTGGTGTAGTTGCGCGTGATCGACATCACCAGGCGCAGGTTCGACTCGATCAGCTTGCGCTTGGCGGCCTCGTCGCCCTCGTCCTTCAGGCGCGCGAGCTCCCGCTCCTCGGCGGGGGTCAGGAGGCGCCCGTCGCCGATCTGGCGGACGTAGAGCTTGAGTGGGTCGGCGGTCTGCGGCTCGGTGACCTCGACTTCGGTCTCCTCGTCGTCCACTACAGGCTCCGGAACGACTTCGAGGCGAGCCTCGGGCTCGGGCTCGGGGTGCGCGTCAGGAAGCGGCCGCTGCGCCATTACTCCGGGTCTATCGGTGTGGACCGTCCCTCACTTGAGGCATGCCCACTCCTAAGAGGGATCAGGGGTTTGCGCGGCGAACCGAGAGGAACAAGTAGCGATGTCTGAGACGCCTAACTCTCAGCCGGTGGCCTCGTCACACTCAGTGGCGGCCGGAGTAGCCGCCCTAATCGTTGAAGGGGCTCACTGAGAACCAATGTGCGGAATCGCCGGATACAGCCTGAGCGCGACCAGCCGAGTCGAGCGGACGCTTGCGGCACAGGCACTCCTGGCCGGAATCGCCGAGCGCGGCGCCGACGCGGTCGGCTATGCGTACCGCGCTCCGGGCGGCCCGCTCGAGATCCACAAGCAGCGCTCCGGCGCGAGCGCCCTCCTCGACCAGATCTCCGTCCCCGAGTCCGTCACCGAGACGCTCGTCCACGTGCGCGACTACACCAAGGGCCATCCGCGGATCGAGGCCAACAACCACCCGATCCGCCACGGCGCCGTCGTCGGCGTCCACAACGGGATCATCTTCAACGACGACGAGCTGATGACCGCGCACGGCTTCGAGCGCGCCGAGCCGAAGATGACCGTCGACTCCGAGGCGATCTTCGCGCTGGCAGAGGCCGCAGGCGGCGATCCGTCCGCGCTGGAGGAGCTGCGTGGCTCGATGGCGACCGCCTGGCTCGACGAGCGCCTCCGCGAGACCGTGTTTCTCGCCCGCGGCGTCGGCCGGCCGCTCTGGACCGGAGCCGGCCGCAACGAGCTCTTCTTCGCGTCGACGAAGGCCGCGCTCGAGGTCGTCGAGCGCACCCTCCAGCTGAAGCTGCGCAAGCGTGAGGTCGGCGAGGGTACCTTCGTCGTCGCCGCCGCCGGCCGCGAGCTCGAGCGCGAGCGCTTCCTCCCCAACCGGGACTTCGAGGAGCGCCAGCGCCCGGCCGTGCGCGCACCGCAGGAGGGCCTCTCCTGCCTCAAGCAGCTCGCCGCCCTCGCGGCGCTCTAGCCTCTACTTCTTCTTCGGCTTGAGGAAGGTGTAGCGGGCGCAGCTGTTCGCGCCCTGGTTCAGCGAGGCGTCCACGCCCTGGACGCAGAAGCGGAACGAGGCGGGCGGCTTGCGGCCGAGGTAGCGGTACGGCAGCCCGATCGCGTAGACGTGATCGGGCTTGACCGAGTTGATGAACTTGAGCGCGGTCAGCTCGCGGCCGGGAAGATCGATGACGACCGCGGCCTGGCCGGACGCCTCCGTGATCCGGAAGCGCAGGAGGGCGGGATGCTTGCGCCTCCCCTTGCCGGCGAGGGCGTGCGTGACCGGCGCGGTGCTGTCGACCAGCGGCTGCCAGTCCTGGACGTAGTCGACGAAGTCGTCGTGCGTGAGCCGCACCTGGTTGCCGCCGTTCGGCGCGATCTCCCAGATGTTGGGGCTGCCGTCTGCGTCGTTCGAGTAGGCGATCGTCCCTCCGTCGGGCGACCAGGCCGCGTGGGTATCGGCGCCGGCGCCGCTCGTCAGCTGCGTTGCCGGGCCGCCCGCGCCCGGCATCAGGTACAGGTCGCCTCCGCCGCTGCGCGCGCTCGAGAAGACCAGCTTGTCCGAGGCCGGCGACCAGTCGCCCAGGCGGTCCTCGGCGGGGTTGTTGGTGAGGTTCGTCTGGTGCGAGCCGTCGGTCGCCATCGTGAAGACGTCCCAGTTGCCGGCGCGGTCGCTCTCGAAGGCGATCGCGCTCCCGTTCGGCGCCCAGCGGGGGTTGCGGTCGTTGGCCGCCGGGTCGTTCGTCAGGTCCGATGGAGCGCCGCTGCCGTCGGCTGCCGCCACGTAGACGTCGAACTTGCCACTGCTCGCCCTGGCTGCGTACGCGACCCTCGTGCCGTCAGGGGACCACGTCGGCCGGCCGCCGAGCGCCGCGTTGTGGGCGACGACGCCGCCCTTCGTGCCGAGCCAGTCGCCCGCGCTCAGCTCGGCCGACGTCGGGTCTGAGGGATCGAGCGGCACGCTGGCGTTGATCGCAATCTGCGTCCCGTCCGCGCTGATCGCAGCGCTACCCAGCACGCCGATCGGGAGGTCGAGGTCGAGCTGCTGCTTCCCCGGCCCGAGCAGCTCGAGGCTGGCGAAGCCGGAGGCCTCGCTGAGGATCAGCAATCGCTGCTGCGGGGCGGGGTAGGTCGCGTGCGAGGGACCGGCGGCCGAGAGGCCGGCGGCGAGAGCCACGAGCAGGGCGGCTGCCAGGAAGCGCACGCGAGGGACCCTAGAGCAGACGGCCGTCTGGAGCCACTTTCGCGCCCTGCTCGACCAGGCGCTCACGGATCAGGAACTGGAAGGTCGACCAGGCGCCCTTCCGCCCCTCGAACATGCGGTAGATCTGCCACTCGGTGAGGAGGGACTCGTCCTCGCGCCGCGCCGTGGTCCAGTCGGCGAACTTCGGCAGGCGCTTGAGGCTCCGGGCGAGAGCCATCCCCTGTTCCAGGGCCCGCTCCAGCTTCTCCTCCCCCACCGGGACGTCGAACCCTGCCTCCCGGAGCGCGTTCGCGAGCGAGCCGAAGGTATGCCAGTAGAGCGACTTCGACGGCATCCGGCCACGGTGCTCCTCGATGTCGCGCGCGGTCGGGATCCGGCCCAGCTCCTCCCCCAGTCCCTTGAGCAGCTCGAGCAGCTCCTCACGGGTCGCGAACCGCCGCGGGACCAGGCCGGCGGTGCGTTTGGCCTCGTTCCAGCTGCCGAAATGCTCGATCACCGTCTGCGGGTGCACGGAGGTCTGCGGATCGGCGGCGAACTCGCGCATCGTCGGGGAGCGGCCCAGGCGCTTCGCGGACGCGGTGAGCTCCTCGAGGATCTGCTCGTTCGTATAGCGCTTGCGGATGCCGGCCTGGAAGGCCTCGAGCGCTCCCCGGTCGATGCCCGCGAGCGCACGATATTGCGTCTTTCGCTGGGGCTTGCGGGACACGGTAACCAAGAATGGTAGAGCAACCTAGCCGAAATGCAAGACGGGCGCTAGCGTCTAGGGCTGTCTGCTAAGAGGCCCTACGAAGCCGCGAGGACGCGCTGAGGCCGGCCCTGCTCGTCCAGGCCCTCGAGCGGCAGGATCCGCTCCAGGGCGGCCACGCAGCGTGGGCAGAACTGGCTGGCGGAGGCGCGCCGGAGCTCGTCCAGCGCCTCGGAGGCGGGCCTGGCGGCGCGGTAGATGCGCGTGGTCAGCATCGAGTCCAGCGCGTCGGCCACGTGGATGATCCGGGCGCCGAGCGGGATGTCCTCGCCGGCGAGCCGGTCGGGGTAGCCCGTGCCGTCCCAGCGCTCGTGGTGGTGGCGGATGGCCGGCACGGCGTCGTTCAGGAAGCCGAGCCGGTCGATGATCCGCGCGCCCTCGTCTGCGTGGCGCTGCATCAGGTCCCACTCCTCCGTCGTCAGGCTCGCGGGCTTGAGGAGGATCGCGTCGGGGATCGCCAGCTTGCCGATGTCGTGGAAGAGCGCCGCGTGCCCGAGCAGGTCGAGCTCGGCCTGCGAGAGCCCGAGCTCCCTGCCGATCGCGAGCGCCAACTGCTGGACACGGCGTGAATGGCCGGCCGTGTAGGCGTCGCGGGCATCGACTGTGGCCGAGAGGCTCTCCATCGCCGCCGTGGAGCGCTCGCGCAGGAGCTTGTTGGCGTGCTCGAGGGAGACGTTCTGGGTCTGGATCGTCTCGGCTGCCTGGCGGAGCTTCTGCCGCTGCTGCTGCGTGTGCCGCAGGTAGGCCTCCTGCGTCTTGCGCATCAGCAGCAGCGGCAGGGCGAAGACGGCGAGCGCCCAGAGGCCTGCGGCGCCGTAGCCAACCCAGATCACGCTGCCGATGAAGCCGTAGACGAGGTAGTGCGTCGCCAGCCAGGCGAACCGCTCGCGGAAAACCGCCCACCAGCGCTCGTGTCCCTCGACGGAGACGACGAGGCTGATCAGACCCATGTTGACCGCGAAGTAGGTGGCGCCGGCCGCGACGCCGGACATCACGTAGACGATCCGGCCGACGTCGCCGTGGAAGCCGGCCGTGAAGACTCCGGCGGCCGCGAGCGACGAGAGGGACAGCGTGCCGACGTTGAAGAGGACGTAGTGGAACGGCGAGCGCCTCGCGCTCCACTCGACGGCGGAGATCGTGATGGCGAGCGGCAGCGCGGCGCGCGGGCCGAACAGCGCGGCGCCCGCGATCGAGCCGACGGCGCTCACGGAGATCGAGCCGTCGTCGACCTCGAGCGCCAGGGCCTGCCCCAGTCCGACGAGCGCGACGATCGCGCCGAGGCCGAGCCAGTCGGTGCTGTTGCCGAAGATCATCCCCAGAATGCCCCCGGCGATGCCGACGACGCTGATCACGCCGACGAACATCGCGAGACGCCGCGAGAGCGAGAGGAACCGCGGCCCATGGAGCGCGTGCGGGCGCGGGTGCCTTCGCTCGAGATCCGGGTGCGCGGAGGCCGCCGGCGGCAGCGGTGAGAGGTGCTCGCCGTCCTCCGGCACGACCACGAGCCGTGCCTTGCGCTCCTCCGGGAGGAGCAGGGGCTCCGAGCTGGCGTCCAGAACCCGGTTGCGGCCCTGGAGCTTGGCCCGGTAGACCGCCAGGTCGGCCTGGTGGATCAGCTCATTCGCGTCCGCGCCGTCCCGGGGGAAGCCGGCGACGCCGATCGACACGGTCGCCTTGATCGGCTCGCTCGAGGTCTCCACGTCGAAGGCGCTGGCGGCAACGGCGCGCCGAATCCGCTCGGCGATCTCGAACGCCTTCTCAGGAGGCGTCTCCGGCAGGAGGATCGCGAACTCCTCGCCGCCGAAGCGCGCCGGCACGTCGTAGTGGCGCAGTTGCGCGCGGAAGACCTCGGCGATCCCCTGCAGGACCGCGTCGCCCGCAAGGTGGCCGTAGGTGTTGTTGATGTCGCGCAGGAGGTCGAGGTCGGCCATGACGAGCGAGAGCGGCCGCTCGAAGCGCGCGGCCCGAGTCAGCTCCTCGTTCAGGGCGGCGGCGAAGTGGCGGGCGTTGAAGAGGCCCGTCTTCGCGTCGACACGCGCCTCCTCCTGGAGCTGAGGCACCGACAGCGACCGGTGGATCAGGAACAGCGGCGCGACCGCGAACGCGATCAGCCACGGGTTCGAGAGCCAGAACGCGGCCGTCGCGACGCCGAGCATCGCCAGCACGAGGTCGGTCGAAAGGCTCTGGAACGAGAAGAGCTCGGAGTCGCGGAACGAAAGGCCGCGCGCGAGGCGCAGCATGGGCGCCATCAGCAGGTGGTTGAGCACGACCATCGTGGTCGCGGCCGCCACGCCTGCGAGCGCATACGAGACGCGGCTCGTGCTCCCGAGGGCGTTCAGGACGGCGTGGAAGGCCGCCCAGGCTGCCATCATCGAGAGCGTCCAGTTGGCGACGTTGAAGATCGCGATGTACCAGGGCAGCCGCGTCTTCAGCCACTCGGGCAGCGGATGGAGGATGCCGAGCAGCGCGACGAGGCCGGGCGGCAGGAGCATCGCCGCGGGGATCAGGAAGACGATCGTCGTGTGGTACGCCTGGTGGCGCGGCGTGCCCACGACGAAGAGCTGCGCCGTCGCCGAGATCAGGGCCAGGATGGCGAACGTCGTCCAGCCGTGCGTGCCCGCCTTCAGATGGCTGAGCGGCGGCGCCGTCGCCGCGATCGTGGCGCCGAGCACCAGGAAGAAGTAGACGCCGGCCTTCGGAGCGAGCTTCGGCGCTCCCGGCATGGCCGGGCCGATTACCTCATGCTCGAGCGGCGTCGGAAAGGCGCTCACAGTCCTACCGCCTTCCGGCTCAGGCTGAGATCGATACCCGTCATCGCCTGTGCTCCGTCTCCTTGTCTCCGCGTGTTCGCGGGGCCGCAGTCAGAAACCGTGGCAAGTCCGCCGCTAACTGGATCACCACTCCCTCAAGCTAGGGGTCTGGCAGACAGGTCACATCCCCCTTTTTCGGTACGGCCTGCAAATCCCCCAAACGAGTGAGGGGCCGGGATATCCCGGCCCCTCGTTGTTTCGGCTCCGGCGGGCCTTTCGGCCGCCGGCCCCGTCCGTCAATCTAGGGGCCCGAGCTGGTTCCGTCGCCGCCGGTATCCGTCCCGTCGCCGCCGGTCAGGTCCTCCGGCAGGGTCTCGGGATCCGGGGCGATATCGGGGTTGGCCATGATCGCCGCGGCGTCCTCGGGCGTCAGCGCGTAGCCGTCGCCGCCGTTCTCGTCGCCCTCGGCCGCGTCCTCGTG
>Ga0193747_1000479_pt1 | contig 13309 bp, 12 predicted proteins | sample L1m2metaG_FD_143048 | JGI IMG/M metagenome (GOLD analysis project Ga0193747, IMG submission 143048) | Soil microbial communities from a riparian zone of the East river system, Colorado, United States - L1m2 | ecosystem: Environmental > Terrestrial > Soil > Riparian zone | place: USA: East River...
CGGCTTGCGCAGCACCTCAGCTCCCGAATGTTCCGACGCATAGTCTGCGAAGGTCGGGGACAGCTCGATTCCAGTCGATTTCCAACCGGCTATTTTTGCCGCTCCTAGCACTTCTCCTCTCCCCGCACCTATGTCTAAGAGTCTGCCCCTCTTGCCGATCAGAGACTCCGCCTGCGATACCAGATCTTTTCCCGCCAGGACTTTTTGATCGAGGTCATGATGCTCAAAGTACTCCCCTGGATCAACCGCATAGTGTTGCTCCAAGCCTTTCACTGGGATGGGCATCGGGTTAGGGAAAATAAGTCCACAACGACCGCAACGCCACACTTTGCATTCAACGCCGAGACCTGCGCGGTGAGCTGCGCCTCCTCTTCTTCCGAGGAGTGTTGTAGGCGGCGCCTCACAAGTGGGGCATTCCTGAGGAATCCAATGATACATTTCGTTACCTAACATAACTCAAACTTGGAGAAATCCATTCACCATTAAGCCCGTCTAGCGGCGACAACCGAGCAGGTTGCCGAAGTCCTTCTTGCAGAGACTGAACATGAGCGCTCAATCTCCACTATAAAAGACGTTTTCGTACAAGCGAACGTAACGATTGACTCCAACGCCACGAACATCGAACAGGCGTTCGGCTACCTCGCGCGAATGTCTGCGCGTCTCGGCTGCGTCACGAACGAAACTCTCAATAGCAATCAGAGCCTTGTCATACTCATGGGTCTTGAAATCTCTAACGAGCGCACCAACACCTTCGCGCGTAATCAGCGCGTCAGAATCGCCAATCCCTGCGTTGATAATCAACGGCAGGCCACATCCCAGGTATTCCGCATACTTCGTTGGCGATGAAGCCAATTTCGAGAAGCAGGGTTTGATGAATGCCAATCCTGCGTCGCTGGCGGAGAGATATGATGGGACATCTGCGGGTGCCGCGGCCATCACTGCATAGTCCGCTTCGCTGACTCCGCGCGCGCGCATCAAGGCCCGCACCCGTTCATGCCTGCCGGGAGTTAGCCACAAAAAATACGCGCGAGGATTCCTTTTCCGCAAGGCGACAAAGAAATCGGCCATCTTCTCCGTTAGATACCAGCCATCGATCGAGCCGCTATAAATCAGGACGAATCGATCATCGACGCCGAGTTCCGTGCGCCGGCGAGATCGATCATCGTGGCTGAAACAAAATTGTTCCAGGTCGGCGCAGCAAGGAACAACTTCGTGCGCTACGGGACGATTCATTAGTCCGTCCCATTGGTTGATGATGGGCCAAATTCGTTCGGTCAAGGTTACGATCCCATCCGCGGCCGACATGGCACGGCGCTCCATACTCTTTGTTATTCGATATGAAAGCGAACCTTTGCGCCAATGCTCGGCGTCAACATATTCGTCAGCCATTAGCCCGCGTACGTCAAAGATTATGGCCGTGCCAAAGCGCCGCTTCAAAGCCAAGGCGATCGTCGCGGGAATATGGCTGCGCGCATGGATCATCTCGATCCGGTTACTGCGAACGAGCTTCTTTGCCAGGCGCACTCCGTTGGCGACGTCGTACATTGTGGCCGGCAACGACGGCCTTTGATGATAGCGTAGTCGATGCCACTCGATGCCGGCTTCCGCGAGTTGCCGCTTCAGGTGCGCGCATCGGTCTCGACCCTCCGTTCCAAACGCCGCGCTGCGTTCGAAACTCAGCAGAGTGAAGCGGACACCTGCCCTTGCCAATTCACGGAGATAGGGAATCACCTGGCTCTGACCGAGCGGGTCCAGCATCCCGTTATAGGAGATGAACAGCACGCGCTTTCCGTCAAGGGCCATAGTCAACCTTACCGACTCGATCACCTTACACAGTGCTGGAGGTGGCAGCACAAGTCAACGGGCGCGGCTGGCTGATGTCACCTTCATTACGGCGTTCGCGAAAAGTTTCCTCAACTAAGGAAAATGCGTTGCGGTGTATCAATCGAGAGGTCTAATAGTCCTCACCAGCCGGTAGAGCGGCGGCAAATACGTCAGCAGCCCGGCCATTACCGTCTGGGTGTTGAAAGGCGGAGTCCACACGCGTTTGGCGGCGCAGGCTTGCGCCCTGGTGAACTTGCCCTTCCGATAATAATCGACGGCCAGCCAGTAGCTCTGAATGGCCTTGATGGTCCGGTCATACTTATAGTCGAGATAAGAGTTGAGGTAGTCGTAAGTTCGGACGACCTCACGCGCATTTCCCGAGGTGTTCGCGGCGGAGAAGGTCCCTCCGGAATGAATCCGGTACGCTCCCATCACTTTGTTGATATAGCCAATCTTACCGTATTGCGCGTTCAAAACGTGTAAAGAGAAATCGGCGATGCGCAGCGTGTAGAACCAATCAGGGAACTCGCCGATCAGCCCGTTCCGGAAGACCGTCGCACAAGTCGGAATAAAGTTTCCCACTCCCAACAAATCTTCGATCGTCGAAATCTTCTTATGACCGAAGCGTGGGCTATTGCGGGGAGCTCCGTTCCCGTCTTCATGAAATACTCTGACCGCGTGAAAGCAGATCGCACACTCCTCATGCGAATCGAGGAAATTGACTTGCTCCTGCAACTTTGACGGATCAGTCCAATAATCATCACCTTCCAGCAAAGCGATATACTGGCCGCGGCACGCCTGCAGGGTGCTCGCAAAATTTCGATTCGCGCCAAGATTCTTCTCGGGCAGCATCAGGCGGATCTTGTTTGGATAGCGCTGCTGGTACTCAACTACAATCTGACGCGTAAGGTCTGCCGAACAATCCTCGCCGACGACGATTTCAAATTCAAAGCTTGTCTTTTGCGCCAGCGCACTCTCTAACGCCTGCGTGATAAACCGCTCGTGATTGTATGTAATGAGGCAAACACTCAGTTTCATACTGCCGACAGCCTTCCGCTAACTTTCTCACCCTGCGAGACCACCAGGCGCATCACTTGGCCGATGGCCGCAATCTGTTCGACGCCTACGGCAGTGCCAGTCGGAAGCACCAGGACCCGCTTGACTAGTTCTTCGGTCTCTGGCAGCAGCAGCCTCGCTTGCGGAAAGTAGGAACGATACGGTTCCATCCGATGACATCCGGGATAGAAATAGCGGCGCGCGATCACATTCTCAGCCCAGAGAATTTTGAGCAACTGATCGCGGCTAACGCGCGTTATGCTTTCATCGACCTCCAAAACGATGTACTGATAATTGCTTTGTTCTCGCTCGTCAAAGCTGAGCATCTTTACGCCCGGTACGCTCGCCATTTCAGTCTGATATTGCTGGTAGTTGCGCCGATTAACGGAGACAAAGTCGTCCAGGCTTTCGAGCCCCGTCAATCCCATCACGGCGGAAAGCTCGCTCATCTTGCCGTTAATGCCAATGTAGATGACATTGTCGTATCCCGAAAACCCGAAGTTCTTCATCAAGCGAATTCGAGCCGCCAACTCATCGTCGTTAGTGGTAACTGCGCCGCCTTCAAACGTGTTGAAAAACTTAGTGGCGTGAAAACTAAACACTTCGGCTTCGCCGAAGCTGCCGAGCATTCGTCCATTGTGCGAGCACGCGAGACCATGCGCGGCATCGAACATCAGCCTTAATTTGTGACGATTGGCAATCTCGGCCAACGCCTCGGTGTCGCACGGTTGTCCCCATAAGTGCACGCCGATGATGCCGCTCGTTCGGGGCGTAATTAGCTCCTCCACACGGCCCGGGTCGATCATGTGATTGCGCGGGTCTATATCACAAAAGACAGGTGTAATCTTCTGCCACTGGAGCGCGTGGGCCGTCGCAATAAAAGTGAAAGAAGGAATGATGACTTCACCGCTTAGACCAGCGGCACGAATAGTAATTTCCAGGGCGACTGTCGCATTGCACATTGCGATGCAGTGTTTGACGCCCAGAAGATCAGCAAGGGCCTTTTCAAATTGTTGCACGTACGGACCATCATTGGTAAGCCACCTTCTATCCAACAGATCGTTGATTCGTGCCAGGAGTCGTTCACGGTTACCAATGTTGGGTCTCCCTACATGCATTTTCTCAGCGAAGGCAGGGGCGCCCCCAAAAACAGCCAACTCATCCACTTCTTGTTTCATAACCGTATCAGGCATCGATCAACCCGTCGTTTGGTTTTAGTTGTAGTTCAAATCGCTCCTGTCCCAGGGTCACCTCAAGTCCACTGCGACCAGGAAAGGTCAAGGCCCGAACCAACCTTAGCAAATCTCTACTGCTCATCTTCTCCCAGTCGGCCTGCTGCTTCAGTTCATAAAACTCTTTCTTCCTATGATAGGTTCCCCCGGCAGCTTGTGGATGTGCGGGGATATTTTTCCCGTCCATAATCAGCGGCAAATATTCCACGAAGAGATTTTCTTCGGCTTCTCGAACCCTCTGAAAAAGAGAACCGCCGGTGTCGCTTTCATTATACTCAACGCGAATCTGTGCAACTATTGGCCCCTCGTCCAGACCCGCAGTAATCTCATGAAGAGTTGCCCCCGCAGGTGTTTCCTCCCATAGGGCCCAAAAAATTGGGTAATAACCGCGCCCCCAGGGCAAGTGGCCCGGGTGAAGGTTGTATACCTTGTGATACCTGGTTATCAGGTTTGGCTTCAATATCGCCTGGTAATGAAGTGAGAAGCCGACTCGAGCCGGAACGTAGTTAACCAAGTTCGCATTTCCAAGAATTGTCTTTAGACCTAAAGATCGGGCGCGCTCCGCGAGCGGCCCATCCAGAGTGATTACCTGTTCGATTTGATTGCCGGGCACGCAGTTGAGTGCCCAAAAACCTATGTCACTTCCGAGCAAAAGATCTATCTTCATGATTTGTCCAGCCGGACGCGACGAGACACTCTATGTTTCATCGTTGTGCCTCGTAAGCATATGATTCCTAATCCGCGTTGCTTCCCCTCGGTTCAGCAGTGCCATAAGCCATCCGGCGAACGTCGCCAGATCGATGGCGATGGTGATAACCAGGACATATCCGATTCTCAATGGACTGAGAACAAAGGAGAGACCTTGGCCATTACGATTGAGCCAAATATTTTTCCCCACGCGAGCCAGTTGAATCGCTATCGGAACCGCGAGCCACCACGCACTCATGAATGCCGCGAGCGCGACGAAAGGAAGTGAAATGAAATAGATTCTTAAGACACCATAGTGCCAACGTTGCTTTTGTCCGGCCCAGACATTCTCGCTCGAAAAGGACATAAACCGCCGGATTGTGCGCCACAGAGTCGGGCGCAGCTCCCAATGCACCACGGCTCCGGGCGCCCAGCCCAACTTATAGCCTTTGCTCTTTAATTCCTCGAAGAATATTAAGTCTTCCGAAGCACGGAGGTCGGAAAATCCGCCAACTGAATACCACGCTTTTCTCTTCACCAGCGACGACGCGATGAAAGGTCCGCGTACACTTCCGCCGGCCATTGGAGTCTTAATTGGGACGTAGGCGATCGAAGCGCACTCTTTGAAGAACGAATCGATTTCGGGTTCAAAGGTACCGCAAACCATGTCCAGATCGGGTTGCGCCAGTGCGACCTCAACCAGGCGGGCCAACCAACGGGGATCGAGCCGAATGCCCGCATCCGTTAAGGCTATCCATTCATAACGAGCATTTGAAATCCCGATGTTGCGACCGAGTCCGGGGGAAGCTTTCGACGCTTCGATCACACGTATCTTTGGATTGTGGGCGCGCGCCTCACGCAGAATTTTCAGAGTGCCATCCTTGCTTCCGCCATCAACAATCACAACTTCATCGGGCTCCAGCGTTTGAGCGGCTATGCTCGCCAGCAAATTATTGATGGTAGCGGCTTCATCCCGAACAGGGATCACCAGCGACACTTCAATCTTCGCTTCATTGTTGTTGGGCTGCGATTCCGTTTTCTGTCGGTCGTTGTTCATCTAGCTTTAATCGGATGGAAGACGCACTTGAAAGTCGGCGATGGATTGACGTTGATTCGGTGTGCGGATCACGTTCAAGGGGACGTTCCCGTAGAACGAAGCCCACACGGTGAAAGTGCTCGGCGGCCCAATAAGATAGTCGCAGCGGGCAAAGGCATACATGTCCTCGATAAACCGGTTCGAGCCGAAGGTAAACTTAAATCTCGAAAACAGTTCCGGGTCCTGAGGCCAATCTGAACATATGAGAAACCCTACACGTTTGTCTGGGAAGAGGCGGACGATCTCATCCATCATTTCAGCGTAGCGAACGGTTGGGTAGAAGTACTGGCGGACGTTTCCATAGTATAAAATGCCGTGGCGAATATGTACGCCGACAAGGATGTCAACGCCCGCTCGGGCGCGTTTGATAACCGCATCGACATTTTGCAGGTATTCATTTTGCGGTCGAAAAAAATCCCGGATCGCGTCGGCGTGCTTCTGCAAGGCTGGAATGTCGCGGAAGAGCCAGCCTCGCAATAGCAACAGTTGTCCTGGTTTCACCGAAGCGAGGAACTGTGGATCCCCGAGGTCAACTTCCGTAACCCAGTCTGGAATGGTGATCTGCCGAATAAATGGCAGGCTAAGCTTCAAGCTGGAAAGTACCCGAGTCGTAAAATGAAACAGATGATAAATGAATCGGCGCCGCCGGGGTGTACATCGAATTCGTGATTCCGTGGGTGGAAATCGACAAAACAAATCGCCGGCGGTTGAGGGAAACAGATCCGCATAGTTATCGAGCGCCGTATTCGCGAGTTTCAAGTTGCTCTCGATCGCGCGGCCGATGAGGTTCGAATAGACATACAACATGTTTCCAAGTTGTCCGGGTTTGTTCGTAAAGACCATCATAGGTTCATATTTTCATATAGCGCATCGAACTCCGCCATTCCGTCATTACCGCGGTACGTCACAATAATGTCAACGAGTCTAAAAGATCGGCTGCGCAAAAAGTCATCAACCTCGTAATACTGGCAGGTATTCTTGTACAGATTATGATTGTCCATTTCCGTTAGCACAAACCGGGTCTTCTTCAGCATCTCGATCCCTCCCTTGAGGACATCGAGTTCGGTTCCCTGCGTGTCCAGTTTAATCAGCAGCACGCCGGGTGTGTCTTTGAACTCACCGTCGAGTGTAGACACTTCAACCGTGGCTTCGTCTTCCTCTTTGAAGGAAGCCTGAAAAGCTCTCGGCGTTTGGGCCACTTCCTGAACACTTATTTCATTGAGTGACGATGATACGTTATTTGCCGTGACATGAAGGACCGCGCTGCCTTTTTCCTTTCCCAATGCGATTTTTTTGATCCGGATTGTTTTATGAGTTGCGGCTAATCTATCCAGAGTGGACCACATTCTGGCGTTTGGCTCGACGCAATAAATCGTCTGATCCTTGAATTCTGTGGCGAAGTATCGTGAGGTGCCGCCATCAAAACCTCCGACGTCTATGATGATTGCATCGGGAGCCACCGCCCCGTGACGTTTGATATACCGCGCCGACCAATATAAATGCTCAACCTCGCTGGTAAAGAAGATACCTTTGACATAATGAAGGAGCCGGATGTTTGTCCTCAGCGGGAACAAATAAAGAGCGATGAGTTTGTTGGCGATGCTTCTAAACATCCGAGCTCAACGTCCGTCAGCGTGGTCTGATCTCATGACTGCATAAATGTCTCCAAACGACGGGGCCTCTTCCAGGTCAGGCAGAACGTTGTCTGAAAAGGTTTGGTAATCGACATGGCCAGGCAAGACGAAATCAAGTTCCTCACCCAGGCAATAGTTATATAAGTAATTTGCAGAAATGTCGTGCAAACGCTCGACACATCTTTTCGCCTCGCTGACTGACAGTGGCGTGAATTCGAAAGACAGCATGTGTACCGGGCAGTTGAGCCCATTCAAGACACTCAATTCAAATCCTTCAACATCAATCTTGATGAAACGAGGAACGCCGTAGCTGGCTATCATCTGATCGAGAGTCCTGGTTGGGATCGTAATTGTTTCATCCCATGTTTCTTTGCTGAAGAGTTCTTTCGCGACGTTCTGGATGAATTCCGGGGACATTGAAGACAGGTCGTGAGAGCTGCTTTGGTAGATTATTGCTTCGCCCTCTGTCGCACTCAGCGCTATCGGCTCTATCTTTACGTTCGGTTTGAATTTGAAGCGAGACCTTAGATGCCTAACACACTGCGGCTGTGGCTCAAACGCCACCACCATCCTGGCGAATTGAGAGAATATCGCGGAGCGCTGGCCGACGTTAGCGCCCACATCAAAAACAAGATCATCGGGGCGAATTATCGTTGCGTAAAAAGCCTTCTGTGAGATGTCGCGTGGATTATGGCGGAACCTGATCTGGTTGATCTTATAGTAGATCCCCGCTTTCAGCAGCAAGTCTTTGAGCAGCGCTTTCATGCGAGATCTTATCACCGTTCAGTGCCATACCTCTCCTGCAAAACCATCGTGAGGGAATAGCTCTCGAAGATACTTCACCTCGTTAAACTTAATTGCATTCGATTCGTCTAAGGCGGACGACGGCAAGCGCAGGAGCGCCGTTTCACCACAGTAAGTTAGTTGCTCGCTCTATGTTTTCAATCAAGATGTAACCGCCATAGGGACGGCAACGGCGCGGTCAACGTGGCCTTGTAGCTGATCCGCGATCCAGCAGTAGGTGCGATCGAGCCCCTCTTCCAGAGAGATCTGCGGTTCCCATTTCAACACTTCACGCAAACGTGTGTTGTCGCTGTTCCGGCCTCTCACACCCTGTGGCTTCGACAGATCGTAACGTTTACGGATCGTCTTGCCGGCGAGACGAGCGACAATCTCGACCAATTCATTGATCGAAATCATTCGATCCTGGCCCAGATTAATCGGCTCGCGATGGTCGCTGCGCATCAGACGATAGATGCCTTCTACACAGTCGTCGATGTAGCAATATGAGCGGGTCTGCTCGCCGTCGCCCCAGACTTCAATTTCATCATCGCCATTTGCCAACGCCACTTTGCGGCAGATCGCCGCAGGTGATTTCTCTCGGCCTCCGTCATAGGTCCCCAGCGGACCAAAAATGTTATGGAAGCGGACTACCCTGGTGTCTAATCCAAAATCTTCCGTGTAGTGGCGGCAGACGCGTTCCATGTAAAGTTTCTCCCAGCCGTAACCGTCTTCGGCGTCCGCCGGGTAAGCATCTTCTTCCCTCAAGGGAGTCACGTCCGTTTTATCTTGCAAGTAACCGGGATAGATGCAGGCGCTCGAAGTGTAAAGATAGCGCTTGACGCCATTAGCTCTGGCGGCTTCGATCGATTGCAGATTCATCAATGTGTTATCGCGAACGATCTCGGCCTTGTGGCTCTCGATGAAGCCGATGCCGCCCATGTTGGCCGCGAGTCCGTAAACTTCGTCGACGCCTTCCGTCGCCTGCAAACAGTTCTCCCACTTCGTCAAATCCAGAAGCCCAAATTCGTCCGCAGCGGTTCGTTCATACTCCGGCTCTTTGATATCGACGCCGCGCACCCAATAGCCATGCTCAACCAGATACTTCGTCAAATGGTGGCCAATAAAACCACCCGCGCCGGTCACCAGTACTCTCACTTGTTTGGACATATATTGCAAAAACTCCTGATAATCGAATGATGCTCTTGAAGGGATTGAAAGTTACATGATGAGGCGTGCGATTTCAAGCTAGCACCCCTGGCCGCTTTATTCATGAAAGCAGTTCGCATCCGCGTCCGCAGAGCGGACGATTGATAGTAGCCAGCACTTTAGAGTCCGTGTCAGAACCGAGAGCGGTAGCGACCGGATCATCAAGTTTCGCCGGAATTGTTAGATCCCATCGCTACCGCTCCGGGTCCTGACACGAGTTTTGACACACTCTCTTTAGTGTTGGGATCATCGAAAGAAAACCGGCCGAGTCCGTGAAACGGGCGACAGAAGATCATAGAGTGCCAATCACGCGATTAGTCTAACTGATGTTGCGTTGCTCCCGCTTGTCTTTCGTCACACCCGCGGTATCCATTTCGCCAAAGTGAGCGCGATGGAATGCAACCATCAAGTCTTCGGTGGTGAAAGAGCAGAGCGGATACTCGCTCCACACCGTGCTCTCACCCGCGCGGTCTTCGTACTCCTCCATTAACTGAAGCAAATGAGCGCCGCGCTCTGGTTCACTCAGAACGTTCCAGACAATCGGGTTTTCCTCGAGACCGCGCACGGACAGCCACTCAACCGAACATTTCAAAGCACGCGCCAGCACTAAGAGCTCGGCATCCGAGATAGTTGTGGCGACTGAGCTTCCCGTCCGGTGCTGAAGATTCATGAGAATCTTCGCGATACGATCGCGACGAAGCGTTGGCTGCTCGGCTTCCGAGTACAACTCACCGGCCACGATACTGCATGCTTTGGAAAGTTTTTCCTGGCTGTAATCAAGCTTACGCATTCGGCTTTGCATCCGCAGCGCAATCTCTTTAATTCGTCCACGAGCGCCGGTGGAGTAACGCGAGGATTGGGGCATGTGGGCAGTACCACCTGCGCTAGCGGGTGGGTAAGAGCGTCTGTCAGTACCGCCGCCGTAGCGGGCGGGTAAGAGCGTTTGTCAGTACCGCCCTGCCGTAGCGAACGGGTAAGAGCGCTTTCCCGCCAGAAAAAAATCTAACTTGGATTGTGCTTGAAATCGCACAGACTTGAGAAAGCAACGGGTATATAGTCCATCGCGCACGAAAACTAAAGGATTAATCGGCGGCTTTCCCGACCAGCAAGCCGCCCACCTTCAGTCGCAAAGCCCCTATGTCCCCCAATCTCACGAGAGTATTATCTCGCGAAGCAGTCCCGTCCCATCGGCGACGTTACAGAACCGCGAGCGGTAGCGACCGGCCAAGGCCTGCGGCAATCACACAGCATCGGCGGCTCCGCCCGCAACCTTCATTTCATATTCCTAATCTCAAGCTCGGTCAATTCTTTATTCTCAAATCTCGAAGGATTCAATATGAAAAAACCAAAAGCAAAACTGCTTGTAACAGGCGTAGTAATGCTGGGGATCGCCTTAGCCATCTTCGCTCAGGATGGCGCGCGGATGCCCACAGGAGAGACTTATGTTCTTAAGGAAGGAACAGAGGTCGCCCTCAAGTTTGCTCAGGATGTTAGTTCCAAAACCGCAGCGGAAGACGACCGAGTTAATTTCGAACTGGCCGAGGACTTGAAAGTTGGCGATGTCGTCGTCGCTAAAGCTGGATCAAAGGCCGTCGGCTCCGTCACGCATGTCAAGAAGGCAGGAATGATGGGCAAGGGCGGCGAGCTTAACGTCCGCCTTGAGTACCTGAAAGTCGGTGATTCCCGCGTTCGTTTGCGCGCTAACAAAGGCAAGGAAGGCGAAGACAAAACCGGCACTACGATTGTACTCACGGTCCTCTTTGGCCCAATCGGATTGATTAAGCACGGAAAGAATGTTGAGGTGAAATCCGGAGCTCCGCTAAAAGCTTTTGTGGACGAGGACATTCGACTGCCGGCAGATAACCAACCTGCCGCCGAGAAGAAAATTGTTCCATAAGCTGGGCGAGGCCGGCGCCAGCGTTGCCAAGATATTCGATTTTGGCATCAAGCAGCCCCGGTAGTGTCCTTGAGAATAACTTAGCTGCCGTCTCTGTTGGCTGCCATTTCAATGCGTCTCACATTTTCATTCTCTGAAGTGCTTGTTCTGGGACCACAGCCTCTGAGGAATTGTAAGAGGCGCTGCGTGGCCGTCCCCTTTATTGTTCTGTTGGGGTTCATCTACGGCGCCCCTCAATCGAGCGCACCGATCACGCGCGAGATTCCAACAAAGAATCCTCGGGACATTGGCGACAGAAGCACGCGCACTCCGGCGCAGCAGAAAATTGACTTTCAATTGCTGAAGGCACCTCGCCTGAATCAAATCCGCAGTTATCGGCAAACGGATGATCAGCGAGGTCGTAAGTACGATTGCCTTCCTACAGATGTGCGGCTCAGTGATGTCGTCACATATGACCGCGCCGGTAAGGCGAATGTCACATTGGAGAAGACGCTGATTAGTCTCAGGGCAAAATGTCGTAACCGTAAGCTTGTGGACAGAAAGCGCCGCGAAATCAGATTTTTTCGCCCAGCGTGTTGGGGTTATCCACCTCCCAATTACCTGGAAATCGAGCAAAAGGAAAACGAAGACCTAAGAAGGCTGAAGCGGCAATACACGGTTGTGGTGTTTGGATGCAATCCGACGCTGGCCGCCAATCCGCGTGTAAAGCGAACCGGCAGTTCACCGTACTAGCCCTGCAGGCAACGCACCAGAAACGTGATTCACGTCCGACGACGTTCGAACATTCAGGAGGTAATACTCACATGAAAGTCATTTTCGCATCGCTGGCGATACTAGCCTTATTAGCACTGATTTTGGGAACCTCATGGCCGCAAAGTAGCGGGCAACGGGCCCGCGCGGCCCTCACAGCAGGCGATGTTCCGCAGTCTGTTAGTGAAGTCCCGCAGGCTCAGAAGAGTCCCCATAAAGAACAGCCGAAGGTTCCAGTCGATGCTAATCAGAGCATAGTGTCGAGCAATGTTCCGCAGTCGGTTAGTCAAGCGTCGCAGGATCAGAAGACTCCCATTCAACAAAAGCCGAAGCTTCCGGTCGATGCTAATCACGGCATACTGTCGATTAATGGTCCGCAGTCGGTCAGTCCAGCATCGCAGGATCAGAAGAGTCCCACCAATCAAAAACCCACACCCGGAGGCGACATTGAGCAATCGACAGGCGATCCGGATCTTCCGCCGGGCGGCGGCATCGACAAGGAAACGTACCTCATGTTGCGCAACGAGTACATCGCAATGTTGCGCGGCTATCTAACCGATCAGCCTTTCGATCCGATGGCCCGCGGACGCGCGATTGAAGAGGCTGAACGCCAGGAACGCAAATTCGCCGAAGCGAAAGCCACTGGCCTGATGCCTGAGATCAATACGGATAATTGGACTCCGATTGGCCCATCGCCAATTCCCAACGGCCAGACCTTCGGCCGCAACGATCCGGTCAGCGGTCGAACGATCGCTATCGCGGTTCATCCCACGAATCCCAACATCGTTTACGCGGGTACTGCGGCAGGAGGGGTTTTCCGTTCCCTTGATGGCGGCGCGAGTTGGACGCCCATATTCGACAGCGCGCAATCACTCGCCGTTGACGCAATCGCAATTGCGCCTTCGCAACCCTCGACTATCTATGTGGGAACAGGTGAAATAATTGGCTTTTTCGGCGTAGGCGTATATCGCATTGACAACGCCGACTCAGCGAATCCAACGGTTGTTGGGCCAATTAACCCAGTCACTGATCAAGGGAATGGCATTAATGTTCCCGCGTTTCAGCAAACCGCTGTCAGTGAGATTCTGGTTAATCCCACAGACCCGGCCACTATTTTCGTGTCGACAGCGTTTGGACTCGGCGG
>Ga0193747_1000480_pt1 | contig 13297 bp, 11 predicted proteins | sample L1m2metaG_FD_143048 | JGI IMG/M metagenome (GOLD analysis project Ga0193747, IMG submission 143048) | Soil microbial communities from a riparian zone of the East river system, Colorado, United States - L1m2 | ecosystem: Environmental > Terrestrial > Soil > Riparian zone | place: USA: East River...
TGCAGAACGATGTGCGATTCCTCACTGTCGTGCGTATGCAAAGGCGGCCCGCCGCCCGGTTGGGTTTCCGTCAGGAGAAATGAGAGCGCGCCGAAGCCATAATCTTCGCCGTTCATAAAGTAGCCGACCTCGCCCGGGAGGTCATAAAAACTCGTCATCTGCTTCAACTTGATCACGTAATCTGAGCGATTGAACCGCTCCTCCGGTCCGCGCTCATAGCTTTTCGTCGGCAATGAATCCGGCCCGATGTGGACGTATTGCGGCGTGCGCTTCTTTCCGCAGCCAGCCAGGAGGAGCGCAGCCATCATTCCGATTGCAAGCACGGCCTTCGCGGCCGTGGTGGAGCGAATACCGGTCATAGGTGTTATAGTTTGTGGACTCTTCGCTCAACGGAACTAAAGCCTAACGAGAAAAAGATAAGCCAAAGGCGGGGTCGGTGGCAAGCTCGCCGAAGTTGCCTCGTCCCGGATCCGACGGCTGCATCGCCTGGTTAGATGTTTTTGGCCTCGCATCCGAAAGCAAGGTGATTCCCGTCAGGATCGACAGCCATAAAATCTCTCATGCCGTATGGATAATCTTTGGGGTCAGACTTCACGATAGCGCCATTCTTTTTGATCTTTGCGCAGTAATCGTCGACCTCATCGCACAGAATATAAGCCGTGCCGCCACCAACGGGTCTTTCGTGAACGCTATGTCCTGATAGGTGTAGACGCACGTCGCCTAGCTTTATGCCGGCATAGTCGCCGAATCGGAAGTCCTCGGAGAAACCAAATATGCCGGTGTAGTGCTTCAGCGAGGCTTCCACGTCCGAGACTTGGAATACAGGGATGGCAGTTGTTGTTTTCATGTTGTGTGTGGCTTTCTTCGTTGAACACGGGTTCTACATCTAACGAGACAGAGATAAGGCACGGCAGGGTGTCGTGACAAACACCCTGAAGTTTTCTCGCAATGGGCCGTTGGCCTCGCTGGCGGCGGAACAGTCCATGGCAATGTTACCAATTACGGCGATTTGCCACACGTCGTCTTTGTGTGCCGAGAGGTGTATCGGGCCGTTCGAAGCAAATACCGCAATAGTCATGAGCCACAGCGCCACCGATGGGAAGAAAAGCAAACGGAAAGCCCAATCTTTAAGCAGACGCACGATCATCTAACGTCTCACCGACGCCGGGCTAGTGATGTTCGATTATCCACGGCAGCGCGATCCCGGCGTTCGGTGCAGCCGGTTTTTTGGGCATTCTTTTCAGTCAGCTCGAAGATGATGACTGGCCGCTCAACGCCCTGACAGCGCATCATCTTCTCTTCTTTTTTTCGAAATCCACAACGTCGGAGAACTCGTTGAGATGCGACGTTCTCTGCATCAGTGACTCCAAAGATGGCCGAAAGCGAGAATCGTTCGAATCCCCAAGCGCACGCTCTGCTCACTGCTTCCGCGGCGTAGCCTTTTCCTTGCTCTGACGTGGCAATGCCAAAGCCAACCTCGACGCCGTCAAACAACGGGCTCAAGCCGACATGTCCGATGAGCCGGGCTGTTGCCTTATCCGCAACACCGAAGACAAATGCGTTCGTCTTCGGCGTCATCTGCAAGTCAAACTGCCGAATCAGCCAATCGACCGCCGACGCAGCGTGCGCCTCGTCTCGATAAACCTGGCTGGGCAGCCATTTGCGCGCACAGTCCTCTTGGCTCATCGCCAGCATTGGCTCAACGTCGATCGGCGCGAATGGTCGAAGCAGCAACGAGCGCGTCTCAAGCGACACCATAGTCATCATTGTTTGCCCAACGAGATATGGATGGAATTTTTCTGTAATATTCTACGGAATTATTCCGTCTAATCCGACCGATTGCTGGGGAGGAGTCCGACAAAAGCGGAGTCATGGGAGAATTGTGCCGAATTATTGAAGATTTAGGAAGCGTAATGATTCGCGTGTGACTCCTTCGAGTTCGAGAAACGCTGTCAGCTTTTCATCCGCATGCACAACGAAACGCCTTCCGTCATCGCGGCTAAGCGCAGTCACCACACCTAACCCATTAGCCACGCTATCTCGAAAGAGGGAGCGGGCATCACCGCTTAAGCAGTGACACAAAATCATACGGACGCACAGTGGCTGACTTCTAGTGGTTGCCGATATGGTGGGGACAAAAGAACAAACCAATGAAGACCAAAATACAGCGAATTTCTCAGTCTCTCTGTTTGGTATTATTGCTGCTGACCTGCGGCACGCTCTCAGCGCAGAGCGAAAAAGGTCGCGTGCGGAATATTGTCCTCGTTCACGGTGCTTGGGCAGATGGTTCAGGTTGGAAAGGTGTTTACGACATTCTCGCCAAGGATGGTTACAGGGTAAGTATCGTCCAGGAGCCGGAGACGTCGTTCAAAGAAGATGTGACGGCGACGAAGCGCATCCTCGCTCTGCAAGATGGACCATGCATTCTTGTGGCTCACAGTTATGGCGGCGCCGTAATCACCGAAGCGGGAACGGATGCATCGGTTGCGGCATTGGTATACGTCGCTGCTCACATGCCAGATGCGGGAGAGAATGAGGCCGACGATGGTAAGCGCTTCCCGAGTGATCTCAGCACGTCTGGTGCGATAAAGAAGACGGCAGATGGTTTCACTTACCTCGACCCCGCGCAGTTTCATGAGTACTTCGCAGCCGACTTGTCTGCTGAGCAGGCCGCTTTCATGGCGCGATCGCAGGTGTTCAACGCAGCTGACAATTTCAAAGCTGTTATCACGACAGCGGCGTGGAGAAGCAAACCGAGCTGGATGCTAGTGGCGGGAAGCGATCGAACCATCAATCCCGATTTGGAACGATGGTATGCCGAGCGAGCCAAGAGCCATAAGGTTGAAGTCGCAGGCGCCAGTCACTCAGTCTACGTCTCACACCCCAAGGAGGTTGCAGATGCAATTGAGAGTGCAGCACGTGCGGTCTCGAAGTAGCTCGAGTTAAGATCATGCGTCTACTCAACATCGAATCATCTCCGCGCGGATCCAGGTCTGCGTCTATCGCCGTCACCAGCGCCTTCCTCGAAGCCTACCGTCAGGCTTGTCCTGAGGTCATGGTCGATACCTTGAACGTCTGGGAGGAAACGCTGCCGGACTTCGACCAGCAGGCCATTGGCGCGAAGTACAAAGGTGTGTACAAACAACCGATGGACCAGGCCGAGACCGCCGTCTGGGACAAAATCCAGGAGCTGGCCGTACGCTTCCAGCAAGCGGACCGCATCGTGCTCGGCGTGCCTATGTGGAACTTTGCCTACCCTTACAAGCTCAAGCAATTGATTGATCTGGCCTGTCAGCGGAACATGCTCTTTACCTATGACGGCAACGATTACGGCCCTTTACTGAAAACTCCCCGCGCCTTCGTGGTCTATGCGCGGGGCGGGACCTATGCGGAAGACTCGCCGACGCCCGCTTCCCGGTTCGACCATCAGCAAGGATACATTGATTTCTGGCTGAAGTTTATCGGGGTCAAGGAGGTCCATACGCTGGTGGTGGAAGGCACGACGTGGCGCGGGAAAGAGAAGGGGGAAGAGAGTATCGCGCGTGGTCAAGCTGAGGCAAAAAAGTTGGCGGTAGATTTCTAACCCTTGCCAAACTTGCGACGCGGTCTTTCGTCATTGAGTATGAGTTCTGTTCAAGCGCGCAGGCAGCATAAGGCACTAGCCGCAGTTCATCAGGCGGCGATTATCGACTTCATCGCCTCCTTTGTGGATCAGGCTCTGCGAGTAGAACTGATGTTGACCCCTAAGCCGGGGCTAGTCGATCAACGCAACAGCGGCGCGAGCATCATGGACACGAGCACCGCGAAGCCTACGGCCAAAAGCGTTTTCCTCATTTTGCGGCGGGGCGGCATTACATCAGCCGACGCTCCCTAAAGCCAGCAAAATTCCGGCTTCACCGCACAACACAGAACAGCCTCGAAATCAGCGGATTTGTTCTCATTTCCGTTCTCACTCGGGCACTTTTCTTGGTAGTTTTCTGGGAATTTACCTATGAAAAGAGGCGGGGGCGGGAATCGAACCCGCGAATAGCGGTTTTGCAGACCGCGACCTTACCACTTGGCTACCCCGCCATTTGTGCGAGGAATGAGCGTAACGTGGGAGCACAGTGTGTCAACGCGGCGAAGCGATTCGTACCAACGAATGTGATTCGTGATGGGTGATTAGTGAAATGATTAACGATTCAACGCCGAAAGCCGTCGCGAGCAAGCGATCTAACGGTTATCTTGGCCGGTGACATCTCGCTCGTCACAACTGTTTGCAGCCGCGCAGAAATGGATTCCAGGCGGTGTGAATTCGCCCGTGCGCGCATTTCGCAATGTGGATGGCGCTCCGTTTTTTGTGGCCCGCGCGAAGGGCGCGAAGATTTGGGACGTCGATGGGAAGGAATATATCGACTATGTCGGCAGCTGGGGACCGGCGATCCTCGGTCACGCGCCGGAAGTTGTCGTGAACGCAGTGCGCGAAGCCGCAGCGCGCGGCTTAAGTTTTGGAATTCCGAATCCACTCGAAGTGGAGATGGCGGAATTGATCTGCGATTGGATGCCATCGATCGAAAAAGTGCGGATGGTCAACAGCGGCACAGAAGCGACCATGTCGTGCATTCGCCTCGCGCGTGCGTTCACCGGACGCGACAGGATCATCAAGTTCGACGGTTGTTATCATGGCCATGTCGATGGGCTCCTGGTGAAAACAGGCAGTGGCGCACTTACTCACGGGCGGCCTGACAGCGCGGGCGTGCCGCAGGCATTTGCCGATCTCACCATTTCACTGCCATTCAATAATACCGATCTTGTGCGGAAGGCATTTGCTGAGAACAAGGGGAAAATCGCAGCGGTAATTGTGGAGCCTGTTCCCGCCAACGCGGGTCTTTATCTTCCGAGCGACGATTTTTTGTCGATGCTGCGAAACGAATGCGCCGCCAATGACGCGCTTTTGATTTTCGACGAAGTAATTACCGGTTTCCGTCTGGCATGCGGCGGCGCACAGGAAATTTACGGAGTTAAACCCGATCTTACGGCATTGGGGAAGGTGATTGGCGGCGGACTGCCCGTCGGTGCGTTCGGCGGACGGGCCGAAATCATGGACCAGCTTTCGCCTGATGGTCCCGTGTATCAGGCGGGGACGTTATCTGGAAATCCTCTGGCGATGGCCGCAGGTCTCGCGCAACTGCGCGAGCTCGAACGGATCAACGGATGGAAATTGCTCGAAGAACTTGGCGCGCAATTCGAAGAACTCACGCGGAGTGCCATCAACCACGCGAAGATCGACGTCACGTTTAACCGGATCGGTTCGATGTTTTGTTTGTTCTTCGCCTCGGGGCCGATTGTCGATGTCGCCAGCGCGCGGAGGAGCGATTTGAAAACGTTCGCGAGATTTTTTCATGCTTGTTTAAAGCGCGGCATCTACTTCGCGCCATCGCAGTTTGAAACCGGGTTCATATCCACAGCGCACTTGCGGGAAGATGTGGAACGCACAGGCAGTGTGGTGCGCGAAGCATTAAGAGAGATATAGATTCATTCCACGCAAGAAACGACGTCTCTGGGAGCCGCGATCCTCTTCTTGGCTGTTCCGACGCCGAAAGTATTCGGGGTTGCCCAGCCGTAGCTTTATGCGAAGGCTGGGAGGAGTGTCCCAAACAAGAAAACATTGATCGAGAGATGTCTCGACTTCGCTCGACATGACAACGGCGGCAAACCAGCGAATTCGCCCCGCGGCGAAATTCTTTTTGGAAGGTGACAAAAAGTTTTTCGTCAAAGGCGTCACATACGGTCCTTTCAAGCCGGACTCGGAAGGGAACTATCTCGGACGGCCCGAACAGGTCGATGCCGATCTCGCCCTAATGCGCCAGACCGGCTTGAACGTTGTGCGGATTTATCATGCACCACCGCCCTGGTTTCTCGACCGATGCACTAACGCAGGCATGCGCGTGCTGGTAACCCTTCCCTGGGAAAAGCATATCGAGTTCCTGGCCGAGCGGTCGATTCGCAGGCAAATTGCCGAAGCAGTCCGGGAGACGGTGAGCAAATGCGCCGGGCATCCAGCAATTCTCGGATACCTGGTCGGCAACGAAATCTCCAGCACAATGGCCCGCTGGCTCGGCGCGCGTCGGGTGATTGAATTTGTGGAGGAACTCATTCGGATCGGCCGTGCTCTCGATCCGGATGCCCTTTTTTCCTATGCCACGTACCCGCCGACGGAATATCTGCTGCCGCAGAATGCCGATTTTTGCTGTTTCAACGTTTACCTTCACAATCAGCGTGACTTCGAAGGTTACCTGTTGCGACTACAAAATCTCACAGGAGAGCATCCGCTTATTCTGGGGGAATTCGGCATGGACACGATCCGGCATTCACAGGAAGAGCAGGCCGAGATGCTCGGCTGGCATATCGACAGCGTGGTAAAATGTGGTCTTGCTGGAACCATTTTTTTTACCTGGACGGACGAATGGTTCACGGGCGGACAGGAAATTACCGACTGGGCGTTTGGAATCGTTACGAGGGAACGCCGACCGAAGAAGGCGTTCTATATACTGGAAGAGAAACTGGGCCGAAACAATTCCACCTTGCCTCATCGTCCCTTGCCGAAGGCGCCGTTCGTTTCGGTAATTGTTTGTTCGTACAACGGCGGCCCGACTCTTGCGTCTTGCCTTGATTCGTTAGGTAAACTCAATTACCCCGAGTACGAGGTCATTCTGGTCGATGACGGATCGACCGACGATACCTCTTACATCGCAGCGCAATTCCCATGGGTGCGCTACATTCCTCAAAGCAATCAAGGTTTGAGTCACGCCCGCAATACGGGCGCCGCCGCTGCCAAGGGTGAAGTATTCGCCTACACCGATTCTGACTGCATGGTTGATCCGGATTGGCTCTATTATCTCATTGGCACTCTTGTGAGCGGTGATTACGCCGGAGTAGGCGGACCGAATGTCACGCCGCCAGCCAAAAATTGGATTCAGGCCTGCGTTGCAGCCGCACCGGGCGGACCGAGCCATGTGCTGCTTACTGATGTAGTCGCCGAGCATATTCCCGGTTGTAACATGGCGTTCTATCGCTGGGCGTTTGAAGGCGTGGGCGGCTTTGATACCGAATACCGCAAGGCAGGGGATGATGTCGATTTTTGTTGGCGACTTCAGCAGGCCGGCTGGGTCATTGCTTTCAGTCCAACCGCGATCGTCTGGCACTACCGACGCTTTACTCTTCGCGCTTTTTTGAAGCAACAGGAGGGTTATGGCGAAGCAGAGTCATTGCTGCGTTTTAAACATTTGATCTTTTTCGGACCAACAGGCACGGCGAAATGGCGCGGACAAATCTACGGCACGCCGCGGTTCAGTTGGTTCGTTAACCGGCCGGTGATCTATCACGGAATGTTTGGTGAAGGTTTTTTCCAATCGATCTATCCCACGCCTCAGTCAGATGTAGCCGCCTACCTGAGCAGCATTGAGTGGTTCGCCCTGACGATTTTCCTGTTTGGCTTGGGCATTTTTCTCCCGGCATTGCGCATTGTCCCTTACCTCATGCTTGGGGGCACGCTATGCGTTGCTCTTTCCTATATGGTGCGAGCTTCCATTGAACCGAAATTCGATACGGCTGGGGCGCGGCTGCTTGTCATGTTTCTAGCTTTTGTCCAACCGCTCGTGCGCGGATTCTCCCGTTACTTCACCTGGCTGCATTTCAAGCGCACGCCTGCAAGCGTGATTCGGGCGCACGAACATCTGCCGGAGCGCAGCCGTTTTGGGGGCAGTCTAAGTCGCCGGGTTTTTTGGAGCGAACAGGGGAGGGACCGCCACTATTTGCTCGGCGCTATCTTCGAGTTGCTGGATGAAGAAGGCTGGCGTTATTCCACTGACAGCGGGTGGAATGAGTGGGACATTCAAATTTATGGGAATTTTTGGTGGAGCATCGCGCTTCAGACCGTCACTGAGTATCACGGCGGCGGTAAGTGTCTGACCCGTGTTCGGCTTCGCAACCGGTTTGTCACGACGACTATTATTTTCAATCTGATCGCTGTAAGTTTGTTGATCTATCGCCAGCTCAATATCTCGCGCGTAGATATTTGGGTCCTTGTTCCCTACCTGCTCTTTCTGGTGTTTCTCTGGACGCGCGCGCGTTTGCTCAAGTCGCGGGTAGCAGAGCTTGTCGATCTTGCAGCGCACCGCGCTGGTCTGCAGCGGATGACGCGTCGAGGCAAAGTCGTCGGAAGCGAGTCAACGCCGCGAGTTGAGATACCGGCGATTACCGTGGACGAGGTCTCCCCGCACGTGCCCGAATAGGCGCGTTACTTCCTGAAGCGCCTCGCAACTTCGGTCAGAACTTCAAACGGACTCTGCCATTTCCTTGTGCGATTCGGCCGATTCGTTTTGCTTTTAACATTAGCACTGCGCGTTCAGCATCACGTTCGGAAACCACCACCACCATTCCGATCCCCATATTAAAAACCTGATACATTTCCTGAGGATCGATCTTTCCGTTTTCTTCCAGGACCTGAAAGATCGGAGGCGCATGCCAGCTTTTCGTTTCGATTACGGCGTCACACTTTGCAGGTAAGGTTCGCGGCAGGTTGTCAATTAGCCCGCCGCCTGTGATGTGGGCAAGACCTTTGATGATGCCGCTTGGAATTCCTGCCAGAAGCGGCTGATAATTCTTGTGCACGCGCATTAATTCCTGGCCGACCGTTTTCGCCAAACCGGGCAGGCGCGAAGTAACTTTGAGCCGCATTTTTCGGAACAGAATTTCGCGTGCCAGCGAGTAGCCGTTGGTATGCAAACCATTCGATTCCAGTGCGAGAATTACGTCGCCGGGACGAATCTTCCTGCCGTCGATGATATTGCCACGGTCGACGACGCCAATGATGCAACCAGCGAGATCGTATTCGCCCTTGCGATAAATTCCAGGCATCTGCGCCGTCTCGCCGCCGAGAAGGGCGCAATCTGCAGATCGACAGGCGCGCGAAACACCCCGCAGCAATTGTTGGAACACACGAGGTTCGAGTTTTCCGCATCCAATGTAATCCAGGAAAAAAAGCGGACGTGCGCCTAAAACCGCGATGTCGTTTACACAATGGTTAACGAGATCGGCGCCGACCGTATCATGCTTGTTCAGAGCAAATGCGACTCTTAATTTCGTTCCGACGCCATCAATGCTTCCAACCAATACCGGCTCGCGCATTCCAGGGAAGCTCGCTCGGAACAAACCGCCAAAACCGCCAATCTTACCCAACACTTGAGGCCCATGCGTTTGCCTAACGAGTGACTGGATGCCGCGCTTCAGTTTATTGCCGAGATCGACATCAACGCCTGCACGAGCGTACGCCTTTTTCTTTTTTGTCATGTCGAGCGAAGTCGAGACATCTCTGTTTTTGATCTAAACCGCAAGAGATTTGATTCGCTCACTCCTTGTTCGCTCACCCTCTGGCCTTCCCGTCCATGTCGCGGCCCCCCAGCTGCTCCATTCTCGACGCCGCTTCGCTCCGCTCGAAATGACAAGCAACTATTTCAAATCCGCGAACAAGGTCGGATGTGCTTCCTGGTCGGCGAGCGCTTTGGCGCGGTGCTCGCGTTTTTCCATGATGAACTTGTCCAGTGCAGGATCGACGGGCAGGGGATAATCTCCGTTGAAACAGGCCAGGCAAAAGCTATTCATCGGTTTTCCGGTCGCCCGTACCATGCCTTCAACATCGAGATAACCGAGGCTGTCGACACCGAGGTATTTGCAGATGTCGTCCATCGACATCTGGTTCGCAATCAACTTTTCCGGATCGGGAAAGTCGATTCCGTAGTGACAAGCAAACCGGTGTGGCGGACAGCTCACACGCATGTGCACTTCTTTGGCGCCAGCTTCGCGCAAGTTCACTACGCGCGCTCGCGAGGTCGTCCCGCGTACGATCGAATCATCCACAACCACAACGCGTTTTCCCGCCACCATTTCCTTGATCAGGTTCAACTTTACCCGCACATCGAAATCGCGGATGAGCTGGCTCGGCTGCAAAAACGTTCGGCCAATGTAGTGATTGCGAACAAAGGCATGGGCGTACGGAATGTTTAGCTCCTGCGCGAAACCAAGAGCGGCGTAGTTTCCCGAGTCGGGCACCGCCACTACGATGTCTGCATCTACGGGAAATTTTCTTGCCAGTTCGCGTCCCATTTCCATGCGCACCTTGCCGACGTTCACTCCGCCGATCATACTGTCGGGGCGCGCGAAATAGACGTATTCGAACATGCAGAATGCTGGCCGGGCATCCGGGAACGGTCTTTCGGAACGCAATCCGTTTTCATCAATGATCAACACTTCGCCGGGCTCAATTTCGCGGACGAACTCCGCATGAATCAGATCAAAAGCGCACGTCTCGGATGCCACGATATAAGCGTCATCGAGTTTGCCGAGGGAGAGCGGGCGCCAGCCAAACGGATCGCGAACCGCGATTAGTTCCCGTTCACTCATGATGATGAGCGAGAACGCTCCTTGAATCCGACGCAACGCCGCGAGAACATTTCCGCCGTTCTTCGAGGGTTGCGCTAGAAGATGTAAAATGATTTCGCTGTCGGCGGTGGTTTGGAAAATGGAGCCTTTTCGTTCAAGCTCATCGCGCAGAAGATCGGCATTAATCAAATTACCATTGTGCGCAATTGCCATTTGACCGCGCACACAATCGACTACGAACGGTTGCGCGTTTTTGATCGTGCTGGTTCCAGTGGTCGAATAACGCACGTGCCCGATGGCGCGTGTCCCTTTCAGTCTGGCCAGTTCGTCCTGTCCAAATACCTGCGACACAAGACCCATGTCCTTGTGCTGGAGAAAAGTCGTGCCGGGCCCGTTGCTTGTGACGATTCCCGCGCTCTCCTGGCCGCGATGCTGCAAAGCAAACAGGCCATAATAGCTCAGGACCGCCGCGTTCGGGTGGCCAAACACACCGAACAGCCCGCATTCATGCTGCGGCAGCACGGCAGTGTCGGGTGCTTGATTTGGATCAGTTTTGCCCCAGGGGGAGATCACACGAAATAATCCACCAAATTGTCTCACATTCAATCCCGGGATTAAGACTTCATCGCCTGCCAGACAATCGCGCGCATTGTGCTCTCAACCGGCGCATCACCGAAACGTTCCGCAATCCGTTTTGCGACCGCGACGATCACGTTCTCCGGATCCACACCACGCTCTGTTGCTTCAGCGCCGACCGGATTGCCGCGCACCAATCCAGTGGCGAACTCTCTCGCTGAGTTGGTTCGGCACGGTTTCGTTTCAGAGAAAGATTCAATTTTTTCAAAGCCAGCGTCTTGCAGCAGTTTTCGGATGATCGTCGAATCGTGAAAACCAAACGGGATCTGATAAAACCTGGGCGGATCGCGATCAAAGAACGAAGCGATCGTCGCGTGTGCAATCTGGCCAAAAGGATTCATCTCAAACGAATCCCACACGTTAAACAGAAAAACGCCGCCTCCGCGAAGGACGCGATAAGACTCGCGCATGGCGGCAGCTTTGTCTGGGACAAACATCACACCGAACTGGCAAATAGCAGCGTCGAACGAACAATCGGGAAACGGAAGGGCCGATGCGTCTGCCTGTTGCCAAATAACGTTTTCGCCGTCTCCAAATTTCGGTTTCGCAAATTCGAACATGTCAGAGTTCAAATCAGTCGCGACAATTTCGATTGTCGCAGCCAACGCGTCGCGCAATCGACGCGTCACGATTCCCGTGCCACAGGCGATTTCAAGCACGCGTTTATTTTTCTTGTTTGCGAGTCGCGAGACCAAATCTTCGGCCCACGGCTCGAATATCACCGGCCCGAGGTAGCGATCGTAATTTTCTGGGACCGCTCCCTGGAAAAGAACATTTCGATCGTGCTCCATTTACAAGCTTGGGATGCCTTCGACGGCTGAGTCACTTTCCACAGCGCGGCCGATTGCGTTCCACCAATCATCGTAAAGATCGCCAACTGGCCAGGAAAATTCTTCGCTGCCAAGTCGGATGCGAAGTTGGTTGCCGCCAACTCTGCCAAGCTGTTGAAATGGAATTTGTCGCTGCTGCAGCACCGACATCGTGTTTTGCAGATTTTCCGGCGCGATGGAAATTACAATTCGCGACTGTGATTCGTTAAAAAGCGCTGTAGTGACAGACGTGTCGCCTGTTTCCAGATCGATCTCTGCCCCGAAAAGTTTTTCCGGATTAAAACAACATTCAGCGAGCGCGACGGCGAGACCGCCTTCGCTGCAGTCGTGCGCGCTTTTCACCAGACCTTCGCGAATTAAGTCTCGCACAGCGTTTTGGATTTTAATTTCGTACGCCAGATCGACGCGTGGCGGCGGGCCATGTTTCAAACCGTGACAGACTTTGAGGTAACGTGAACCACCGAGTCTGTAGCCGAGGGCGCTGACCTCGGCTTCTCCGTTGTGGCCAGTCTTTGCCCCGCCGCGGTCAGCGCCCGCGGCTACAGTACCGGCGATTTCACCAACCACGATTATCACGTCCCCCTCGTTCTTGAACCATTGAGTGGTGATGTGCTCTTCTTTGTCGATCAAACCCACCATTCCGATGGTCGGTGTTGGATCGACCACCCCTGCCGGGCTCTCATTATATAAAGAAACATTTCCGCCGGTTACTGGCGTGCCAAACGCGCGGCAGGCTTCGGCGATGCCTTCGACTGCTTCTCGCAGCTGCCAAAAGTTTTCCGGCTTATAGGGATTGCCGAAGTTTAAGTTATCGGTGACTGCGAGAGGACGCGCACCGGAGCAGGTGAGATTTCGCGCCGCTTCGGCGACGGCAATCTTTCCGCCTTCGCGCGGGTCCAGCGCGCAATAGAGCGAATTGCAATCAGTAGTCGCAGCCAGGATTTTGTTTGCATAACGCACAAGGAAAACGGCCGCGTCCGAACCGGGCTTCACAAGCGTGCCGGTGCGCACCGTGTGATCGTACTGCCGATACACCCAGTTTTTCGATGCGGTGGTCGGATCACGCAATAGTTCGCGCAGCGCTTCGTGATTATCGATCTCGGCGAGATTCGCCAGACTGCGATCATCGATCGCGGCCGCAACAGGTTTCGCTTCCCTCGAATAAAGAGGTGCTTCGTCGGCCAGCGTCCTGGCGGGAATCTCCGCGGCAATCGTGCCGTCATCGCGCACGCGCATCATGCCGTCATCGGCGACGCGGCCAATCTCGACGCATGGCACGTCCCATTTCTCGAATATTGCCCGGACCACGTCTTCCTTGCCGCGCCTGGCGATGATCAGCATCCGTTCCTGCGATTCGCTCAACAAAATCTCGTATGGCGTCATGCCGGACTCGCGTTTCGGAACTTTCGTGA
>Ga0193747_1000481_pt1 | contig 13293 bp, 20 predicted proteins | sample L1m2metaG_FD_143048 | JGI IMG/M metagenome (GOLD analysis project Ga0193747, IMG submission 143048) | Soil microbial communities from a riparian zone of the East river system, Colorado, United States - L1m2 | ecosystem: Environmental > Terrestrial > Soil > Riparian zone | place: USA: East River...
CGAGCAAAGTCTCGTGAGTTGGCTTGTGTGCGAAAAATTGGGCAACTCCAGAGGTAATTGCTGCAGCCATCGAAACCATTCCAAACGCAATTGCCCAGCGGGCGAGGCGCTGAGTTTGCCGGTGCTTGGCGTCGCTATGTCTTAGATCGATCTCACTGCGTATGAGTGCGAGTCGTTCCGATGCAGTTATGATTTCATTTGGAGGAAGCGCCGGGTCAGACTGAATTTCCAGGAAATAATCTTCACAATCCCGGAGTTCGCTTTCGGCAAAGACGCGAAGCTTGCTAGGCTTAATGCGGCCGACCATTTTCCAAAAATTAGATCGATCTGCCATAATCCCAGTTTCAACCTTGGGGCATGCGAGCAAAGTGGGGGCCTGGCGGTCCTCATTTGTCTTTCTACGGAAACAACGGAACGAAGTTTCGAACCACAGCCGAGTGGCCCCAATGAAACGCATTCCCCTGTTGGCCGAAACGTAGGAAACCCTTACAACCGTCAGAACAATTTACGCGTTCACGCGCGCATTGGTTCTGAGGGGTTTTCGAAGTACGTTGATCAGCAACAGCAGAGAGCCAGGGCTCCAAGGTTGTTTGACGAAGCGAATACAGGATCAAAAGCTGACGGCGCTTCTTGAACTTGAAGCGGCGATTCGCGAGAGATAGCAGATCGAGCCTGGTGTCCCTGATCACCGGGATCCCCCATATAAGACTAAAGTCCAACAGGCAGAACAGCCCGCGCATGCTATTAGAAGGGAAGTTCGAGCGACTGGCCGGGGGCTGGGAATTAAACGGGGACTAACCCTGCCCGGTGTTTATGAATTAGCACGGCCACCAAGTAGCCGCCTCTCCGCACCGTTGAGCCCGGTGCAGTCGCTCCTCCCTAAGGATTTGCCCGAAAGCAATCGGGCTGCGTTTAGCTATTTCAGCGTAATTTCGCGCATGTTCTTGGTGCCCATGATTTCGCGAATTTCCAGACGTTTCGTCTGTGTGGCGAGCTGTTGATCTGGTGCCCCCTCGATTTTTCTGGCGATCGGATCGGCCTTCTCGCGAAAGCCGTCTAGCGCGGCCATGTTTTTCGATTCCACCATAAGCAAGATGTCGAAATCTTGCGGCGTGGCGGCTGGACCGAGTAGGATTTTGTAATCCATGATGAGGTTCTGCTTTTTGGCTTCGTTCATAGCGGCTGTGAATGTCTTGGCGAGGCCTTTAAGGTATTCATCGGTCATGCCGGCCTTGGCTTTTACCATCGTTACTGTCCAAACGGGCCCTTCGGTGTAAGGCGCGTCACTTTGCGCCAGGCAAAGCCCCGTGAATGCAGTAGATACCGCGACGCTGATAATGAGAATAGGGAATTTGTTCATATTGGTGTTCTTTCCTTTGTTCAGTGTTTTTAGTTTGAAATCATCCCGCCGCGTTCGAGCAGACGGAACGATGGTGCAACAAACTGCGAGGGCCAAGAATTTACGGGGACTTAGCTTGGCGTGGTGGACATGAAATCAGCACGGTCTCCAACTGACCGCTTTTCCGCACCGGTGAGTGCTCGCAGTTTGCTGCCATAGTTTGATGATGCACAGATAGTGTTTCGCTAGGCAAGTTTAATCAGCGTTATTCCAATGCCCGAACGCAGACGGCTACGTTTATCGCGGGCATTCATGGGATAGCGGTTACAGGCACAGCAGTTGTTGTGAACGGCAGCGGTCAACTTGGAGTGGCGCCATCGTCGGCACGTTTTAAGGACGCGATCAAACCAATGGACAAGGCGAGCGAAGCGGTTCTCGCCCTCAAACCGGTGACGTTTCGCTACAAGAAGGAGATTGACGCAGAAGGCGTGCGGCAGTTTGGCCTTGTGGCTGAAGAGGTGGAAAAAATCAACCCCGATCTAGTGGCCCGCGATGCTGACGGGAAGCCTTATACTGTGCGCTACGAAGCGGTGAATGCGATGTTTCTCAACGAGTTCCTAAAAGAGCATCAGAAGGTGCAGGATTTGGAGAAACAGGTTGAAAAGCTCGCTGCGGGCCTGCAGAAAGTGAGCGCACAGCTCGAAGCGAGCAAACCTGCGCCGCAAGTGGTCAACAATCCCTAAAGCTGCGCTCGCCCCAACGAAACAGAAGCGTTTCACAATCAGCCGTCACGCTTCACCTCGTGGCGACGTCGATTCAGTTTACTCCCTGTTCAACGGCGATGAATCGCGGCGATGGACTCGTCGGATCCCTTCAAGGTATCGAGCTCTTCCATTAGGCGTGCTTCGTAGAAGTCACATTCGGGGCAATCGCCATTTGGCTCGATCCATTCGGGATGTTGGATTCGCAGGTCGTCGTGAATCTGTTGCCGGAGCTGGGCGATTGAGTTCGACACTCTCATAACGACTCCCTCCTTTTTTTGACAATGAGCGGTCGCCTAACGTTCATTTGCGTTCTTGAGGCAAATCTTGCCTGAGCTGTGTCCCGAACGCACGACGTTGGCCGCTCTGCGGTTTTATCCCAAAGTGGACCGCGCGGTGGTCAGCCTTCTCAGCAAAGCCGATTGGAGTTGGGGCTGCGTCGCCGCGATTGATTCCAACGGGCAAACAATCTGGATTGCAGCCATTTTCCACCATTGAGGCAACGAAGGAAGTTAGGCCACAAGAACGATTGCGCCGACAACAATGAGAACTCCTCCAAGCCATTGATGCCAACTCACCTGCTCGCGCAAACACACAGCGGCAATGATCATTACGAAAATGACGCTGAGCTTGTCTATCGGAGCAACTTTTGATGCATCGCCCAGCTGAAGAGCACGAAAATAACAAAGCCAGGACAATGCGGTGGCGAGGCCAGACAGGCAAAGAAACAGCCACGCGCGCCCTGAGATATTGTTCAATTGCAGATCATTGGTTTTGGAGAGAGCGGTGACTAGTGCCCAGCTAAAGACCACCACAACGCTTGTCCGAATAGCAGTGGCCAAATTAGAATTCACATTAGCGACGCCGACCTTCGCGAGGACGGCGGTAATAGCTGCAAAGAAAGCGGACAGCAGCGCCCAGACCAACCAGTTCATCGTTTATTTAATCGGCGGGCGATTTTGAAGTCAATTGTGAGTCGTGCGCGAGCATTTCCACGGTTTGCCCTATTCGAAAGCCGCCCGGCTCCTAATGGCCTATCAGGCGATGCAGCGAACCGCGCGCCGCTCCGGTGCTTCACCGCCTCGGAACTGCTCCCATCAGCCGCGCCGGTCGAACTCAGCTTCTTACGAAACCCGTCTTAGCAACTCAATTTACGCCGCAGCGCAGCCAAGCCGAGCAAAGCGCAGCCGAGCAGAGAAACTGTCGTGCCGCCATCGGGAACGCCCGTCGGAGTAACGCTGATGTCGTCCAAAAAGAAGAAGCCAGCAGCGTTAAATTGTATCGGCGAAGAGGCGCTCAAAGCGGTGAAAGTAAACGTGAACTCGGTGTAGCTCGTTAGCCCTGCAAAAATATGATTGAAAACTGTTGCCCCCCCAAAAACGCTAAGCGCACCCCCGCTCGTCGTGGCCGCCCAAAAGTTGACCGTATACGATTGGCCCAGTGTCGTCGCGAACGACTGCCCAAGAACCCCCGAACCAGTAGAACTAAACGCTTGATAGCTTCCGGAATGCGGCGAGACGCCGCTGGCCGTACCCATCGCGAAAAACCCGGGGTGCAACGTCCAGCTGGTAAGATTGCCTGTTTCGAATCCGGGATTGGTAATCTGGTTTGCCTTGGCGGGTTGGATAATGCAGAACGCCGCAACTGCGGCTAAGGCCAAGAGAAGCTTGGGTAAGGCTTTCATGCCTAACTAATTAGCATCGAACATGCCAGTGTAGGGCGAAATACTATATTTCCTTCGCCCTGTTTAACTTAAAACAATCGACTGCCTACGTGAAAATCAAGAAGACTGTAAAACGCACCCCAAATTGTTAGGCATGCCGACGATTTTAGCACCGGCGAGAGTTGCGCCTAGGATTTTCGTTCACCGCCTCGCAACTGCTCCCATAAGTCGGTTCCATTCGTCGAGGCTGCCGCGCGGAACCCAAGCTCGCATGCAGTATTGAAGCTCAGCCGGGCGTTCATTTCGCGGCGCGGATTTTGCTTTGAGCGGGCCGTGATTTTCGTCGTTTAATACGCTGGATGAGCCAGCAATTTGTTGGTATAATTGGGTTCCTCTCGCAACGATCATAGGCAAAGGAAATGGCATCCGGGAAAGATCCTCCAAGGCAAAGCGAGCCCGAGAAAACGGAAGGAAGCCGTCATGCTGGAGGCGTTAAAACCGACGAGCCGCGCGACTCAGATTTAGATTTTGAGCACCAAGCGGACTTAAACCGGGATGCTGAACGAGCAGAAGCAGACAAGACCAAATTGCAAAGTCGAAGCGATTCAGACGCTTCTCGTGATCTAGGGAGAGCGGATATGGGAAGAAGCCGCGCAGAACGCCAGGCTGCAAGAGATGAAAGACTGCGCGTAGAAAGAGAAATTACGGACGAAGCAATCAAAGCCGAACGACTCCGAGCTGATGCTGCTACAGAAAGAGAACGGAGCGATTACCAGGCATCCGCCAAGTCTTCCGCTGAAATATTATCCCAGGAACGAGAGAGGCACCAAGAAACCAAGGCGGCTCTTACTACAAGGGAAGAATTCCTTGCCATCGTAAGTCATGACTTGAGGAACCCTCTCAATCACATATCAATTTCAGCGCAGAATCTATTAGAAGAGCCGGCGGATATAAAAGAGCTCGCCTCATCAATAAATAGAAGCGTTGGAGAAATGCTCCGGTTAATTGAAGATTTGTTAGAGGTAGAACGAATAGCTGTAGGCAAATTAACACTGCACTACGAGGAGCATGACGTTAGCGAAATAATAAAACAAGCCGTAGAGGAACTACAAGAAGCCGCCGCTTTCAAAGGAATAACCTTGGAGGCAGAGCCTCAAGACGTGTGTGGCTACGTTGTATGCGACCGAAGCCGCGTCATGCAGGTGTTGTCAAATCTGATTGGAAACGCGATTAAATTTACACCGGCTAAGGGCCAAATTTGTGTAAGCTGCCAGAGAACCGGTCCTGAAGGCAAAGAAGTGCAAGTTTCAGTCAGCGATACCGGCGAGGGAATCGCCCCAGAGAAGATTAAAACCATCTTCGAGCGTTTCTCACAGATACATAATCAAGATCGTCGCGGTATAGGACTTGGACTCTACATTGCAAAAATGATGGTCGAAGAACATCCGGGAAGAATATGGGTCGAGTCCAAGCTGGGAGAGGGCAGCACGTTTCACTTCACTCTTCCTCTTCGTTCTGGGGCAATCCGTGAAGCCAAACTGCAATAATGGCGTCGTGTTCGTCGCCTATCGCCGCAGCCAACCGCGCCCAAGGCAGTTTTTCGGGAACTTGGTACCGTCGTTACCGTAGAACCGAAATGGAGCTTGGAAGGCGTGTTTCCTTCCCGCGCGGTTTCGACGTGGCCGCGCGTCACGAACCACGTTGCGAATAGGCTGATCTGATCGGGACTGCGACGCGGCCGCCCCGTGATGCGTCTGCACTCCGTCAAAAGTGGCCTTTGCGGCGTGAGCATAATTACCGCTTCCGTCTTCCGCTCCGGAAAGGAAACGAATGAAACTTCCCCCTGATGTCGAGTTTCACGAAGACGTTCGCCTAGTTGTCTGGAGACCGCGCGGGGTGCTGAACAGGGCGGCTGTTAACAGAATCATAACTGTCATCGGAGAACTTGAGGCCACGTTGAAGGAGCCTTTCAATCGCTTCGCCGATACCCTTCAAGCGGATGCAGTTGATCTCAACATCGAATACCTCATTCGCGTTTTTCTCTACCGGCGCTTCTTTTATGGAAAACGTCCACCGGTGAAGGCAGCGGTTCTCGCGACCGATTCCACCATTGTCCATTATGCCCGGTTGCATGCGATACTGACTCACGGTTCGCCGATCAATGTCCGCATCTTCCAGGATCGCAAAGAAGCCGCACAATGGCTCGGCGTCCCCGTCGAGCTGCTGGCGGCGAAGAATTCATCCGTGGATTAGTACAGTCTAACAGTTTTGTGATAGCCAAAGTGTGTACAGAAAGGCCTCGCGGGCTTTCTGTGGGCTCCGCCAGTGAGTTTTTCTTGTCCAGGAGTGTCACAGTAGCGACGCTCACGCCCAAGGGCTAGCAGTCTGGGCGAGAAAAAGTTTCAGAAGCCTTTAGTCATAAACTCTGCGAGTTGCGCATGCGCTTTCTTTTCCGCGTCACTCGTCATTCCGCCTTTGTAAGTATAAGTATCAATACATCGGAGGGCTTGCCGTACAGTGCCCAAAATTTGCTTGAGACGCGCCAATTCCGACTTCAGTTCAGAGAGTTCTTTCGCTTGTTTCTCTAGGTCATCTTGGTAGTGACGAATCCGATGCGCCAGATCGCTGAATTTTTCGTTTGGCATTTTGGAATTGCCCTATTCCGCCCTCGCAGCGTGAGATCGTCAAGAGTATTGCTCGTGCCGAACTATCCATCAAATTGTCATAGGCTTAGTTAGCAGCTTTACACCGGGGCCAGCGCACGGAACCTCCGCACGCTCGCCGTCAGTGTTAGCGCGTTATTTCACTTTGACGTCGATAGCTTTTGATCTTGCTATCGGTGTCGTCGGGAGGTGCACTTTCAGCACTCCGTCGTGGAAGTCCGCTGTCACTTTCGTGCTGTCGGCATCTTCGGGCAGCGTGAAGCTGCGTCGGAAAGTGCCAAAGCATCGCTCGATACGATGGAATTTCTTTTTCTGATCTTCCTTCTCGATTTTGCGTTCTCCGGAAACGCTAAGAATGCCGTCTTCGACTGTTACCCTAACGTCATCCTTCTTCATTTCAGGCAGGTCAGCTTTGAGAACATACCCGTGATCATCCTCACTGATATCAACCTCCGGAGACCAATCCGCGACCGTCAGGCTGGGGATCTCCCCACGGCCTATTCTGTTTGGAAAGCCGCCGAAGAAGAATGGACTGAAGCGATTTTGTGGCGCTTCTTCCATCTCTCTGAGCGGATTCCAAGTCATTACTTTATTCAATGTATTCATTTTATTTTACCTTTCTGGATTGAGTTAACGCCATCTTTGTGCATTGCGCTCACCGCTTATTGTCAGAGTCGACCCTAATCTTGTGCACGTTGAAGAAAACAGACCCGGTGGAAGGCAAATGCCCGGCGAGAAACTGATTCGTTAGGTTCCACGGACGATGCCGGGCGCGGTCGCTGATCTTGTATCTCGTTAGATGTTGTGAGCGCACACTGTTTCCGCTAGACCATTCCACATGTCGAAAGTCATTCTAGGTCTGATCGCGGGTATAGTATTCGGCGCGCTGGATGTCGGCCTTATGCTGCCGATGTCTTTTCCGGACAAAACGACAGCGTTGCTCGGTGCATTCGCCAGTCGCTTCGCCATTGGCTTCGTCATTGGTTGTGTCCAGTTACCGGGCTGGCCGGGCTGGCTTGTCGGCCTGTTGTTTGGCCTGCTCATCAGCCTTCCTGACGCCATCATCACACACAAGTACGTTCCTATTCTTATCCTCGGCGGTATCGGCGGTCTGATTATTGGTGGGCTGATCCACGGGTGGAAAGCCAACATCTAACCAGTCGATGAAGCCAACTGCCCCATTTCGAAATAACTTCAACATGATTGCCACGACACCCTGCCGTGGCTTATCTCTTTCTCGTTAGGCCCATGAAGCCGCTACTGTGCTTGATATTGTTCCTCGCGAGCACGCCTGCAATAATTCCGCCGGTCCGTCCAGCAGATCTTGTCGGATCCTGGCGAGATCACGAAGGTGTTATCTATGTGCTGCAGCCGGACTCATCTTATCGTCTCACCTATGCGGACTCGATTATTTCGGGCAAGTGGGCACTGCACAGAGATGGCAGATTGGACTTGATGCCGAATGGGGATATGAGGAATCGCGAAACCATCTTCATCGAAAGCCTTGGGAAAGACGTCCTCCACCTCCGGCGTTTGGGAAAACGCGACGTATGGATCAAGAACCCATGAGCCTAACCAATCGATGAAGCCAACGGCCCCATTGCGATCAGTTTGCAATCAAGAACAAGCGGTGCGGGTGATTGCGCTGCAACCAGAACAACCAGGACTTCAGCCCGGTCGACTTTTGTAAGCTGGCCAAACGCGTCCTAGGTTCACACATGCCGGACCAACCTTTCGGCCGCTCCGGCTACAGCCCTCGCCACGTCCGTGCGTGTTAGCCCTCCACGCAGCTTGTAATCCAATAAAACATCACCGGGACTTGTTTTAAGCTCAAGTGGCGGCCGGCCAACTCTGCGGCGCGGCAGGTTCCATTTAAGGCGATGAGACCAGGATAAAAGGGTACTCTCTTTTATACCCAGTCGCCGCGCCGCTTCGCGTGCCCCTATCGAGAAAGCGAGCAGTCGGACGGCTTCCCGACTAATGGGGGGCTTGGTCTGTGATTTTGTTGTCTTTTTCTGCATGTTGTTACTCCTTAGTTGTGTGTTGTGCCGTTGATCGGCAGTAAGTAGCGAAACTCAGATGCTTTTCCTCCGGGACGCGCATCGCCAATTCGCACCGGGTCAATTACTCCAAGCTGGATGAGCGCATGGTTGATGGTGTTTGCTGAATCTTTGTTTAAGCCGTGATGGGCTTTCGCGGCATTGCGACAGCTCAAGAAGTATGTTCCATTCGCCGATTGGTGAGCCAGTTGACGATGCAGAGCCGCAAGCCTTCGCCAGCTTTCTACCGCCTCCGCCAATCCCGGCAGTGGCGGCAGCGCAGAAATCGAAAGCGTCGAAACGTGCTCAAGCGCCTTCTTTAACGCCTCACCTTCGCCCGTTGGAACGCGAACCTTTCCAAGTTCGCCAAGAAACTTGGCTAAGTAGTCGTCGCGTGTCTTATCTGGATCAAGATGCGGTTGCGACGCACGATACCACTGCTCAAACGTTATCTTAATAGTTTCATCAGGAGTGAGTTCCCGGCCGATTCGCTTCTGCACGGCGGCCAAGTCACACACAAGTTTCCAGCGTCTTTCCCTCGCAGTGTTCCGGGCGGTGCTAGCATGAAGTTTCGCCAAAGTCTCAAGCTCTTTTTCTAAATCCTGAGAGTTAGACACAGGATACACAAGAAACCCATGAGACTCAGGAGACACATGAGGGAGAGGAGAAGGTGAGAAAGAAAACTCATGTTCGTTTTTAAGGACGCTAACCCGCTTGCCTTTGCTGTTAAGATCAGTGACAGAGCAAAGGTCGCGGTTCGTTTCAAAGTCGTCGCAGTCAATCCGACTGAGATCAAAAAGGTCTTTCACAAGCGACCCGTCTTGGCAGTGTAGGCCAGCGAGGTTGAAGATTTGAACTTCGTTCGCTGCGAAAACAAGCTGCTTCGCAACCCTGAACACTGTTTCTTGACCGGCCGCATCGGTGTCTCCAAAAATTCGCACACGACGCCCCCGAAATTTTTCGACGTCATCCGCGCTTAGAGTGACGCCAGTGCCGAGCGCAGCAACCAGGCCCACGGATGAGAGTCTGCCTTCTGCATCAGCAAAATGCAGAGCCGCCAGCGCGTCCTTGCTGCCTTCGGTCATTAACAAGATTTCCCGCCGATCATTTTTGAGGACCTCATCAAGTCCGATTAAGCGGTGCCATTCCTCGCCTCGTGTGCCTGCTTCGGCTTTTACTCTTTGCCCCTTGATTTCGAAGGGCAGCCCGTCGAGCCGTCGCCAACAACCGTTTTGCGTGTCACCAAACCACCAACAGGCAACGCGGCGATGTTTTCTGAAACTAACAAAGCCTCGCTGTATAGCTTCGCTTACAGCCTTTGGACTGATCCTGAGTTGTGCAGCCAACTCATCTGCCGAATCTCCGTTGAACCTCATACAAGTTCCCGCAGCTTCGCGAATGCAGCGTCTTTATCAGTGAGCGTGAAGCCGTCCACGCCCCACGCTCCGGACCTTGGGTAAACCTCCGCCGGTTCGACAAGCCTGCCGTCGATTTGAAACCCCTCGCGTCGGCGGACGCGAATTACCTCATAACAAACACTCGGATCAGCACAGCCTCTCCATCTCTGCTCGTAAATTGCGGCATCTCTTTCGTGAGCGATCTGCCGGTAGTCGAATCCATGACGACGGAATCGTGTTGGCAGTGGCCTACAGGAATGGCCTTTCTTACTACCACCCTCAGCCGTAGCGCGCGTTTTGATGTCGAAAGCGCCTTGCAGTAAGGATGCCGCCCGGCCGATCGTTGGTGGCCGCGCGCTCATTGCTCGTCTCCAATCGTTGCGCCGGATTCCAGGAATTTTTCCAGGTCGGATCGCCTGATCCTAAGCAGCTTGCCCGTAGGTTTCAGCGCCTTGAGCCTACCCGAGCGGATTTGGTTTTGTAGGTAGCGGGGGGTACAAATGGCGTACTGCGCCGCCTGTTTTAATGTGAATAGCGGTTGATTACCCCACGTTAGCGAGACATGGGCCGACTGCTGAGTCCCGGGAGAATCCGGGGATGATTTAGTCATTTTTGTAACACGGGCACCAATCCCAAGGATGCTTTTCGATCCCTGTTATTGGTTATTTCCTTACCTTGGTTGTCGCAGACTGATGCCAGCGCGACTCCCCGGCTAGCCCGTTTTGGCGGCTTCCCGCGTTACTCTCAAACCCTGACCATCTTTCAGAGCCTGCGCAGTAGCGCGGATATCTATTAATACCACAAATAAAAGTTTCGCAAATCTTCCCAATGGTTCGCCAATACGTAAGGTACCAAAAGAGAGCGGTCGTTACGCGCTAAAGGAAACAACATTCTTAGCGCTCGCCTCTGGAGTTAGCTTCCAATACCGCTCCGCTTCCTCTGGCAGGACTAGCTCTCGATATGTTGAATAAAGCATCTGCGATGTGCTATGCCCTAGCTCAGCCGCCACCGTCGCAGCGTCGTTAGTCACTGCCAGGCGGTACGACGCAAACGAGTGGCGTAATCCGTTGTTGGACCAGCGTACTAATCCGGCTGATCTCCGTACGGTGTCTAACTTCTTGCGCGCATTAACCGGCACGACTGCGCCGGTCATTTCAGCGTAAGGCTGTAACCATTGCCCTAGATTCGGTTGAATACGGACGATCCGGCGCCGCGCTGTCTTGGCTTTGTCGGCTTTCACTTCAATAAAGCCGCGCCGTGAGTCGATCTCGGCCCATGCAAGACGTTTGATCTCAGCTTCACGCAGTCCGGCGAAGGCCCCGATTGCCAACATCGGGACAACCTCGGGCGCGCTCGTGGAAGCCGTATTGAGTAGCGCCGCCAGTTCATCCACGGAAAATATTTCCGGGGCTTTGTCGATCAGTTTAGGGCGGCTCGTGCGGGTAACCGGATTCGTATCAATCATCCGGCGTCCTTCGGCATAGCCAAACAACACGCTGATGTTCGCCCGGAAGTTTGCTCGCGTTTTAGGGCTGCATTGTAGGTTGCGCAACCAATCGTCAAGCTCGTCCACGGTGATCCCCGCAATTGGTCGTTTCCCAAAGTCACGGCAGAATGCGGCCAACCTGTTGCGCAGATCGTCAAGATAGACTTTTGAACGGCCATCTCTGCGTTTCGCGTCCAAGACCTCTGCCGAAAGCTGCGAGACCGTGATATTGCAACGCCGGATGCGCTCCAGATGGTCAAGGTAGAACGTGGCTGCGTCATTGATTGATTTACCATGAACAGCCAGCTTCTTCTTCGCGTGGAGAAAGTCCGAAACCTCCTTCTGCGACAGATTGAGCGCCTCGCGCCCGTGGCGCTCCAAGGTTGTGATCTGGCGGAGCCGTTCTGCTTCCGCTTCGGCTTTAGTCTTGAAAAACTTCCGACCTCGATTAAAAGGACGGAGATCAAGATACCAGGGATGCGTTTTGCTGTGGCGATATTCGAGGACTCTGAACGTTGGTCGTTTCATGGCCGCAAATATGCGCAAAGAGGCTGAGAATGTCAATACAAAGTCAAAGAAGTTTTCGTCCCTCCAAAGAAAACCGTAGTTTTCATAGTAAAAGCGCCCGTAGCTCAGCCGGATAGAGCAACGGATTTCTAATCCGTAGGCCGGGTGTTCGAGTCACCCCGGGCGCGTGCCCCCTGAAAAGCAGCAGAACGTTCGCGACGCTCAACTGATTACATCTCAATCTTGGCAAACGTCAGCGTGATCTTTCTAGCAAAGCGAATCTTGATCTTTCGGCTTGCTGCGCTTTTCGCTCGCCTGTTTCCCGCACGGCACAGAGGCCTGGAGCTCAGTGACGCACTGCGGGTCGACTAATTTGATTGAATCATCGGCGGTTGCGGGGTTCGAATGGTTCAGCCGCTTTGTTCCCGACAACGCAAGAATCTCCCGAAGAATCTCGGCGACGCGCTCTTCTCCCTCGCTTGCGGCGCTCATCATGTCGTAGACGTCGCCGAGTTATGATTTTGTCTGCTCTTACGCCCTTTTTCGACACCTCAGGTTCGCATCGCTTGGGGCGAGATCGATTCGGTTCGTGTCCAGCCGCAACAAACAGGCGATCAACGCCACGATTGTCATGACAACGCCAAAGCTAGGTCAAAGCGACCGGGTTGCGAAGATTCGGATTTCTTCGGCGAGCAGGGTGTGCGACTCACACCGGGCGCGCTTCTACCAGACGAAAGGGATCAGCCGGTAACGGACTTTTTTCGTGTAAGCTTCGTAGCCTCTTAATTCGCGCTTCAAAAATCGTTCTTCAAACACACTTCGCGTTGCCAGCACCGCGATGGGAACGATTGCCAGCAAAGCTGCAACATATGATTGCAGCCAGAGAGCGGGGCCCACAACCATCGGGACAAACCCCGTATACATGGGATGCCGCACGCCCGCATAGACACCAGTGTCGATGACTCGCTGCTGCCTTTCTTCCTGGAGTCTAACGACTGGCACGGCAAAGGGATTGACTGTCATCGCGAGAGTCATGATCCACCAGCCCGCGACGTAGAGCGCGAGTCCGAAAAATGAAACGAGTCCACTGGGTTTTGGCAGAAGATGGAATCGGAATACATCAAGTGGAGTAAAGACGATCTGCCCCACATAGGAGACAACCAGCAGAGTTACGAGAACTCGGTCCCACAGTGGTTGTCCTTTCTGGATGATCCCCTTGGCGCGCTGAGAGAACAGGTCGGCGTTATCGGGCAAAATGCTGAAGACAGCCAGGGCCATCACGACCACGGTAACAGCGAGAAACACCCACGCGCGCCACCAACGCAATGTGCCGGCCGGCACAAAGAGTAGGAGAGCGTAAAGCGCGACGTTGAAGACAACGCCCGCAAGGACTTTGGGGATGGACACCGGATGTTTCGAACGTGGATCGTGAGAAGTG
>Ga0193747_1000482_pt1 | contig 13283 bp, 7 predicted proteins | sample L1m2metaG_FD_143048 | JGI IMG/M metagenome (GOLD analysis project Ga0193747, IMG submission 143048) | Soil microbial communities from a riparian zone of the East river system, Colorado, United States - L1m2 | ecosystem: Environmental > Terrestrial > Soil > Riparian zone | place: USA: East River...
TCCGGACGTTGCACTGTATGTCCTTGGTGCCTCCCAGGCGGCGGATCTTTTGCTGTTCGATGGCCTTCAGAAGTTTGGCCTGGAGTTCGAGTTTCATTTCCCCGATCTCGTCAAGAAACAAGGTTCCTTCTTCGGCAAGCTCAAAGAGTCCTTTCTTGGTCGCGGCGGCTCCGGTGAAGGCGCCCCTTTCGTAACCGAACAATTCGCTTTCGATCAGGCTTTCCGGCAAAGCGGCGCAGTTGATGTCAACGAAGGGCTTGGCGGCTCTCGGACTTCTTTGATGAATCAAAGCAGCGGCAGTGGTTTTGCCGGTTCCTGATTCGCCGATGATTAGGACCGCGTGGCCGGAGCGAGCGGCGCGGCTGATGTCTGCATCGAGCACCTTCATTTCGGCGCTCGTGCCGATCATTTGACGATCGCCAGTCGAAGGTTTGACGAGGATCGGGCGATTAACAGGTTCGGTCCAGTGTTGCGCTGTCGTGGCGGCTGTAGACGTGACTGACTGCAGTTCGGCGTTTAGCTCGGCGCTCATCGGAGAGAGGCAAGAGACGACGATCAGGATATTAGTGAAGCGGCCTTCGATGTGGCGCAGGATGCCAGGCTGATTATCGTCGACCGTATACTCGTAAGTCTGTTTCTGCCGCTTAAGAGTCGCGCGAGCGACCGAGACATTCCGTGATTGGAAGGCCTGTACGAGTTGGGCGAGCCCTTCCGTGACGGTCAAGGCCGGCGCGCTTACCTGTTCCCTGGCGGTTGCGGTGTGCATGATTCTTTTCCTCAAGTCCTAAACGAGTGGTGTAATTTGCGGGTAGCCTTAGGCGGCAATTCTCATGGCTTCAAGGTCGGTGCCGTAGAGGGAATGGTTGACTGAGATCATGATGATCTCTTCCTCGAGACTCATGGCCCTGTCAACCTGGTCGCTGCAAAGCAGGTAAGCGATACGGGTCCCTTCCTGGCGCAGAAGTTCGTCGTCATAGGAGACGCGGATACCCGAATCGATCGCTTGGCGCTCTTCAGCGAATCCCCTGCGGCGTGCTTCGATGGCTTGCTGGCGGGCGCGAATGCGTTGTTGCTCATGCATCCATGGACGTGCTCCTTCAAGCTGTACGCGGAGGATGTGATAGTGAAGCATCTTTCGGATGATGCCGGCGACGATTGCTTCATCGCTCGACTGAGGCTTGAAAGGCGCAAAGCCGTGATTGGTTGTCTGGTCGCTATGGGTGATGGTCGCGTTCATTGGTTGTACTCCCTCAGATAGTTCGGTGCGGTTTGAATTCGTTTGGGTTTGAATTAGGTTTCTGGCCCGTTTGCCCGGCGTCGCCTTATCACAAGGATCGTGCCAATCAGCGATGAGGGCGTTTCCAGCGTGAGTCGACAAGGACGCAACTGCTAGTATTAGCAAGAGTAAAAGCGCGTTTTCGCTGATGACCGGGAGAGATCAAGTAGGTCCTCTGAAAGCGTGAAACTCGTCAACTAAACTTTCATTTGGAAACCAAACTTGCGCCGATTAAAGGACCGTAGGGGATACGTCGCGGCTGGAGCTTGACGCTATCTTATGAAACGAGGTGTGGCTGAAAGCGCTGAGTCTAAACGGGAGAGTTCGCGGTGCATAAAGAGGAACAGTGGAGGTCTCGGCCTAGCCTTTGGCCTTGGCGCGGAAGATGAGTGATCTGGTAAGCGGTGTGATCGCCAGACAGAATCGTTTGGTGGGCGTGTCAAGTAAGAGTCCACCTTCGGGTGCGGGCGTCACTAATGGTTCTGTCGAGACGAGCGGGCAACCGGCACCCGAACCTTGAATAGTAACGCCGAAAGTTTACTTGCGCTCTTTTGCTGCGGGTTTTTGAGGGTTTTGGCGGGGGCGAAAGCTTACTTGCCTCTCCTTAATATATAGGGCGAAAGTTTCCTTTCCGCGGTGAAGGAAACGTTACTTGCTGCCAGATCATGACTGTGGTGCTTTTATGCAGCGTGATTGAGTGTTTCCCAGAAGGTAAGCTGCGCCGGCATGAAGCCGGGGTTGTAGATGGGCGGCGTGCAGATGTCTTCGACCGGCTTGCTTGCAGGGGGCGGTATCGTCGGGAGGATAGCCGGGCGGGGCGCGTCAAGTAAATCGAAAATGTCAACCGTATCGGTTTGAGCGAGCGCGCGCAGTTCAGTGGTTGGCAGCGCCATTTCCTGCGGAGCTTCGTCAATGGGGGTCACGGTGGGGTAGCGTTTGAGAACCGTCTCTAACAGTTCAACGGCTTCATCCTGATCGGTCGGGAGCAGGAAGCGCTCCCGATAGTCGATACGCATGTTGAGGAGTCCCATTTCGCGGAGTTCGCTGAACTTGTGATGAGTGGCGCCGCGGATTTCGACGTAGGATTCTCCATAAATTCTGGAGCGAGAAAGGGACAGTCCTTCGACGAGCGCTATCTGGTCGTCGTTTTTCAAGACCGCATGAATGATGTCGGCGGGGTCGGAAATGGTGCAGGCGATGCCGAGTGCTCGGAGGACTTGCTGTACGCGATTGGTCGGGATTTTCACGCCCACGATGCGCTGGTTGTCTTCGGTGACGACGCGAACGACTTTCAGTTGGGCGTCCTGAGTGGTTTTCAACCGCTGCCATAAAGGCAGCACGGCGCCCGCGATCAAGTGGAGTTCCTTAGTGGTCGTTTCCGGCACGTTCTCGCAGTAGAGCTTCCACCATGCCAGTGCGGATTCGACTGGTACCTTCTTGTATTTTCGAAGCTCAGCATCGGTAATGTAGTAGGCTCTGGCTTCTTCGGGTTTGGTCACGGCGTAGGTCTGGTAAGTCTGGCCTGATTCGTGGTCGGTATGGTTGCCGGATTTGGTGGCGAGAATAATGTTGCCTTTGCTCTGGCGATAGAAGCCGCTCCCGCGGCTATCTTCGAACATTGAGATGGCACGATCGGCTGTGACACGGGTGGAGAGGGTTTCAACGGCCAGCGTGTGGTGGAGCGTTTCGGCTTTGGTGGTCTCGTCGATGTATACGACTTCAGGTTCGCCGGCCAGCTTGATTGACAGGGCTTTGATGTCCTGTACGCCTTCGTCAAATGTGCCGGAGGCTTTGGCGTGAGCGACGCATTGATCAAACAGGTCTGAGTAATAGGCGAACAGCGCGTTTTGCCGATCACAGTCGAGACTGAGGAGCCGATTGAGAAAGCGGGGGATGTGATAGCGGTCGCGCTCGTTGATTTCTCCGTCCTGGTTGAGCAGGCCCATGTCTTCGAGTGCTTCTCGGGGGTTGTCGAGATCAGGGATTTCCTTTCCTTCAAATATTCTGCGGTAGAGCAGATCGAGGGTGCCGCGACCGAGCGGGCTCTCGAAGGTATAGCGAGATAGTTGGGTTCCGCCGTCTGCGGCTTTGCGGTCTCCCTTGCAGAGTGCGCCGAGTGAAGCGAGCCGGCGGGCGATTGTGGCTGAGAATCTTCTTTCGCCGCCAAGGTTGGTTGAAAGCAGGATGTATTTCGGAGGATATTTTTGAAAACTTCGGTGCGTCCTGCCAAAGCTTTGCATTTGGAGGACTGCGGACCAGGCAAGCTCCAGCACGATCTGGCAGCGCCTTTGTTGGTTGATGGCATTGAGTGACGAGTGGAGTGAAATTCCGGTCGAGCCTGCGGCCGTTATGATCGCGATGCGTTTCGCTCCGTTTTGAAATTGTTCGTTTTCGTAGATATTGATTTTGTTCATCGGCACGCCTTTGGGTGCACGGGAGACATACCGCACTTCATTGTTTCGCTTGTCGCGAATGAGGCGCTTGCGGCGTCCGGAGATTTCCGCTACTTGGTCTGGGCCGAAGTAATTGACGATTTGGTCGAGCGGATTTTCGGGAAGGACCAGGTCGGATAGCTTTTCCAGCAGTTCGGCGCGCATGCGTAGTGCTTCCTGGCTCTGTACGGGTTTGCCTTCTTCGTCGGTGACGCGCACGGTGACTATGCTGTGACTAACCGGGTCTTCGACTTGTTGGTAGAGATCGACGGGAAAGGCTCTTTCCACGAGGGCGCACAGGGTGGCGCGTGGTGAGAAATCGAGGTCAGCGAGCTGTTCGCCCTGTACGGCGGCGCGGGCGACCAGGACTTTACTTTTGGCTTCGGCGGTGCCGATGATTGAAACCACGGCGCTCTCATCTCGCTTCAGCGCAGCTTCGATCTGCTTGATACATTCCGGGACCTTGAAAGCAGTGATGACCTGGCGGAAAAATGCTTGGTGCTGGGCCCAGAAGTGGGAAAGGGCAAAGGCGCGCTTGCGAGTGCCGGCTTCGGTTATCGCGAGTGCGGCTTCGATGTTTTGCAGCACGACTTGCCAGGCGGCGGCGGCGTTGTTGTAGATCTCGCGTTGTTCGGGCGTCAGTTGGTGAAACACTTCAGCGTATTCGACCGCCAGGCCTGAGACTGGATCGCGTCCATAACTCAGCGTGCTGGAATGTGACATGCCGAAGGCCTTCATGGATCTGGTGACCATTTCGAGCGCGCCCAGACCGCCAGCGTCAATCTCGCTCATGAATTCCTCGAAGCCGGCGGGGAAAGCGGTTTCGGGTCCCCAAAGTCCGAGTCGGCTCATGTAACAGATGTGACTTACTTCCACGACCGACGTGGCAGATGAATAAACAAAGCGGAGGTTCGGGCGTTGGTCGTGATCCTGCAATTCGAGGACTGCTTTCCCGGTTTGCGTGGCTTCGCCCTGGGAGGTGGCCAGAGCGTGTTGTGCTCTTTGGCATTCATCGAAGATCACTACTCCCTCGTCGCCGAGCCATTCAATCAGCTGTTGCATGCGAGTCTTGTCGCTGATTTTGCTTTTGGCGATCAGGGTGTTGTAACTACAAAAGATCACGCCGTCACCGAAATTGATGGTTTGGTTTATGTCCCATTCGTTCAATTGGTGCAGCGCGATATGCGATGCATTGAGGTCGTTGAGGTCACGTCGAGTTGATTCAAGCAGTTGGTTGCTGATGCTGAGCCACAGGGTTCTGGCGCGTCCCTGGTTGTGGTTGTCGATTATCACACCGGCGAGGCAGCGTCCTTTACCAAATCCCGTTCCATCGCCGAGGAGATAACCGGCGCGCGCTCCGGTGGGCAGACGCTGGGAATGTCTTTGGCCGGCGTAACAGATTCTTTCGAGCTGGACGGTAGAGAGCGCCCCATCAATAACCAATTGCGGGTCGAGGTGTGGACGGTAGGTTATTGGCGGGGGAACCACGGCAGCCATCGCGGCAGTTTCGACCAGCGGGGCCGGGTGATCGACGCCACCAGTTAGTCTGGTCGAGATATAAGGTACAAAGCCGTTGTCGGAGACGTCGGATTCAATTTGGTCGTTTGTGACAGCCTCGGCGGCGTCTGCGAGTTCGTGAGTCGCGCTATTAACGACGGTTGGTGTTTGGTCCGATGTTGTTTCTGTGGCAGGTGAAGGCATCTGCGTAACAATTGGATTAGGCAGCAATTTGTTTTCTCTGGCCAGGGTCAGTATTTCGAGCAGTGTGGCTGAACCGTGACGAATGTTTTTGACTTGCTCGGCCCAGTTAGCGCCGGCAGTTGGACCAGTTTTATCGATCACGATTAGTTGTGTTTCCCAGGCGGTACCGGACTTGGTGAAGGTGGAAGCCGGCAGCGAAAGGTTAACTCGCACTGAGTAGCGTGAGGCCATTCGTTTCCAGAATTCCGTCATTTTCTGTCTGTCGAGAGCCATACCGCAGCCGGTGATGGCCACGAGGCGTCCGCCTTGATTGAGCCGATAAAGAGCGGATTCGATGTGCTGGGCGCCGTGTTGATTATCGTTGCGGGAAAGTCTCCCTGCGGTTGAGCTGAAGGGCGGATTCATCAAAACGATATCTGGTCTGATCTCGTGGGGAAGCAGGTCGTTGATGTTTTCGGCATCGACGCCGTGAACCGCGAAATTCAGATGGTGAAGGAATCCGCGGCGCGTGGGTGAAAGGTCGTTGGTGTGGACCTGGGATCCAAAAGCGCGGGCGATGCAGGCGAGTGCGCCGGTGCCGGCGGATGGTTCCAGAAGAATCTTTGCGGCTGTGACTTCCTCCGGAAGTGCCACGTAGGCGGCGACGAATGCGAGTGGCGCCGGACTTGAGAATTGCTGGAAGAGACTTTGTTCGCTGGTGCGGATTCGTTGCGTGGGGAGCAAGGCAATTAGGTTTTCGAGATGCTCGAGGGCGCTTGCGGGTTCAAGCACGCGCAGGGTGGCGGCGCGATCTTCGATTATTTGATGGAGGGCCACTTCGAGCGCGTCATACAAGTAACGGAAGTCGTAGCGTCCCTCGCTGATGGAGGAGCCGAGATAGTGTTTGGCTCTCGAGAGCAGGCTTTTGGTTGAGAGCGACGTTCCGAAATTTAAGGTCGCGCGAATGTTTTCTATAAGTTCGGCGGTTCCAGAAAGAAGTTGCGGGATGTTGCGCTGATTGCTTGTTTCGGGACTGCTACTGTTTGGCATCGTCGAAAGTTCTCGTTAGGCAGCTTGACGTGTTCGGTGAGCACCAGATGAGCGGATTTACATCGTTTGGTTTTGCGTGAATTCGGACCTGTACGGCCCGCTTCATTTTTGTGGGAGGCGTATTGCCTGAAGCAGCCCCGCCGAGTTGGTCTGGATCGTGAACTTATCCGTTACGCGGCGACTTGGTGCTTTCGACGTCTCTTAGGTGTGCCGCTTTTAGGCGCGACGAGTGTTAGCGGGGAAGCACTTGTTTCTTGCTCTACCTGGCTCGCTTGCACCTTCAGACTGGCTTGCAATACGGACATAATGTCGATTACCGGAGCGGGCTCTCGTACTTCACGAGTGGTCTCGATCTTTTCTCCGGCGACTTTGGCTTCGAGCATTTCTTTCAGGGTAGCGTGAAAGTGATCCGTGGTGTCGATTTGGTCAAACGTGGTGACCATCTAAATACAAGTTAACCGGCCCACTCGCGGCGCCGGCAACGGCTTCAGACCGCACAGCACGCTGTGCGGACTGACCCCTAACCAAGTCGTCGCAGGACATCACCAGACCCGGAATTTTCCACTTTAGACTGGCCTCGAAAATGGGGGGTTAGCTCAGATTAGTCTCTTAGTATATGAACCTACGCAGGATCTATCCGCGTTCTGTGCGCCAATTTAGGGATATGAGCTTCTGGAATGTTTGCTAGATCAAGCTGGTTACACGCCAAATCAAACGCGGTCTTTAGTTTTTTCGATGACCTATTGCTTTATAAGAACTTAATGCGAACTGTCTTGCAGTCGTACTTTCGCCTTTCAACGTTGGTTGAGGATTTCGATCCCGGCCTTTTTGTTTAAGATTCTTTGGAAACTCGGGAAATTCTTGAAGTTTATCTGGCAAGCTAACCGGTTATTATGATAAAAAGGTCACTAAATCAGATGTGAAGGCAATTTGTTTGGAGATCCAAATTATCTGATCGAGACTCTAATAAGGTCTCACTCTAAAATGAATTACAGTGTCGCATGAACGATTTCCCACTGGCCTCCTTCTTAAGCTCATTGAGTGCCCAGGGCATTCGCGTTACTCTCCGTGATTATCAAAGAATTGCTCTCGTCCTTCGAGTCATTCAGGGAGCGCCAACCCTTATCCGACTGCGAAATACGCTCGTTGCCCTGCTTAGCAGCGACGAAGAACAGGAACGCACGATATTCCGTCAGTTTGAAGTTTTTTTTGACCTGAACCTCAATGCGGAAAGCCGATTCTCAAATATTGATCTCAGTCGAGCGCTCGCAGAGCTAGCAACCCTGGCTCAAACGCAGAAAAAGCCGAGGCGGAAGCCCATCTGGCTGAATCCGAAACGCTACGACGATTTGAAGGAGGCACAAGTCCTCAATCGTGCAAGATGGCTATGGAGTTCACCTTTGCTGCGCCGTTGCATCGCGGCCTCCTTGATCCTTGGTATGACTGGATCATTGGCTGTCATTTCTTGGCGTTTCAAACTATTTTCGAAAGGGGTGAACGTCAACGCTACTCAGCCTATAGACCCGACACCTCCTCCAGACCCTGGTGGGTTGCTTTTTGCTGTGGTAGTTATGTTGGCTATCACGGGAATAATTCTCTTTCTTGCCAAACTAGCTTTGAATAGGAATCCCCGGTGGAATCCGGATGGTCCCCGCCATTTCCCCTTTGGTCTAATCGGTGGAAAGCCCATGCCGCGACTCGATCCATCCTCGGTGGACCGGCTAGCTGATTCCCTGGGATATTTCAGAAGCGAAGAGGACGGTAACGCCTTAGATCTGGCGGCGACTATCGATAGGACAATCAAGAACGGCGGGATCCCGACTTTGATTTTCCAGAGGCAAAATAATGCCCGTGCGGTAATAGTCCTGGCGGACGCGTTATCAGAATCGCTTCTTTGGAACCAAGCGCCCGAAGAACTTGTGCGAGGTTTACGTTCCAGAGGGACACCGGTGGTGTTCGGTAGATTCGCCGGATCACCGATGGACTTTCGAACTGACGAGATGGTTTATCATTTGGAAGATCTCGAACGAGACAGAAGCAATTACCTGATCTTGATCTTCAGCGACGGCGCAGGCCTCAAGCGTGAAAACAACCTCGCGTTGGAGTTCTTAGCACGTTGGCCAATGATTGCCTGGATGGAGCTTCGCGAGCGAAGGTTCTGGGACGAAAGGACCGCCAGACTAGCCCACCACAAGATTCCAATTCATTCAGCCACGTCTGAGGGAATTGAAGCTCTTTCAAAAACACTCGGGGAAGACGGAATATCTCGACAACGGTTCGACGATGACCCGCAAGCTTGGCGCGGCGCGCCGCCTCAAGTTGGCGCCGATCTTTCGTGGACCATCGAATACTTGTTGGGCGATTCGATCCGTTGGGCACAAGCCTGTGCCGTTTTACAACCGGTTAGTCTGGGTTTGGCTGATTCATTGCGTCGTGAATTCCATCCGCATCTTCCACCTCAACGTATAGATCGACTCTTCACGATGCCCGGTGCCAACTATGGCGTCGGAGGATTGAGGTTTCCACAGCCGGTTTTGAGACAATTGCTCCTGGGATTTAATACTCGGCATTCCAAATTTGAGCAAAAGCAAATTCATGCTTTTATTCTTAGGAAAGTAGCTGAAAGAAAACCGGATCAACCGGAGAGTCTGGCTTATCTGATTTGGGAATCAACCATGCAGCTAGTTCGACTCGGTATAGAGCCTGATAAAGCTAGTAAGCAGCTTGAAAAATTGTCGCACTCTCCGTTGGAGGTTTTTATCGGTAGAGAGTTAGAGACGCGAAGGAGTATCTCGGAAGATTACTCAGACAATAAGGAGCCATCCGGAGCGTGGGGCTTCACATCAGGCGTAGATTATTGGGAATCGAAGCGTCGCGTTCCTGGAATAATACCGGCGAAGGCGAAAATCAAAGTTAAGGCCCACTATCCGGCAGAGGCGGTCGCGCTTAAAATCTCCGGCCACGTGTCCGTGGCCGTGAGGGTCGATGGAAGTGGCAACGTGCGTAGTGCGCAAGGCTTTGGTCCTATGCTTCTTCGCTCGGCCGCAACCGAGGCAGCGCTCCAATGGAAGTTCTATCCAGCGACAAGCCTCGGACACAGGGTCGAATACTACGAAACAATCATATTTCGCTTTCGACGTCCATTGTTTTTCGGCTGAATACTCTTCGTCTCGCATCACTCTTAGCGTCTATGGAGATTAATGAACTCACGCCCTATCCAGTAGTAAGGGAAAGCGTGTGAACTGGTCCCGGGAATGCGCTATTTTGTCAAAATTCTATCGGTGGCGGATCATTACGAGGGCGTGATCTATGACGGCGTTTCCCACGGCGAGACTTTCTTGCCCTCCATTGAATTGGGTCGAGATGCAGAGATCCAGTTGTCCAAGTGATAGTGTGTGATCCTTGATGCAGAGATCCACATCAAGGATCACACACTATCACTTGGACAACTGGTCGATTCGTTATTGGCCTTCCAATCGGGACCTTTGGAGGACGCTTTTGACGAGCGTTGGCAGCTTGAAGTTGGCCAATATCTCTATGAGCAGATTTTTAGGGCCGCTGAGAACATTAAGCCAGAGCTCCTGAGAGATGGACCTATTGAGGTACGTATTATCACACGAGACGAACACATAGCTCGTCTTCCCTGGGTTCTATTATCCAGGAATGGGGTCTTTCTCTCAGCTGCTGGTTGGTCAGTGGCGTTTTCAAGTTCCACTCATTGTCAAGATCATGAACTGCCACCCTCGCCACAAACGCTAATCTGCTTACCCGAACCTGCGGGAGTGCCCAGGACCAACGCGACGGTCCATCTTGATGACATCGAGGATATGCTCTCGGCCTCGGATAGGCTGCTGATAAGAGATCGCAAACTGCGTGTTGTCACGAACTGGGAGGATTTTCTTCAGGCAACTCATGAGTTTCGACCGCACGTAGTTTATTACTATGGACACGGAATTGGAGACGTGAATACATCTCGCCTGGTTTTCGCGAGCCGAAAAAAGAACGAGCGGATCGATGTTCCTATTGTTGACGTGGCAAACGAGCTGCGTTCCGTGAACGACAGCTCACCTCTTTTGGTCTACCTGAATTGTTGTTATGGTGACGTCGGCGGTATCCTGGGAGCGGGACGCCAGTTGAGTTTCGTGCCCGCTGTAATTACGAACTACACACTGGCTAATATCCCCGCCGCCCAAGCTCAAGGACGGTCCTTATTGCAAAGCATTCTGCTCGACGCGAAGCCTCCGCACGTTGCGATCAGAGATATGCGCAATAACTCCGGGCGACTAGGTCTAAGCTTCAAAGATATTCGATGGATGACGCCTCTGCTTCACTACCAATACGATCGCTGGAAGGCAAATTCGCCACAACCACTCGGTCGACTCGAAAGAGATCCGCACTGGAGATTCAAAGTGGATCGTGTTCGACAATTCGCTCAAGTTTCATACCTGACGAGACAGATGTTGCGCGAACAAAAGCCTCGATCCATGGCTTATCTTTGGTATGGTCAGGAGGGCCAGGGCGTCGACTTATTTCATCAACGACTAAAGGTGGAATTGCAAGAAGATCTCCGCAATACGCTACTATATGAAGTACGTCCCGAGTGGCCTATCGAACTTTCGAACCCTCACCTTAGCTGGCAAGAGATGTTAAGCGAAGCCTTTGACGTTCAAGAATTCGATGACATTTCCTCCCGCATCCGTACTCAAACTAGAGGAGTCTCCGACCGCCGGACACTCGTTTATGTTCGTCATCAATCCGTTCGTTCCTCCAAGTTAATTACTCCCGCGGTACTTAAAAGCTACCTGGAATGGTGGGACTGCAACTTCGTTCCGCTGTTAGGAAATCAGGCATTTGGATTATTAGGAGTTTCATTTGTTGTCCGCAATCCTCCGAATTTCCTGCGAGCGCTGAACGAAAAGCACCGGATAACCGATTTGGAGTTCAATGCGACCGTTCTTCAAGTCCTTGATGAGATGGAAAAACTGTCGAAACAGGATCTCATGGCTTTCCTTCAAACTCACAACATCCGACTGCCACCGCAACGGAGAGATCGGCTTCTGGAAAGGATTTTGAAAGAGAGCAATGGAAATTACGAAATAACGCTCGAACTGCTGAAAGAAGTCATCGAGCGCGCTTGGGATCCTGAAACAGAAACTCAGCTCGATAATACGAGCTTCGATTACTCTTACGATTGAGCAGGCTCCGCATGAACGACTACCAATTTAACCTAGTTAGCTACCACCGTTCTGGACAACTCAACGCAACAGCTGCGCTACACAATAGACCGTTTGCTAGTTCCGGAAATTCCTTTTCTCAAGACGCGCGACGATTCATCCCAGGCGAGCAATTGGAGGATGCGATTAACGCAGCGATCGCCGTGGGTGAACCACTCCTAATTACCGGTGAACCCGGAACGGGAAAAACACAAACGGCTTACTATGTTGCTTACAAACTGGATCTCGAGCCGGTAATACATTTTCAAGTCAAGTCTAACAGTTGTAGCAACGATTTATTGTATCGATTCGATTCCGTAAGATATTTTCATGACGCTCACCTTCCCAGAGAAGGGAAACTACTCCAGAAGGCTGATTACGTTGAGCCTCGCGCCTTATGGGAAGCGATCAAGTCTGACACACCTCGCGTTCTTTTAATCGACGAAATCGACAAGGCGCCTCGTGACTTCCCGAACGACCTGCTCCATGAGCTAGACAAATCAGAGTTTTTCGTAGCGGAAACACATGAGAAGATTAAGGGAACACCGGAGAACCGGCCGATTGTATTCATTACGTCCAACAGTGAACGTCGTCTGCCCGAGCCCTTCTTGAGACGCTGCGTCTACCACCGGATCAACTTTGAAGACGATCTTGTCTACAAAGCAATTGCAAATAGAAAAGATGAATATGGTTCTCTCAGCCCTGAGTTTATCAAAATGGCGGTGCAGCGATTTCTTGCATTGCGTGGTCTAGATAATCTCCGCAAGCGTCCAGCTACGGGTGAATTGTTAGCCTGGCTGCGCGTGCTGGCCTCAGCTGTGAAGGTCTCGCCGGAACAATTAACTCAGGACTTGTCCAAACTGCCTTACTTGGGAGTCTTGTTGAAAGATCACCAAGATATCGAAGAGATCGGGACCTCAGGACGTTAGGTTTATTGGTTCAGAGCGCTTGTCACTGCGTATTCTCCAAAATGGTCGCGCTCCGAATCGCTCTTTTGAACGCATCTCAACTCTCTAAGGCCTTAGGTAAGGGTTTTATTGTTGCTGGGCGCGCTCACTCTACACAACCGACCAGCTCCGTAAGGACTTTACTTACTATCGACCGAGGTTGATCCCACCAAACCCGCATGCGATTGCTCGCTTCTACGGTAAGGAGTTTATTTGTGACGATCATCGCGGCTCTTGGGTCTGGTAACCTGCGAGGATCGGGAGGCCCGGAAACCGCTTACTCGATGATAGTGCGGATTGGTGAGTATCATAGCCAGCGACTGCCGTCAAGAGTTTTGCAGGAAGTCAGGAAGCGTGGGGAAAAGAATCCGAATACGGTACGTGAGCAATAAGACTTCATGGGCAATGCGTTGTGGGATGGCCGTCGCTTCCGCATTCATCACTCCGTGCTGTTCGGCCCATTCAGCCAGGACCAGAGAAACGAGTTCCGGACCCTCGTCCAATCTCAGCAAGCTCGCGGCAACAACAAAGAGGAGCTTATCGTTCAACTCTTCGGAAGTGAGGGAGTGACTACTACACGTCTTCCTGAACTAACCATCCGTTTTAAGGACCCAGCCATAGCCTCGGCTTCAGGCAACGAAAAACCTTTTTGAGGCAAGATTCAGCCTGCCTCATAAATCGCTAC
>Ga0193747_1000484_pt1 | contig 13211 bp, 12 predicted proteins | sample L1m2metaG_FD_143048 | JGI IMG/M metagenome (GOLD analysis project Ga0193747, IMG submission 143048) | Soil microbial communities from a riparian zone of the East river system, Colorado, United States - L1m2 | ecosystem: Environmental > Terrestrial > Soil > Riparian zone | place: USA: East River...
GCGTATGTTAAGGATTGATCGGATCGCCCTTTATTCACGCCTGAGAAGAGCAAAGGCTAGAGCCAATGGCAACGGAAACGGCTCAACTTTAGATGAAGACTGGTCTGACTGATTGGTTCAGGTGATTCAACCAATATTTATCTCAAAACCTGATCCTCATACCCTGTCCCACTTCCCGTGAGATCTCGCGTCCCACCAAAGCGATAACAGATGCGACTTGACGAAGCTTCGCGGCTTCTAGGCCAGCGCCGCGGATCTGACCGGCGGCATCAACTTGGCTGGTATAGACCGTGCGGTTGGCGTCAAGTTCCTTAGTGTAATTCTGCTCGACGCCGCCACGCGCTTGCGCCGCCCCACGTCTGTAACCGGCAATCGCTTCGCCTGCTCCGGCGTTGACGCCGGCAATCTGCTGGCCGGCCTGTTTGTCGATGGCTTTATTCATGTCTCCCTGGTACTGCTGAGAAGAATAGACGACTCGGTTCGCAATCGTCTCCTGATTCTGCACCATGTCACGGCTGTATTGCGTCGTTGCATTGGTGGCAACGTCACGATGCGCATCGACCGCCGTGACTTTCGGCCAACTCACTACCCCTCTTAGTAGTGGGGCATCGGACGGAATCGCGGACTCCGTTACTTCCATCGCCTTCTCAATTTTTCCCACAGAAGCGTTTCCGCGAGTCATACTCAAATCGCGCTCGGCGCCGGCTACAATATTGCTAACTTCTCTCGACGCACCGATATCCGTTTCACGAATACTGCGCGACACGTCCGCCGCCGTCGATGACTTCTGGAATCCAGCCGCCGCCTGAATGATCAGTCTTTGTGTTGTAGCTGCGCCACTCGTCGCAGCGACCTGACCAGTAAGAGCCGCCTGAATGGAAGCAAGTTGAGCGCTTCGCTGTCCTTGCGCTCGCATATTCCCCGCGTCTTGTTGTCCCGCCGATCGAGTAACGTCGGCTTGATATCCGGCATTGTATTGCGTGTTTTCTGCTTGCCGGTTGATTGAAGCAGCAGCTTCCGCACTGTACTTCTCGATCCCCGTGCCGACCATCGCGCCCATCCAGCTCGAAACGACCGTAGCAACTGATTCATAAACACGGCCGGAGAGGAGATAAAGAGAAATGAAGGGTGTCCCGTAAAGACATAGCGCGCCCAAGCCCATTGCAAATACAGCCAGGGCGATTGTGTATTCTGGCTGCACCAGCGGATTCGTGATCGCCCGCATCGTCTGGTAGTCCCATACATATAAAGGACTGCTATCGCCCACGGCCATCGCTACATTGCCCCACATATAAGCAACTATGCGGATGACTTTGGAAACCGAGGGCCAAAGTAGCGTGAGGGCGATTACTCCGTAGAAGAACGGATAAGTAGTCTTATTGGCGATGTTCTTATCAACTATGCAAGCCAGCATGAAGGGGATGGCCAGCTTTAATCCGAGGGTGAGAGCTGCGCCAAGGATCACCAGAATGAGATCTCCGAATTCAATGAGTGCCCGTTCAAAGTTGAGCCAGGTCATCATCGTGGCGATGTTCCATTGCGAAACGTCCGCCTTTTGATCGAAGTTCTGAATTGTGCTGTCTGTATCGACCAGAATTCCGAGTACCGACTCAGTGCCTAGCGGAACCGGAGTGACTGCCTCTTCACGGCCATCGACCTTCACTGTAAACATGTTCTGCTGAAACTTCGCATACGAATCATTGAAACTGTCACGCTGTGCCAAGTAAAGGCGCTGCAAGACTGACTGCTGTCCCGTTTCATTACCATTGGCGATCTCATAGCCTATCGCGCTCATCCCGTTGATGATTGCCAGACCTGTCCCCGACAACATGAAGAACAGAGCCAGTCTGCCGAACCACCAGTAGAGGTCTGAACCCTCGCCGTTGTTCTCACGCATTACGCGCAACATGGCAAAGCCCGCCAAGCAGTTACCGAAGACCCACGCCAGCAACTCAAACCAACCAATTAGCTTCGAGACAATCTCATCGTTGATGTAGGGCAGGAGCGACCCGGCGCGTTGCGACATAGCCGCAATATTGTCTGAAAGCGATCGCACTGGCGATGGCGCTGGCGTAGGGCTCGGCGCTTGTGCTTGCACCACGACTGGAAGCAGGAACACGCCGATAAGAATGGCTAGTGAGATGGTTCTTCTGAGTTTCATAGCTAACCCGGTTGGCTTGTGATCTTATTCGTTCGATTTACGGTTGACCCGGAGATGGAGACGGCACGCCGCCCCTCTGAATCGCGTCGAAGATTCCATCCTTGACGATGTTCAGTTTGTCCCAGGCTTCATCCGTTGCCTTGACCCTATTAGCAATCCGCACTCGCTCTTCCATCGTCAGGTTGTAGCGCTTTACGCGATCTTCAATTTGAGTTGAGAGATTTGTAATCTGGGTATCCAGATCGGCGATCATCTTTTCACAGGAGGCAATCTCCAGCTTCAGGTCCGAGATGCAATGAGCGCATTGCTCCGCCTGCGGCTTGGCGAGTTCCGCATCGAGCTTATCTTTCGCCTGCTTCATCTCTTCCGCTGCCCCTGCTTGCCTTGCTTGCGCCGTTTGCAAGTCGTGATAGAGCCGGGCCAGAGTAGCGTCGAACATCGCAATGCGATTCATGGTAGCGATCTTGTCCTGCTCTTGACGTCCGATTGAATTGCGCAAGTAATCTTCAAAGTCACGTAAGTCGGCATCAGGATCAAAGATTCCGTTCATCAACCGAGTCTTGATTGACTTGATCATGTTGAGACGGGAGATGACCATCGTCTCAATCGCTCGCTTGAGCGCGAACACATCACGCACCGTTTGCCCGATCTGTGCCATCGTGCGGGTTAGGGTGTCGTTATGCAGTACCAGTTTCTCAGCCTGACCGAGGACTCCTTTCATCGTGCTTAGCTGCTCCGCCAGTTTGTTGATCTCTTCGGAATATTGCTTGACGCGTTCCAGCCAGCGATTGGCTTCCTCGATTTGCCGCTCGATCTGTAATGAGTATTGCGCCGGATCGAATACAGTGAACTGCGCTTGGGCAGTTGATGGCGCCAGAATCAATCCGACTAGTACACCGAGTAATAGTTGCCTTAAGAAAGTCTTCATCGGTTCCCTTCCTTTTCCCTCATCGTCAGGCAGCAGCTTCGAGAAGCGTTTCGTCAATCTCCCGCACGCCCAAAGCGGTCAGGCCGCGCGGATAGTGTTCCGCGAGCCAGGCATGGATCTGCATGTCTGACCAGTTCGGGTGGTAAGCCAGAACTCGACTGCGCGCGTTTCTTTCGTCGGCATTGGTAGTGAGTGTCCATAACATCAGCGGACTTAGTTCGTGCTGGACAATCTCGACCACCTGGTCGGGACCTGTGCCAATCACCATCACGAATTGTGAAAATCTTCCCGGAGCAGTTTTGAGGTGAGCGATCGCTTCCGCTCCGTTCGGTGAAAGTTTCGCGTGAGCTACAGCCTTTGAATAATCACCAAGCTGCTTGCCCATAAAGAGCACGTTGCCGGTTTTCGAGAGTGAGGCTACGTCTTCAATGTCTTCGAAAGCATGAGTCGCCAGTATCGTTATCGAGTTTTCCTTCGGTCCCTTTCGGCCCGCGTGCTGAAGCACTTTGAAGATGAAGGGATACTCTTCCTTGATCTCCCACATTTCGTCGAAGAGATTGGCGGTGGGAGCGCGAGTCCCATCGGCCCTTCTTCGCCCGATGCATCGTGCGACATGGGCGGCGATGCGGTAAGCCAGCGACAACTTGATGTCATGCGGAAAATCACGGAGCGAACCTAGCTCGAAAACATCGAATGGCGATTTCTGTTCGTAGTCGGGATGTGTCGGAGCGTCGAGCCAGGGATGTCCAAGGTAATTACTCAGCCCAAGCACGAGTGTTTCGCGCCTCTCTTTAACCATCTCGGAGTCGAACGGAAAGGTTCGGAGCTGCGCGACAAAATGAGAGAGAGTCGGTTCAAAAAGCGGTCGGCCCGGACCGTTTTGCGAGACGATGTTTTCGTAAACTTGCGAAACGACGGCGCTGATGATGTCCTCAGCTGTCTTGTCGTCATCTTTCACCCGCGCCAGCATTTTGAGATCGCCGACTACCAACGCCTTCTGTACATCGTCCGGCTGCTCACCATCTCTCAGGCCTTCGTATGACCAAATATTGATTGCCCGCACTTCATCTGGTTGCGGTCGGATGTAACGACCGCCGAGGACGCTAACGAGCGGCAGCAATGTCTCCCCGATATCGATGGCATTGACACTCGCGTCTCGGAGGCTGGCGAGAATGTCACAGGCAAACTGCGCCATGAGGATCGATTTGCCGCCGCGCGGGGCAGCAATGATCTGAATCAGGGGCGACGGAATCTGGTTCCGATCAAAAAGGTCTATGCCGATCAGCCGGCCAGTTGCAGTCGAAAGCAGAGTATGTGGTCTGGCTGCACCCGGCCAAGAGTCTTCCGTCGGCGTTAGCGCCACCACGGAATTGGAGACCTCCGTTAGCTCGCGGCCAGTCAGATTGGGACTCAACTCGCCAACAATCGCTGATGGGTAGAGCGCGCGCAGGGCTTCGGGTTCTTCTCGTTCAGCATTGGCTCCCGGAATCTGGCGGATGGCGGCAACAACTTTCTCGCACTGTTCGTCGAGCTGATCTATTGACGCCTTCAGTTGAACGAAGTTTCTGGCTCGATCGCCATAGAGCAATACATAAAAGCGGGTCGGTAAGAGAGATTCGCGTGCCCCCGCAACCTCATCACGCACCGCGCGCAGACTTCTCAGGGCCGCCGCACCCTCGGGATTGTCTCGCTTCGTGAATGTCCGCTTTACCTGCTTGATGCGCCGATCAAGACGCTTCGTTTCTTTGAGTTGCGCAGGAAACAGATATTCCGTAACGATGGTGTGACGACTATTAAAGTCTCGACGGCCAATCAATCCTCTTAGCGCGTCGGCAGTTACGAATTCATTAGGCGGCGTAAACATCGACACGACGGCAACGGGATATTCGCCGTGCATCAGGTAGTTCAGTTCTCCCTCTATCGTCTCGCTGCACAAATAGTCGCGCAGATCTCTTCCAGGTCTATCGGTAATAATAGGAATCGAGCCTGCGTTCTGGCAGTTACCGTAAAATATGGCTTCCCAGATCTCCTGCCGCGTGAACCGGCGCAGAACGAGTGGTGATGAATTCTCAATTTGCCGCCAGACCTGATTCGCATGACTGTAGTTGTGCTTCTCATCTTCGAGCGTGCGCCTGACAACTGCATCGTCTGCCGTTCGGCTGTAAGTGACCGGTATGTTTCGAAGTGCCGCAAAGAAACCGTCCCTCTCGATTTCACTTCGTACTGCCTGTTTGAAGTCGGCTAAGGCGCTGAGAGTGGAATTGGTCCGCTTTTTCGGCGGGACTCTGACCCACATCGTGAGCACGCTCCGGCGATAAGCGACATGCTTGGCCCCGCTCTCGATGTATTCCAGGTTGGACGCTTGCAGCAACGATGCCAGCGTGTGAGTCCCCTGTTCGGCGCGCGAACCTATGACATTGATAATGGCGTAGCCGGGATCGGGAATAGTTGCATAGCGGAATTGCACCAGCGTTCCCGCCGGTTTCTCAAAGGCCAGCATCCGGGCGAGGGCGTCATAACGAATATCAACCAGCGCGTCGTCGGCAAACATCGTGGCCGGCGCTTCCACGTTGTAGGCGACAGTCAATGAACCATCCTTGTGTCGCAGCGCATCGCGATAGATGCCGACGATAGATGAATCCCGCTTTCTACCTGCTGGCCATCTGAGCGTACGCGTCTGTTGATTCGCTCGTTTCGCCAGCTCTAATTCGTCGTAAGCAAGAGCGTGTTCCATTTCTCTTCGTATGCCTCCTGAAATTGGCTGTTGTGTTCAATCAAACAACGGATGGCCGTAGTTGCTTGCGCGTGCTGCAAGGCGGATCGATCTGTTACTTCTGAATCGATGATCCAGGGCCGCGTGAATCCTCGCCCCTTTCCGTTGGGAATTGAGCGACAGTGGCGATGGTGAACGAAGAGCGCCTTCACCCGGTGCTGCAACCATCGAGGTCTGCGCCCAATTCGAATGTAATTAAAGAAAGCGATGCTGCCCGCAGTTACCAGTAACCACGTCCACATCTGCAACGGCACGTAAAGAACAGTGATTCCGAACGGAACGGGCAGGAGATATCCCGTACAGGAGATCAACAGCACCGTGAACCAATCGCTATCCGCGACGCCGAATCGCACTACCGGTAAATATATGTTTGGTCGAACCGGACGTGATCGCATGAGCACACCTCACTCGTTTCGTCAGCGCTGACGAAATTGAAATTCGTTTGCGCACTCTTCAGAAAGTGTTGTCCAGCGGAACAGAATCACCCTGACTGAATGCGTAGACCGCTGCGCACACGCCACCGAACGCAAAACACGCCGCCCCGGTTATAAACTTCCAGGTGGAAAGCGATTCGCGCAGACCGGAAGTGACGATGCCGACCGCTATGAAAATGATTCCGGCAATGATCATCGCCGCCGCCAGAAAGAAAGTGACTGAGCGAAGGCTATTACCGAGCTGCGAGCTGTTGCCGTTGAAAAACGATCCGGTCGGCGTCTGCGCTGACACGGACGCGACTCCGAAGACCATTAACAGCACTGCTCCGATCACGCCGTGCAATCCCTTGATGCCAAACGCGATCGCAATCAGCCTTTGACCAAAGCGCGCCGCTCGTGAATTCTCCAGACCAGGAAAACTTATTAGTTCGTTCAAGGTGTTCATCTCGTAGTTCTCCTCACATTCATTCTTGATGTTTCCTCTCGCTCTTCTGAGTAGCGAGTTCCATGTTGACGTTTGTGCTCGCCTTTCAATTGCCGTGCCAAACGTTGGCCCATCGGTTGCACTCACGAGCAACGCCATGAAAAACAAACTCATCAAGTCGCTACTTCTATCCTTGTTATTGGTGACCGCTGCGATGAGCCAATCGCGCATCGATTCACCGTCGCTACCGGACCGAGCGCGAACCTTAGAGCCCTTCATTGTTGACTCGGCCAAACGCTATGGAATTGATGCGAGCATCTTGAGGACGGTGTGTTTCGTTGAATCACGATTTCGCGTTGACGCCATTAGTCCCAAAGGCGCGCGTGGGCCAATGCAATTCATGCCTGACACGGCAGTCAGGTATGGACTAACAAACCCGCATGATCCCAAGGCAGCGATCGACGCTGCAGCTCGCTATCTGCGGGATTTACTTAAGAAATTCGACGGTCGAGTTGATCTTGCGGTAGCTGCCTACAACGCGGGCGAGGGTTCAGTTGAGTCGTTTCGCACCGGCAGACCTTTGATACTGAGGACCGGAAAAGTTATCAACTTACGCGGACAGATAACTGGCGGCATTCCCCCGTATCCCGAGACGCAAAACTACGTGAATCAGATCATGGGACTCTTAGTGCGTCCGCATCCTAGAAGACCCCAACCGTCACCGCTAATCAACGCAGAGAAAACGTCACCGCGAAACAGGGCAAGAGACTTTACGCTTGATGTTCTGGAGAGCGACGAAAACTCGTCGCAAAAAATTAAGAGGACGACTTCTTCCTTCATCGACACGGGTGGTCCAAATTAAACATTTTGTTTAATCCGATTCGCCGAAATTGATAATCCGGCGATCTTCGGCGCAGCCATTCTTATGTTTTTCGAGTGGCACATCAGTTGTTAGCGAGCCGCCAACGAAACTGGAAATCGAACTAGGAGACAAGCGATGAGCGCAGACGTTTTGGATTTGCAGATGCCGATAGTTGATGAAGAAGAAGATCGCGCATCAACAAAGGCAAGTGTGTTGCCACCAGTGATTTGTTATCGCGATCCGGCTGATGTGCGCACGATTCGCCGCCAAACGCGGTTGTTGATTCTGTCATTGGCAATCGTCGGCATTGCCGTTGTCGGTGTCGTCTATAAAGCGATTCAAAAACCGGATCGCATCGTTGTCGATATGACATCCGGCCGGGCCGTGATGATCAATGACCGCGAGTTGGGAGCGACCGAGGCGGTCAGGCTGGAGAAGGACAAGCTGCAAATCGCCGATATGGATTACGTGGTTAAGGCTTACGTCGAATATCTCTACCGAGTCGACCAGCGATCGCGTTCCAAGGATATCGAGGCGGCGCTCCGATTGATGGTTCCCGGCCAGGCCAAGAAATTCGCGCAGTACCTGACCGATCAAAAGATTCTACAAACGCAGCGCGAGCAACAGTGGAACGCGACATGGAAGCCTGAATACCTCGAACACGCGCCCGGCAAGCCGTTGACAGTCAAGGTCTATGGGACGCAGGAAATCGACATGGTGGTAAAGAACGAGAGCAAACATGCGACTAAGCACATTCTGCTCACAGTCGAATTGCTGCCCGACGCGCCTGAGAACGGTACGTTCCGTCTCGATCGGAATCTCCGTTCAGGTTTTCGGATTAACGCGATCGACTACAAAGAACTTAGCGCGACCGAGACGGAAACACCCGTAGTCGCTGTGAACCAAAATTAACAGGAGCTGCAAAATGAAATTCACTCTTTCCCTAATAATCGTTTTGTTCTCAACCGTAGGTCTCGTTGCTCAACAACCGACGCCGACACCAACCCCAGCGAAGCCGTTAGTCCAACGTCGATGTTGTGGTCAGCGATTTCCGAAACGTGTTGTCCCCACGCCACCAACGACGCAACCAACTCAAGCCACACCAGATTTCTTTGTAGGCGACGCGAAAGTCGATGTTACGAAAGACGAAACCGTCGTCAGGCTGGCGATGGCGCAACATGGCAGCGTGCTCATCGAGCTGCCGGCCAATGACGGTCCGCGTTACATCATTCCCGGCGATCCCGAAATGGCTACTGTCGATGAGAAGGCGCTGGAAAGAAATAAACGCGCCATCGTTGTGCGGCCCGGGACAACCGCGATGAAGTAGTCGCGCGACGACGCGCGGCAGGACTGCCAGTGAACCTCGACACCAGCCAAAGCCAGGAAAGGAGGATTGACACTGGGCAGTCCACCGCGCCGACTTCTATTTCGATAGATGCAGACAATGACAAGCCTCTTGATGACTCAATGGCAAAGCCGAGAGTTGCGACTGAAGCTGTTAAGCAACCGAAGAAGGAGCAGACAGAGAAAGAGCCCCTCGCTCCCGCATCAAGCGCCACGCCATCGACCTCGCCGAAAGAGATGAGCGAAGTCAGCGACAAAATCAAAGCTGCCACGCAATTGGCTTTAGAACGCGCCGTCAAGAAACCGAAGCAATTCAAGAAATGGACCAAGCCGGTGCATGGTCTGGCTCTCGCCGTCCTCGAGCAGAGCGATCCAAAGGAGAATTTCAGAGTCGCTGTCGTGGCTGTGAAAAACGCGAGTTCGGAAGTATTGAAAATCAGTTCGGGCGGACCCGATCTGTCATTGGAAATGCTCGACGATCGAGGAAAACCGGTCAACATTCAATCCGTCAAGCATCTCCATCTACAAACAAGTGAAGCGACGGAGACCATTGCGGCAGGAACGACTGTCTATTACGCGATTGCCTACACCTCGCCGGTGCTAGGGGTGCGCCAACTATTGAGAGTTGCGATCAGCCAAACTGCTGCGGCTGACGAACCGGTATCTTTAACGCTCGCTGGAAATATCCGCTGAAGGAGTCCACATGAACCAGAATAATGGCCATCATCGTCTCTCTGCCGTCGATGTTATCGAAGAGGAAGTGGCATCCGAGCAAACCGGGACGACTTTCTACGATGCAAATAGTCCGGAGTTCAGACCTGCGAAACAGATCGACGTTCGCCGTAAGAAGAGTTGGAAGCGGAAGCTCGTTGGGTGGTCGGTGCTGCTGCTCCTGATCTGCGGAGCTGCCGTCGCTTTGTATCTGCTTTTGCGAGTCAACCGCGTCAACGTCAAAGTCCAGGCTGACGCTCGGCCCGATTCACAAAACGCGAAACCCAAGAGCGACTTCACCAATTCAGAAAACGGTTTGACCGCCGAGGCCATCAACATTGCCCGAAATGCCAGCGGCACAGACACGGCCAATCCGACCGCATCGCCCGTGGCGTCACCCGCGCCGTCACCATCAATGGTTGCTAACAATGGCAGAAATCTTAGTTTCACGCTCAACTCACCGGCGACGGAACCATTTAATGAAGGCAACACCAACGGGAACACCAACCAGCAGCTAAACAACAGCACTGTTCAGGCATCTCAAGCCGCTGCGGTGTCAGCGACGACGGCGCAGCCGCAAAGTCGCGCGAACGCTACCGCCAGCATCTTTGTCGATGATTCAGTGTTGAAGCCTGCTCTTCAGCTGCAGACAGCTACATCAGTTTCATCTCGCGTCGAAAAGAAAACTGCCGCAGCAATATCACTTAAGACGCCGCCGACCGTGGTGCCGCCATTCGGAACGATGCTGCCGGTTCGCACGCAGGGAGTGCTCTTCACCGTTCGCAACAACTCTTATGCGCGGCTGGAACTCACGAGAGACTGTTCGGGCACGGGTTGGTCGCTGCCCAAGGGCACGGTCCTGGTCGGTCGCACGTCAGGCAGTGAATACGATCGCGCTTTCGTCAACGTGATCGGCTATATCGATCTGCGTGACAACAAACTAGTAACGATGACAGGCGAGGCTTTGGGAGCCGATGGCGCCACCGGGATTCCGGGAAAGCGCATCGGCGTTGATCGCAACCGCTTGAAACAAACACTCCGCAAAGTGGCCTCAAGCGGAGTGCAAATCGCGGGAACAATGGCCGGAGCATTAACCGGACGGGGGACCGTGGTCATCGACAGCGCCGGCTATCGGCTGATGAATCCGATCAGTAGCGATGCGCGCGCGGCGATCGGCGGAAATGAGCAGAGAACTTTTGTGAAGGTAATGGCCGGGCAGCCCGCTTATGTCATGGTCGCCGATCTACCCAAGAGCGCTCAAACCGTCGATGCGCCCGGCGATGACGAAATTCTCCAAGCGGCAGGCTCTCTTTCGGATCGCGACGTAATGGAGCTGATCCTGTTTGGCTCGCCGGATGAGATCCGCGCCGCGCTTCCCTTAATGACCGATGAGCAGAAGCGGTTGGCCTCAAAGACTCTCGCTCCTGAGGACTAAGGACAAATGATTCCTTCCGATCCACATCGTCCGGTGATCGATCCGCGTCGACTTGTGCGCGAGCATGGCCGCGAGGCTCTCGCTGATCTCGTCGCCCGCGAATCCGGTTACATCTTTCAGTTACGGCCGCTCAAGGATCTCTGCCAGTCGCTGAGGTCAGGGATGCCGCTGCTGGCCGAAGGCGAGCGCGGGGGGGGCAAGACCGAAATGGTCGACGCGCTCGCCTATTCCTGCAACCGTCCTTACTTCGAATTGCAGGGCATGGATGATTTGAAGCTGAAAGACATTTTGTTCGAGTGGGATGATCCGGGACAGAACAACTTTGTGGTGCAAGCGGTCGGCTCCAACAAATTCACGCTGGAAGAAGCCAGACGTCAACAATGGCGTAGAGACTTTTTGAACCTGGGCGAAATTCTTAAGGCGTATGACCATCTTGCTTCAACCGGAATAGTCCCGATCGTAAAGCTCGACGAATTCGAGAAGCTGCCACAGGTTTGTCAGGCATTCTTCTATCAATTGTTCACGGACGGCCATGCTTCCATCCCGCGACTCGCGGAAAATAACGGGCACGTTGGCGTCGGCAAAGATGATGAGAAGCCGATCGTCATCCTCACTTCGAACAATCAGCACGTCGTTCATCCACCGCTGCGATCACGATGCGTCTACACCAAAGTGAGGCTGCCGACGGATTTTGAAGAAACCCGAATTCTGCATTCGCGCGTGCCGGAGGCAAACCCCCAATTGTTAGTGCAAGTAATCAAAGTCGTGAGGTACATCCGTCTCATGCTGCCGACTGTGAGAGACAAGCCCGGCCTGCGTGAGTCGATTGCTTTGCTGCGTGCGCTTACGAGTGAAGAGATCGATGTCTTATCCGGCGAAGTGATTGACGATCATTTGGGATTCATCGCGCGCAACGCGGAAGATCTCGCCAATCTTGAACTTGGATTATTGCGGTTGGAAAAAGCCGCGCAGACAGACGATTTAGTCATCGAGGAAATGATCCATCAGGTTCTTTCTGAAAGGGTGGTGCGACTTAGAGAGGCAGCATGACGATTCGAGAGCGCGGAAATATCTGGCCGGTAATATCCGTCGCCGCTGGCGCTTTCTTTGTGCTGGCCGTCATGCCGCTCATACTGCACCGGCAGCAAAGCGGCCAGATGGCTACCGTCGATGCGCAGGTCACCATTGGTGACAGTGGTAATGAGCCTCTCACGAATGCTACAGCTCCGACATATCGATGGCCTGATAGCGAGGTGCCCCGCACTGCCGAACGACTACGAGATCTCACGGCCGTAGCAATCGCCGCCAGCAGCAATATTGTCGAGGGCGCAATGCGCCGTACGCCTCTGCGTGACGCCAATGACATCCTTAATCGGATAGCCCAGCGGCAATTGATTCCCGCCGCATGGTTGACGCAGCAACCAGGGATTCTCCAAACAGGGCACTCGACGATCCACATACGCTACGCGCCGCAGAACGCTACGCTGGAAGTCATTTCCGTGCCGAATGAACGCAAAGACGGTCCGGCAATGTTGATTCGCATTCCCGACGCTGAGAACACGGGTGTCGGACCTCGTTACTTCGAGTCGATGCAGCTCGATGGAATTGTTTATCCCAGTCCATTCGCGCCGATCGCGCAAATCGTCGCTTCCGGCTGGCAACCGCGGCTCTTCAAGCAATCGCAGCTTCCCGACGAACAGCGAGCCCAGCTCGAACAGTGGGTGAAGAACACAATGGCCAAATAACAGAGTGAGGTTGAACTATGAGCTTTCGCGCCAAACTCGAACGCATAGACGCCGACTACTTCATTCCCCGCCCTGCCGATGAACCGGAGTTGGATTCATTTCAAGCGGCCCGTCGCTTTATTCAGGATTCATCAACCTGTGGAACTTTTTTATTATGCAGTTCGGTCGCGGGCTATCTGTTCTTTCGCTCCGGCCAAATGCTGGCACTCGATCTCAAGTGGATGACCTTTGTGTTGCTGGGCGCCTTCTTCGTCGCTTTGGTGGGAATCTTCGAATCGATCTCACTGGCGTATCCCTATTACAGTTTGAATCAGAGGCTAACGCATGGTTCGGCCCGCTGGGCAAGTATTCCCGAACTCAAAGCGAAGGGATTGGCCTATCGCTCAGACAAACC